>Ga0207703_10005345_pt1 | contig 10341 bp, 6 predicted proteins | sample KBSSwiS12_FD_184304 | JGI IMG/M metagenome (GOLD analysis project Ga0207703, IMG submission 184304) | Switchgrass rhizosphere microbial communities from Kellogg Biological Station, Michigan, USA - KBS Switchgrass S1-2 (SPAdes) (version 2) | ecosystem: Host-associated > Plants > Roots >... | reverse complement strand
GAACGCGTCGGCGTCGCCGCCGACCATGACTGTCAACTGTCCATTCTCGGCACCCGCCTGACCGCCCGATACGGGCGCGTCGAGACTGCTGGCGCCCTTCGCCTTGGCCGCTTCGTACAGCTCGCGTGCCACGATGGCGGAGGCCGTGGTGTTGTCGATGTAAACCGCGCCCGGGCGCAAGCTCGCGAAGGCCCCGTCGGGTCCCAGCGTCACCTGCCGGAGATCGTCGTCGTTGCCCACGCACGTGAACACGAAGTCGGCGCCCTCGGCAGCGGCCCGCGGAGTGGCAGCCTGCTTCCCCCCGTACTCGGCCACCCATTTGGCGGACTTGGCGGCCGTGCGGTTGTAGACCGTCACGGTGTGCCCGCCACGCTGCGCCAGATGCCGCGCCATGGGATATCCCATGACCCCCAACCCGATGAAACTCACCTGTGCCATACGTTCTCCGTCTCGTCGTTCGAATATGATTCGCGTCGCGTCGGCTCGATCAGATTACGAAGGAGTTGTGATGTCCTCTCGACCAACGATCGTCGCGGCCCTGGCGTGGCTGTTATTGGCGCTGCCCGCCCCTGCACGTTCGCAAGATCGCCTTCCCCCAATCCCGCCCGAACGGCAGACCGAGGCGCAGAAAAAAGCGGCCGCCGAATTTCGCGTCGAGCGCATGCAGGAGGTATTCGGTCCGTTCGTGCCACTGAGCCGCAGCCCGCAACTGATGATCGACGCGGCGAAGATGGGCACGTATCTTCGCTTTGGCAACACGCTGCCGCGTGCGCTCAGCGAGTTCGCGATCATACTGCAGGCGCGCCGCTGGTCGCAGGAGTACGAGTGGTACGTGCATGCCGCGGACGCGCGCACCGCGGGTCTGCCCGACGACGTGATTCAGGCGGTTGCGGAAGGGCGCCGGCCCGACAAGATGACCGACGATCAGGAAATCATCTACGAGTTCGGCCGCGAATTGAACGACAACCACGGCGTGACCGACCGTACCTATGCTCGCGCGGTGACGCGGTTCGGCGAGCAGGGCGTAATGGACCTCGTCGGCGTGAACGGCTTCTATTCGCTGATTTCGATGGCGCTCAACGTCGGGCGGACGCCGTTGCCGCCGGGCGTCGCTCCCGCATTGAAGCCGACCCCCAGGTAACGTCAGGCTGCGTGGTGGCTGGCCTCGGCGCGCTTGACGAGGGCCCAGCCGGCCAGCAGCACCCCGGCCGCACACGCGATCTGGATGCCGATCTCCATCGGGTGCGACAGCTTCAGCCGCGTCTTCACCCACGGATCCGACGTCATCATGTCGCCGGCCACGCGGCCGAGGATCGCGCCGCCCACGTAGATAACCGCTCGATAGCGATCCATCACGCGCGCCAGGAGGTCGCTGGCAAACACAACGAAGGCGATGCTCGTCCCGAGCCCGAAGACGAGCAGCCCGAAGTGGCCTTTGGCGATACCCGCGATGGCCAGCACGTTGTCGGTGGACATCGTGAGGTCGGCCACCAGAATCAGCCAGGTGGCGTGCCACAGGCTGACCGCAGGGGTCAGCCCCTCGGCCTCTTCCACCGCCTCGGTGATCAGCTTCACCGCAATCCACAGGATCAACAAGCCGCCGATGAACTGCACGTAGTTGAAGGTCAGGAGCTCACCGGCAAAGAACGTGAGCACGATCCTGAGCGCGGCGGCCACGCCGGCGCCGAGCACGATGCCCACGCGGCGCTTCTGCGGATCCAGCGATTTCACCGCCAACGCGATGACGACCGCGTTGTCGCCGGAGAGCAGGATGTTGATGAGGATGATCGAGAACGCGTCGAAGAGGAAGCCGCCGGTCACAGTTGCCCGTGGCATTCTATGCGACTTCTCGACCCAGACCGCGCAAGCTGCCGACGTGCGCGGCCTGGGGTATTCGTCAAAGGAGCGCCGCCTTCAGCGCGCTACTCGTCTTCGTCGTCGTCGAGCCCTGGCAACTGCGGCGTGTGCTCCATCCGCACGGCGTCGAGCGCATTCTTCTTGAGCTGCAGCGCGTGAAGGATCGTCGGCGCGATCTGCTGGAGCGAGACCGGTGCAGAAATGGTTCCCGCCGCGCGGTGTGGATAGACCACCACCAGCGGCACGTGCAGATCCTGTTCATGGAAGCCGCCGTGATCCGCGAGCTTGCTCGCCGGCGCCGCGTAGACGACGCCCTGCACGGGCTCGATGATGATGTCTGGCCGTCGCGAGGGATTGCCGGCCAGCTCACCACCCATCAGGCTGTCGATCTGGTTCCCGACGTAGAACGATTCGGCACCGATCGCATCGGCGTTCGCCTGCAACACCGCCGTCACTTCCGCTGCCCGGCTGTGATCCTTCAACCAGATGAGCGCGTTCGTATCGTCGGTCACCTGCGCTGCCAGCCCTGCCTGCACGCTGTTGATCAATGGGATCAGCGTCGTCGCCGGATTGATCAGTCGAAGTTGCGCCGGGTCCACCGGGCTGTTGCCATGCTTGGCGGTGACGATGATCAGCGTGGAATCGGTGAGCCCCTGCGCGTCCAGGGCGTCGAGCATGCGCTGGAGCGCGCCGTCGACGTAGTCGAAGGCCTGCGCGAGCCCAGGAACCGTGCCTGCCAGAGGTCCGAGCGTCGTCACGGTTGCCGGGGAGGGCCCGGAGTCGTCGACGACGTAGCCGGAGAACTTCTGGCCGATGTTCGGGGCCTGGAAGTTCATGCTCATGATCGTCGGTACACCGACCGGGGTCGCGTGCGCGTCATCGGTCGAGGCGTAGCCGGCAATCTGATTCAGCGTCGCCAGCACCTTCAGTTCGTCGTTCTGGATCGTCTTGGCGATGTCCTTCTTGTCAGGGTTGATTTCCGGCGTGTACAGATCGTCCACGCCCGCTCCGGACGGGCCGTTGAGGATCTCGTAGCTCGGATGCTTGTCGCTCGCCGCGGTGCGAAAGCCGGCGGCCTTGATGACCTCGAAGATCGTGTTCACGTGCACGTACTGATGCGGATAGACCGGCGTGCAGTTCGCGTCAGGATTGCGCGGCAGCTTCGCCGGATTGATGGTCGTGAACCGCACCGAGGTGCTGACGTTGATCGCCTCGTTGTATGACACCGTCGTGCCACGGACCGAACAGTTGGAGCCGGCGGGCGACAGATTGTCGTCCCAGGAGACGTCGTAGTACACGCCGGTCGATACCGGCGATCCGCCGGTAAACATCGCGAGCGTCGCCGGGAAGGAGTCGGACGGTCCGGTGGACGTCGCGTTCGTGTACCGCCGACCTCGTTGCACGAGCGCCGCCAGCGCGGACGACGGGTGATTGTGGATGTAGTCCGTCAGGTCGAAGTCGTGGAATCCGTCGAGGCTGACGACCAAAACGTGAGACACGCTGCCCGACGACGCACGCACAATCGGTGCGTAGCCGAAGGACGACCATACGAAGGCAAAGGCCAGCAGCCCACACACGCTGCGGCGCGAAGTCGGCGTCATACACCCTCCTCTGGAATGAAGCCAAATCCTGGCAGAGGGGTACGCGCCGTTCCGCCAAAAGGCGGCTCACGACGTGGGTGCGGCGAGCCGTGCCGCCCTCGCACGTCGCGGTTTCACTGTTTATTCGAGTGGGACGTAGGTTGCGATCCACGAGGCGTCCCGCAAGGGACGCCTCGTGTCTTCGCAGAAAACGCAGCCGGCTACGGTGCTGGAGCCGACCAGATCCCGCGGCCGTGCGTCGCGGCATAGAGGCGCCCGTCGGGACCGAGGTGCAGATCGGTCACCGTCGTGTACGGCAGATTGCCTCCGAGCCTCGACCACGTCGATCCGCCGTTGCTCGAGATCACCACGCCGAGGTCCGTCGCCAGGATGATCTTGCCGCCGCGCAGGATGATGTCATTGGCCGGTACGTCCGGCAGGTTGCCGCTGACGTCGCTCCAGTTCACGCCGCCGTCCGTCGACCGGAACAGGTGCCCGACTCCGGCGCCCGGCCCTTCGGTCCAGCGCCTCGAGAAGCCGTTGAACGCCACGTACACCGTTTTCCCGGTGGCGTCCGCCGGATCGATGGCCACGCCGCCGATGTAGCGGTTCGGGAACGCCGCGGGCAGCGTCAACTGGTGCCACGTCCCGCCGACGTTGGTCGAGATGCCACGCGTGAACCCGTCGTTGTTGCACGGGCCGCACCACGGCGCGTAGACGACGTCGTTCACGCTGGACAGCGTCGTCGTCGAGTGGCCGGCGCCCTGATTGAAGGCCGGTGACCACTCGGTTCCGCTCTGGAGTGCGAATCCGTTCGCGTACGTCCACACGATCTGCCCACCAGCCACCCAGTGGTTCTTGTCCAGGAGATCGGCGCGGAACGGCGCGATGAAGCGCGGGAACGGATCCGGTGGCGCCACGTCCTTGATGGCGTGCGTGGTGCCGTCCGAGCGGCCGCAGTTGGTCGTGATCCAGAGATCGAGGTTCACGTACTCCGTCAGGATGTTGCAGCCGTTGTCGGGGTCGACGATCACTTCGCCGCCGTCGCCGCCAAACGGCGAGCCCATCTTGCCCGACCCCTGCCGGTCTTCCGGAAGGAGCAGCGAGCCGCCATTGTCCTGGAGCCCGCCCATCACGGCCACGCCTCCCGGAACCCTGCCGACGCCCACCGAGTAGTACTGCAGCGTCCGCAGGTTGGCGTTCAGGCTCTGCCAGTCGGTGGCATTCCCCTGAGCGTTGACGCTGCCGTTGATCGGCCGGCGGTAGAGGCCGCCGTCGTTGCCGACGTAGAGCCAGCCGCCGGCAATCGCGACGGAATGCTGGTCGGGATGCGTCGTCTTGGGGCACGTGTTCTGCGAGTCGAAGATCGACCAGCACGCAAAGCCGAAGTTCCAGTACGGTCCGATCGCGTTCCACGCCACACCGGCGTTGACCGATTCGAAGACTTCTTCGAGGCCGACGATCACGTGCGAGGGATTGTCGGGGTCGACGGCCAGGAACTGGTTGTACCAGCCCTGCACGCCTGGACGATAGGCCTGTTCGGTCTTCAGCGCCGAGCCCGACCCGGCCAGCTTCTGTGAATCCGCGATCTTGTTCCACGGACCCAAGACACTGCCCGATGGGGAGTCGAACACACCCGCGATCACCGTGTTCTTCGTGTTCGTGTATTTGACGATCGATTCCACGAGCGCGTACAGATGGCTGCCGTCGGCGGCGTACGCGAAAGAGGTGCGGCCCACGTCCTGCGGATTCAGCCCGCCGTTGGGATTGACCAGCGCCCATGTGGCGCCCGCATCCGTCGAGAGATAGAAGCCGTTGTAGGCGGCGCCACCACGCCAGGCGCAGTTGGCGATGACGATCTGCCCGTTGCCGAGTGGATCGACAGCGACGTCGTTGCAGATGTTGTTGTAGGGCGACTGCTGTGCAGGCGCCGGCGGATCGGGCACCGGATACAGCACGCGCGACCACGCGCCGTTTGCCGTGGCACTCGCGTGCTTCCACACACCGCGCGAGGTGGCGGCATACACCGAGCCGATCGGATCGAAGCGCAGCTTGCCGATGGTGGTGCTTTCCAGCTCCGAGCCACCTACCCGAGTGGCCGTCGTGAAGACGCCGGTCTGCGGATTCGTCAGACGGTACACCCCCGAGCCGACATATGACGTCGCGCCGGTGTTCGCTTCGCCGGTGGCGAGCCACAAGGCGCCGTCGGGCGCCAGCCGCAGGTCGCCCACCGAAAGAGTGGGCAGACCGTCCGTCAGCGGCGTCCACGTCGCGCCGTTGTTCGAGGACCGGAACACGCCGCCGTCCGCGCCACCCGCATAGATGTAGCCGCCGCCGACCGTCAGTCCGGTGACGCGGCCCGCCACGAGCCCGGCCCCGCCGCTCGAGTTCGAGAAATCAGGATCGCGGTAGCGCGGATCGTCAGAGTTGTAGGGGCGCGTGGTTTCTTCCGTCCACACCGAGCCTGTCACCATCAGCGAGCTCAACGAGGCGAACGCGGCCGTATAGGCGCCCGGCAGCACGATGCCCGGCGCCGTACGCGCCTCGGCGAACTGCTCCGCGCGCTCGATCACTTCTTCCGGTTCTTCCGGCTCGGAGTGCGGTCCCTTGGCCTGGCCTTGCGCGAGTGCGACGGCGGCAGCCGACGCGCACAACAGCGTGGACACGTAGAGTCGTTTCGATTGAATTTTCATGCGACCTTCCGATCGGCAGAAGGCGCGAAGGAATGCCCTACGCGCGACGGCTCTGCCGGCAGCCGTCAAGCATACGTCCGCCTTGAGACGCGAGCATTAAACGGACGATTTCAGTTTTGTGATCTGGGCCTTGCTGCTACTTGTTGCCGGCGGCCGCCGCCCGTTCTTCCGCGCGGGCGCCGTCGAGGATGCCTGCGAGCCCATAGTTCCCCTCGTGGCAGGCGTACTCGTACATCGCTTCACCCGTATCGACGTAGGGAATGGCCAGCGTCCACGGCCGCGTGAAGGTGGTCGGGTCCGAAATGGTCACGCGATAGTCGATCTCGCCCTCGGCAATGCGCGTGAGCCGCTCGATGAGCTTGAGGTTTTCGGCTGCGCCGCGATACAGCACCTTGTCTGTGAAGTGGGTGGTCTCGACGACCAGCGTGTCTCCTTCCCAGTGGCCGATGGAGTGGCCCATCAGCTGGCGGATGCTGGTGGAAATCGGCGTGCGTCCGTCGGTGGGGATCACGCGTGCGCCGCCGAGCATCTCGATCTGGATCGCCACATAGCCCGGGCTTTGGACGATGCGGTAGTTGTTGTTGTAGACGCTAGGCGACATCACGTTGGGCATTCCGCGCGTGATGCACCGTTCGAGGAGGCTCCGGTCGAGCCAGGTGTCCGCGCCGCGGCCGGTGGCACCCGTGCCGCGAAAGGCGGGCCGCCGTCCTTCGGCGGCTTCGCGCCGTCGCGCGTCGTCGGTCAGCGCGGGGACGCGGCCGTCGGGAGGATCGACGACCAGCGACGTGCGCATCGAATTGGCTTTGGTGCCGCGGTCCCACCAGAAGTCGTTGTAGGCGCGCGCGACGTCGGCGTCGGTGCCCTTGCTGCGGTTCTCGTCGCCGCCCGCCTGCTGCGCCTGTTTCTCCAGCGCGATCATTTCCTCGCGGGTGAAGAACTCCCGATTGCCCACGCCGGCGGGGCGCTCGAAGGGCGTGATGCTGCGGTTGGAATATACGCCTTGAAGGTCGGGTTCCCCCCACGGTGTCCGGGGCGTTTTCCAAGCCTGCGCGGCCAACGGCGGGCACACCCAGAGGGATCCCGCGACAGCGGCGGCGATGGTGAACAGTGCTGGCGTCTTCACGGGAGCGATTGTAGCTCCGCATCGAATGGCGGTAGATTTGCCGCCATGTCAGTCGGACCAACTGGGCGCCGTCTCGCAGGTGTCGTGGTGGTCTTCGCGGCTGCACTCGCGTCGGCGCTCTCGCCGGCGGCGCAGTCCCAGGCGATCAAGCTCACGTTGACCGGGCAGGCCATGATCCGGTCCGACGTGCGGGTCCACACGCCCAACATCGTGCCGATGCTCGCGCCCCTCCTGCAGGGGGACGCGGTCTTCACGAACTACGAAGCGACGGTGGGGGAGAAGACCTCGAGCGGCGATCGCGGGTTCCTGTCGCCGCCCGAGTCGCTCGACGCGCTCAAGGGGCTCGGGTTCAACCTGCTCGCGCTGGCGAACAACCATTCGTTCGATCTCAAAGTGCCCGGCATCCAGAGCACGCTTCGCGAGGTCGGCCGCTTGAACCTGGCGCACGCGGGGATCGGCAGTTCGATCGACGAAGCCGGGGGCGCTGGCTACCTGCGGACGCCGAAAGGCACCGTGGCGCTCATCGCGATGGCGTCGGGGTTCGTGGCTGACGGTGGTGCGGCGACGGCGACGCGCCCCGGCGTAAACGAGTTGCGCGTGGACGGTGGCAAGACGCCCAACGTCGAGGACTCCACGCGGATCCTTCAGAGCATCCGCGCGGCGCGGGAGCGCGCCGATTTGGTGATCGTCTACCAGCACAACCACGTCTTCGACATCCCGTTTGGAACCATCATGTCGGAGCAGCTGCCCGAACGTCTGGTGCCTCCGGAGTGGCTGAAGACGTGGGCCAAGGCCGAAGTAGACGCCGGCGCCGACGTCGTCGTGATGCACGGCGCGCCGCTGCTGCACGGCGTCGAGATCTACAAGGGCCGGCCGATCTTCTACGATCTCGGCAACTTCATCTTCCAGTCGCCGCCCACCATCACGATGCTGGATGAGCCGATCATCTGGGAGAGCGTCGTGGCCTCGGTGGAGTTCCAGAGACGAACGCTGCAGTCGGTGTCGTTCAGGCCGATCGCGATGAACAAGATCGGCGAGGGGCAGCCCGACGCGCACGACCCGTCGACCATCAACCTCTTCTTGCAGACTCGCGGGCTGCCGCGACCGGCGACGGGCGCCCAGGCGCACTACATCCTGCAGCGGCTGGCGAATCTGTCGCGGCCGTTCGGTACGTCAATCGAGATTACCGACGACACGGCGTCCATCCGGCTGCCCAGATAGCTCGCGTACGGTTCTTGCACCTGCGGCTGGCGCTTGCTTCAGCCGGCTCTCTCTCATTGCGTGCGAGCGGTCGGGGTGGCGTTGGCGCTCTGCCACGCGCTTCCCGCGCAGGCGCAGATCGGCGGCACCGTCGCCGGTCGCGTGATCGACGACCGCACCGGGCAGCCGCTCAAGGGCGTGGCGATCTCGATTGAAAATCAGTCGATCGTTACCGACACGGATACGGACGGACGATTCAGCCTCAGCGTCCCGCGCGGCCGGCAGACGATCGCCGCATCGGTGATCGGGTATGCGCTGCTGCGGACCGACATCGACGTGGCGGATGCGCCGCTGGACATGACGATCCGGCTTTCGGAAGGCGCCGGCGCGTATTCCGAGCGCGTCACGGTGTCGGGCACCCTGAACCGTGAATCCGAAGGGGTGTCCGGCGCGACGTTCTTGCACGGCCGCGAGCTGGAGACCTTGCGCGGTGCGGTGCTCGATGATCCACTGCGGGCCATCCAGACTCTGCCGTCGGCTACGGCAACCGACGACTTTCACAGCGAGTTCGCCGTGCGCGGCAACCCGTTCCGCTACGTCGGACTGGTGGTGGACGGTGTGCCCACGCGCTATCTGATGCACACCGCCAACGTCGACGACGGCGGATCGATCGCCATGATCAACAGCGACACGCTCAGCAGTGTCTCGCTGCTCCCGGGAAGCTATCCGCAACGCACCGGACGGCAACTCGGGGCCGAAGTCGATCTCACGACTCGCGAAGGGAGTCGCGACCGGTTCCGCGGCCGCGCGGGCTTGAGCGGGACGAGCGCGTCGGTGCTTGGCGAAGGGCCGATCGCCCATGGCAAGGGGTCGTGGCTGGCCTCGGCCCGCCGCAGCTATCTCAACTATCTGATCGACCGGATCGAGCCCGACACGGGGTTCGCGTTCGGCTTCGTCGACGGGCAGGGCAAAGTGGTCTACGACCTCGGGGCCCGCCATCAGGTCGCGTTCACGGCGCTGTTCGGTCGCGCCGTCTTCGACGAGGACACGCCCAACCTCGGCGTCAACGAGATTCGCACCGGCATCAGCCGCGCGTGGCTGTCGTCGTTCTCGTGGCGCTACCTGGCGAGCTCGCGCTTTGCGATCACGCAACGCCTGTACTGGACCGGTCTCGACTTCGATTACGACAATTCCTCCGCGGCGGCACTCGACTCGGCGCGCTTCAGCACGTTCGGCTGGCGCGCCGACGGTTCGTTCACGCCGGCACCGCGCGCGGTGATCGAGTTTGGAAGCGACGTCGAACGGCTCGATGGCCGCAACGGCGTCAGCAGGCAGATCTCGGACGGGGGAGCGCCCGTCGCGCTCAACAGATTCAAGGAGCAGGCGCGGGCCGAATCGGTCTACGCCCAGATCCGGCTCGAGGTGCACCCACGCGTGACCGTCACACCCGGCGGGCGCCTCGACGACTGGGGCCTGACCGAGTCGCGAAAGGCCTCGCCGTGGATCAACGTCGAGTGGCGAGTGTCCGGCGGGACGCGTGTTCGTGGAGGCACCGGCCTCTATCGCCAATTCCCCGATCTCGAACAGGTGTTCGGCATCCGCGGCGGCGGCGCCGACTTGCGGCCGGAACGCGCGCGGCATCTCGATGCCGGCGTCGAGCAGACGCTGCCCGGGCAGACGCACGTGCTGTTCAACGTCTATTCGCGCCGCGAGAGGGATGTGATGTGGACCCCGGGCGCGGAGCCGCGGCTGTCGCCGGGCGGTGGGATCCTGCTCGGCGCCTTCGACGCGCCGTGGGTGAACGGTCTCAGCGGCGAAGCGCGTGGCGCCGAGGTGGTGGTGCGTCGCGATGCGACGAACGGATTCTCGGGCCTCGCCGGCTACGCCT
>Ga0207703_10005343_pt1 | contig 10346 bp, 8 predicted proteins | sample KBSSwiS12_FD_184304 | JGI IMG/M metagenome (GOLD analysis project Ga0207703, IMG submission 184304) | Switchgrass rhizosphere microbial communities from Kellogg Biological Station, Michigan, USA - KBS Switchgrass S1-2 (SPAdes) (version 2) | ecosystem: Host-associated > Plants > Roots >... | reverse complement strand
GATCGCGATCACCGCGTCGGGTGCCAGCGTTTCGGCATGCCGCGCATATTCGAGCATCTCCGCAGTGTCGTTTCCCTGAACGCCCAGCACCAGCGCCGGAGACTTGCCTTTGGCGGCGCGGGCGATCACATCCATCCCGCGTATTCGTTCGTCTTTCGTCAGCTTCGATTGCTCGCTGGCGTTCTGCGGCCAGACCAAACCCTGCACACCGCAGCGGACCAGGAAATCGACCTCGCCCGCCAAGTCGTCGTAATCGACCGCCTTCGAAGCGGTGTAAGGCGTCGACAGAATCATGAAGGCGCCTTGCAAGGATTTGCCCGCGCCGCGTTTATCGCTGTCTGCCGCCGCGGCTACGGCTGGCATCAGGGCGGCCGAACCAGCCGCCAGCAACCAATCCCGTCGAGTGAAGCACTTGTCCATTCGGCCTCCAACTGCCGTTACGCATGTTATCACTGAATACGCGGAGGTGGAACCGTCACGTTCCCGTGCAGTATGATATCTCGGACGACTATGAAATGAGGATTGCCGCCATGTTGCGTTCATCGCTTTTATCTCGAGTGGCTCTATCGATCTTGGCTGGGGCAGTAGCCGTGGCGCAGACACCGGCGCCATCGGCCGCCGCGTTCACGGCCGACCAAGCATCCAACGGAGCCGGTGTGTACTCGCAAAACTGCGCCGCGTGCCACGGCCTCAATATGGAAGGGTCGGGCGACGCCCCCGCGCTGGTGGGAGGCACCTTCCTGCTGAAGTGGCGTACCAAGATGGTCAGCGAGCTCTTTGGCGATATCCTGCAGACCATGCCGGCTAGCAATCCGGGATCACTGAGCGAAGCCGCGGCGCTGAATGCCACTGCGTACATTCTGCAGCGCAACGGCGCGGCGGCGGGGCAGCAAGCGCTAAGCGGTGGAGTGACTACGCTTATCAGTGCAATCGCAACCGGCCGCGCTCCGGCAAACGCACCGGCGCAGGGCGGAAACCGCAGGCCCGCTGGAATTTTTGGAGCCGGGTCGGCAGACGGCCGCGTCGATGGCGCCATGAAACGCGGCGTGACGGTGGCAGGCGAAGTCAAGAACTACGTTCCCATAACTCCCGCGATGCTCAAGAATCCGCCGCCGGGGGACTGGCTGATCTTCGGGCGCAATTATCAGCGGCACAGCTACAGCCCGCTCAATCAGATCACAGTCGATAACGTCAAGAACCTGCAGATGAAGTGGACCTGGGCGATGAACGATTCGGGAGCCAACCAGACCACGCCGCTGGTACACAACGGGATCATTTATCTGGCGAGCCCCAGCAATATTGTGCAGGCACTCGACGGCAAGACTGGCGATTTGATCTGGGAAACGCGCGTGGGTCCGGATCAAGCTCCGGGATATGGCGGGATCCGCACGATTGCCATGGCCGAAGACAAAGTCTTCCTGGCCACCAGCGACGCCCACATGGTCGCGATCGACGCGCGCAACGGGAAGATACTCTGGGACACGCCTGCTTCCGATAAACCGCACGTGGCGACTAGCGGCGACATTGTGATTGGCGACAAAGTTCTGATGGGCCTGACGGGCTGCGGGCGGTTTGATGGCGAAGGATGTTATATCTCTGCATTCGATATTCACACGGGTCAACGGGCCTGGCGGTTCTACACCATTCCGCGCGAAGGGCAGCCGGGCAGCGATACCTGGGGCAAATTGCCGATGAACAACCGCGCGGGCGCCGAGACCTGGCTGGCGGGCAGCTATGATCCTGAACTCAACCTCACGTATTGGGGCGTCGCGCAGTCGAAGCCGTGGAATTATCTCAGCCGTAAGCTGACACCGTTTGACAAGACCCTGTATGCCAACTCCACCGTCGCGCTGAATCCGGAGACCGGCAAGCTGGCGTGGTATTTCCAGCATGCGCCCGGTGAATCGTTCGATCTGGATGAGGTGTTCGAGCGGGTTCTGGTCGACATCGGCGATCAAAAAGTTTCGCTGAGCGCGGGCAAGGCGGGAATTCTCTGGAAGCTGGATCGCCGCACTGGGCAATATCTCGGCCACAAGGAAATGGTGAAGCAGACGGTGTGGGCTGAAATCAATCCCAAGACGGGAGAACCCAGATACCGCTCGGATCTTCTCGAAATGCAGTTCAACAAACCGGTCAATGTTTGCCCCAGCACAGAGGGCGGAAAGAATTGGCAGGGGATGAGCTATAACCAGCCGACCGGGTTGATCATCGCGCCGCTAAGCCAATCCTGCATGGACTTCACGGCGCGCGAAGTGGACTTTAGTGGTAATGGCGCAGGCAGCGGCGGAGATCGTAAGTTCCTGCCGATGCCGGGCACCAATGGCAACATCGGCAAGCTGGCGGCGTACGATGTAAAAACTATGAATGAGGTGTGGAAGTACGAGCAACACGCGCCGTTCCTCACGTCCGCACTATCAACCGCGGGCGGTTGGGTGCTGGTTGGCGATATCAACCGCGGCGTCCACATCCTCGATGTGAAAACGGGAAAGATGCTGTGGGAGACGCGGCTGGGCACATCGGTGCAAGGTTTCCCGGTTACCTACAGCATCGACGGGAAGCAGTACATCGCCGTGATGACCGGACTCGGCGGCGGAAGCCCGCGCAACGTTCCGGCGGCAATCGCGCCCGACATCAAGATCCCGCAGAGCGGCCAGGCGCTGTATATTTTTGCGTTGCCATAATGCTGCGACTAACGCGCTCGCGTCATCTACGCGATGGCCGGGCGCTTCTTCCCGAAGCCAGTCGCCTGTTCGAACGCGTGCGCCATTTGCAATACGCTGAAATCTTCCTTGGCGCGGCCGACAATCTGGAGGCCAACAGGCAACCCTTCGGGAGTGAAGCCGGCAGGAACGGAAGCCGCCGGATTCCCGGTCGCTGAAATATACCAGCAGCTCTTCATCCAATCGATGTAGTTGTCGAATTTCACGCCTGCGATCTCAGTCGGATAGGGCGCGTTCACGTCGAACGGCGGCAACTGCGTAGTAGGTAGAACGAAGTATTCGTACTTTTCGAGGAACGCCTGAAAGCGCCGCCAGATCTGGCTGTGCGCAGCCTCGGCGCGTGCGATGTCCGCACCGGTATAACGCAGTCCTTCTTCAATCTCGCTCTTGAGAGTGTCTTTGAAAGCATCAGAGTGCTGGCGCAGGCGTTCGCCATACGTAGCCGCAGAATTCCAGGCGCGCAGGATGCGAAATGCGATCTCGGCCGGATCAAAATCCGGCTCGGCTTGCTCCAGGAGGCACCCCAGCGACTCAAACGTCTTACGCTGTGCATCGACAACGGCACGCACGCGCGGGTCGAACGGAACGCCGCCGAGATCCTTGAACCAGGCGACGCGCACGCCTTTGAAGTTGCGATCGAGCGGCCGGGCGAACAACGCTCCGGGCTCGTTGATGGAGAGCGGCGCACGCGGATCCGGCCCTGCGATGGCGCTCAACCCCAATGCCAGGTCGGCCACCGAGCGTCCCAAGCATCCGGACGTACTGAGCGTCCACCAGCCGTGTGCGGATTTGGGATTCGGCACCCGGCCGGGCGAAGGCCGGAAACCGGCGATGTTGCAGAACGCGGCCGGATTTCGCAGCGAGCCTCCCGTATCTGAGCCGCTCGCCACCGGGACCATTCCGCATGCCAACGCGACTGCGGCGCCGCCCGAGGAGCCGCCGCAAGTCTTGGCGAGATCGTAGGGATTTCTCGTCGTCCCGAACACCGTATTGAAGGTCTGAGATCCCGCGCCGAACTCCGGCGTATTTGTCTTGCCCACGATAATCCCACCGGCCCGCCGCATTCGTTCGACCACGATATCGTCTTCGGTGGGTATGTAATCCTTGTAAAGCGGCGAACCGAAGGTGGTGCGTATGCCACGAGTTTCGAATAGGTCCTTGTGCGCGACCGGTAAACCGTGGAGCGGACCTAAAGGTTCCCCGCGCGCCTGCATCTCATCGGCATTGGCGGCCGCTTGAGCAGCCATCTCCGGCACTAGTGTCACGATGGCATTGACCTTGGGGTTTACCCGTCCGATTTGTTTCAGATGCGCCGCCAGCGCTTCACGCGCCGAGAGCTTTCTTGCGTGGATCAACCGGGCCATCTCCACCGCGCTCATGAAATACTCTGGGGACGTGGTGGCCTGAGCCTCCACAATGCCCTGGAGAAATGGCGCTGCAGCCATTCCCCGTACGAGCGCGCGGCGGGTTAGATGGGTCTCAGTCATGCGTGGAGTCTAACATACGGGTAACGCGCGCGAGTCTCGGACAGCACTGTCGTGGAACTCACGCTAGTGGGTCATCGCGTAAACGATGTAGTTGACGCCGATGCGGATGCCTAGGGAAGAGAAGCGCTCTTCGTAGCGAGGGTCGTCGGCCCATTCCCATGAGTCACCGAGATCCGAGTCCATGGTGAGGGCGACCATGACGCGGCCCTTGTCGTCGTAGATCCCGCGCCAATAGGGCGGGCAGTCTTCGCATTTTTCTGTGACGCCTGTGCTGAGATAGCGCGCGCCTGGAACCTGATAGCGGTTATCCAAATCGTAGACTGAGTGAAAAATCGGCGAAGCATTGTCCAGATCCACGGCGGTGCGCTCGGGGAGAACGCGCTTCATGCTTTCCTCGAAAACCTCCCACTGCGCCGATCCCCAGAAGTCGTCGCCCATGAAAAAGCCGCCGCGCTGCAGGTATTCGCGGAGCTTCGCGGCCTGGCGCTCCGTCAGTTGCCATTGCCCCACCTGCACTGCATAAAGCCACGGCCAGTTGAAGACGTCGTCATCGTCATCCAGATTTACGGGTTGCTCCACCGGACGCGCGTCGATACGGCTCAGGCGCCGCAGCGCAAGCATGAAGTGGCGATCCGCGCGCGGGTAATCCTGGGTCCATATAGAACTGCCGTGGGTCCAATCGCCGCGGAATCGATAGTAGCCGCCAAAACCCAGGTTGCGCCGTCCCGTGTAAGGCGGGTACATCAGGCGCGCGAAAGTCCACTCGGCATTTTGGCGCCAATTGGCGGGCAGAGCAAAGTCGTTGTACTCGATACCCGGGTATTCGCGGAAGGGACGTTGAAATGCGTACAGACTGCCCAAGAAGGCGGCGAGCGCCGCGGCGACTCCAAGAAATATCTTCGAGCGCATCCGCAACAAGCGTAACACTGTCGGTGCAACGCCTCGTAGAAGCGGGAGCGGCTACTTGCCGGTCTTCTGCTGCTCAGCCTGAATCGCGTGGAACATTGCTTCTTGGATGTCCGCTTCATCAAGACAGCCTGCTTTATCGATGAAAGGATTCGGGCCATTCTTTTGCAGCTTCGCGTACTTGGCCTGCAGCTTGTATTCGGCCGGGTGATCGCCGAGGGGGACATCGCACGGCAGGGAACGCACCACTTTGAACGATCGGTTAAGCTCGCCAACGACTTCCGGCGTAAGCGTTCCAGGGGAGCGCAAGCTGCCGCCAAAGACCACATCGTAAGTTTTCCCGCCGTCCTGCACCTTCATGGTCCAGGTCGTGCAGCCGCGGGTGTGGCCCGCAGTCAGGTGCGCAACGAGTGTCACACCACCGAGCGTCACCGACTCTCCATCGTGCAGGATTTTATCGATAGGGTGCTCCTGGCCGCCGGGCTTCATCGCCTTCAGCGCGGGCACATCCTCGGCCATTACGATTACTTGCGCTCCCGTCAACTTCTTGACCATCGCGTCGCCTTCCTGGTGATCGCCGTGGGCATGGTTCCCCAGCAGGATTTTGGTATCGGAGAACTTGAACCCCAGTTGCTCGACCGACTTCTGGATGACCGGCACGTTCCGCTCATAGGTACTGTCGATGAGGATGTTCCCTTGCGGCGTGACGATGAGGAACGAACTTAGCGTCTTAGTGCCGACGTAATAAATGTTGCCGATAACCTTGTGTGGCGGGAACGCCGTTTCCTGGTCTTGCGGAGTGCCCATATTGCGCGACAGTATCGACCGCGGCGTAAGGGTCTGACCCTTGACGGTGACCGACGGATGGTCGGGTGGCGGCGGATTCGGGGTCTGCGCTTGCAAGCCCGCCCCGATCACACACACGCACAGACTCAAACTGGATATTTTCATGATGGTGGCTCCGAAGTTGAATTATACGTCTGCTTACGCCCACGCGGGCGGATACTTCAACTACAATGTCGAGTGGCCGTCATCGGAAAGCGAGACCGGCCGGAAAGAAGATAGTTCATGCGAAGCGTAAGCTCCTCCGTTCTTGCCCTGGCTTTCGTGTCGTCCCTGCCGTTAGCAGCACAGCACACGCCTCGTGGCACCGCGACCGATGTTTCAAAAGCCGAAGTCGAGGCCACTCTTCAGAAGACCGCGAAGGCTCCGGTGAGCGATCAGGCGATCCGCGTGGTCAGCATCAACAACGAGTACAACGTCGGCGTCGGGGTGGTTCATCGCGCCAGGACTGGTCCCCCTAACAACGGCAACGGTATCGAGCACAGCCAGATCACCGAGGTTTATCACGTGATCGACGGCAACGGCACCTTTGTCACGGGAGGCACAATCGTCGACGCCAAGGAAACGCCTGCCGATAGCCAGGTGGTCAAGGTACTCAACGGTCCCAGTACCGGAGGCGGCGCGGTCGAAGGCGGTGTCAGCCGCAAACTCGGCCCGGGCGATGTCGTGATCATTCCGCCGAATACGCCGCATTGGTTCAGCGAGATCACCACGGATCAGATCGTGTACCTTGTGGTTCGCGTGGATCCACACAAAGTGCTGCCTGCGGGTTACGTGGCGAAATAGCGCGATTTACTTGGCGCTCAGACGCTCAGCTTCCAGCCGAATCAGCTTGAGCACCTCGCTGCGGCTCGGAAGCTCGGCAGAGCCAGTCGGGAATCGGTTGACGCTCAGGATGTAGGAGAGAATCGCCGCGTTCGTCTCACGATTCAGTGACTGCGGATTATTCAGCGGCATGCTCGTGCGAATCCGGTCGAACAAATCGCCGACAGTAAGGCCGTTCCAGTTCGCAAGGAACTCACCGCCCGCGAGCGGCGGAGCCTGCTCCCCGCCAGTTAGCGAACCGCCGTGGCACGCCATGCAGTGCTGGTTGTAGAGCGGCTGCCCCCGTTGCGCTTGCTCCTGGGTGTAGACACCATCCCATACCGAGCGCGACGGCGCGTCTTGTGCCATCGCCAACACGCCCAGCAGAGCGATCGCAACCAAACTCTTCATCGGCAATCAATCCGCCGACGGCAGACTGTAGGCAATGTACTCGCCGGAGTAAGCCCCGCCGCTCACCGCCACTACGATGTACTGCTTTCCGTTCACCATGTAGGTCATGATCCCGCCGCTTTGCTGCGCCGGCATGTATACCGCGCCCACTTCTTTGCCGGTGAGTTTATCGTAAGCCCGCAGCATAGCGCCTCGTGGATGATCGGCCGTGGTGGTCACTTGCGGATCGCCCGCGAGCACCAGCGTCTTGGTTACCGCGGTCACTACTCCGCCCGTCTGGCCGGTGCGCGGCAGGTTCATCCCTTTGAGCAGCGGATGATTGCGGATGGCATCCGGTGTCTCGCCATGCGCCACCTGCCAGGTGATCTCGCCTTTATCGAGATTGATCGCGGATAGCGTTCCGTAGGGTGGCTTCACCAGCGGCAGTCCTTGCACGTTCAGCGGATTTCCAGGCGCCGGAGGCGGAACAGCCGTGCGGGGAACCGGCGCTGCATCCGCGCCCGCATTCTCTCCGGGTCCTCGAGCGATGCGGACTTCTTGACCGTCGGTTCCCAAAATGAAGTTCATATCGGAGACTTCCTTCGGCGAGCGAACTAATCCGATGGGCGTCAGACTGGCGTTGCTTGCAGATGCGAATACCGTGTGCGTCTCCGGATCGTAGGAAGCGCCCCACCAATTGCTACCGCCTCCCGCCGTGCCCAGCGTGAGAGTCGCAAGCAGCCCGCTCGCCTTGCTCGCCGTTGGCGGCGTGAAGATGGGGCCCAGCTTATATTTCGCAGCTATGGTCATCGCTTGATCGTGGATGGCGGGCGTGAAGTCCACCAGAATGTCGGGCGTGACACCGTTACGGCTGTAGGGTGGAGGCTTGGTGGGAAAAGGCTGCGTCGGAGCGTACCATTCGCCCTCGACGTCGCCCTTCTCTACAGGACGCTCTTCAATGGGCCACACCGGTTTTCCGGTCACGCGATCGAATACGTAGAGGAGTCCCTGCTTGGTCGGCTGCGCCACGGCCTTGATCGCGACGCCATTGACGTTTATATCGGCCAATAGCGGAGCCGAGGAAATGTCCATGTCCCACAGCGGATGATGCACCAACTGGTAAAACCATTTGCGCTGGCCGGTCTTCAGATCTACACAGACCAAGCTTTCGCCATATAGGTTATTGCCTGGTCTGTGACCGCCATAGTAATCCCCGGTCGGCGATTCCACAGGAAGATACACAAGGCCCAACTGCTCGTCGACGGTGACCTGCGTCCACACGCCGGTGTTGCCGGTATATTCGGCGGAGCCCTTTTCCCACGTGTCATAACCCGGCTCGCCCTTCATCGGAATCGTGTGGAAAATCCATAGGCGCTTGCCGGTGCGGACATCGAACCCGCGCACGTAGCCCTTGTTGTTGTGCATGCTCTTGGCCGTCATGCCTTCGCGAAACGCGGCGCCGATGATGATGGTATCTTTTGCTACGATGGGCGCCGATTGCAGTCCGATCTCACCGTCGATCAGCGCGATGGTCTGGTCGTCATCAAGTTTGAGATCGACCACGCCGTCTTTGCCGAAGCTCTTCACCAGCCCGCCGGTTTTTGCGTCCAGGCAGATGAGCCGGTAACCCGGCGTGACGTAGAGAACGCGCTCTTCCTTGCCGTCGGTCCAGTAAGCGAGCCCGCGCCCGGAGAGTTGCCGCGGAGCCGCCGCGCCGCGCGCACCTTCGCGTTCTCCATGCACCCAGAGCAATTCGCCGGTGGCCGCGTCGAGAGCGATGGCCGCACGCCGCGAACCTGCGGTGGCATAAAGCACGCCATTGATCATCAGCGGCGTTCCCTCCAGTTTGAACTCGGGACGATTGCCAATGCTTTCGGTGCGGAAGTGCCAGGCGATCTCCAGCTTGTTGAAGTTCGACGCGTTGATCTGATCGAGGGGCCGGTACCGTGACCCCGCGAGATCCGCACCGTGCGTAGGCCACTCGGTGTCTTTGAAGCGCACTTGCGCGGAGAGCCCCACTGCCATCGTCAGCAATCCGGCAACGAATCCAGCCTTGCTCATTTCTCGAAACATGGTCTATTCTCCTGATAACTTCGCGGGCCCTGAAACGAAGTTATCTTACACCGTTCCGGGTGTCGTTGGGCGAAAGCGGTAAACTGCAGCCTGACAAGGAGTTTAACCCAACCGTCGCGCGTTTCCCGCGCCGGGCGTACAATGGATTCCGACCATTTGAGGAGGCGCACATGATCGCACGCAGAAAATTTCTGGGAGCCGCTGTCGTGGCTCCATCGTTGATCGCTAGCCGCAGGGGCTTCTCGGCGCTGGCGGCGTCCGCATCGCTGGGTTCCATTAAGGCTCGCCATGTGGGGAAGGTAGAGACCGTATTCAAATCGCCAAACGGCTCGCAACCGAATGGCCTGCAGGCAACCGCCGAAGGCTTGTGGATTATGGATCAGGCGGCTGGCAACAAGGCGTATCTGGTTTCTTACGAAGATGGGCGGGTGTTGCGGTCTTTCGAAACTGAGACCGACCGGTCCAGCGGAATTACGTTTGAGAACGGCACTCTGTGGATCGGTTCCACCTACAGCCGCGAGATCGTTCACTGCGATGCCACCACCGGCAAGACCATCAGCCGCAATTTTACGCCGGGTGCGGGAGTGATTTACAAAATGGTTGGCGATCCGCCGGCCCGCAGCAGCCCGCTGGCAAGGGCTCGGCCGCGCCCGCAGCAGAAGGCGGCGGATCCTATTCAGGCCGCTGATCCGAGCAAGGTGGGCGGCTTCCAGGCCGGGCAATTGCTGGGGAGCCGGGCGCTCGGCACCGGCGCGCACGGACAGGAATGGCGAGACGGCAAGTTGTGGATGGCCGTGCCCCCAGCGCGTATGGTCTATCGCGTGGATCCCATGGAATGGATCGTCGAGAAGAGTTTCCCGACGGCTGGAAACCGGCCGCATGGCATCGGCTGGGAAGGCAAGTATCTGTGGGTCGCCGACTCCAATCTAAATGCGTTCTTCAAGCACGATCCCGACACCGGCGAGATGGTCGAGAAGATTCAGCTCGCCGATTCCGATCCGTTGCCGCACGGCATGAGCATTCGCGATGGCTGGATGTGGTACTGCGACGATGTGGGCGTAGTTTGCCGGCTGAAGCTGTAACTCGGAATGCTACAATAACTCGGCTCGCACGCAAGAACCCG
>Ga0207703_10005339_pt1 | contig 10350 bp, 10 predicted proteins | sample KBSSwiS12_FD_184304 | JGI IMG/M metagenome (GOLD analysis project Ga0207703, IMG submission 184304) | Switchgrass rhizosphere microbial communities from Kellogg Biological Station, Michigan, USA - KBS Switchgrass S1-2 (SPAdes) (version 2) | ecosystem: Host-associated > Plants > Roots >... | reverse complement strand
GGCCCCGGACTTTTTCCAGTATTTCCAACTCGAATACTTTAAGGGCCAAAAGAGCGGTGCGGGTCTCTCCGCGCGAAGCTGTTTCGCTGGCCGGCACATTGTCAAACCTTAAGACTAGGTCATCGCGATGTGGCCCCACGGCCGTAAACCCACGCAAGATATCTCTTTCCAGTGAGGCTTCGAGCTTACGAAGTAGTGCTGTTTCGTAATTTTCGAACGGTAACGGGCTTTCATAGGCAGCTGTAACTTTTGTTTTAGCTTGGGCGATTTTTTTATATATGCCCCCAAGTTGTTTGTTTAGCTTTTCTACAAGTTCTATACGCTGTTTGGCTATATGGCCGCCAAGTTCGCTAAGCCGGACGTTCCACACAAAAACCTGCTGTTCAATGTCGTGTGGCTGGCGTTTTAAAAGGGCGTTACGCTGGCTTAGGACACGACGATAGTGCTTGCGGGTCGCGCCAAAGCTGGGCTCTAGCTGCTCCAATAAATCGTCCATATACAAACGTCGTGCCTCGGGCTGGCCGTTTAATAAGAGTAAGTTGTTTGGCTCGAAGAGGACGACGGGCAAGGCGTGTTGGTGCGTAAGCCTGGTATAAGGTTTGTCGTCAAAAACATACGCCTTAGTGCTTGAGCCCCCATTATTCGTAATTTTGACCGTTCTTTTAGCGCCACCTTTAAGCGTAGCGTCCAGCCGTGCCCAAGGATGATTAAAGGCAATAAGCTCGGTGTCTCCAGCCCGGTATGATGTACCCCTGGCAATAACCAGTACGGCTTCAAGCAGGTTAGACTTGCCGCTGGCGTTGGGCCCAACAATAATGTTCACGCCGTCCGAAAACTCAAAACTGTCGTTTTTATACGACCGGAATTGTTTGAGCTCTATGTTGCTTAGCATCTTATAAGGGTAGTGGAGTATGGCCGGAGCGGCAAGCCTAGGAGCGGAGCGGCATGATGATATGCTTGTAACCTTTGGCGGATGGTTCAGTTAGTAGACATGGGTCAAGCTTGCCGTTGAAGCTAAAAGTGACAGTATCACCAGTAAAAACATGTAGCGCGTCGAGTAAATAGCGCGAGTTAAGAGTGACTTCGCCGCTGCCAGTAACTTCGGCTGTGGCGCTGGCCGTATTTTCACCTAGTTGTGAAGCCACCGAACGGATGCTTACTTGTTTGCTAGCCTCATCAATTTTAATCGTAACACTACCGGCACTCTCACGGGCAAACAGGGAAGAAACCTTAGTGATGTTGGTAAAATCAGCCTTGCTTAATGTAGCCGTAACTTCAAATGATGCCGGGATTAGCTTGCGGTAGTCTGGATAAGCGCCCTCTATAAGCCGGCTTACGAGTTCAACCTCGCCAACCTGGAACAACACCTGCTGTTCATCGTGTGTGACCATTACCTGGTCGTCACCATCACCTAAAATACGTAGCATATCCTGTAACGCCGAGCCGGGGACTAACAATGAAGTGTCTAGTTTAGATTTTTGCAGGGTCTTTTCGGCCAGCCGGTAGCTATCAGTTGCCACCATATGAAGGTCACCATCAAAACTATGTAGGAACACCCCTGTTAAAACGGGCCGGGCTTCGTCGCTGGAAGCCGCTAAGACAGTTTGTTGCAGGCCTTTTTTGAACACACTACTTGGGATCTGCCATGACGTCCCTCCAGTTATTGCTGGCATAACAGGGAAGTCTTCGGCCGACACCCCATTGATAGTAGATTTGTATTGGTCTGTTGTGATGTGCAGTTTATTTTCATCAAGCTCTAAGTCAATCACCCCGCTAGGCAAGCTGCTTACAAAATCCTGCATTAGTCTTGCCGGAACAGTTATAGCGCCTTCCTCACTAACTTTTGAGCCTATTAAGTGCGTTATAGCGATGTCTAAGTTTGTTGCGGCCACACTTAACCGGTTGTCGACTGTTTTTAGTAAAACATTCCCTAAAATTGGAAGGGTATTGCGGGTATTAGCTACCCGAGCGACTGTACTGAGTGCTTTTGAAAGGTTTTCCTGGGTTACTTGAAGCTTCATGTGGCTGCCCTCCTATTATATATTCATTAAATTTAAATTATGATCATGTATATAAGGCCTGTGGAGAATGGGTATAAGTGTTAATTTTAATCTGTTATTTTGGAATAATGATAGTGGGTTAAAGGGTGGTTTAGGCAGGGTTACTGAACGGGTATAAATAGGCTGTTTGTGCACTAGTGACCAGTTTTTGTATCCAGCCCTGTGGTTATTTATGGCACTTATACCATGCTCATACCATGGTTTATTGGCAACTTGTGCACTACCACTCCACATAACTACAACATCTTTAATGGTATTGATTAAATTAGGCATACAGACGCTCCTTTATTTCAGAGATATGCTGTCTCATAATGGCGTCGAAAGTAAGCTCCTGCTCAATTTTCTCAACCGAGTGTATGGCGGTGGTGTGGTCTTTACGGCCAAGTTCCCGGGCGATTTTAGGAAAGCTTAAATGGAGTTCACTGCGTAGGATATACATGGCAACCTGGCGGGGGACGACAATGTCTTTGTCACGCCTTGGCCCTAGAAGATCGTCCATCGGTACCTGGAAATGCTTAGATATACGCTCGATTACTTGGCGGGCGCTTAAATGTTTAGGCCGTGACTTGTTAGCGCTAAGCAGGCTCGAAACAATCCCGGCATCAGGTTCCAGGCCGCGCATTTCGCAAAAAGCGATCAGCTGGTTCAAAGCACCTTCCAGCTCGCGGATGTTGGTCTGGATGTGGTTGGCTAAATATTCAACAACATCAGCCGGTAGGACCATACCCTTCATCTCGGCTTTAGACTGGACTATGGCGCAGCGGGTTTCGAAATCCGGGTTTTGCATGTCTATACTCATCCCCCAAGCAAAGCGGCTACGCAGGCGCTCTTCCAATGTAGGAATATCTTTGGGCGGTTTGTCGCTGCTAATAATGACTTGTTTATTAGCCTGGTGGAGGGCGTTAAAGGTATGGAAAAATTCTTCCTGGGTTTTATCTTTGCCGGCAATAAACTGCATGTCGTCAATAATTAACACGTCGGCATTCCGGTAGTAGCCGGCAAAATCGGTATTCTTCTTATAGCGGACGGCATCAATAAATTCTTGGACAAACTGCTCGGTCGAAACATAAACCACGCGCGTACCGGGTTTATTGGCGGTAATCGCGTTACCAACGGCTTGGATTAAATGGGTTTTGCCGATTCCAACCCCGCCGTATATAAAGAGTGGGTTATATTTAGTGCCTGGGTTAGCGGCAATGGCCTGGCAGGCGGCATAAGCTAGTTCGTTACCGCTGCCGACAATAAAATTATCAAAAGTGTAGCGCTCATTAAGACCCTGGCGGTAGGAATGGCTTAAAGAGTTACCAGACATGGTGCCACGAACCGTTGAGGGCTGTTGGTTGTTTGAAGGGTTGAGGCTAACAGACTCTTCTTCGGACTCTGTATTTTTAGAAAGGTCGGTATGGATCTTATATTCAATTTTGTCTGGTGACGTATGGTTCTTTGCTAACAGTTCGGTAATAAGGTCATTATATTTCCGCTCCAGTTGCTGCTTCACAAAAACATTAGGAACGCCAATGGTTAGCACATTGTCTTTAAAGCGGAGTAGGCGGGTATTTTTAAACCACGTGACATAGTTGCCCCTCGAGATACTGAGTTCTATCTCGCCGAGTACGGCTTGCCATACATGGTCGTCCTGCATCAAATACCCTCTCTTTAAACGTGATTCCTGTGGATACTATAGCAAAACTGTGCGACTTTTCCACAAGTATTAAGGTGTAATTTTTACGATAGGATGAAAATCGCAATTCTTGGGTGTATTTGTGCACAGGGAAGGGTGGTATCTGGTAAAACTGGGGATAAGGTTTTGAAAAAGGTGGAAAACCTGTTAAGATATAGCGGTAAATTATTGTCAAAAAAACAAAGTCGCTGTAAAAATGTCGCTACTGTATAATAAGAAGTAATTAATAGGATAAAACATCATGCCAAAACGAACTTTACAACCAAAAAAACGCTCACGGGCTAAAGAACATGGCTTTATGAAGCGCATGGCCAACCGCACTGGCCGTAATGTTCTGGCGCGCCGCCGCGAAAAAGGCCGCAAGAAACTCAGTGCCTAAAATAGGCGTAAACTGTAACCATGCTCGCAAAACTAAATCGTTTTCATGGACACAAGTCGGTCCGACGTATCTATAAACTGGGCAGGGCACAGCGGAATGAGCTTGGGAGTTTGCATGTCTATATTGATCCGAAGCATCCCGTTACCCATGCTGCTGTCGTAGTAAGTAAAAAAGTAGATAAATCGGCCGTAGTACGCAACCGGATACGCCGCCGCGTATATGAACTGGTTAGACTGCATATGGCGGAATTTACACATCCGGCAAACTTAGTTTTTACGATTTACCAAAACGAGGCGGCAACTATTCCCGCCGAACAGCTGGCCGTACAAGTCAAAAATCTACTAGACCGCGCAAAACTCCTAAAATAAGTCCAAAAACAGATACGATTATGATATAGTAAGGTAACCTATTAATGGGAAAGGCCTGAAAACGCACATGTTTACAACGCTGATCGTACGCCCAATCTTCAACCTTCTGGTTCTTATTTATACCTTGCTGCCGGGTCATAACTTTGGTTTCGCTATTATCCTTTTCACAGTTGTTGTACGCCTTCTCATGTGGCCGTTAGTCAAAAAACAGCTGCATAATGCCAAGGCAATGCGTGAGCTCCAGCCAGAGATGAAGCGTATTAAAAAAGAAGCCGCCGGCGATAAGCAAAAAGAATCGGCTATGGTCATGGAGCTTTATAAAGAGCGCGGCGTTAACCCCTTTAGTTCCCTGGGAATTGTCATTCTGCAGCTTCCGATCCTAATTGGCTTGTATTCTGGTATTCGTCGCATTATCACTAACCCGCACAATATAGTAGCTTTCTCATATCCGTTCTTGCAGCATATGGGCTGGCTTAAGGAGTTAGCGGGGAACATAGGCAAGTTCGATCACACTCTGTTTGGGGTCGTTGACCTGACTCGCAGCGCTTTAGAAAAGGGCGGCGGGGTCTACTGGCCGGCAATGATCCTGGTGCTAGGAAGCGCGATTAGCCAGTATTACCAAAGCAAGCAGCTAATGCCAAACGATAAAAGTGCCCGGAAACTGCGGGATATCTTGAAAGACGCAGGCGGTGGAGAAAAAGCCGACCAAGGCGAAGTAAATGCTGCTGTTGGGCGTAGTACTCGCTATTTTATCCCCGTTATGATCTTTTTCCTGACTGTTAATATCGCTTCCGCGCTTAGCCTATACTGGCTCGTTAGCGGTGTAGTTGCCATAATCCAGCAGCAAAAGGTACTAGGCCGTGACGAAACTGAGTTGGAGGCTTCAATTGGCCCCGTTAGCTCCAAAAAAAGAAGCAATAAAAGCACCGTTACCCGTACGATCATCGAAGGTGAAGTAATAGACAAGCCAAAATCAAAAAGTAGCGCCAATACCCAGAAAAAAGGTAAAAAAAGGAGGCGCTAAGTGGAAGAAGCTATTGTATACGCTAAGAAGTATTTAGAGGATTTACTATCGTTTTTTGGTCTAAACACCGATGTTTATGCCACGAGCGAGGATGACATGATTGAGCTTTCGGTGCCTTCAACCCATTTGAATGGATTTTTAATAGGCCAAAGAGGGGACACGATGCGTTCTTTGCAGTTTATTGTCAGTAACGCACTCAAGAACCAAGGACACCAGTACACGCGTGTGAATGTTGACATCGCTGATTATAAAAAACAGCGCGCTCACATGGTGGCGGAAAAGGCAGAGGAGTGGATTAAAGAGGTTAAAGACACGGGTAAAGAGCTGGTTCTTGACCCTATGAATGCTGCTGATAGGCGCACCATCCACAAGGCGGCTGATGAAGCGGGGATTACGACTGTTTCAATGGGAGAGGGAAGGGATAGGCACGTTGTACTGAAGCCTAGTTCTGCAACGGCCAAAACAGAGGAAGAGTAGACCCTAGATTATACCTAGATCAGTCAGAATCTTTTGACAGCCTGGCACGGGCACGACATCAACCTGTTTTACCGCCGCCTGGAGGGCCGAAACGTTCCAGGACTCCTTTGGTGTGCCGCTCGGGTAAGGTCTCGATACATCAAATATGGACAGCATCCCAACTTCTGTAATCAGTAGCTTGAGTTTATCTTCAGGCTTTGGCTGGTGGCCACCTTCTTCGAATGAAAGTGGCTGGACGAGTACGGGCGCGTAAGTTTCAATCATTTTTTTGATTGCTTGAAGGCGTGCCTCTTGGTGATGCAGGAAAAAATCTCCATTGAAGGCGTGCCCGTTGCCCATAACCACAGCTATTTTGTCATCTAGTAGTTCGCGTAAAAATAAAGACTTCTCGATCATAAGGGCCGTTCTACCATCAGCTATTGTGTCTAGTTTAGTGCCCAAACCGTGACGTATAAGATAGCCCTTAAAGTCTTCGAGGTGGTATAGGGCATCAAAAGCATGCGTTGGCATAAGGGAAGGTAGGTTGCCAACAATTTCAGAGCCTAGCTTCGCCAATATTCCATATTCTATACCTCTTTTAATAAAGCCTCGGCGGCTTAGCGGTTCGCCTGAATCCGGCCGTTCTAGAACTGGCCGCTTGCTAATAAGCGGATCAATACTACTGCCGGTTACAGGGCGGCGGGTATGTTCTTCTAATCTATAAAGAGCGCCAATGACGGCGCCTATAGAGCCACCCAACGCGGTATGCGCAAGCACCGAAATAGTTTGAGCCTCAAACTTGTCGAAGACGCTAACATTTTTCTCAGCCTCATCCCAAAAATCTACAGCATCACCGCCGGCAACAGTTACGGAGGCCTTATTTTTTAACAAACCCGTAGGCATTAGCTGCCAAACAAGCTTAGATAATTCCTCATGACTAACAGACTCCTCAGTAAAAGTAGGGCTTAGGCTGTCTACTAGCACAGCCGATGGTTTGTAGTCATCTAAGCGATCATCCACTATTCCTGGCCAAATGCTTGAATGAGGATTGCCTTCGCTGTAACGTTTATCGGCAGCTTTATTGTCCTGTTCCAAAAAGTGGTGAACGGCAAATTCAAGGTGAATAGAGGGAGAAGAATCTGTAGCCATATCTGATGTATTCTAGAGGTAGAAAAAGGAATTGCAAGCATAGGCATAATTTTCCTGCCTCTGATAGCCAAACAGGGGAGTAGGTCTAAAAAGACGCCAAAGACTTAAAACTTGTTGAAGAAAAGTTATTAAGAATAAAAAAACATATTTATATATAAAAACGTAAAAAATACAAATATTTAGCCCCCCGCTTGTTCGCTTTTTGTTCTCCTTGGGGATAACTTATTGAAGTGAGCGGTTATAGACCTCTAAGGTTTGCTGAGCCATGCGCTCCCATGAGTATTTGCTTACTTGGATCTTGCCGCGCTTTTTTAACTCTTCAGCATGCTTAACGTTGTTAATAATGTTAAGAACTGTTGCCGCCATTCCCCTGCTATCTAGTGGGTCAAAATAATCGGCGCCATCGCCATACACCTCTGGCAAACAGGTTGAGTTACTGCTTGCAACAGGGGCGCCGTGGATCATCGCCTCTAGCCCCGGCAAACCAAAACCCTCAGATAAGCTTGGGAAAACGTAGCAGGCAGTGTTTTGGTAGAGCCATTTTAGCTCTCCATCAGAGATAAAACCGGTAAAAATGACGTTCTTAATGCCCTTTTTGGCCGCATACTGTTCGTGGGCCTCATATAAGGCATCTTTTTTACCAGCAAGGGCCAAATACAGATCTGGCATCGTCTGTTGCATAAGGGCAAAAGCATCCATGAGCCGTTCAAGATTCTTGTGCGGGAACGGGCGGCCAATATACATAATGAACTTCTTACTCTCTAGATTTTTGATAGGCCTTGAGGGTTCCACAATAAAATCAGCTGATTCCAGTGTTACTTCGACCTTAGAGGACTTTATACCCGTATAACTGACGACATCTTTTTTTACAAACTCTGTCGGCGTAATGACTGCTTTGCTCTTCCGCGCCGCGATTTTATTTACAATCTTATAAATCTGCTGCTTGAAATAAAAAACCACCGGATTTTTGCTAGGATTTTTGAAACGCACGGTAGTTAGGTCGTGCATGGTAGTCACTACCCTGCCGGGGTAAAGAACGGGCTGCTGGACCATTGTGAAATGTACCAAATCTGGCTTAATTGATTTAATCTGGTTCATTAAGCCGAGCTGTTCACCAAAACCAAAAGCTTTGTACCCTGTTTCTATGCTTTCAAAGGAGGGTGCGATCTGACCCATGAATTCCAGACGATGTCGTTTGGTTAAAATTACGATTTCATGTGCAGGCTTGAGATTATGAAGGTGTTCAATAAGTTTATCAATATAACGGCCGGTGCTTGTTCCCGACTCACGTGCTTCTATAACAATCTTAGCCATACAATAACTATACGATACCTGTTAGAATAATGGGTACATTAAACGGAGACCTCGAATGGCCAAAAGAGCACTTATTACAGGTATAGCAGGACAAGATGGTGGCCACCTGGCCGCGTTATTACATGGTAAAGGCTATAAAGTGTACGGTGTCATCCGGGGCCAAATGGAGGCTAGCAGCCCGCGTTACATGCAGGTAAAAGAAGATATGCCATATGTTGAGCTGGTTATGGCGGACCTGCTTGACCTCTCTTCCCTCACGCGCGCGGTCCAAGAGATTAAGCCTGATGAAGTTTATAACTTAGCGGCCATCAGCCACGTTGGTTATTCGTTTAAAAACCCTGTTTTAACGGCTGATGTTACCGGCAAAGGCGTTTTAAATGTACTTGAGGCCATCAGGCTCAGCGGGCTCGAAAAAACAACCCGTTTTTACCAGGCTTCAACCAGCGAAATGTTTGGCGGGCTGGCCTATAACCGTCCGGAAACTGGTTATACCGAAGAAGCCACTTTCCATCCTCGTAGCCCTTACGGTGTTGCCAAAACTTACGGCTACTGGATTACCAGGAATTACCGTGAAAGTTATGGGATGTTTACGGCTAATGGTCTTTTGTTTAATCACGAGGGTGAGCGCCGTGGGCCGGAGTTCGTAACCCGGAAAATTAGCTCGGCCGTTGCCCGTATTAAAGTTGGTTTACAAGAAAGTATTGAGCTTGGCAATCTGGATTCAAAACGCGACTGGGGTTACGCGGCTGATTACGTTGAAGGTATGTGGCGGATGCTACAGCAAGACAAACCAGATGATTATGTGCTCGCGACTGGTGAAACACATTCTATCCGTGAATTTTGTGAACTAGCTTTTAAAGAAATTGGCATAACACTCAAGTGGCAAGGAAAAAGCGTCGACGAAGTTGGAGTTGATGCCAGCACTGGCAAAACCCTAGTAAGTATTAACCCAGATTTCTTCAGGCCAGCCGAGGTAGATTTGTTACTTGGTGATCCTAGCAAAGCCGAAAAAGTGCTTGGCTGGAAGCGTAGCGTTGATTTCCCGGGCCTGGTTAAACTTATGGTCGATCATGATCTGAAACTGCAACCCCGAAAATAAGTTAAATTAAGCTTGCTTTTTTTTACTTTCAACAAAATCCCTGATAGTTTTTTCGATAGGTATGGTCGGGCTCCAGCCAGTCTGCTTTTTTAGCTTTGAGTTATCGCCATACAGGTCTTTAGGGTCATTTGGGCGGATAAACTGCTGGTCTACCTCGGCCTCAATTTTATCCGAGTTCTCGATACTACTAACAAGCAAATCAAAAATAGTACTGCCAGGAAGGCTGCGGCCGCTGCAGATGTTATATATTTCTTCGTCTAATTTCTCGGACAAAACAAGATCGGCGTAGGCCTTAACCACGTCGCGCACGTCTGTGTAGTCGCGCCTAGTTGTTAAGTCGCCTACTTTTACTAGACCATCGTTCTTTAAGGCTACCACCATCTTTTCGTACAAGTCAGGGACTAAAAATCCAGGCTCCTGGCCTGGCCCAACATGGTTAAACGGTCTGGCAATAACGCACTCAAGACCCAAAGCCCGCAACCGTGCGGCCTCTTTTTCCATAGCTATTTTACTTAGAGCATAAGGCGAGCCGGTAGTTATAAGTTCTGAATCTTCGCGCAGTGGCAATGGCTGGTCGGCGGCGTACACTGCCCCGGTGCTGATGGCCAGCATACGGGTTTTTAGGTCAAGTTCTAAAATCCGTTCGCTTAATACGGTTAACACACCAACATTAACGCGCATATAAAGCTCTTCTTGCCCGAACGAGGCCCCTACGGCTGCGAAACCAGCTAGGTTGATAACGGCGTCAATATCTTCAAGCGGCAGTTTGGCGACGTCTTCTTTACTAGTTAGATCACAGGCAAAATATATGTCGGTAGCA
>Ga0207703_10005336_pt1 | contig 10356 bp, 9 predicted proteins | sample KBSSwiS12_FD_184304 | JGI IMG/M metagenome (GOLD analysis project Ga0207703, IMG submission 184304) | Switchgrass rhizosphere microbial communities from Kellogg Biological Station, Michigan, USA - KBS Switchgrass S1-2 (SPAdes) (version 2) | ecosystem: Host-associated > Plants > Roots >... | reverse complement strand
CCGGTGTGAGCCGGATCAGGTTCGACGGGTCCCGGCGCCCAACGCCGATCTCAGCCGCTGATGGCCGCGGCTCCCCAGGGAAGGCTCGTCCTTAGGCCGACCCCGTGCGCCGCGCCAGCGGGGAGTGTTATTTCTTGTTGGCCGTCTGGATCTCGGCCGGGGTGACGACTCCGTCGTGGTTCAGGTCGACCTTGCTGAACTTCGCGAGCTCCGGCGCGCGCCATTCCTCGGCGCTCATCTTGCCGTCATGATTTGTGTCCAGCCGTTGCATCAGCTGGGCCGCAGTCTCGGACACCTGCATCGGGGGAGCGACGCCGTTGAACTCCTGCGGGGTCAGCTTGCCGTCATGGTTGGTGTCGAGCTGGTTGAACTTCAGCAGCAGCTGCTGGTTGAGCTTGGCCTTGGCGCCGGCGAGATCGCGGCCTTGCTGCGCGACAATCTCGGCGTTCGACAGGAAGCCGTCGTGATTGGTGTCGGCCCCGTTGAAATGGCTATCGACGATCTTCAAGTAATCGGCGCGCGACACCGGCTTCTGCTGGGCCAGCGCCGGCCCGCTGACGACGATGGCGGCGCACACAAGGAACTGGATTCGGGTCACCTCGACCTCCACGGCTGATCGCCGCCAGCCTAGGCCGCTGCCGCCGCGCCGCAAGTGACAAGTGGCGAGCAAGCGGGCAAACGGCTGCCGAATGACCCGAAACCTCACCCATCTCGACCGGCTCGAGGCGGAGAGCATCTTCATCCTGCGCGAAACCGTCGCGGAGGCGGCGAACCCCGTGATGCTCTTCTCGATGGGTAAGGATTCGGCGGTGATGCTGCACCTTGCGCGCAAGGCCTTCTTCCCCGGACCGCTGCCCTTTCCCCTGCTGCATGTCGACACGACCTGGAAGTTCAGGGACATGTATGCCGAGCGCGACCGCGTCGCCGCGCAGCCCGGCGTCGAGCTGGTCGTCTATCGGAACCCGGAGGCGCTCGACAAAGGCATCAACCCGTTCGACCACGGCCCGCTCCACACCGACATGTGGAAGACGGAAGGGCTGAAGCAAGCGCTCGACAAGCACGGCTTCGACGCCGCGTTCGGCGGCGCCCGACGCGACGAGGAGAAGAGCAGGGCGAAGGAGCGGGTGTTCAGCTTTCGCGATCGGAACCACCGCTGGGACCCGAAGCGCCAGCGGCCGGAGCTCTGGTCGCTGTACAATATGCGCAAGAACAAGGGCGAGACGATGCGTGTTTTCCCCTTGTCGAACTGGACCGAGCTCGACGTCTGGCAATATATCCTGCGCGAGGGGATCGAGATCGTGCCGCTGTATTTCGCGGCGGAGCGGCCGACGGTGGAACGCGGCGGCACCATCCTGATGGTCGACGACGAACGGATGCGGCTCGAGCCTGGAGAGCAGGTCGTCAGCCGGAAGGTCCGCTTCCGCACCCTCGGCTGCTATCCGCTGTCGGGCGCGATCGAGAGCGACGCGGCGAGCGTCGAGGACATCGTGGCGGAGATGCTCGCGTCATCGACGTCGGAGCGGCAGGGCCGCGTGATCGACCGCGATGCAGGTTCCGCGTCGATGGAGAAGAAGAAGCAGGAGGGCTATTTCTGAACGCCCCTCCGGACATCAGGCAATGGCTCGCCGAGCAGCAGCACAAGGAGCTGTTGCGGTTCATCACCTGCGGCAGCGTCGACGACGGCAAGTCGACCCTGATCGGGCGGCTGCTGTACGAGACGCGGCAAATCTTCGACGACCAGCTCGCCGCGCTCGAGGCCGACAGCAAGCGCCATGGGACGCAGGGCGAGGCAATCGACTTCGCGCTGCTGGTCGACGGCTTAAGCGCCGAGCGCGAGCAGGGCATCACGATCGACGTCGCCTACCGATATTTCGCGAGCGAGAAGCGCAAGTTCATCGTCGCCGACACGCCCGGTCACGAGCAGTACACGCGCAACATGGTCACCGGCGCATCGACCGCCGACCTCGCGGTGCTGCTGGTCGATGCGCGCAAGGGCGTGCTGACCCAGACCCGCCGGCATAGCTATCTCGCCAAGCTGGTCGGCATCCGCCGCTTCGTGCTGGCGGTGAACAAGATGGACCTGGTCGACCATGACCAGGGCGCATTTGAGGCGATTGCCGCCGACTATCGCGCTTTCGCGGAGCGGATCGGGATCGAGCTCTGGACCGCGATCCCGGTGTCGGGACTGAACGGCGACAATGTCGCGGGCCCGAGCGCGTCCATGCCCTGGTACAGCGGCCCCACGGTCCTCGAGCACCTCGACACGGTCGAGCTTGATGCGGCGCTAGAAGCGGCAAAGCCGTTCCGGATGCCCGTCCAATGGGTCAACCGGCCTAACCACGACTTCCGCGGTTTTGCCGGCCAGGTCGCGAGCGGCGCCGTCGCGCCTGGTGATGAGGTCCGGATCCTGCCTTCCGGCCGGGTGACCAGGATCGACAGGGTAGTGACCGCAGATGGCGACCTTCCGAGGGCGGTTGCCGGCGAGTCGGTCACGCTGACGTTGACCGACGAGGTGGACTGCTCGCGCGGTGATGTGATTGCGGCCGCCGACGGCCCGCCCGAGGTCGCCGACCAGTTCGAGGCGGCGATCGTCTGGATGGACGAGCATGAGCTGATTCCCGGCCGCGGCTACTGGCTGAAGCTCGGCACGCAGACCGTCACCGCCACCGTCCAGCACCCGAAATATGAGGTCAACGTCAACACGCTCGAGCATCTCGCGGCGCCGGCGCTGGCGCTGAATGCAATCGGCATCGCCGAAATCGCGACGGATCGCGAGATCGTGTTCGAGCCCTATGCGCCCGAGGGATCGAGCCCCAACCGGGTGCTTGGCGGCTTCATCCTGATCGACAAGCTCAGCAATGCGACTGTCGCCTGCGGCATGCTTCACTTCGCGCTGCGCCGCGCGCACAACATCCATCGCCAGCATCTCGACGTCAGCCGCGAGACGCATGCGGCGCTCAAGGGCCAGAAGCCGGCGGTGCTGTGGTTCACCGGCCTCAGCGGCGCGGGCAAGTCGACCATCGCCAACCTGGTCGAGCGGAAGCTCGCGAAACTCGGCCGGCACACATTCCTGCTCGACGGGGACAACGTCCGCCACGGCCTCAACCGCGACCTCGGCTTCACCGAGGCCGACCGGATCGAGAATATCCGGCGCGTCGGCGAAGTCGCACGACTGATGGCCGATGCGGGGCTGATCGTGCTGACGGCATTCATCTCGCCGTTCCGCGCCGAGCGCGAGATGGTTCGCAAGATGATGGCCGACGGCGAGTTCATCGAGGTGTTCGTCGACACCCCCTTGGCCGAGGCCGAGAAGCGCGACGCCAAGGGCCTCTACGCCAAGGCGCGCGCCGGAGAGCTCAAGAACTTCACCGGGATCGACAGCCCGTACGAGGAACCGGAGAAACCCGAGATTCGCATCGATACGACGGCGATGAGCGCCGCGGCCGCCGCGGACCTCATCGTGGAGGAGCTAATGAAACGGCGCTAATCGCTTGCCAAATGCGGCGATAACGATACGCGCCTGCAACCAAGTTTCACAACGGCGGTTGGAGCGAACATGAAACTGTCTCTCCCTGCTTTGCCTCTCCTGCTGCTCGCGGCAGCGCCCGCGTTGGCGCAAGAAGCCCGCGACCTCCGGGTGCGCGTCGGCGTCGGCGGCCAGCTCATCCCGAAATATGTCGGGGCCAAGGACTACAAGCTGTTCCCGCTGCTCGACCTCGACTTCGCGCACGGCAGCGATCCCTTCCGCTTCGAAGTGCCCGACGACAGCTTCTCGATTCCGCTGATCGACAGCCATGGCTTCGCAGCCGGTCCCTCCGCCAAGCTCGAAAGCAAGCGCGAGGACTCCGATGTCGGCGCCGCGGTTGGAAAGGTCTCCACGACCTTCGAAGCCGGCCTGTTCGCCCAATATGACGACGGCACGAGGTTCCGCGTGCGCGGCGAGGTCCGCAAGGGGCTCGGCGGCCATGAGGGCGTGGTCGGAAGCATCGGCGCCGACGTCTACTGGCGCGACGGCGACCGCTACGTCTTCTCGATCGGCCCGCGCGTCGACTTCTCCGACGAACGCTACCAGCGCGCCTTTTTCGGGGTCAGCCCGGCGGCGTCGCTGGCGACCGGCCTGCCGGTCTACAATCCCGGCGGCGGCATTCACGGGATCGCCGCGGCGAGCGGGCTTTCCTACCAGTTCAATCCGCGCTTCGGCATGTTCGGTTATGCGCGCTACGAGCGGCTAGTCGGGGATGCCGGCAATTCACCGCTCATCCGCCAGTTCGGCTCGCGCGACCAAGTGTCCGGCGGGGTCGGCCTGACCTACACGTTCACGGTCAAGCACTAGACGAGCGGCGTTACCCGTCAGCGCCCTCGGCAATCAGCAGCATCGAGCGCGCATTGTCGGTACGGTGCGGGATCAGCGCCTGATAGTCCGGTGAATTGTAGAAACCTTGCGCGGCATCCAGGTCCGGAAATTCGATGATTACCAGCCGCGAGAAGTCGGGCTCTCCCTCGAGTGGGTGAAGCTTTCCGCCGCGGACCAGGAACCTGCCGCTGAACCGCTCGATCACCGCGCCGGTGCGCGAGCGGTAAGCATCATACCCCGACGGGTCGTGAATCTCGATCTGAGCGACGAGATAGGCCTTGGCCAAGCTCAGTCGCCTGCGCCCGGGTCGGGCGTGAAATATTTGTCGTACTTGCCCTCTTCGCCCTTGTGCTCGTCGGCGTCGGCCGGGCTGTCCTTCTTGCGGGTGATGTTCGGCCAGTCGGTCGAGAGATTGGCGTTGAGCTCGAGCCATTTCTCGAGACCGCTTTCGGTGTCGGGCAGGATCGCCTCGGCCGGGCATTCGGGCTCGCACACGCCGCAGTCGATGCACTCGTTGGGGTTGATGACCAGCATCACCTCGCCCTCGTAGAAACAGTCGACCGGGCAGACCTCGACGCAATCCATATATTTGCATTTGATGCAGGCGTCGGTGACGACGTAGGTCATACGCGAGAGCTCCCTTTGGCCACTTCGCTAGGTCGCGGGTTTGTCTCCGTCAATTCCCAGTTCCTCGTAGCAGGAGCGCGCTTCGTTGGCCGGGCCGCGGCGCGAAGGGAGGGAGAGCACGCGAAGGATGCGGACGCGATCGTGGAGCGGGAGCGCGACGACGCTGCCGATGCGCACCTCGTCGGAGGCCTTTTCGGCCCGCTTGCCGTCGATCCGCACGCGGCCTTCGAGGATGATGTGCTGGGCGAGGGTGCGGCTCTTGGCCAGTCGGATGAAGAACAGGAAGCGGTCGATCCTCACGTTTTCTTGAGCTTGGCCAATTCGGCAAAGGCGTGGCCGCGGCCCTGCGCGCGGTCGGGCCGAGCGCCGCGCCGCCCGCGCCATTTCCACGCCTCGCCGGCGCGCGCGAAGCCGATGTCGCCCATCAACCGCGACAAGGCTTCGTCGCCGAGGCCGATGGACGTCGCAAGCTCGCGGTCGACCGGGTCCTCTCCGCCGGCGGAGCGCACCTTCCGCGCATGGCTGGCGAGGCGGTCGGCAAGGTCGATGCGGATCCAGGTCGCGCCGAGGCGGCGGTAGGCGAGCGCCGCGCCGCGCGGATCGGTTTCGGCGGTGAGCGTCGCCGCGCCTGCAGCCGGGAGCGCGGGCATCGGTTGTCCCTGCTTCACAGCCAGCAACGCGGCGCGCCATTGCTGCGCGGCCGGCTTGAGCAGTTGCGGAATGAAGAGGTCGAGCGGGCCAAGGCGCACGCGCAGCCGGTGGACCGCCTGGCGGTCGGCCTGCTCGAGATGAGCGATCGCGCCGAGCGCGGCCTTGCGCGGAAGCAGCCCGGCAGCGTCGGCCAGCATGGCGGCGAGTGCGCGCACGCCGGGTGAGTTCGACGGATCGGCAGCGGCCGCCGCAAGGATCTTCAGCGGGCGGAGGTTGCGCTCGATCTCCGCGTCGAGCCAGCGCTCGAGGCGTTCGCGAAGGGCCGCGCGGGTCGGCGCGGACAGGCGATCAAGGGAGCGCGCGGTCCGCAGCGCCGGCTCGAGCAGCGAGCGGCCGGGCGACAGGCGGGCGAGGGCGTGCTCGCCCGCCGCAACGGCGAGGCTGCCATCGGTCTCCACCATGAGCTGGAACGCCCGGTCGTCGGCCTCGACCAGCGCCCGTGCGCGGCGATCTAGCTCGTCGCCCAGGCGCCGCTCGGCGGCCGCGAGCAACAGGCGCTTGTCGGCGAGGCGGGCGGACGGATCGACGCGGAACTCGAAGCCGCTCAAATGCCCGATCGGCTCAGGTCCGACGCTGACCTCGCCGTCAGCGGCCACCGTCACCGGCAAGGCATCCGCGCCGCGCGCGCCGATGTCGCGGACGAGGACGGCGGTCCGGCGGTCGACGAAGCGCTGGGTCAGCCGCTCGTGGAGCGCGTCGCTGAGGCGCGCCTCGACGCCCCTCGTGCGCTCGGCCCACTTGGCCGGCTCCTTCAGCCAGTCGGCGCGATGGGCGATATAGGCCCAGCTGCGGATGCCGGCGATCCGGTCGGCCAAGGCCTCGATGTCGCCGGTCACATTGTCGAGCCGCGCGACTTCGGCCGCGAACCATTCGTGCGGCACGTGCCCCCCTTCGCCGACATAGGAGTAAAGCCGGCGGACCATGCGCGCGTGGTGCATCGGCCCGACCTTGCGGAAGTCGGGAAGGCCGCAGACCGCCCACAGCCGCCGCGCCTGCGCCCCGCGCCTTGCAACGATGGCCGGGTCCTCGGCGATGAGCTTTAAGACCGCGAGGTCGATGGCCTCCGGCGCCGAGCGAAGGAGCGGGTCGTCGCTCTTGGTCTCGAGGCTTCGGATCAGCGCGCGCACGTCGGTGAAGTCGAGATCGGCGTTGCGCCAGTAGAGGCTGTCGAGCGGCCGGAAGCGGTGGTCCTCGATTGCCTCGACTTCCTCTTCGCTGAAGCCGCCGCTGTCCTCGCTGAGGCCGAGCGTCCCGAACGTACCGTCCTTCTGGTGGCGTCCGGCGCGGCCGGCGATCTGCGCCATCTCCGGAATGGTCAGCCGGCGGTCGCGGCGCCCGTCGAACTTCTCCAGGCCAGCAAAGGCGACATGGGCGACGTCCATGTTGAGGCCCATGCCGATCGCGTCGGTCGCAACTAGATAATCGACCTCGCCGCGCTGGAACATCGCGACCTGGGCGTTGCGGGTCGCGGGCGACAAAGCGCCCATGACCACCGCTGCGCCGCCCTTGAACCGGCGGAGCATCTCGGCGAGCGCGTAGACCTGCTCGGCCGAGAAGGCGACGACCGCCGAGCGCGGCGGCAGGCGCGACAGCTTGACGCTGCCCGAATAGCGCAGGGTCGAGAAGCGCGGGCGGCTGACGATCTCCGCTTCGGGCAGAAGCTCGCGGACCACCGGGCGGAGCGTGTCAGAGCCGAGGATCAACGTCTCCTCGCGGCCGCGCGCGCGGAGCATCCGGTCGGTGAAGACGTGGCCGCGCTCCGGGTCGATACCGAGCTGCGCCTCGTCGATCGCAGCGAAGGCGAAGTCGCGGTTGAGCTCCTCGTCGTGATGGCCGTCGCCGCCCGACACCGGCATGCTTTCCGCGGTGCAGAGGAAGTAGCGCGCGGTGGGTGGGACGATCCGCTCCTCGCCGGTCAGCAGCGCAACCTGCTTCTCGCCCTTCAGTCCGACGACCCGGTCGTAGACCTCGCGCGCCAGCAGCCGCAGTGGGAAGCCGATGACGCCCGAGCTGTGGCCGCACATGCGCTCGATCGCCAAGTGGGTCTTGCCGGTGTTGGTCGGGCCAAGAATGGCCCGGACGGGTGCGTCGGAACGGCGCGTCACAATCATGGAATGTGGCAGCGTTTCGGCGAGGCGCAAGGTTCCTTTAGGCCGGTCTTAACCTTGTTTAGCCATCACGGACGCGTGTTGACCGCACGAACCCACGCGCATCCGCTGCGGCGCTCGCTCGACCGTGGCTGGCCGGCGCCAGGATGGAAGAGCGCGGGCGCGCTCGCCTTGCTGTGCAGCGGAGTCGCCTGGGCGTCGCTGCCGCGCGTCGCCACCATGCCGGTCGGTCAGCAGCAGCAATGGCAGGCGCTCGGAGTCGCGCCGCTGTCGAACGGCGGGGTCAGCGGCATGCCGATGGCGCCGACCGAGGCGGTTGAGGCCGCCGATTTCGTGCCCAAGCGCGTTGCGCCGGTCGCCGCGCCGGTCGTCGCGCCCCCTCCGGCCGTTGTGCCGACTGGTCCAATGCGGATCCGTGGCCGGGTCGGAGACGGTCTCTATTGGTCGCTGCGCGCCGCCGGCGCGAGCCCACAGGTCGCGGCGCAATATCTCGCCGCGCTGGCGACCGAGATCGACGTCGGCGAGGTGGGCCCGACCGACGGCTTCGACCTGGTGCTCGGCGCCGACCGCCAGCTGCTGTACGCCGGCCTGTCGAGGGCGATGTCGTCGAGCTTGCAGCTCGTGCGCTGGAACGCGAACGGCCGCAGCGAATGGATCAACGCCGCCAATGCCGACAAGCCCGCGCCGTCGGTCGGCGGGCTGATGATGCCGGCGAACGGCCCGGTCACTTCCTATTTCGGCTATCGCTACCACCCAATCCTGCACTTCACCCGCTTCCATGCCGGGCTCGACATCGGCGCGGGCTGGGGCAGCCCGATCGTCGCCGCCGCCGACGGGCAGGTGATCGGCGCGGGCTGGTCAGGCGGATATGGCCGTGAGGTCCAGATCGCCCATGGCAGCGGAATCGTCAGCCTCTACGGCCACATGAGCGAGATCGTCGCGCAGCCGGGGAGCTTCGTGCACGCGGGCCAGCTGATCGGGTATGTCGGCTCTTCCGGCCTCTCTACCGGCCCGCATCTCCATTTTGAGGTCCGCCAGGGCGGCAATCCGGTGAACCCGCTCGGCGTCCGGCTGGTGAGCGCTCCGGTGGTCGATACCCACCTCGCTTCGGCGGTGAAGGCGCGGCTGGCGGCGCTGCTGAAGGTCGGCACGCACGGCTGAGCTTGTCATCGCGCATGGCGGACCTACGGTCGTGCCATGGGGGGAATTTCGAGGCGCGGCGCCTTCGCATTTTCAGGCCTGACGATCTGGCTGCTGGCGCTCGCATTCGTCCGCCCGCTGTCGGTCGATGAGAGCCAATATGTCGCGGCGAGCGCGCTGACGGCCCACGGCCTGCTTCCGTACCGCGACTATGCCTATCTGCAGACGCCGCTGCAGCCGTTCGTTTTCGCGCCGCTGCACCTGCTGTTTCCCGGCCACCTCCTGCTGGCCATCCGCCTCGCCAACGCGCTGATCGGCGCCGCGACGGCCGTCCTGGTGTACCTTACCGCCCGACGGATCGGCGCCAGCGAGCGGGCCGCCCTCATCGCCGCGGCGCTCCTTGTCACATGCCAGTCCTTCGCCTGGTCGGTCGGAGTTGCCCGCAACGACATGCTTCCGGCGCTGCTGATGATGCTTGGCCTGTTCGCGATTGCCGGCGGGCGGAGCGCTTTCGCGGGCATCGCCCTCGGCTTGGCGGCCGGAGCGAAAATCAGTTACGCGGTTCCGGCGGCAGCGGTGTTCGTGGCGATCGTCTGGACCGACCGAAAGAGCGCGCGCTGGTTCGCTGTCGGCGTGGCCATCGGCCTGCTGCCGAGCCTCATCCTGATCGGGCTCGCGCCACAGGCTTTCCTGGCCGAGGCGATCGTCTTTCCGGCCACTGCGCCGGCTCAATATTATGCGTCGATCGGCAAGGCGTGGCGGCTTGGCCCGGCGCGGTTCGGACAGCTGCTGATGACCGCCGCAATCGGCCCGGCGCTGATCGCGGCGATGGAAGTCGCGCGCCGCAATATGTGGCGCGATCCACTGCGCCGGACTATGCTGGCCGCGGCCATCGGAGGGCTCGTCAGCGCCGCGGTCAACAAGCCGTTCCAGATCTTCTACCTGCTGCCGGCGCTGCCGCCCCTGTTCGTGCTCGCTGCCTTGTTGTTCGACCAGCCGAGGCCGCGCTGGCTGACCGGCGCGTGGGGGCTGTTCGTGCTCAGCGGGCTGGTCCCGGTGGCCGGCTGGTTCGTCAAAGCATCCCAAGGCGTCCCGGCGCTCGACGCGGAGCGGCGCACGCACGTGCTGGCCGCCGCCCTGCACGAGCAGCATGTCGAGGGGCCGGTCGCGACGCTCGCGGGCCAATATGTCGCGAAGGTCGACCCGCGCTTCGCGGGCGGGCCGTTCCTTTACCGTACGCGAGGGTTCCTATCGCGCGAGCAGGCGCGTGAGTGGCATGTCGTGACGAAGGAAGAGCCTGGGACGCTCGCGGAAACTAGCCCGTCAGCGTTCGTCAGCGGAAGCTATCCCGACGTTCAGCCGGCGGAAGAACTTGAGCTTGCGGCGCAGGCGCGCGCCCTTGCTACCGGCCGACGG
>Ga0207703_10005333_pt1 | contig 10358 bp, 12 predicted proteins | sample KBSSwiS12_FD_184304 | JGI IMG/M metagenome (GOLD analysis project Ga0207703, IMG submission 184304) | Switchgrass rhizosphere microbial communities from Kellogg Biological Station, Michigan, USA - KBS Switchgrass S1-2 (SPAdes) (version 2) | ecosystem: Host-associated > Plants > Roots >... | reverse complement strand
ACAGCCCCACCTCGCGCCCCAGCCGAGCCGTGCGAATCGCCTCATCGGCCGTATAACAAGCCGCCGTATTCGGCAAAATGAAGAACTTGGAGCGGTCGATATAGTCGAGCAGCGACTCTTTGGACTTATCCGTCAAATTCACGCGGCGCACCGCCACAGTAACCACCTCCGCCCCGGAGGCCTGGTGGCAACGTGCCATTTCAGCGAAACTGCGGTACTTGCCGGTCCCCACAAACAGGCGGGATTGGAACTCGCGTCCGGCGATGGTGAGCTTTTCCATATCTCCATTTTAAGGCCAACGCCCTAGTCGTCTTGGATCGCCCTGTAGAAATCCCCCGTCCGGACCGATATTTCTAGGTAGGGAGAGCCATGAAAAAAGACAATATGGGCAAGCTGCTGGGGGTGGCGCTGGTGGTCGCCATCATCTGTACCGGCCTGTTTTACATGCTGTTTGCGATGAAAGCCAACAGCCAGTCCGGCACCACCATGGTGGTGGCGGCAAAAGCGCTGAAGGCAGGTATGGTCCTGACGCCCGCCGACCTCAAAACCATCGCATGGCCCGTTCCCCAGCTTCCCCCGGGGGCGCATCATGACCCGCAGGAGATCGTCGGCAACACCGTATTCGACGCCATGGCGCAGGATGAGCCGGTATTGAGCGCTCGCCTGGCCACCCCGCAATCAGGCGGCGGCGCGGGAGTGCCCATAGGCATGCGCGCGGTGTCAATTCATTTGACCGATTCCACCGGCGTTCTGGCCCTGCTGCGCGGCGGCCAACGCGTGGACGTACAAGTGGTAACCGGCCGCGGCACCAAACCGGAAGACACCGAAGTGCGGACGGCCCTCGAAAATCTGGCGGTCCTGTCGGTCACCATGCAGCCCGAGCAGAGTTCGCAAGGGCAGACCCTCCCGGTGGTGACGCTGCTCGCGAAACCCGGCGACGTGGACGTTCTGGCGGCAGCCGATTCCGGCGGGCGCGTGCGCCTGTCTTTGCGGAACCCGCTCGATCAGGCTACCCACAGCCGCAGTTCGGTCTCGCTCGGCAGCGTGATGCGCGGCGGCCGAACCGACCTCGCGGACAATCGCTAGTCCATTCGAGAATTTCTGATGCTTTTAGCCAGTTCACTCGCATTCTTCCTGGTCATCTTCCTGGTGGCGTCGATCTTGACGGCCATCGCGTACCTGGCGTTCCTGAAGATGAAGGCAGACGAGTCGGATGCGGAGCAGAGCGACCTTACACTTTCGAAACCACTTGCCTCGCAGCAACAGGCCGAAGGCCGCGAAGAACTGGGGTTCGGAATCGAGCCGTCGGTGCTCCTGCAGAGCGGCCGTCTCAGTAGCATCACCTTCTGGGATACCGTGCTCGCTCATTTCGATTTCGGAGCCATCCTGCAAAACCGCCTGGATCAAGCCGACCTGCGCTGGTCCGTCGGCCGCATCACTAGCATGATGTTGCTGGTGGGTGTGATCGTGCTGGCGGTGCTGATGCGTCTGCTGCCCATGTGGGCGGCGTTGCTGGGAGCCGCGGCGGCGTCCATGGCGCCTTATAGCTACGTGCTGCATCGCCGCAACAAACGCTTCCAGAAATTTCGCGAAAACTTCCCCGACGCGCTCGATTCGCTCGCCCGCGCCCTGCGCGCCGGCTATCCGCTTTCGGCCGGTATGGAAATGATCGCAGCAGAAACCTCGCCCCCGGTGTCGGGCGAACTCCGCCGGACTTCCGCCGAAGCCAACCTGGGGCGAGGCTGGCCGCATGCCTTGGAGAATCTCGGCAAAAGAATTCCTCTGCTCGAGATCAACTTGTTTATCGCCGCCGTCCAATTGCACGCGCGCACCGGCGGCAAACTCAGCGAAGTCATGACCGGCCTCGCCGAGAACATGCGCGAATCGAACGCGCTGCAAGGCGAAGTGCGGGCGCTAGCCGCCTACGGCAAGCTCACCGGCCTGATCCTCACCATCCTGCCCATCGGCATCTGCATCATGATGCTGATCGTCAGCCCGGGCTACATGGAAGTGCTGTTCAACCATCCCGTAGGGAAACAACTGATCGCCGCCGCCATCGGCTGCCTGGTTCTGGCGCATTTCGTGATTCGCAAGATTGTGAATATTCAGGTATGACATTCGGACTCCTAGCGGGAATGTTTCTCTTCGTTCTGGCGGCCGTCAGCGTCGCCGGCTACGTGTTCGTGCTGCGCCCGTCGAAGGCCGAAGGCGGCGAAGTCCAAATCCCGCAGGCTATCTCCATCAACCAGCGCGATCTGCCGGCCGCCCAGGCGGCCTTCGCGGATACCTTCCGGGTGCTCGGCGATGCGCTCCCCTTGCCGGGAGATCGGGAAGCGCTGCGCCGGCAATTGATGATGGCGGGCTATCGCTGGCCCGCGTCCGTCGCTATTTTCATGGGCATCAAAGCGGCCTCCGCCGTATTGGGGGGAGTGGCCGTCATCTGGGTGGCTCTGGCTAACGGCACCGAAGCCTTCGGGTTGTTCCTGGGGCTGATTTGCGGCATGGGATTCGGCTACATGATCCCGGATCGTGTACTCGACCGCCTCGGCAACGCCCGAGTCGCGAAGCTGCGCCGAGCCTTACCTGCCGCGTTGGACTTGCTGGTGCTGGCCATCGAAGCCGGGCAAGGTCTCGACGCAGCCATCCTCGACACCAGCCGCGGACTGCGTGCCACGCACCCCGAACTCGCCTCCGAATTCACGCAACTGCATTTGGAGCTGAAAGCCAATACCTCGCGCGCCGACGCCCTCAAGAATTTTGCCAGCCGCACCAACGACATGGAGCTGCGTAAGTTCACCAACCTCCTGATCGATACCGAACGCTTCGGCACCAGCGTCGGCCCCGCGCTCAAGACCCACGCGCGCTACCTGCGCATTCGTTTCCGCCAAATCGCCCAGGAAAAGGCCCGTAAGGTGGGCGTGAAACTGATTTTCCCGGTGTTCTTCCTGATCTTCCCCTCGGTAATTCTCGTAACGCTAGGCCCCGCGCTCATCCTCCTCTTCACCCAGATGAAGGACCTGCTCGGCCAGTAACTCCCCGCTCAGGGTTCCAAGCACCGCCGCGAGCCGCTCAGTCGCAGCGTCCCGCCCTCCGCCACCGCCCACATCCACAACGCACACTTCACAGAACCGCCATGCGCAGCATGCGGACCCACTCCGCACCCTCAGTGTAGAATCTCAAGTATGGCGCGAGTAGACCGCCGAACCGTCGACCTTTCCGCATATCCCGACCTGGTAGTCGTCTACCTAGGGATGCGCATGAACACGTTCTCCGGCCTGAAGCGCATACTCGGCCTAGGTCCGCAAATAGCCGACTCCGTAAAAGCCAAGCCCGACGGCCTCTTGCTCCACGAAAGCCTGCTCTTCTCCCTGTTCCCGCTACACACCGGCATGCGCCAATACTGGCGGGATTTCGAATCGCTGGAACGCTGGACCCGCTCCGAGCCGCACCGCGAATGGTGGAAGCGCTTCCTGCGCGACTCCGGCGGCACCGGCTTCTGGCACGAGACCTACGCGCTGCGCGGCGGCATCGAGGCCATCTATGATGACCTGCCTGAACCCATCGGCATGATGAAGTTCGCGCCGCTCCAACCCGCCCGCGGCAGCAGCTTTTCCGCACGCCAGCGCCTCAGCCGCGAAGGCACCGAAAACTCCCCCGCGCCCGCGCCCGAATCCGACCTCTACCGCGACTAATCGCTCCCCGCCCCCACCGCCCGGTTGTACAAAGCGTCCGCTTCATCCACCGATGTGACCGTCACTTCCAGGTCGCGCAGCCGCCCATCGTGCAGATCGTAAATCCACCCATGCACCGCAATCTCACGCCCCTGCGCCCAGGACCCGCGGATGATCGTTGTCTGCGAGACAGCGATAGCCTGCTCCATCACGTTCAGTTCGCACAACCGGTCCCAACGCGCTTTCGTCGAAGGCAGCTGATCGAACGCCTCCTGATTCCTCCGCCGGATGCGCCGCACCGGCGCCAGCCAGTGGTCGATCATCCCCAGCCCGCCTTCCTCAAGCGCCTGCCTGACCCCACCGCACCCGTAATGCCCCACCACGATCACGTGCCGCACGTCCAGCACTTCGACGGCATATTGCAGCACCGACAAACAATTCATGTCCGATGGATGCACCACATTCGCCACATTGCGGTGCACGAAGACCTCACCCGGCAGCAGATCCACAATTTCATTCGCCGGCACGCGGCTATCCGAGCACCCGATCCACAAATACTGCGGATTCTGCTGCACAGTCAGGCGTTCGAAGAAACGCGGGTCCTGCGCCCGCATCCGCGCGGCCCATTGCAGGTTCTTTTCAAACAACGGTTGGAGGAGGCGCATAAACGTCGAAAAATAGTTTGGTGGGCCCTGATGGATTCGAACCATCGACCAACGGATTATGAGTCCGCTGCACTAACCGCTGTGCTAAGGGCCCCGATTTTCCACTTCACCACTTCTAACGAGTTTAGCCGAAGACCGCTCGCCCCCGCCCAAAAGTTGACAGCCGCCACTCCGCCGTCTGACAGTGGTTTTATGAGGATTTTGTTCGTCGCTCTTGCGGCGCTTCTCTTGGCCGGCTGTTCCGACACCCCCGCCCCCGTCAGCAAGGCGCCCGAGCCTCCTCCGGCCCCCATCAGCGGACGCCAAGCCTTCCAATACATGTACGGCTCCTCGCGCATCTGGGCCACCGACAGCATGCCGCTCACCATCCGCAGCATGAACGTGCCCGACGTCAAGCCGGAGAACGGCAAAGCCGGCGCTTGGGAAGTGGTCTTCGTATCGGAAGGAATGGCCCGCGCGCGCACTTACACCTGGTCCGCCGTAGAGACCGAAAACGTCCACAAGGGTGTCTTCCCGGGTCCCCAGGAAAGCTGGCACGCCGGCGGCCCCAATCAGCCCTTTTCCCCAGCCCTGTTGAAAATCGACACCACCGAAGCCTTGGTAGAGGCCATCAAAATATCCGGCCCCTACTTGGATAAGCCCGGCCAGCGCCCGCCCGTGAGCTATATGCTCAATTACGAATCCGCCACCCGCTTCCCGAACCCTGTCTGGCGCGTACTCTGGGGTGGCTCAGTGTCATCGGCCGAATACCGAGTCACCGTCGACGCCTCCACCGGCAAAGTTCTCGCCCACGACTGATCTGTCATGACGTGACCTGCGATGATGGTAGGGGGTGCTTCCATGAACAAACCGTATCATCTAATGACGCCGGCCGAACGAACCACCGCGCGCATCGCTCAGAACCGCGAGATCGATGAGAAGGCCGCCGTGACCGAAGGGAAACGCATCCCTTCGAAATCCAGCGGCGATTACACCCGCGGAACCCCTGAGGACCGTGCCAAGCTCGGCAAGTTGGTCCGCAAGATGAACCCCTAAGCGTCCGCTGTCGCGCGCCTTGGTGTTCCTCTCCGCACAGAACCGCGCGCGCAGCAAGCGGAGTTACTCCTAGACGTCCGCTTCCAGAAACTGCATATCGTGCAGCCGCTGGTAGATGCCGCCGCGGCTTATCAATTCGTCATGCGTGCCGGTTTCCGCGATGCGCCCCTGATCCAGCACCACAATCTTGTCCGCGCGCCGCACAGTCGACAGGCGGTGCGCGATCACGATCACCGTGCGGTAGGCCATCAGGTTCTGCAGCGCACTCTGCACCAGCCGCTCGGATTCCGTATCCAGATGCGAAGTAGCCTCGTCCAGAATCAGAATCGGAGCGTTTTTCAACAGCGCCCGCGCAATCGCCAGCCGCTGCCGTTGCCCGCCCGATAGCTTAGTCCCGCGCTCGCCAATGATGGTGTCGTATCCCTGCGGCAGCCGCAATATGAATTCCTCCGCCATAGCGTTGCGCGCAGCTTGATGAATCTGTTCCTCCGACGCATGCAGCAGCCCGTAGCCGATGTTCGCAGTCACCGTGTCGTTGAACAAGAAAGTGTCTTGCGCCACGATGCTGATCTTCTCGCGCAGCGACGCCAGCCGCAGATCGCGAATGTCGTGCCCATCGATTAGCACCGCGCCGCCCGTCACATCGTAAAACCGCGGCACCAGATTGGCGAGCGTAGTCTTCCCCGCGCCGCTCGACCCCACCAGCGCCACCACCTGCCCACGCTTCACCTCGAGTTGAATGGACTCCAGCATGAACCCATCCGGAACGCTCGGATAACGAAAACTGACGTTGTCGAAATGAATCGCCGTCTCGAAGCGTGCGAGCCTCACCGCCCCCGGCTTTTCCTTCACATTCTGATCGCGATCCAGATACTCAAACACCTTTTGCGACGCCCCCAGCGCCTGCTGAAAGATGTTGTAGATGCCATTCAGTCGCTTGACAGGCTCGTACAGCATCAGCAGCGCGGCGGAGAAGCTCATGAAGTCGCCGGCTGTCATATGGTTCGCTTTGATCTGGTCGCGCGCGTACGCGAGCAAGCCGACCATGGTGACGGCGCCGAAGAACTCGATCACGGGGCTGGCGATGGCCTGCTGGACGATGTACCGCAAATTGCTATCGCGTAATTTTTCGGCGCGGTCGCGGAAGCGGTTGGATTCGATTTCCTCGGCGCCAAAGGATTTCACCACCTGGTGTCCGCTCAGGGTCTCCTGCAAGACCTGATTCAGTTCGGCGGCGTTGTCTTGCGCGCTGCGCGTACTGCGGCGAATGCGGCGGCCCAGGCGCATGGTCGGTACCAGCACAAACGGCAGCACCGTCAGGCTCACCAGACCCAAATTCCGATCCGTCTGCAGCACCACGGTCAGAAGCGCGAGCGCCACGAAGGACTGGCGCAGGAGATCCGCCAAAATATGGGAGAGCGCGACCTGGATTTTTTCAAGGTCGTTCATGATCGACGACATGACGCGGGCCGTCGAGTTGGCTTCGAAGAAATGCGCGTCCTGCTGCACCACACGGTCGAACACCGTCTGGCGCAGGTCGGTCACCGCGGAGAGGCCAACGAAGTTGATGAGATAGTTCGCGAAGTAGTCACAGATGCCCTTGAGGAACACGGCGGCGAGAATCGTGATCGCCACCATCGTAAAAACGTTGTGAATGGAAGCCGGCATGAAGTCGGCGAGAAACAATTTGTGTTTGATGATGGGAATGGTAAACAGCAGCACGGGCGTCTCGGCCGACGACGGATTCAACACCCGATCGAACACGGGCCGGAACAGGAGTGCCAGCAACCCTTGTGCCGCCCCCACGCAAGCCATCAACAGTACCGAGAAAATCAAGTGCGGCGTGTAAGGCCGCGAAAACCGCAGGAGCCGCCCCAGTTCTCTCACGCCCGCGCCCTCGCGCCCCGCAGCGTTTCCGCCGCCGTCATCACGTCATCGACACTTATTTTGTCGATGCTGCCCTGCGAAGTAAGCACCCGCGCCTCCGTGCGCCAGGGAGCCCACGTAACCGGGTTCGACGGCCCGAACAACACCACCACCAGAACTCCGAACGCCGCCGCAATGTGTGCCGGCCCGCTGTCGTTGCCAATAAACAACTCCGCGCCCGACATCAGATTTTTCACATCCGCCAGCGGCGCATTTCGAAACACCTGGAATCGCGAAAATGCCGACGAGTCGTCTGCCGGTCCCGCCAGAATCATCGGCTCCAGCCCCGCGCTCTGCAGCCGTTCGGCAACCTCGACAAACCGCTGCACAGGCCAAGCCTTTGGCGCAGCCGACGCAAACGGATGCAACACCACATAAGGCAAGTAGGCCGGCTGCTTTCCCGCGATCAACCGCGCCCGCGGAATCTCCTTCCGCGGCACCCCCAGCCAGAACATCGCCGAAGCCAGATGTTCCGCCGTATGCACGGGACGTTCTTCGCCCAGAATCTCCTGCGCCCGCGGAATCTTATGCGAGTAAATCCAGCTATAGCGATGATGCCCAAATCCCACGCCGAACTTCGCGCCGGACTGGAGCGTCATCCACATACTGCGCGAGCCGCCGTGGAGGTTCAACACCATATCCATGCGCCGGCCCACGTCGGGCGAAATTTCTTCAATGTCAGGATGCCCCTCGAAAACCCCCGCGAAGCGCGGCTCCACCACCATGCGGATACGCAGATCCGGCCGGTGACCTTTAAGGAGAGCCAGCGCGGGTGTCGTCAGCACGCAGTCGCCCAGCGACCGCAAGCGGATCACGGCAATCCGAGCGCGCGAGGGCAGCCGCGCTAGCAAAGATTCCATTTCGCGCCGAAGCCTATTCTTCGATGCGGGCTTCGTCGATCAGCATCACCGGGATGTCGTCGCGAATAGGGTAAACCCGCTTACACTGTACACATTTCAGGCCGCTCTGGTCCTGCTTCATCTCGAGTGCCGCCTTGCACTGCGGACACACGAGGATCTCCAGCAGTTCCTTGCTGATAGCCATAACATCTGTCAGTGTAGCACCGCTAGAAAAGAGGGACGGAGCCCGATTAAGATTTCCATAATCAGGCTCCGTCCCTCTTTTTCTTACAACCGTACTGGCTGTTGCAGCGTAAACGTGAGCCGCGTTTCCGAGGGCACCCGCACCCGCTGCCCTTTGGTGGCCACCTGAACCGCCGTGCCCGCCCCAGCGCCAGCGCCCGCGCCGATCGCCGCACCCTTGCCTCCGCCCGCGATGGCGCCGATGATCGCTCCCAGCGCTGCCGTGCCGCCGATTACCTTGGCGCTCTTCCCTCCACGCGAAGCGCTCTCCTGCGTGATGGCCGTGGTGTCGATCTCGATCTGCCGTCCATCCACCCGCAGCGACAGAATATCCAGCGTCAGCACCGTGCGCCCTTCAATCTTGCCCGATTGCTGATCGTCCACCAGCTTCACTACCACGTCCGCCCCGCGCGGAACCAAGGTGCGCCCACTCGGATCCAGCACCGGTTCGTCGAGCGAAGCGTTAAAGGTCTGCCCCACGCGGTCGCGCTCCGAATCCACGCTATCCACCATGCGAATTGTAAGAACCGTTCCCGATGGAATCACCGGCCCATCAAAATCGTCCCGTCGCGGGTAATCATCCCGGCGCGCCGCAGGCGGCGGTGGCGGGGGCGCCTGCTCGAAACGCCTGTCGTCTTGACGATCACCCGGCCGGTCCCGCAGCACCGGAGGCGCCAGCGCCTGCCCGGAATCGCCAAACACAATGCGGTTGATATCGACCACGGGAATGGTTTCCACATGATCGCCCACCGCCACTCGTATAGTCCGCGAATCGCCACCCAGAAACGACCCGCTTACGGAGTGCCCGTCGCGGAACATCACCGTATCGGCCAGCCCGCAATTGGCCAGCAACAAAAGAACGCTCAAATAGCGCATGGGAAATCCCCTCCCTTATTCACTGTAGATGCCGCTTGCGAACGGCGCGTTTCAACTAGCTTTACTGTGGCGGAAATTCGCCAGCAGCATACTGGCAATCTGCTTGCCATGCTCGAAGGCTTCTTCGTATACCGCGTGCCGCTCGGCGCGCGTAAATCCATAGCCCATGCGATACAGGCGCTCGAGCGAAAGCCCCACCGCGAACGTCCCCGCGTAAGCAATTCCCGCCTTGGGGATCAGCCCGCCGCCGAACGGGACCTTGCCGATCAACTCACGAGCCAGTGCCCGCCACCCAAATGCCCCCGCCACAATCGACGCAATCTCTGACCGCTGCTCCCGGTACCCCAACGGCCGGTCGCTAGCCGCCGCAATCAGGAAAGCCATGCGGATCTGATTCATCGTCAGGAAAGCGGTATCGGAAGCAAACTCGCCCGCCGCCCAGGGAATCATAGCTAGGCTGGGAATCACGTCGGGCAACGCCGTCGTCAGACAGAATAAAGCGTTTTCCTTGGCGATCGAGCGGATCATACGATGAATCGCCGGCCTGCGGAACGGGTACAGCTTCCGCGCCAGCGGCAGCGCCAGATCCTCGCGCGCCTTCAAAATGCGTCTTACGCAGTTCTCCGGCGACTCCGCATCGAAGGAAAATGCTTTGGCTGGCCGTAGAATCGACGCGTCGTAGATCTGGATGTCGCAGTCTGGGCCGCCGCCCCGAATCAAGAGTTGGGCCGCCTGTGCGCGCCGCTCCGGCGAAAAATGGAACGGTGCAAAATAGGTTTCCATCTGCCCCAGTGCATCGGCCGAGGGTGCGATCAGCCCCACTCGCACGGGGCGATCTGCTAATTCCCGCAAATCCCTAGGATTCAGGGTCGCGAGCGCCTGCTTGATTTGGCGGAGGACTGCAAGGGCCATGGTTTGCCAGAATACGTCTTGCCGGAATACGTCTTCCCCGGAGCTCGAAACATCACTCTGAGCTCCTGCCTCCATTGTACCCCTAAACCGACCCGCTCGACGGGGATCTCCGCCGAAAAAAAATTCAGGATGATTTCATTGGACGGATGAAACTCCAGCGCCGGCGCCACCAGCAGCAGCCGCGGGACCTC
>Ga0207703_10005332_pt1 | contig 10359 bp, 13 predicted proteins | sample KBSSwiS12_FD_184304 | JGI IMG/M metagenome (GOLD analysis project Ga0207703, IMG submission 184304) | Switchgrass rhizosphere microbial communities from Kellogg Biological Station, Michigan, USA - KBS Switchgrass S1-2 (SPAdes) (version 2) | ecosystem: Host-associated > Plants > Roots >... | reverse complement strand
CCGAAGACCTCGAAATCGGCTGCGTCGTCGAAGGTGTCGAGACCCTGGAACAACTGCGAGCCCTACCTGACTACCCCGGATTACAAGTACAGGGATACCTGCTGGGACGTCCCCGGGCGGCGTCCGCCTTCTGACGTCGTACACGTTGGCCTCAGGCGAGCTTGGGACCGAGCGACCATCACCCGTGAGCAAGCTGCTGAACAGCAGCGCGGAAGACCCAGGGCAGCCGGGCCGCCGCCGGAACAATCAATGGCGCCAAGGCCGAACGCCGACGGGCCCACAACAATGAGGAGGTAATGCTGCGGTAGCGACGGGAGGCGGCCAGCCAACGTCGCTCGTACGCCGCCGGATCATCGGCACGCACGCATTCGACCAGGGCTTGCGCGCAAGCCAGCGACACCGCAATGCCTTCTCCCGTCAAGGCATCCACGTAACCGGCCGCGTCACCGACGAGAAGCACCCGACCCTGCACGCGCGCCGTCGAACGCTGCCTCAGCGGTCCGGCACCCCGCACGGTCGTGGACGCGACCGGAAGCACGAGTCGTTCGCGCAGCGCCGGAAAGGCGTCCAGCTGATCCACGAAGGGCAGCTGCCGGCTGGACAACACGGCCACCCCGACGAGATTCGGACCCACCGGCGTCACGTACGCCTCCGAGTCAGCTGCCCAATGCACCTCGACCAGGTCCGTCCACGGTGGCATGTCGAAGTGCTGCCTGATCCCCCATCGGTGTGCCGCTCGGCGTCCATGGCTTTCATCGTCCATCCCGAGTCGGCGTCTCAGCGGGGAATGCAACCCATCGGCGACCGCGACATAGCCGACCTGACGCCCGTTCACCTCGACGAGCTCCGACCCGACGTCAATGTCCGCTACCCGCTCGGACACGAACTCGACACCCTCGCGAGTCGCGGCCTCGACCAGCGCCGCCTGCAACATCGTCCGCCGAATCCCCAGGCCGGGGCCGCTGGTGAATTCGGCATCGACCGAGTTACGTCCGTTCAGATAACGGATTCCTCGTAACTGGTAGCCATCGACTTCTACCCCGAGTGCCTTCAGGCGTCGCACGGCCCCCGGCATGACACCCTCACCGCACGCCTTGTCGATCGGAACGGCCCGGGGTTCGAACACGACGGTGCGCAGGCCGGCCCGAGCCGCGTAGAGCGCGGTCGCCAGGCCCGCGGGTCCAGCCCCCACCACCGCCAGATCAGCGTCACTCATCGAGGGTTGGCCACCGCCACGGCCATCGCCGCGTTCTCGGCCGGAATTCGAATCACCAACAGCAGCACCGCATTCACCACCGTGAAGACCACCGCCGTGATCCAGCCCGAATGCACCAGCGGCAGCGCGATGCCCTCAGCGGCCACCGCAATGTAGTTAGGGTGCCGAAGCCAGCGGTACGGTCCGCGGTCGATCAGGGGCAAGCCGGCGACGACCACGATTCGAGTGTTCCATCGCGTTCCCAGCGTCGCGATGCACCACCATCGAAGGGCTTGAGCCATCAGCACGATCACCAGCATCGACCAGCCCAGCGCCGCGTTGAACGAGCGAAAGGCCGCCTCGAGGACACAGGCCACAAGAAGTCCGGTGTGCAGCACCACCATGAACGGGTAATGACCGAAACCGGATTCGTGGCCGCCATGCGCAAGAGCCCACTTCAGGTTCCGTTTCGACACCACCAGCTCGGCTACGCGTTCCATGGCCACCGCAATGATCAGCAGCAGGTACCAAGGCATTACCGGATCACCACTCCAGCAAGACGAGTTCGGAGCAGAAGCCGGGCCCCATTGCCATCAAGACCGCCGGACTGCCGGCCGTGGGCGAGCGCTTATCGATGGTGTCGCGCAGAACGTGCAGCACCGAAGAGGACGAGAGATTGCCGACCTGGTCCAGGGACCGCCAAGTCAATTCCAGCGGATCGTTGTCCAGTCCCAACTCCGCCTCGATCGCTTCGATGACTTTCGGGCCGCCGGGATGAGAAATCCACGCCCCGACCTCCTCCACGCACAGGTCGTGGTCGGCCAGGAAAGATCGAATGTCGTGACCAAGATATTGGCGCACCAACGTAGGAACATTGGCATCCAGGACGATCTTCAGTCCGCTCGTTCCGACATCCCAGCCCATTGTCCGCAGCGAATCGGGATAGAGGTGGCTTCGCGAATCCAGCACTTTCGGGCCGGTCGCGGCAACGTCACGACCGACGGCAACGACCGCAGCGGCACCATCGCCGAACAGGCCACTGGCCACCAGGTTGGCCACGGAGCGATCGGATCGCTGCACCGTCAGCGAACACAGCTCCACCGATACCAATAGCGCCACCTGGTCCGGATGACCGCTCAGGTAGTCGTGCATCCGCGCGAGGCCAGCCGCGCCGGCCACACAGCCGAGCCCGAACAGCGGAACCCTTTTCACGTCAGGACGCAGGCCCAGTTGCAACGCAATGCGAGCGTCGATCGACGGCACGGCCACCCCGGTGATGGTGGTCGAGAAAACCACATCCACCGACTCCGGGCGCAGCCCGGCGTCGTCCAACGCACCGCACACGGCTTCGGCGCCGAGGCGGACCGCGTGTTCGACGAAGAGCGCATTGGCTTCATCAAATCCCGACAGCTCGGCGTAGCGCTCCAAAGGCAGCACCAAGTTGCGGTAGCTGACCCGCGCATTCTCGTGCAACCGGTCCACCACGTCCCGGCTGGCCCGTGGCCCCAAACAGAACCGGGCAAAGGCATCGGTCAGCTCCGACTGGGCATAGCGATGTGGTGGTAGAACGGCGTGCACGCCAGCCACGGTGCTCATCTATTCACCATACGGACGCAGCGCCACTCCGGTTCCGTACTGTGTGGACGTGACGGCAACCTCGCCCCGGGCCAGTGGCGTTACGGCGCTGGTCAGGGCACTGGTCAGGGCATCACATCCTGAGCCCACAGTCGCGGTCACAGCCTTCAGTGCTCTCTTGGCGGCGACCGCGGGCAACGACGCCGGCCGGTGCATCCTGATGGCCGCCGCCGTGTTCACCGGGCAGCTCAGCATCGGCTGGTCCAACGACCGGATCGATGCCGACGACGATCGGCAGGTAGGTCGCGCGAACAAGCCTCTAGCCAACGCCGGGCTGTCCTTCCGAACCATCGAATGGGCCATCGCGGTGGCCCTGATCGCCACGACCGTCCTCTCACTGAGTCTTGGGTGGCGAGCGGGGTCCGTCCACCTGGCGGCTGTGGCCTGCGGATGGCTCTACAACGCGTGGCTGAAGCGGAGCTGGTTGTCATGGCTGCCCTACGCCGCCGCCTTCGGGGCGCTACCGGCGGTGGCCACCTTGAGCTTGCCCGGCCATCCAGGCCCCGCCGCCTGGGTCATGCTCGGCGGGGCGCTGCTCGGCATCGCCGCCAACCTGACCAACGCCTTACCGGATCTCGTCAATGACCGCTTGGTCGACGCGCGGGGGCTTCCCCACCGCATCGGGGCGCGACCCTCACTGGTGCTGTCGGTCGGGCTGCTGGTCTCGGCCACGCTGTGTGTAGTTCTGGGGCCTCGTGGACCGGTCACCGTGCTCGGCTGGTCAGGACTGAGCTTGACGGTGGCGATCGTAGTGGCGATCTCGCCATTGCTGTGGCGACGTCCAGAAACCCGGATTCCGTTCTACGGACTGGTTGCGCTCGTACCAATCGATCTCGTGCTCCTGGCCGTCGACGGTCAGCACCTGCACTGATCCCCCGGACTACCCCGAAAGGCTGGCCCGAATCAGGTCGCTGATCGCTTCGTCACTCACGCCGTCCGCCGCCGATGGTGAAACCCGAATCGTCGACTTACCCGACAACAGTTCTGGGTGACGCTCGGCGAATCCCCCATCTACACCGGCCCGCCAACCGTAAATCGACAGCCCGTGCCTCCAGGCCCCGATATATAGCCGGCGGCGCCCCACCCGGTAGGTCAGAATTCCGTAGGAGATCGACAGGTCGACGTCGGGAAACTCCGAACGGATCAGGCGATCGAGTCGATCAAACAGCGGGCGGTGCTCGGCGCTTATGGCGGCGATGTAGGCCTGAACGTCCTTCGGCTGATCCCCGCCGGGCTTGCCCCCGGGGAACTCGTCCCTGCTGGACATGGCCTTCCTGCTTTCCGTCGTGGGCGCTGCTGAGGCGTTACAGGCGATGCTGCCGGCCAGCGACTGCTCTACGGTACCGCCGCCCCGGGCCGGCAGCCCAGGTCTGCAAAGATCGAGCAATGCCCGCTTTTCCATGGCCGTTTCATTCGCTCGCGGTCGGGGTTGCGGTTGGCGTCGCGGTCGGCATCGCCGCAGCTCTCACCGGTTGCACAGCTGCTCCCTCCGCCGATCAGGCCAACCCCGGGTCAACCGCGAGAACCCTGATGACGTCGACGTCCCCAACCACCCTCGCGGCGGCCTCGAGCACCGCGGCCCGTACGTCGGCTCCGCCCACAACGGCCAAGCCCAGCCCCACACCGATGCCGACCGCCATACCGCCGGTGTCAGCGCAGGCCAAAGCCGCGGGACTGGTCGACGTCCGCACGGTCGTCCCGGACGCAGTCATCGATCTGCGCTACGCCACGACCAACAACTTTACGAAGACCCAGCTCTACCCGGCCAACGCTCGCTGCCTGATTCACAATTCGATGGCCGCGGGGCTGAAGACAGCAGCCGACGCACTGAGACGGCAGGGTCTGGTGATCGTTTTCTGGGATTGCTACCGCCCACACGCAGTGCAGGTTCAGATGTTTCAGATCGTGCCCAATCCCGAATGGGTAGCCCGACCGACTAACTACGCTCGCAGCCACGAGTCTGCGCGGTCGGTCGACGTGACCCTGGCCCGAGCAGTGACCGGGGGCAGCTGTCCGTTGGCGATGCGAATCCAGAACCACTGCCAACTCGACATGGGCACTGGCTTCGACGATTTCACGCCGCGGGCATTTGCCTTTGCCACCAACGATGTCAACGCCACGGCGCAAACCAATCGAGCGCTGTTGCGGCGCGCGATGAACGCCGGCGGCATCACGGTGTATGAGGGCGAATGGTGGCACTTCGACGGTGCCGGATCGGACTACGGCCGCCCGATCCTGGACGTTCCCGTCAACTAGGTTGGGACGATTTTGTCGACCTTGGCCGCGACCGAAGTCGGAGCGAACTCAGAGAGGCGGAGGCGTGGCGGCGCGACGAGCCCTGGGCCGACCATTCGGCTGGTTGTGGGCGGCGTACGCCGTCAGCGCCTACGGTTCCGGGTTGGGCTTCGGCGCGCTGCCTCTGATCGCCGTGCTGGTGCTGCACGTCGGTCCCGCTCAGGTTTCGGCGCTGTCCGCGGTGGGACCGGCGATCGGCGCCCTGATCGCCCTGCCGCTCGCTCCCTGGGTCGAGTTTCAACGCAAGCGCCCGGTCATGATCGGCATGGACCTCGCTCGCTTCGCCGCGATGCTGTCGATCCCGCTGGCCTACGCGGTGGGGTGGCTGAGTTTCGTTCAGCTGCTGGTCGTTTCGGCCGTGATGGCCGCGGCCAGGATCGCCTTCAACGCCGCGAGTGGCGCGTACCTCAAGACCGTTGTCGCGCCAGGCGATCTACTCGTGGCCAACGCGAGATTCGAGTCCACGAACTGGAGTTCCATCGCTATCGGGCCACCCTTGGGTGGCGCCGCAATCGCGCTGTTCGGCCCGGTCGTCACCGTGGTGGTCGATGCGCTCAGCTACTTGCTGTCGGCCTTGGGTATCAGGGCGATCGGCGGTCGCGAGGACGCACCGCAGCGGGACTCCGTGCGCCGAATCCAGCTCGGCGAGCTGTTCGACGGTTGGCGACACATCTTCAGCCACCCCGGCCTCCGGCCGCTGTATCTCAACAACCTGCTGGTCGGTGCATTGATCATGGCGACCGAGCCACTGTTGGCGGTACTTCTGCTCCGCCAGCTGGGATTTCCGCCGTGGCAATACGGTCTTGCGTTCGCCGTCCCGTGCGTCGGCGGGCTCATCGGATCACGGCTGGCGCAGCGGGTGGTCACCCGCTTCGGCCGGCTGCGAGTCTTGCGAACCGTCGGCACCCTGCGCGCGATCTGGCTGATCGGCCTGGCCCTCGTCCACCCGGGTTTGATCGGGCTCCTCACCGTGATTGCTGTAGAGCTGGCGATCATCATCAACATGAGCCTCTACACCCCGGTGCTTGCCACCTACCGGCTCGAGCAGACGCCCACCGACCGCGTGGCGCGGACGCTGTCCGCGTGGTCGATTGGTCAGCAAGCTTGCATCGCGATCGGTACCGCGTTGGGTGGACTGCTGGCTCAGGCGACCAGCCCACGCACCGCGTTGACCGTCATCGGAGCGCTGATCTTGGCTAGTCCGCTGCTGCTGCCCCGCAGCATTGCCAGCCCCGTTTGCGTCCGCGACACCGACCCGGGAATGATCGCAAGCATGAACGCAGGCAACCGGCTATGAGTGAGTACTTCATGATCGTGACACCGGAATTGGCGCACCTCGCGCTACCGAACGCACCGTTCGGGATGACGTTCTGCGAACCGAAAGGCCTGCACCCGGATTTCACGCTGGTCGAGATTGTGCAGCCGCATCAAGCGACCCGCCGCGACCGGCCGCTATGCCCGGAGTGCGTCGCGCAGGAAAGAGCCGCCACCAGCGAGCAGTGACTTGGGGCCGACGTGAGCTCGCTGCGCTGGAGCCGTACCTGCTTCGAATCGAGGAAGTTGCAGAGTGGCCGGGCACTCAGCTCGTAGGGGACGTACTTCGCTTCGATATCTTTATCGGCTCACCCCGGATTCGCTTGATCTTGTTTTGGCGGCGTCTGACAGCATCTTCGATTGGGTCAATCCAGACCTCCCTGAAGACCTCCACCTGCTGCGAGGAGACGGGTCCACCGTGCTAGGCAGCGTGGCTCAAGAAGATGCGGTCTGGGTCGAAGGCAGCGAGTATGAGCTCGACCGAATGCTCGCTGATAGGTGGTCAAAGGTACTTACCGGAGCTGGCATGACGGAATTCGAGTTGTTGAGTGAAATTGCCGCATGGGCGGCGGACCTCGTCACGCCGGACCTCGGATTGCAGGTTGTCGTGAGTTCCGAGACCGAGTTTGCGGTCCTCGTTGGCAATGAGGGGTCGTGGGTGGAGACCGAGACGTACGGCACGCTCCAAGATCGCATTTGGAGGCTGCTCAGCCAGGTGCAAGATGCGGTTCAGCTCGAATCTAGACTTCCTTGGCCCCATCGAGACAGATCCTCGACCGTCCCCGCCGTGAAGTTGAGCGGTCAGACTCTTGAGGTCGGTTATCAGGCTGATGATGAGTGGGTGGAGCGCCTTCAGCTGCCGATGGACGGTTCGGGCCGGCGCACCTGAGACAGGCAGATTGTTAGCCGTCGGTCATCGAATTAACCAGAGCTCCGACGGTGTTCCACGAGTTCAACGGGTCCAAGAACCTCATTCGTGTCGGGGCGCCAAGCAAGTCGGTGGTGGCTTCGAGCTGCCGCATTGAGAGTCGCGGATTTTTAACCGGAGACTCGCCTTGGTCCAAGTCTGGTGTCGCCCATGGTCCGAGAACCGCGCAAACAGCGACACGCATTGCCCTGCCCTCGGTAGTTCGGTGAAGCCGGTGGGCACATCACCGAAGGTCTCAGAAGAAGAACTTGTGTTCGGGCCTACGCATACCTGCTGTAGGGACACACTGGTCACCCGGCCGGTATACGGTGCGCCCTCGCCGTCGCCAGGCGAGCAGCCTGCGCTGCTAGTCAGGGCGCAGACGAGGACAAAGGAAGAGAACAACCGATGGCACCTCATCCGTAGCCACCATCCTTGAAACCCGCTATATCTCAAACGCGCGAGGAACCTGTTGCCAAACAGTACTTGGCGCAACCTCGCGATCGACTAGCCCGTTGGCCTAGTAGGGTAGGAGTTCGGCTGCGAACCACGCCTGCCGGAGATTGCACTCTCTAGGCTCTGCTCGATTGTCTGCACGTCCCCTGCTTCGGGTTCGTTCCACCCGGACGGGTGATGCGCATCCCAAAGGTCATGCCTGGGTCCCGTGACGCTGTAGCTATGATTTATCGTGCCGAGTTCGGCGTATATCAGCCCGGAACGATCTGGCGGGGCTAACTGACGGGTCCTTCTTGGCTCGCAGTGTGAGGAGAGGCGTTGGACCGCACTCGGCTTCGGCATAGACAGGGCGCCGTCCGCGTCGTTGGTGGGATCCCATATCCGGACCGGGCCACCACTCTGTCACTTCTTCCAAACGCCGTTGTGGGCAGGTGGCTAGCGGCAAACGTTGACGAGGTCAGCGGCATTCTGCTGGATCTCGGCGCTGGCAATCAGCCATTTCGAAGTTGGTATGAGCCACGTGTCGACCGCGTTGTCGCAGTGGACGCGGCACCAACGAACGGTCTGGACGTCGTCTCGCTTGCCACACCTTTACCGTTCCAAGACGAAACATTCGACACCATTCTGTGCACCAGCGTGTTGGAACATGTCGACGAAGCCGAGTCAGCGGTGCGCGAAATTGTTCGCGCTTTGAAGCCGAATGGTCGGCTACTGATAACGGTGCCGTTCCTTTATCCGACGCACGAAGCTCCGTACGACTTTTGGAGAGTCACCCATCTCGGGCTGAAGTCCGTTCTCGAGCGCCATGGGCTTTCCGTTGACGGTGTGGCATCGCAAGGCGGCCCCTTCATGTTGGTAAGCCACTACGTGCTGGGCGGTTTGGGACAGCTGGTCGCTGCTGCGAGTAAGAGGCTCGGCCGGTTCGGCTGGCTGGTCGACAACGCTGTGACCCGGGGATTGATCGGGCTACCGCAGGAGCTGGTCAAGTCCCACACCAGCTATCGACTTACACGTCTATCGAAGGCAGCCAGTCTCGGATATATGGCGGTGGCTCGAAAACCCTGATTGCCGAGACTCGGCCGTCACATCGTGATCGCCAACTGCTGCACGCTTACATATTAGGCCTGCTGCTACCAACAACCGGGGGTCAAGCTCTGGCCGCTGCATGCGCGGCACTCATTGAACTGATGCTCCCTTGCGTCTGTTGCATGGGCCACACAACACCTGCAGGTTCTCAACGTCACTACCGCCACCATATGCAATTGGGATGATGTGATCGAACTGCAGTTCAGTGTTAGATCCGCAGGCACGACAACGGCCACCATCCCGACTCCATATGAGTTGCTTCACATCGGACGGTATCGCACCTCGGACGGACGGTGCAGGCTGCTGTTGCATTGCCACCATGGTTTGAGCACGACTAATCGTCGCCAGTCGACGCTGTTCGCGCGTGACCAGAAATGCGTACACCTGGTCCCCATTGAGCCCCTCGTTATCCCAGTGCCAACGGTCCTGAAACAACCAGTAAGCCCGCTCGTCAACACGTATGACGCAGACGGGGAAGGACGCGCACCGTTGCAGTAACTCGCCGTACTCGTTCCGGTGCATCCTCGCGAAGGCGGTCCAGGACCGCCGACCGATGCGGACGGTCACGGGGCCTTTCTTCGTTAGCCACCCGGCCCGGTGGTGAACCGAGACGTTTTCGACCCTGCGCAGCATCAAACCCTCCGATTAAGTCTTGCCCTGCCTCTAATCGGCTGGCGCTGCCTGGACCTAAACCTAGGGAACTTGTGTCCCACTTCCTGGGCGTTGAACGCATCTTTGAAGACAAGCTGTCCGGTGCCCGGGCCGATCGGCCCGGGCTAGCGGCGTTGCTCGATTACGCGCGGGAGGGCGACACGGTCACGGTCGTCGCGCCCGACCGATTGGGTCGCTCGCTATCCGGGATCATCAGGACCATCGAACAGCTGCAAAGCAAAGGCGTTGCCCTCAAGTCAATACGGGAGGGCATCGACTACTCAACGCCCGTAGGCAAGATGGTCGCCGGGATTCTTGGTGCGCTCGCTGAGTACGAGCGCACCCTAATCAATGAACGGGCCGCGTCGGCCCGGGAAGCTGCTCGTGCACGTGGGCGGCAAGTCGGTCGTAAGCGGGTGCTCAATGAATCAAAGATCGCCCAGGCTCGAATCCTTCGGGCTAACGGCCAAACGATGGCTGAGATCTGCTCGACTCTGGGAGTCGCCCGGGCAACGCTCTACCGTGAACTTAAGGGCGATACCTAAGCGAGAGGCACTCGCCACCAGACTCGCACGGATGGGAAGGTCTGGCGCGTTGGCGCCTGGCACCGACACCAATCCAGCTGCCCCGAGCTAACTGCTGCCGGGATCGGGCTCGACACTTCCTGGCATGCGGAACAGGTGGCCATATTTTCTATGCGCTGGATCGTGGCTAGCTAAGCCCGACGACCGACCACAACTCGGACGGCAGCCAACCCGCCTGGATCGTAACGAAGGCTTCACTGGGAGCCCGGGTTACGGGCCTTCGGCTCCCCCATCTG
>Ga0207703_10005314_pt1 | contig 10377 bp, 9 predicted proteins | sample KBSSwiS12_FD_184304 | JGI IMG/M metagenome (GOLD analysis project Ga0207703, IMG submission 184304) | Switchgrass rhizosphere microbial communities from Kellogg Biological Station, Michigan, USA - KBS Switchgrass S1-2 (SPAdes) (version 2) | ecosystem: Host-associated > Plants > Roots >... | reverse complement strand
GTAAAGCCGTCCCCTTCGACCCCCGCTTTCGTCGCGAGATTGGCGAGTCGCTCGAACCCCGCCACGAACTCGGGCCGGCAGTCCGGGTAGCCGGAATAATCGAGCGCGTTGACGCCGATGAAGATGTCGCGGGCGCCGCTTGCTTCGGCAAGGCCGAGAGCAAGGCTGAGGAAGATCGTGTTGCGCGCCGGGACGTACGTAACCGGGATCCCCTCGCCGACCCCGTCCTTGGGAACCGCGATGTCGCTCGTCAGGGCTGAACCGCCGAAGGCGGTGAGGTCGAGCGCGAGCACGATATGCCGGTCCGCGAGACGATCCGCGATTCGCCGCGCCGCGTCGAGCTCGACCCGGTGGCGCTGCCCGTAATCGATGGTCAGTGCGAGAGTTTCGAAGCCCGACTCGCGCGCGAGCGCCGCGCAAACCATCGAGTCGAGCCCGCCGGAAAGAAGAACGACCGCCGTTTTCATGCATCACTCTTTATCCTCCCCACGATTTCGTGGGGAGGGGGACCGCCGAAGGCGGTGGAGGGGCCATGTGGCACGCTCAAGACCCCTCCACCAGCTATGCTGGTCCCCCTCCCGGAGATATCTCGGGGAGGATAAATCGCAAAAGAAGGGCCGCTCGTCTTTTCGATGAGCGGCCCTAGGTATCGGGCCATGGGCCCGATTGGGAGGAAAGCGTGCCAAATCCGGCACAGGAACCTCTTAGCTGACGATGGTTAAACGGGGCCTTAATGGCCCGGCAGCTTATCGCCGGGGGCAGTCGCCGACCCGCCGCGCCTGGATGACATAATTGAACGGCAGGTTGTCCGAGATGCCCTGGGTCTCGATCCGGATCGATCGCGGCGTGATCAAAGTTATCTTGCTGCGGCCAAAGCCGCCGCCCGCGCAGGTGTAATGGATCACGGCCGTCGGCGGAGTATCGCTGATCACGAGGCGCGTGCACATCTGCGCGCGATGCTCGAATTGTGCGAGGACCGCGGTATCGGCGACGCAAAGACGTTGCAGCCCCTTCCCGCCGGGTGCGCCGCTCATCTCCCACAGTCCGCCGCTCGTCTCGGCGAGCGCGGCAGGACGCTGGTTAGGGCGCTGGGCAGCGGCCAATATGACCATGGCCCCCGCCCCCGCGGTTATCATCAAAAGCGACTTGATCGCCCTCATAAACGACCGTTTAGCATACAGCCGTTAACCGTTGCATACCGGCCTTAAGCGACTTCGCCCGGATCGATCGAAAAACTCGTCGAGCAGAAAGCGCAATCGACCCGGATCACGCCGTCGTCGCCGACCATCGCCTCGCGCTCCTCGGCGGGAAAGCGGCGGATGACCGAGCGGACATAGTCCGGATCGCACCGGCAGCCCTTGGCAAGCGGGATCGCGGGGAGCGTGCGCACCTCGTCCTCCTCGTGAAACAAGCGCCAGACGAGGTCGTCAAGCGGAAGGCCGGAATCGGTCAGTTCCTCCGGCTTGATGGAGCCGGCAAGCACCGCGACATGCGGCCAGTCCGGATGATCGAGCCGGGTGTGGATCCGGTCGCGGCCCTCTTCTCCCTCGGGCAAGTGCTGGAACAGCAACCCGCCCGCGGACCAGCCTTCGCCGCGCTTCTCGGCCGCCAGGCGAACGATGCTCGGAATCTGCTCGGACTGGGCGAAATAGCTTTGCGCAGCGTCGCCCAGGTTCTTTCCCTCCAGCGGCACAATCCCCTGGTAGCGTTCGTTCGCCTGCGGCTGGTCGAAGGTGATGGCGAGATAGCCGTCGCCGAAAAGTTCCTTGAGCGCGGGATTACGCGAGGCGTCCGCGAGCCGCTCGCGATCGTAGCGAACGTAGCCGCGAAGCGCTCCGCCCAGATAATCGCACACCATCAGGTCGACGATCCCGCCCTGGGTCTGCGCCTGAAGCGTCAGCTGTCCCTCGCGCTCCTTCAAGAGCGAGCCGAGCAAGGCGGTCAAGGTCAGCGCCTCGGCGAGCAGGCGCTCGATGAGCGGCGGATAGCCGTGATTGGCGAGCACGGCGTCGACGACCGGGCCGAGCCGCGCGATTCGGCCGCGCGCGTCGCGCGATGGAATGGTGACGCCGAGCGCGACGTCGGTGGTGAGCTCGGTTGTCGGCATGGGACTTAGATAGGGAGGGGAATCCCGCCGCTCAACTATGCAGCCGCGGGCACCTCATAGTCGGCCGCCGCGGCCGACAGGCCCTCGACGAACTCGCGGATATGCTCCTCCTCGATAACCAGCGGCGGGAGGACTCGAACGACATTGTCGCCGGCCGCAACGGTCAGGATCCCGCGGGTGCGCAAGTAGGTCACGAACGCCCGGCTGTCGGTTTTCATCTTGATCCCGAGCATCAATCCGACCCCGCGAACGCTTTCGAACAAATCGTCGTGGTTCGGAATCATCTGCTCGAGCGCCGAGCGTAGTCGCTCGCCCTTCAATCGGACGTTCGCCAGGAATTCCTCGTTGGCGACGATGTCGAACACCGCCTGCCCCGCCGCCATCGCGAGGGGGTTGCCGCCATAGGTCGACCCGTGTGTTCCGATCACCATTCCTGCAGCGGCCTGTTCGGTCGCGAGGCAGGCGCCCATCGGGAAGCCCCCACCGATACCCTTGGCCGACGCCATGACGTCGGGCGTGATCCCATAATGCTGGTAAGCGTAGAGCTGGCCGGTGCGCGCCACCCCGCACTGCACTTCGTCGAAGATGAGGATGAGGTCATGCTCGTCGCAGGCGGCGCGAAGCCCCGCGAGGAATTCATGGGTCGCGGGACGGATGCCGCCCTCCCCCTGGATGGGCTCGACCAGGAAACCGGCCGTATTCTCGTCGATCGCCGCGAGCGCTGAGTCGAGGTCATTGAACTCGACCACCGTGAAGCCCGGCAGCAGCGGCGCGAAGCCGTCGATCATCTTGGGCTGATCGGTTGCGCTGATCGTCGCCATCGTCCGCCCGTGAAAGGCGTTCGAGAATGTGATCAGGTCGTGCTTGTGTGGGTTGCCCTTGGCATAATGGTAGCGGCGGGCGGTCTTGATCGCGCACTCGACCGCCTCGACCCCGGAATTGGTGAAGAAGACCGTGTCGGCGAACGTATTGTCACAAAGCCGCTTGGCGAACGCTTCGCCCTGCGGGGACCCGTAGAGGTTCGACACGTGCATCAGGGTCGCGGCCTGGTCCTGAATCGCCTTGGTCAAATACGGATGGCCGTGGCCGAGCAAATTGACCGCGATGCCGGCCGCGAAATCGAGATATTTCTCGCCATTCTCGCCATAGAGATAGATGCCTTCGCCGCGCACCGGGCGCACCGGCGAACGGGGATAGACGGGCATAAGCGGCGTGATGGCCATGAATGGCGGCTCCTCGAGCTGAAAAAATGCATGAAGCGTCCCCCGGGACGCCGTTTCGCGCCTATAGCCAGCGGCCTTGAAAAGGAAAAGGCGCCCCGGATCGCTCCGGAGCGCCTTCCCTTACGCGATACTCGACGATGACTTAGTCGTCGTGATCGTACCCGCGGTCGTTCTCGTAACGGTCGTCGCGGCCGTCACGGTCGCGGTCGGAATAGCCGCCGTTGTTACCGTAGCCGTTGTAGCCGTTGTTGTAGCCGTAGCGGCCGTAGCCTCTCGCCATCGTGTACTGCACCCGCTGTTCGAGGCGGGCGATCCGGACCTGGATGTCCTGAGCCTCCCACGGGCTCATGCCGTCGCGAGCGGCATGACGCAGCCTGCGCTCGATGTTGTTGGCTTCGCCGCGCAGCCGATCGGCCGAGCGGTCGCGAATGCGGTCACGTCGGTCGAGGCGGTTGATCTGCCACTCGATGCGATCGATTCGCGCCTGCAGCGAACGCACTTGGCCGTAATTGTTGTAGCCATAGGCGTTGCCGTACGGCGCGCCGTACTGGCCGGGGTAATATTGCGCCGCGGCGGGGGTCGCGATCGCGAGAGCCGCACCGGCGGCGGCAAGGGAAATCATCAGTTTACGCATCACGGCTCTCCTTTGAGCACTTGGTTGATGCGTGGGTTGTGCACCGATTCGCTTGATACAGGGCTGAACGCGCAAGTTATCCGCCGTTCAACATTGTAAACGCGCTAAGTGCTTGCAAAGATTAGTTCTTGATCTTCCAGCCGCTTTTCAGGACCGAATAGCAGGCGGCCCAAAGCAGGATGTTCAGCAATAAAAGTCCGGCCGAACCGACCCAAAGCGGCGAATCGCTCGTTCCGAGGAATCCGGCGCGGAACCCCGAAATCACGTAGAAGACGGGATTGGCGTGACTGACCTTCTGGAATGCCGGCGAAAGCTGGTGGACCGAGTAGAAAGTGCCGCTGAGCAATGCGAGCGGCGTCACGACGAAATTGGTCACCGCCGCGGCATGGTCGAACTTCTCAGCCCAGACAGAGGTCAACAGGCCAAGGAAGGACAGGAGCAGCGAGCCCATCAGCCCGAACCAGAGGACCAGCTCGGGGCGATGGATGTCCACCGACACTCCGGGCCACAGCAGCATCGCCAGCCACACCGCGAACCCGACGAGGAATGCGCGCGTGACCGACGCTCCGACCAGCCCGGCGATCAGCTCGCCCGTCGATAAGGGCGGCATAAGATAATCGACTATCGTGCCCTGGATCTTGCCGACCAGCAGCGAGAAGCTGGAATTGGCGAAGGCGTTCTGGATCATCGCCATGACGATGAGGCCCGGCGCGATGAAATCGGCGAAGGGAACGCCCATCACCGTCCGGCCGCCGCGTCCCAACGCGACGGTGAAGATGGCGAGATAAAGCAGGGTCGTGATGGCCGGCGCCCACACCGTCTGCATCTGGACCTTGAAGAACCGCCTAACCTCCTTGATATAGAGGGTCCTGAGGCCTCCCCAATTGACGCCCTTCAGCACCGGGTCTCCGGGCGCGTTGCGCAGCCAGGTGCGGGTCTGGTCGTCCACGGGTGAGGCGCCTATCGGCTGAAGACCAGCCGGGCAAGTTTGGAGCGAAGATTCGATTATGTCGTGGACCGAGGAGCGCATCGAGCGCCTTAAGAAGATGTGGCACGATGGCGCGACCGCCAGCCAGATAGCCGATGAGCTTGGCGGAGTCAGCCGCAATGCCGTGATCGGCAAGGCGCACCGGCTGGGCCTGGAACAGCGTCCATCGCCGGTGAAGCCGGGCGAGGAGAAAGAGGCCAAGAAGCCGGCTGCGGCGACGGCCGCGGCGTCGCCGAAGTCTTCGCCCAAGGCGGAGGCTCCGGCTGCTACGGCCGCTCCCGCCGAGGCGGGCACGCAGGCACCGACCCGCCGCCAGCTCACGCCGCAGGAGCTGCAATATCGCTCGATCGGGCCGGGCGGCTTCATCCGCCAGGGGCCGGGCGAACAGCAGGCGCCCATCCCGCCGGCTCCGCCGCGCCGCCTGGTTCCGGCCAAGCCGAGCCCGGATGTTGCCGACAAGACCAGCCTGCTCGAACTTAACGACCGCGTCTGCAAGTGGCCGATCGGCCACCCGGGCGAACCCGATTTCTATTTCTGCGGTGAGCCGTCCAATCCCGGTTTTCCCTATTGTGTCGAACATTGCGGGGTCGCCTATCAGGCGCAGCTACCGCGCCGCGACCGGCGCCCGCCGCCGCCGCTGCCGTTCGGCGGGCCGCGGGTGCGCTGAATCATCCTCCCCTCGATTTCGAGGGGAGGGGGACCAGCGAAGCTGGTGGAGGGGCCCCTCCGTCGCGCTTCGCGCGCCACCTCCCCTGCAAATGCAGGGGAGGATGATTATTCCGCCAGAAACGCCCGCATCTCCCTGACGAGCACCGGCCACGCCGGCTCGTCGCCAAGCAGCACATGATTGGCGCTGTCGAGCTCGATGAAGCGCGAATCGGCGATCCCGTCGGCGACCTGACGGCCGGCAGAAACCGGCGCGTTGCCGTCGTTCGAACCGTGACACACCAAGGTCGGAGCCTTCACCCCGGCCAGCTCATCGCGGATGTCGAGCCACGCCGCGACTTCGATCATCTTGTTCATGCTGGGCACCGGACCGAGCGTCGTGAACAGCTCGTTGTGCCAATCGATCAGATGCTGGCTCGCGGATGGGAAATAAAGCGTGATGAACATCTCGCCGAGCAGGCTTCGGCGGAAGCTCGGTTGGCGTCGGTTCATTTCGAGCAGCGATTCCCGCCAGGCGATCTCCTCGGCGTCCGCCCTGACCCGCCAGCCCGCGGCGAAGCTGTTGACGAGCACCAGCTTGCGCACGCGCTCCGGATGGCGTGCGGCGTAAGCGATCGCGATCGCGGCGCCATGCGAGATCCCGAGCAGGTCGCAACTTTCGACCTCGGCGGCGTCAATCACCGCCGCGAGGTCGCCGACCATCGCCTCGAAATCGAACTCCGGCGGCTCCCACTCGGATAGCCCGAACCCTCGCATGTCCGAGCGGACCAGACGGTTGGATCGGACGCATTCCTGCAGCCAATGGCCGTAGACGGGGCTGGTCCAGTCATGGTCGAGGTGGGTCATCCATGTCGGCGCCTTGACCAGGGGGAAGCCGTCTCCGCTTGTCGCAAAAGCGATCCGCGCTCCGTCGGGTCCCTGGCACTCCGCCTTGCGATCGAACGGCTTCGGTTCGCGCGGCACCGCCGGCACTGCGCGCCCGGGCGCGTCATCCTCAAGAAACTCGCGGCTCTTCTCGGCGAACGTCGACCAGGCCGGCTCGCTTTCTAGCAGGATGTGGTTGCGGCTCTCGAGCGCCACGAATTGCGCGTTTGGGATACCCGCCGCCAACTCCGCGCCCTGCGCGAACGGCACCGCCTGGTCGTTGCGCGAATGGAAGATCAGGGTCGGCACCTTCAACTTGGGCAGCAACTCACGAACGTCCAGTGATCCGAGCACTTTCTGCAGCCGGACGGCATTCTCCGGCGAGGCCGACAGGCGCTGCATCTCGTTGAACCAGCCCATCTGCTTGGGCGTCGCCTCGGGTATGTAGATATTGGTGAACAGCTGCCGGTAGGCGGGATTGTCCGCGCCCCAGCCGACCTCCGTCAGGGTCATCATCGCCTCTCGCCTCGCGACCTCGCCCGGCTCGGCCCGCGCCATCCATCCGGCCGCATAGCCATTGCAAATGACGAGCCGCCGGACTCGCTCGGGATGGCGCACGGCATAAGCGATCGATACCGCCGCGCCCTGGCTGATCGCCAACAGGTCGAATTGCTCGAGCTCGAGTGTGTCGGCGACGGTTTCGAGATCGTTGACGAAGGCGTCGAGCGACAGGTTTGGCGTATCCCAATCGCTTAGACCATTGCCGCGCTCGTCATATCGGACCAGCGACCGGCCACGAGTGAACTCCTCGATCCAGTGCCGCCATAGCGGGCTGTCCCAGTCGTGCTGGATGTGGTTGAGCCAATTCGCCGTCTTGACCAGCGCCGGACCGTTGCCCGTCACCGAATAAGCGAGTCGCGTTCCATCCTTGGCCTTCGCGTAGCGCACCTGCTGCGGCGGGAGCTCGGGCCGCTTCGCCGAATTCGCCCTCGCCTGCTCCTCGGCTTCGATCTGCCGGCGCCAGGTCGCCGGCGGGACTCCATACTCGCGCTTGAAAGCTCGGTTGAACGCCGCCTCGCTGTTGAACCCGACGGCATAGGCAACATTGGCCATGCTCGTTTTTCCGTCGCGCAGCATGTTGGCCGCAATCCGCATCCGCCAGCGTGCGCAATAGCGCATCGGCGGCTCGCCGATCAGTTCGACGAACCGCTCGCCAAGGATGGTTCGCGATACGCCGGCCTCTCGCGCGATGCCCTCGACGTCGAGTTCCTCGGCATAGCGGGTGTGGATGATCGTCAGCGCCTTGGACACGGCGGGGTCGGCGAGACCGCGCAGCCAGCCCTTCGATCCGGGCGGCAGGCGCTCGACATATTCGCGGATCGCTTGCGCGAGAAACACCTCGGCGAGCCGGGCGACGAGCTCGGGCGACCCGCCTTGCTGGGCAAGGAACCGCATCGAGCTTTCCAGCCATTGCGTATCGCCGCCCGAAGCGTCGAGCGTCAGCAGCGCCGGAAGCGCTTCGAGAAGCGGGTGCGCGTTGCTCTTCGCGGTTCCGAGGAAACCGCACCAAATTTCGACTTTCTCGCCGGGCGTCCCGCTCGCCACCCGGTGGACTCCCTCGGCGGTGACCCAGGCGATCTCGCTAACGTCAGCCGGCGGAAGTCCGGTTCGCCTGGCGAGGAGGTGCGGGTCGTTCCGTGGAAGAATGGCGATCGAGCCAGGGCCCAGGGTCACCGGGGGCTGGCCCTCGACCTCGACGATCGTCCGGCCCGAGCGAACGTAATGATAGCTGATCAGCGTGTCCGGGACCGGGAAGAAGGGCGCGAAATGGTCGGGGGTGAACTGCGCGAGCAGGCAGAAATCGCCCGTCAGATCGGCGTCGATCACCACTCCGCCGGTCAGGCGCAGCGAGCTCAGGATCTGGTCGAGTGCGTCCAAAGCGAACCTCCGCCGGCATACGTATGCGGCGTTTCGATCAATTTATCCGGCACCGCGGGCATTTTGGCAAATCGGCGCCTCGCGTAAATCCAATTCATCAAATCCGGATCTGAGTCCGAACCCGGCGCAAGACCTGCGTTCGGGAACGGGAGAACTCATGTCCGGTGCAACTGAAGGAAATCAAAATGTTCGAAGCAAAAGGAGATCTGCGTTCGCGCAGACTTGTAGCGGTGTTGTTCGCATTCATTTCCGGAGTGTCGGCGGTTTCGACTGCCGTTCTTCCGGGTGTCATGCACATCTAACCAAATAAGGGGACGACAATGTACCACGACTTCAATTACGAGGCGACGCTCGCCTCGTCGCTGCGCGCCCAGTGGCAACTCGACGACGTACTGCGTGAAGAGCAGGAGCTCGATTTCACGCGCAACTTTATGCCCGAGAGCCTGGCGCGGACAGCGGCGGTCGCGACTCTGAACCCGTTCGAGCAGCGAATCCTCAATCAGATCAGCGCCCACCAGTATCTGGGCATTTTCGGCGTGGTCGAAGAGTTCATCCTGCCGTTCCTGGTGGATCATGCCCGCCCGCACCTGCTCGGCGACGACTGGCGCGTGCGTGCGATCCTCAATTTCGCCAGCGAGGAAGCCAAGCACATCCATTTGTTCAAGCGCTTCCACGAAGCGTTCGTGCGCGGCTTCCCGGTCGAATGCGCGATGATCGGCCCGTCGGAGGCGATCGGCGCCGAAGTGCTTCGTCATGATCCGCTCGCGGTCGGACTCGTCATCCTGATGATCGAGTGGATGACCCAGGCGCACTATCTCGGCTCGATCCGCGACGACGGCGATCTCGATCCATTGTTCAAAAGCCTGATGAAGAACCATTGGATGGAAGAGGCGCAGCACGCCAAGCTCGACACGCTGATCGTCGACGCGCTCGCCGAAGGCCGCACCGAAGAGCAGATCGACAAGGCGATCGACGAATTCTTCGAAATCGGCGGCTTCCTCGACGAGGGCCTGAAGGCGCAGGCGGGCTTCAACCTCGACGCGCTCGAGAAAGCGATCGGCCGCAAGGTCGAGAACCGCGACGAGATCATCGCGCAGCAACACCAGGCCGCCCGCTGGACCTACATCGGCTCAGGCATGGTCCATGAGCGCTTCAAGGCGACGTTGGAATCGCTTTCGCCGCGCGCCGCCGAGCGCATCGCCGAAGCCGCTCCGGTCTTCGCCTGAATCATATAACCACAAGGAAGAAACAATGTTGGACACCGTGAAGAACCGCGCGAACGGGCTCGATCTCGCAGCGCTCGGCGCAGTCGTCGACGCGATCGAGAGCGATCCGAGCCAGGCGCTGGTCGGCTTCGACGTCACCACTCGCTGGACTGGCCAAACCCGCAGCGAGACGACGGTCGAGGGCTACACCATGGCCGGCGAGCGGATCACCCGCACGCACAAGATCGTGGCCGACGAGCCGTGCGAGTTGTTGGGAGGCGACAGCGCTCCCAACCCGCAGGAGCTGCTGATGGCGGCGTTCAATGCCTGCATCACCGTCGGCTATGTCGCCGGCGCGTCGCTGAAGGGCATCGCTCTCGACTCGCTCGAGATCAAGACCCGCGGCGAGCTCGATTTGCGCGGTTTCCTCGGCCTCAGCGACGAGGTTGCGCCAGGCTACGAGTCGATCGCCTATGAGGTCAGGATCAAGGGCGATGGCACTCCCGACCAGTTTGAGGAGATCCACCAGACCGTTCTCAAGACCTCGCCCAATTACTTCAACATCAGCCGCCCGATCCGCGTCGACGCGACGCTGAAGGTCGTCTGACTTAGTCCCGGGCGCGTCCGTCCCCCACTCCCCTCCAAAGGGCGCGCCCGGGGCATTCCCCCAAAGGACAGCAAGATGAAGTACGAAAAGATCGACGACCGTGCCCGCGTCTGGACGATAACCCGCGGCACCGACGGACGCCTCC
>Ga0207703_10005281_pt1 | contig 10416 bp, 8 predicted proteins | sample KBSSwiS12_FD_184304 | JGI IMG/M metagenome (GOLD analysis project Ga0207703, IMG submission 184304) | Switchgrass rhizosphere microbial communities from Kellogg Biological Station, Michigan, USA - KBS Switchgrass S1-2 (SPAdes) (version 2) | ecosystem: Host-associated > Plants > Roots >... | reverse complement strand
AGCGTGCCCCGCTAGACCACGTCGAGCGTCACCTCGACATTGCCGCGGGTGGCGTTCGAGTACGGGCAGACCTGGTGCGCGGCAGCGACGATCTTCTCCGCCTGCGCCTTGTCCATGTCGGGGATGTGCACCTTGAGCCAGACCTGGATGCCGAAGCCCTGCGGGATCTGGCCGATGCCGACGCTGGCGTCGATCGAGGTGTTGTCGGGCAGCTTGATCTTCTGCAGGCCGGCGACGTGCTTCATCGCGCCGATGAAGCAGGCCGAGTAGCCGGCGGCGAAGAGCTGCTCCGGATTGGTGCCGACCGCGCCGTTGCCGCCCAGGCCCTTGGGCACGGTGAGCTTGAGGTCGAGCACGCCGTCGTCGGACTTCGACGTGCCATCGCGGCCGCCGGTGGAGGTGGCATGGGCGGTGTAGAGGATCTTCTCGGGCTTGACGGTCATGGCGGCTCCTTCGCAGAGGGGAAAAGTGTTCAGCCGACCGATTCTGCTATCTCGTCGAGTTGCGTGCTGAGCTCGAGCCAGCGCGCCTCCAGCCGCTCGATCTGCTCGACGATGGCCTTGAGGCGCTTTCCGGTCTCGGCGAGCTTGGCCGTGTCGACGTCCGGCTCGGCGAGGCTCGCTTCGAGCGCGTCGCGCTCGGCGAACAGGACGCCGAGCTTGTTGTCGATGCGGTTGACCTCCTGGCGCAGCGGCTTGGCGGCATCGCTGCGCTGCTGGCGCGCCAGCGCCGCGGCCTTGCGATCCTCGCGGTTGCTGCCGGTCGCGGCCGGCGCTGCGTCGATCTGCGGCGGCGCGGGCGAAACGGCGGCCGGGAAAGGGGCCTTCTCGGCGCTTCCGGTGCGGGGGGCCGAGGCCTCCTCCCGGGCCGCCTTCGCCGCCGCCTTCGATTGCTCGAGCAGCCAGCGCTGGTAGTCGTCGAGGTCGCCGTCGAAGGGCTCGATGGCGCCCTTGGTGACCAGCCAGAACTCGTCGCAGACCTCGCGCAGCAGCGCCCGGTCGTGGCTCACCAGCATCACCGTGCCCTCGAACTCGTTGAGGGCGACGCTCAGCGCCTCGCGGGTTGTCAGGTCGAGGTGGTTGGTCGGCTCGTCGAGGAGCAGCAGGTTGGGCCGCTGCCAGACCAGCATCGCCAGCACCAGGCGCGCCTTCTCGCCGCCCGAGAGCGTGCCCACCGGCTGGGCCACCATCTCGCCGACGAAGCGGAACGAGCCGAGGAAGTCGCGCAGCTCCTGCTCGCGCGCAGCCGGGCCGAAGTCGCGCGCGAGCCGCACCATGTGCATCAGCGGCCCGTCGGTGGGCGAGAGCACGTCGAGCTCCTGCTGCGCGAAGTAGCCGATCTTCAGGCCCTTGCCGGCGGTGATCTCGCCGGCCAGCGGCGGCAGCGCGCCGACGATGGTCTTGACGAGCGTCGACTTGCCCTGGCCGTTGGCGCCGAGGATGCCGATGCGCTGGCCGGCAAGCACGGAGCGGTCGATGCCGTCGACGATCCGCTTCTCACCGAGCTCGGCCGACCGATAGCCGCAGGCGACGTCGGCGAAGGCCAGCATCGGGTTGGGCAGGCTGAGCGGCTCGCGGAACTCGAACTGGAAGTCGGCGCTGGTCAGCACCGGGCCGATCTTTTCCATCCGCGCCAGCGCCTTGACCCGGCTCTGCGCCTGCTTCGCCTTGCTCGCCTTGGCCTTGAAGCGGTCGATGAACTTCTGCAGGTGTGCCATGCGCTCGCGCTGCTTCTCGTAGCTTGCCTGTGCCTGCGCCAGGCGGATCGCCCGCATCTCCTCGAACGCGCTGTAGTTGCCGGTGTAGCGGACCAGCTTGGTCTCGTCGAGGTGCAGGGTGACCCGGGTGATGGCGTCGAGGAACTCCCGGTCGTGGCTGATGACGATCATCGTCCCGGCGTAGCGCTGCAGCCAGGCCTCGAGCCAGACCAGGGCATCGAGGTCGAGGTGGTTGGTCGGCTCGTCGAGCAGCATCAGGTCGGCCGGGCACATCAGGGCGCGGGCGAGCTGCAGGCGCATCCGCCAGCCGCCGGAGAAGCTGTTGACCGGCAGGTCGAGCTCGGCGCTTTTGAAGCCCAGGCCCATCAGCATCGCCTGGGCGCGCGGCCGGGCATCGAAGCCGCCGGCCTCGCTGATCGCGTGGTGGGCGTCGGCGATGTCGTGGCCGTCGCCGCTCTCTTCGGCCCGGGCGAGGTAGGCGTTGGCCTCGGCGAGGACGACATCCCCCTGGAGCACGAAGTCGGTCGCGCCCTCGCTCGTTTCCGGCATTTCCTGGGCCACTTCGGCGATCCGCCAGCGCGGTGGCAGGGAGAGATCGCCGGCGTCGGCCGTGAGCCGGCCCGCCAGCAGGGAGAACAGCGAGGACTTGCCGGCGCCGTTGCGGCCGACCAGGCCGACCTTCTCGCCGGGGTTGATGGTGACGCTGGTGCGGTCGAGGACGAGCTTGACGCCGCGGCGGAGGGACAGTTGGGAGAGGACGAGCATGCGGCGATTTTCGCCGCAGGCGCCGCGGCGCGCTCGGCGCGGGTCGATGCGGCCGCGCCGCGGGTCAGGAATGCAGGGCGCGCCGCTCGATCAGAACGACCGCGTCCTCGCCGGCGCTCGTCTCCAGCCAGGCGCATTCGAGGCGCGGGAAGGTCGCCTCGAAGGCGGCGCGCTCGTGGCCGACCTCGAGCACCAGCACGCCGAAGTCGCTCAGATGGTCGGACGCCTCGGCGACGATGCGCCGGATCAGGTCCATGCCGTCGCGCCCGCCGGCCAGGGCGAGCGCAGGCTCGGCCCGGTATTCGGCGGGGAGGGCGCGCATGCTGTCCTCGGGCACGTAGGGCGGGTTGCAGAGGATCAGGTCGTAGCGTTCGGGCAGGGCAGAGAACAGGTCGGACTCGATGACGCGGATCCGCGTCTCGAGCCCGTGCCGGGCGACGTTGATTCGAGCCAGCGCCAGCGCCTCCGGGCTGATGTCGGCGGCGTCGACCTCGATCTCGGGATAGGCCATCGCCGCGATCACCGCCAGGCTGCCGTTGCCGGTGCACAGGTCGAGGACGCGCCGGGTGCGGTCGGAAAGCCAGGCGTCGAGCGTGCCGGTCTCCTCGCCGTCGGCCAGCAGCTCGGCGATGTACGAGCGCGGCACGATGGCCCGCGCATCGATGGTGAACGGCACGTTCTGCAGCCAGGCTTCGCCGGTGAGGTAGGCCGCGGGCTGGCGGGTTTCGATGCGCCGGGCGACGAGCGCCTCCGCCTTGGCGATGTCGCCCGACGTCACGTCGCGCTGGCCGCGGGTCTCGAGCGCATCGAGCGGCTGGCCGATCGCCCAGGTCACGAGCCAGGCGGCCTCGTCGAAGGCATTGCCGGTGCCGTGGCCGAACGAGACACCGGCGCGCTTCAGGCGCTCGCTTTGGGCAACGACGAGCTCGACCAGGGTCATGCGACCAGGCGCTCGAGGGCGCCGCGGTAGACGTTCTTCAGCACCTCGAGGCTCGCCACCTCGATGCATTCGTCGATCTTGTGGATGCTTTCGTTCACCGGGCCGAACTCGATCAGCTCCTGGCAGATCTTCTTGATGAACCGGCCGTCGGAAGTGCCGCCCGAGGTCGAGAGCGTGCAGGCGACGCCGGCATGCTCGCGGATCGAAGCGGCCAGGGCTTCGCTGAGCGTGCCGGGGACGGTGAGGAAAGGCTCGCCGCCGAGCGTCCAGGCGATGTCGAAGCGCAGGCCGTGCTTTCGCAGTACCAGGTCGACCCGGGCCTTCAGCGATTCCGGCGTCGACTGGCTGCTGAAGCGAAAATTGAAGTCGACCACGGCCTCGCCCGGGATGACGTTGCCCGCGCCGGTGCCAGCGTGGATGTTCGACACCTGGCAGGACGTCGGCTGGAAATGCTCGTTGCCGCGATCCCAGTCGATGCCGACCAGCTCGGCCAGAGCCGGCGCGACCAGGTGGATCGGGTTCTTCGCCAGGTGCGGGTAGGCGATGTGCCCCTGCACGCCGAAGACGCGCAACCTGCCGCTGAGGCTGCCGCGGCGGCCGTTCTTGATCGTGTCGCCGATATGCTCGACCGAGGTCGGCTCACCGACGATGCAGTAGTCGAGGCGGATGCCGCGCTCGACCAGCCAGTCGCAGACGCGGGCCGTGCCGTCGATCGACGGGCCTTCCTCGTCGCTGGTGATCAGCAGCGCCACGCCGCCCCGACGCGCCGACCACGCGGCGACGAATTCCTCGGCGGCCACGACCATGGCGGCGATCGAGCTCTTCATGTCGGCGGCGCCACGGCCGTAGAGCTTGCCGCCGCGATGCGTCGGCACGAACGGGTCGCTGCTCCAGGCGGCGAGCGGCCCGGTCGGGACGACGTCGGTGTGGCCGGCGAAGACCAGGAGCTTGCCGGTCGGATGGGAACCGGGCCGGTGGGCCCAGAGGTTGCTGACCCGCTTGCCCGCCGGGCCGAAGGGCAGGTCGGTGCAGTCGAATCCGCTCGCGCGCAACCGCTCGGCGATCAGCGTCTGGCAGCCGGCATCGTCGGGCGTGACCGAGGGCAGCGCGATCAGCTGCTCGGCCAGGCGGAGCGTCGCCGACACGGCGGTCAGAAGCGGCGCAGGTTGGGCGAGAGGCCGGCGACTTCTTCCGGACGCACGTCGATCGTGATCTCGGTGAAGCTCGGCTGATCGTCGTTGTCTTCCTTCTTCGGCACGATCCGCGAGACCGGTGTCATGTCGTTCTGCAGCCGCCACATCAGGTTGGTCGGCGAATCGGCATAGGCCAGGCCTTCGTCACGGGTGATCAGGTTGGTGTTGATCATGCGCGCCAGGTCCTGCTCGAAGCTCTGCGAGCCTTCGGCCATCGACTTCTCCATCGCCTCCTTGACGCCGCTGAAGTCGCCGCGCTCGATCAGCTCCTGGATCAGCTTGGTGTTCAGCAGCACCTCGACCGCCGGCATCCGGCCGCCGGCGACACTGCGGATCAGGCGCTGCGAGACGATCGCGCGCAGGCCCGCGGCCAGGTCGGCCAGCAGCGCGGGGCGCGCTTCCGGGGTGTAGAACGACAGGATCCGGCCGAGGGCGTGGTAGCTGTTGTTCGCGTGCAGGGTCGAGAGCACGAGGTGGCCCGAGAGCGCATAGGAGATCGCCGCGGTCATGGTCTCGCGGTCGCGGATCTCGCCGATCATGATCAGGTCGGGCGCCTGACGCAGCGCCGTCTTCAGGCCGATCTGCAGGCTCTGGGTGTCGCGGCCGACCTCGCGCTGGTTGATCACCGACTTCTTGTTGTTGAACAGGAACTCGATCGGGTCCTCGATCGTCAGGATGTGCCCGGCCATCACCTGGTTGCGCTGCTCGATCATCGACGCCAGGGTCGTGCTCTTGCCGGCGCCGGTGGCGCCCACCATCAGGATCAGGCCGCGCTTCTCGAGCACCAGCTGGTTCAGGATCGAGGGGACGTTCAGGCTCTCGAGCGTCGGGATCTCGAACGGGATGCAGCGGAACACCGCGGCGATCGTGCCGCGCTGCTTGAAGCCGGAAAGACGGAAGCTGCCGACGCCCGAGAGACCGACGCCGACGTTGAGCTCGCCCGTGTCCTCGAGCTCCTCGAGCTGGCTCGGGGTCAGGAGCTCGGCGAGGAGCTGCCGCGGCTGGGTGTGGGTGAGGGGCTGGTCGGACAGCTGCAGCAGCTGGCCGTTGATCTTGATCAGGATCGGCGAGCTGGCCGAGAGGTACACGTCGGACGCGCCCTTCTCGGACATCAGGCGCAGCACGCGCTCCATGTTGCCGGCACTCATTGGCGTTCCCTTCGGGCGTGGTTCATGGGCGGTCGGCTAGCTGCGCAGCAGCTCGTTGATGCTCGTCTTGGCGCGGGTCTGGGCGTCCACCCGCTTGACGATCACCGCGCAATACAGGCTGTGGCTGCCGTCGGCCGCAGGCAGGCTGCCGCTCACGACCACCGAGCCCGCCGGGATGCGGCCGTAGCTGACGGTGCCGGTGGCGCGGTCGTAGATCTTCGTGCTCTGGCTGATGTAGACGCCCATCGAGAGAACAGAGTTCTCCTCGACGATCACGCCCTCGACGACTTCCGAGCGGGCGCCGATGAAGCAGTTGTCCTCGATGATGGTCGGGTTGGCCTGCATCGGCTCGAGCACGCCGCCGATGCCGACGCCGCCCGAGAGGTGCACGTTCTTGCCGATCTGGGCGCACGAGCCGACGGTGACCCAGGTGTCGACCATCGTGCCTTCGTCGACGTAGGCGCCGATGTTGACGTAGCTCGGCATCATGACGACGTTCTTCGCGAGGAAGGAGCCGCGCCGGGCCACCGCCGGCGGCACGACCCGGACGCCGCTGGCGCGCATCGCCGCCTCGTCGAGGCCGGAGAACTTGGTGGGCACCTTGTCGTAGAAGCCGAGGTCGCCGGCCCGCATCGGCCGGTTGTCGGTGAGGCGAAAGCTCAGCAGCACCGCCTTCTTGACCCACTGGTTGACGCTCCATTCGCCGACGCCGTGGCGCTCGGCGACCCGGATCGTGCCGGCATCGAGCCCGGCGATGACCTCTTCCACGCCGGCACGGATCTCCGGGCTGTTCGTCGGGTCGAGCGACGCCCGGTTGTCCCAGGCGAGATCGATCAGGCGCTGCAGGTCTTGGGTCATCGGCATAGGGGCGGTGGAGGCAACTCGCATTGTAGGCAGCGGGCACGTTGCGGCGGAGGTCACGGCCGGGCGGGCCGGCACTTTTGCCCACAATTGGAAACAGGTCCGGCGCCGGGGGCGTCTCCCGCGTTCGGGTGGTCTTGACGGGGTCGGGAGGCCTGCCCATCATTGCCCGCCAGCCGAGCTGCGGCTGAATTCCACGTGAGGCAGTGCATGAACAAGGTCGAGATTCCGAGCGCAGTTTCCGTCAGCGGCTGGAGCGGCGAAAAGACCGCCCTGGCCAAGGACAAGGCCGTCGCCTCGAAGCTGTCGGTCGAGACGACCAAGCTCACCGATGCGATCAAGGCCCTCGATACGGCTGCCGGCAAGGTCGACTTCGGCCTCGGCGACGCCAAGGGAATCGCTTCCGTCGCCGCGGCCGAAGCGGCGCTCGCCAAGCTGGAGGACGCCGCCAAGGGCGCCGTGAAGACCGCGCTCGGCGCGGCCAAGATGGCCGCGGCCGCCGCAGACACCTTCGCCGCCGCCGCGGAAAAGGCGCAGAAGGGTCTGCCGACTCCGAGCCAGAAGGTCGCGGTCGCCGCCAAGGGCGCCGCCGCTGCCGCCTCGAAGGCTGCCGACAAGTTCGCCAGCGACCTCTCCGCCGCGGTCGATGCTGCCCGCGACGAGCTGATCGCCAAGGTGAAGGCCGGCGACAAGAAGGGAGCGGCCGCGCCGGCGAAGGCGAGCCCGAAGGCGCTCGCCGACGCCAAGAATCTCTCGGCCCTGATGCGCAAGTCGATCGCGCTGCTGCGCACGCCCAAGGGATCACCGGTACCGGTCAAGTTCATGGTGCTGTTCAACAAGGCCAATCCCAAGGAGCTTCGCCTGTATGTCGGTCCGAAGCCGGAGAACGGCCTCGCCAAGCTGAAGACCCAGTTCCCGCCCGAGGTCAAGGTCACGCGCGTCAAGGATCCGAAGGGCAAGGTCGTCTGGGAGAAAGGCGCGCTCACCTTCCTGAGCGACATCCTAAAGACCGGCCTCGCCAAGCAGATCCAGCTTTCGATCCGCCAGCAGACCAAGGTCACGGTCAAGGTCCGGATCAAGCGCTCCGACGGCGGGGTCGACGAAGCCGACGCCAAGGATGTGAGCGACGACGAGCTGAAGATCAGTCCGGCCGAGGAAGCGGAAATGCTTGCCGCGGGCAAGGCCTACGAGGCGCGGCTGAAGGATCTCGACTCTGCCATCCAGGCGGCGCTCAAGGGGCCGAATGCCGCCAAGGTCAAGGCCATGGTCGCTGCCATCCAGTCCGCCGGCAAGGCCGAGAAGTACGACGTCGCCTCGGACGGCATCGACGAGCTCGAATCGCTGCTCGAGGAGGGCGACGTCGGCGACAGCGACGGAAAGGACCTCGAGGCCGACACCAGCACTGCCGGCCCGGGCGACAAGGGCGTCGCGCCGGCCAAGGCGCTGGCGGCCAAGCTCGGAGCGCTGCGTTCGAAGATCGATGCCGCGATCAAGGTCGGCAACAGCGCCTCCAAGCAGATCAAGGACTACAAGGACGCGGCCGAGAAGCTCCTGCAGAAGGAGGTCAAGGAGAACGTCGACAAGGCCACCCTGTTCGTCAACAGGATCGAGCAGATGCTCGTCGACGCGACCAAGTCGGCTTCGACGCTCCCCGTCGCCAAGCTCGAAGCCGCGAGGAGCGACTGGATCAAGTCGAGGGACACGGCGATCAAGGAGATCACCAACCTCTCGAAGGCCATCGCGGTGGCCTTCGCCAGCGAGACGACGCAGAAGAAGGCGGTCGCGGATGCCGTCAGAAAACTCGGCGAACTGCAGATCAAGCTGCAGACCGGCCTGGACAACGAGCTCAACCTGGCGATCAAGGCCAAAGATCCCGACAAGCAGGCCGACCTGGTCGACCGGGCCCGCGACTCGCTTTCGTCGCTTCAGGACCTGCTCGAGAAGGACGAACTGATGAAGAACCTCGACAACAACGAGGTCGTCAAGAACATGTCGGTCGTCGGGCCGATGAAGAAGAGCCTGCAGGCGATCGAGGCGGTGCTCCGCTGATTCGAGCGCGCGGCGTCGCCGGCCTCAGGCCGGCGCGCCGTGCTCCTGCATTGCAGGCAGCCGAACCGGATCGGCCGGCTTCCAGCCCTTGGCCCGGTACTCAACCATCACATTGGTGTAGATGCCGCCGCGCACGTTCCAGCGCGCCCGGATCCGAACGAAGCGCGGCCGGGAAGCGGCGACGATGTCGTCCAGGATCCGGTTGGTCACCGCCTCGTGGAACGCGCCCTCGTCGCGATAGCTCCACATGTAGAGCTTCAGGCTCTTCAGCTCGATGCAGAGGTCGGCGGCGATCATCTCGATCGCGAACTGGGCGAAGTCGGGCTGGCCGGTGAGCGGGCAATTGCAGGTGAACTCGGGGATCAGGAACTCGATGACGTAGTCGCGTCCCGGCGCCGGGTTGGCGAACACGTCGAGGTGCTTCTGCGGTGCCGACGGCGGCGTCGCCGGTGCCTTTCGGGTCGATCCGGCAGGGGCGCGGCGGGCGGTCTTGGCCATGGAAATCGAGTGCGGCGGGGCCCGGTCCGGGCGGGGTGGCGATGCTATCATCGTTGCGCTTCTGGCTCGTGTCTCGGTGGCGTTTTCTGCCATTAAATCAATAACTTAGCTTCGCCGCCCCGGCGCCGCCCATGCGTCTCAACTCGATCAAGCTCTCGGGCTTCAAGTCGTTCGTCGAACCGACCCAGTTCCAGCTCCCCGGCCAGCTCGTCGGCGTCGTCGGCCCGAACGGCTGCGGCAAATCGAACATCATCGACGCGGTGCGCTGGGTCCTCGGCGAAAGCAAGGCCAGCGAGCTGCGCGGCGAGTCGATGCAGGACGTGATCTTCAACGGCTCGGGGCTGCGCAAGCCGGCCGGGCGCGCCAGCGTCGAGCTCGCCTTCGACAACACCGCCGGCCGCGCCGGCGGGCCGTGGAACCGCTTCGCCGAGATCGCCGTCAAGCGCGTGCTGACCCGAGACGGCACGAGCAGCTACTACATCAACAACCAGCCGGTGCGCCGCCGCGACGTCCAGGACGTGTTCCTCGGCACCGGCCTCGGGCCGCGCGCCTACGCGATCATCGGCCAGGGCACGATCTCGCGCATCATCGAGAGCAAGCCGGAGGAGCTGCGCTTCTTCCTCGAGGAAGCGGCCGGGGTCTCGAAATACAAGGAACGGCGGCGCGAGACCGAGAATCGCCTCAAGGATACGCGCGAGAACCTGACCCGGGTCGAGGACATCCTGCGCGAGCTCAACCTCAACCTGACGAAGCTCGAGTCGCAGGCCGAGGTCGCGGGCCGCTATCGCACGCTGCAGCAGGACAGCACGCTCAAGCAGCACCAGCTCTGGTTCCTCAAGCATCGCGACGCGGCACGCGAGGAGGAGCGGGTGAAGGCCGCGGTCATCGCCGCCGTCACGGCACTCGAATCGCGGACCGCTGAGCTGCGCCACGCCGAGACCGATCTCGAGGCGATCCGCCAGTCGCACTACGAAGCCAACGACGCGCTGCACGCGGCGCAGGGCGCGCTCGGCGAAGCGGCGCTCGACGTCAGCCGGCTGGAAGAACGGATCCGCTATGTCGCCGAAGGACGGCAGCGGATCGTCCGCCAGCGCGCCGATCTCGAGATCCAGCACGGCACCTGGCTGGCGCGCGATGCCGAGGCGCGGGCCGAGCGCGACAGCGTCGCCGCCCGGATCGCCGCGGCCGAGCAGGCGGCGGCCGGCTTCGCTGAACGCATCGCGACGCACGCCGCGACGGTCGATG
>Ga0207703_10005280_pt1 | contig 10416 bp, 6 predicted proteins | sample KBSSwiS12_FD_184304 | JGI IMG/M metagenome (GOLD analysis project Ga0207703, IMG submission 184304) | Switchgrass rhizosphere microbial communities from Kellogg Biological Station, Michigan, USA - KBS Switchgrass S1-2 (SPAdes) (version 2) | ecosystem: Host-associated > Plants > Roots >... | reverse complement strand
GAGACCGCTTTTAAGGCTCAGATCGACGCCCAGCGCGACGTGATCGCCCAGGCTGCCAAGCTGAAGCTCGCCGCGGTTCAGAAGGCCCAGACAGAGGTCGACAGCCAAATCAAAGCGCTAGACGGCTAGACCGACCGGGACAGCCAGGCACAACTGCGTGGCTACCTTGAGCGTTCCAAGACCCTGCAGACGCAAGTGCTCAATGGCACGCTCGAGCGGCGTGTGCAGCTTTTCCTTCCCGAGAAACCGGACATCGGCCAGGCGAAGGAAAAGCTGCACACGCCGCTCGAGCGTGCCATTGAGCACGAGGAAGCCAACCTCGCCCAGCTCAAGGTGCGCCTCGAGAACCTAAAGAACAACGCGACCGGGATGGCCGCGCTGCGTGCTGAGTACGATGCCGAAGTGCATGCCGCCGCCAAGGGCAAGGCATACGACTACCAGGATCCGAACGACAAGAACAAGGTCATCAAGCCGGAGGAGAAAGACCTTCAGCTTCTGATCGACCTAAAGACTCAGAACAAGCTCATCGACGACGCGCTGAAGCTCCGGCAGAAGATGCTGGAGACCACGAAGAATGATCCTGCCTACCAGTCCGCTATCGACGTGATTCGCAACCCCCTTGGGGATGTGAAGGACGGTACCGCACTTGCCAGCGCGAAGAAGGTGATTGCCGACATCGAAAAGGACTCGAGCCTTTTCCAAGCGATGCTGGTGAAGATCAAAGAGACTGGCCTAGACTATGAGGCATGGAAGAAGCAATTTCTCGCCCAACAGGCCGCGGTTGACCTGGCGCCGGAGGTACAGAAGGCAGCCCAGCAGACCCAGACCATTAATGCCAACCTGATCGACGACACTCGGCAGCGGACTCGGGCGCTCTACGACATCGAAACCCGCAACCTGACCGCTATTCAGGAAGCGCGGCTGCGGGCGCTCGCCGGCACCGAGGATGCCGAGAAGCAGTCTGCCATCGCGCGCATGACCTTCGCGGAGCAAATGCACGCCCGCGAAATGCAGATGCTCCGCGAGACCGAAACGCCCATGCAGAAGCTCGCCCGGGAGTGGCAAAACACCACCCAGGAGATGCAACAGGCAAGCACGTCCTGGGCGAATGGGGTGGTGGACGTGATCGTCAAGATGGTCAAGACGGGCAAGCTCGAGTTCGGCAGCCTAGTCGAGTCCATTCTGACCGACCTGCTGAAGATTCAGCTTCAGCAGCGTATCGCCAAGCCTTTGAACGGTGCCATCGACATGGGCATTGAGGCGATCGGCAAGTATTTCAACAGCGGTTCAACGATGTCCGACACTACCGTTGGTAGCGGGTTCGGGGATATTGGTAGCTTCATGAACTTCGCCGATGGCGGCATCATGTCCGAGTACGGTCGCGTGCCATTGAGGATGTATGCCGATGGCGGCATCGCCAACCGGCCGCAGATGTCGGTGTTCGGGGAGGGCTCGCGTCCTGAAGCCTATGTGCCGCTGCCTGATGGCCGGTCCATCCCGGTGACCATGCAGGGCGGTGGGGCGCCCAACATTCAGTTGAACATCATCAACCAGACCTCGACGCCTGTTACCGCGCAGCAGAGCAGCCGGTTCGATGGCGAACGCATGATTCTCGACGTGGTCCTGAAGGGCGTCAACACTCCGGGTCCATTTCGTGACGGCGTGAAATCCGCCGTTGCCGCCTAGAGGACGATATGAGCGCATTCCCCGAACTCTCCGAAGGCCAGGACTCTGCCAAGTACGGCGTAGAGCAGGAAGATCCGACCATTCGCTACGAGATGGATGGCGGCTACCAGATCGCGCGCCGGCGCTTCACACGGGCACCGCGACGCACTTGGAAATTCGGCTTTTCGTTCATCCCGAACTCCGATAAGGCATTGATTGAAAGCCACTTTTCAGGCAATGTCGGGGCGGTCATTTTCGACTGGACGAATGACCAGGACAACAATACCTACCAAGTCCGGTACACCAAGGCGCCCATCTACAAGTACGTCGGTCGCGGCGAGCTCCAGCGCTGGGATGTGGACATTGAAGTGCAGGAAGCCTAGCTTTAGTTGATAAGTCAGCGTTGACTGATTTACAATGGCGGGATGCCCTCCCTTTCCGTCGCATCCGTCATCGAGAAGAACAGCATCGGGTCGAACACGCCCTGGCTGGTCCTGCTCGACATCGAAGTTGTGGACCCGTCCTCCGGCGTCATCGTCGAAGTGCTCAACATCGCCCGCAACAACGAGGACGTGGACTTCAACGGGGTGACGTACTCCCGGGGTGCCTTCGACATCGAGCTGAAGTCCGACGCCGGCTCCCAGAGTCAGATCAGCTTGTCGGTCAAGGACATGAGTCGCGCCGTGCAGGCCCGCATGCAGGAATATGGCGGCGGAGTCGGCTTCAACGTCACCGTCTACGTGGTGAATTCCGGGGCGCTCGACCAACCGCCCGAGGTCGCCGAATACTTTCAGGTGACCGCAGCCCAGGCACAAGAATACATCGCGCAATTCACCCTTGGTGCGGAGAACGCACTGTCGTACACCTTCCCGCGACGCCGGCAGACCCACGACTACTGTCAGTGGCGCTACAAGGATCCCGACACCTGTGCTTACTCAGGTGGCCTGGCGACCTGCGACCTGACCCTGAACGGCGCCAATGGCTGCCGCGCCCATTCGAACGAGCGCAACTTCGGCGCTTTCCCCGGCATCGACACCCAGATGGTGCGCTATGGCTAATGTCAGCGACCTGATCGGGGTGCCATTCCAGTACGGCGGTCGCGGCCCCGACACCTACGACTGCTATGGTCTACTGCGCGAGCTCATGCGTCGTGACGGTACGGTGATTCCCGATTACCTCTCGCCCACGGACGCCCCGCGGATCCTCGCGATGTTCGCCCTTGGGCTTTCCCACTGGCAGCAGGCGCCCTGCAAACCGGGCACCGCGCTGCTTATCCAGGCCGGCACGTTCGCACACTGCGGCTACGTCCTCGACTCGATGTGGTTTGCCCACACCTGGGAAAAGTCCGGGGGCGTGGTCAAAGAGCGCCTCGATGACTGGAAACACCGAATCAAAGGCTCGTACCGCTATGTTGGTTGATAGCCAGATCAATGTCATCCGGCTGTTGAACCCGTTCGACCCGCGTGATCGGGTCTACGAGGTCATGGAGTGGTCACCCGAAAAGACCCTGGACGACTATTTCCCGGCCAACGTCATCACTGGCGATTACGTCGTTTCGGTGAACGGCAAGACCTTCATGCCCGAGGAATTCGAGCACACCCGGCTCTTGCAGGGTGACAACGTCGTGGTCTGCGCTGTGCCCTATGGTGGCGGGGACGACAGTGGTGGCAAGAGCGTCCTCCGAATCGTTGCCATCATTGCGCTCTCCATCATCACCGCCGGCGCAGCGGCCGCCTATGGCGCCGCGATGGGTGCAGCTCTTGGCACGAGTGCCGCTATCGGTGGTGCCATTGTATCGGCAGGCATTTCCATTGTCGGCGGCATGCTGATCAACGCGCTTCTGCCGCCGCCCAAGCCGAAACAGCCCGAGCAGCCGCAGAACACTTCCGGCAACTCGACCGCGACTTACGGTGCGGATGGCCCGAAGAATATTTCCGCTGAAGGCGTGCCAGTGCCCGTGTCCTATGGCACGTTCCGCCAGGGCGGCAATTCGATCGGCACGTACACCATCAACAATGGCAACAACCAGACCCTCTACATGCTGTTCAATGCCGGCGAGGGTCCGATTTCGGCCATCACCGACATCGAAATCAACGATCAGCCCATCGCCAATTATAAGGATGCCGAGTGTCTGATCAACCTTGGTCTACCCGACCAGGATCCGATTCCCTGGTTCCAGAATGCCATCACGCCGATTCCGGTCAACCTCAACGTGGTGAACGCGACTTGGATCAACTACACCACCACGAAGGGCGTCGATAAGTTCCGCATCGACATCAGCTTCCCGAATGGGCTGTGCTATGTGGACATCGCTGGCAATATCGTTGCATCCTCGGTCGATTTCATCGTCCAGTACAAGAAGCACACCGATAGCGTCTGGACGGACCTCAAAAATACCAAGATTGTCTCAGGCTACACCGACCGCTATGTTTGGACTGGCATCTACAACTTCGACCCGCATGGATCCGGCGACATTCTCACGCTAACGCCCTATGTCCCCACTGGAGGCGAGGTTCGTAATGGCGACCTGCTGTACTCGCCCTATGGGCAACTGGTCGGCCACGTCGAGCATGACCCGATCTACACCAATGGCATCGAAATTACCGAGGCATCGCGCTCGACCGTGCGCCGGTCCTTCGAATCGGACGTGCTCGACAACGATGTCTACGACATCCGCATCAAACGTGTTAGCCCGCAGAATCAGACCGATTCCTTCATCGACAATGCCTACGTCACGGATATCAACGAGATCGAGCTCGATGCCGTGGCACACAAGCACACGGCCTGCGTTGCGATCAAGATTCCCCTGAGTGCCCAGCTCAATGGCATTCCAAAGGTCACCTACCTAAACCACGGGCGGGTGCTTCGCGTCTGGGACGCAGACGCAGGGATTTGGACCTCCCAGGCATCTGCCAATCCTGCCTGGATCGTCGTTGATATTCTGACCAACAAGCGCTTCGGCGGCGGTCGGCCACTGTCTCGATTCGACCTGTCTGCCTACAAGGATTGGGCACAGTTCTGTGCCGACAACGGGTTCGAATTCAACGGCATTTTTGACTCCCAAACGACCATCTGGGATGGACTGCAGGCGGTGTACCGCATGGGTCGGGCCCAACAGATCCAGGTGGGAACGCGCTTCTCGGTTGCCATCGAGCGACCCGATGATCCGGTGCAGATGTTCACGATGGGCAACATCATTCAGGGCTCCTTCAAGGAGACCTGGCTGCCCACCACCGGCCGTGCCAATGAGATTGAGGTCACCTACTATGACAAGAACGACGGGTACAAGCAAAAGAGCCTGAAGGTCTACGACCCCAACGGTCTGATCAATGGCAGCCAGCCAGTCACCGCGTCGATCAATCTCATCGGCTGTGTCGAGAAGGAGCGGGCGGCTGCCGAAGGCACGCTGCAGCTCAACCTGAACCGTTACATCCTGCAGACGGTGGAGTTCGGGGCGCCGCTCGATGCCCTGGCCTGCACGGTCGGAAGTTTGATTCTCGTGCAGCACGACATGCCGCAGTGGGGTTATGGCGGCCGTCTGGCGGCCGGTAGCACGTCCACCGTGATCAACCTGGACATTCCGGTCGCCCGCGAAACGGGCAAGAACTACAAGCTCCTGGTGATGTTCGACGCGGTCCAGCGCTACACGGGCACCGTGCTCTCGGTCACGGGCAATGGCATCGTTCTGGGCAGTTTTGATGCTTCCTTGAAGGTGAAGCGCATTAAGATCGGGACGAGCGACCTCGAAGTCGAGCAGGTCTACGATGCCGGCAGTGGTAACTACGGTGTCATCGTGCCTGACGCGAGCGGTGTGGTGATCGGATCCATCTATTCCCTGTGGGATACCGATGTGCTCGAGGAGCACGATGTCGTCAACGACAACGCCACCAGCTCCACCGTGACGGTCACCAGTGCCTTCAGCTCCGCGCCGACGCGGCTTCAGAACTGGATGTATGGCGAGGTCAACAAGGTCAAGAAGCCGTTTCGCGTCAAGAGTATTTCCGGTAGTCACGACTACCGCCGTGACATCACTGCCATCGAGTACAACGCCAGCGTCTACGACCCCTCGGGGAACGTCATCCCGACGCCGAATTATTCCGCCTTGAGCACGGTCTGTCAGCAGTCGGTGATTGACTCGGTGAAGGAGTACCTTGTACTGTCCGCTGGCCTGCTGCGGACCCGGGTGACGGTCTACTTCACCAACCCCGATTTTGCCTACCGCGACTCCAAGGTGCTGTGCTCGGTCAACGGGGCGCCTTTCTATGTGGTCGATTCTGGCGCATTTGACCGTGCCTCGATTGAGGCCAGTGACGGCGACGTGGTGGTGTTCAAGGTGGTGGGCCGAAACCTTGTGGGCACGCTGGCCGTTGAGTCCTCGGCGCCGACCATCACCCATACCGTTCTCGGGAAGCAGGCACCTCCCAGCGACGTGACCGGCCTCTCGGTCTCCAACCAGTCCACCGACCTGTTCGTGCGCTGGGATGCCGTGACCGACATCGACCTGGCCGGGTATGAACTGCGTCTGGACAGCAATTTCGGCGTCGACGATGCCAACCGACTGTTCATCGGACTCGCGACCAACTGGAAGGACAAGCCCCGCGCCGCCGGCCCGTACACGTACCACGTGAAGGCATTCGACACGTCGGGCAACTACAGCTCCAACGAAACGACGGTCAGCCATTCGATCGCCAACCCGCCGACACCGGCGCCCGCGGCCGTGATTTCTGCCGGCGATGTCGTCGTGACGTGGACATCAGTCAACGCTGACTTCCTAATCGACTATTATGAGCTGCGCCTGACCGATGCTGGCGTCAATGCAGTGACGCTGAAGCAGGTTAGCGCCACCACGTTCAAGTTCCCGGCAAGCTGGTCGGGCAATAAGACCATCGAGGTACGCGCCGTGGACATCGCCGGCAATGCCGGTGCCTGGGGCACGACCGTCCTGAACATCGCCGTCCCGGGTGCGGTCTCGGTGATAGGTGCAGTGGATGGGCAGACCTACAAGCTGACCTGGACAGCACCGACAGCATCCCTGCCCATCAAGGAATACGAGATCCGGTACGGATCTTCCTGGGCCACGGGCGTGCCCGTGGCAACAGTGGCAGGTCTGAGCTATTCGGCAGCCGTTGACTTCGGTAGCACCCGCCAGTTCTTCATCCGGGCGAAGGATGTCATTGACAACCCGGGTGACGACACCGGCAATGCCTCGATCAGTGTGGCGCCGCCCGGGGTGCCATCGCTCTCCTACACGATCTCCGCGGACGCCCTGAAGATCGAAATCACCGGGGTTCTCGGCTCCCTGCCCATCAAGGGCTATGACATTCGGTACGGGACTTCCTGGGCTGCCGGCACGCCGGTTGCCGTGGTCACCGGCAACGTCTGGACCCGCTCGGTCGACTTCGGCGGCTCGCGCACCTATTGGGCTGCGCCGATCGACACCGGCAACAACGTCGGCACCGCGGGATCCGTGGTGGTGAACATCCTGCCGCCCAGCGCACCGGCGGTTACATCCGCCCTGAGCGGGACGGACCTGGCTCTGTTCTGGACGCCGGCTCCCGGCTCGCTGTCGATTGCCGAGTACGAGATCCGTTATGGCACGACATACACGCTCGGCACCTACATTGCCAGGCAGAAGGGCACGAGCCTCAAGATTCCGGTGGACTGGATCGGTAACCGGGACTTCTGGATCATCGCCATCGACTCGGCAGGCAACCAGAGCATCGTCGCGGGCAATGCCTTCGTGCCCATCGCCGCGCCGGCAGCACCCTCGATGCACGCTTCATTCTCGGCAGAGAACTGTGTTCTGACCTGGGATGTTCCAGCGGCGTCCCTGCCGATCGAAGATTACGAGATTCGCTACGGCGCCGACTGGAGCTCAGGCACGTCCCTCGGCCGGGTGAAAGCCACCACGCTGTCGTTTGTGGCGAAGTGGCTGGGCATTCGCAACTTCTTCATCGGAGCTTACGACCAGAAGGGGAATCTGGGTGCTATCGGTACTTCGTCTGCGACCGTATCCGCGGCGCCACCGACGCAGGTGACATTCCAGGTGATCGACAACAACGTGCTGCTCTACTGGCAGCAGGTTGCGGGCACGCTGCCCACCAAGACCTACGAAATCCGCCGCGGCGGTCCGACCTGGAATGATGCCGAGCCCATCGGCACGAAGTCAGGTGGCTTCACGTCGATCTTCGAGACTGCCTCGGGCACCTATATGTATTGGGTTGCCGCAATCGACTCGGCAGACAACTATGGTACGCCCTCGTCAGCCACCGCGAACGTCAACCAGCCGCCCGACTACGTGCTGAAGATCAGCGCGGACTCGCTGTTCACCGGCACGAAGCACAACATGCTGCAGGACATTGACGGCAGCTATCTGATGCCGATCAACACAACCGAGTCCTTCAGCGACCACTTCGTCAACAACGGCTGGGCCACGCCGCAGGACCAGATCAACGCCGGCTACCCGATCTTTGCCCAGCCGACCCCGGGCTCGGCGTATTACGAGGAAGTCATCGACTACGGTGCGCTGCTGGCCGCAAACCGCATCACCGTGGCACCGACGTTTGTCGCGGTTTCTGGCACTTGTACGGTGCAGTGCGACATCACGGTGGCGCAGGACTCCGGCTTCACGACCGGGGTGCAGACCTTCACCAACCAGTTCCAGGTCTATGCAACGAGCTTCAGCTACCTGAAGTACCGCATCACCGTGACCGGTGCCGACCCGACCGCGCTCGACCGCCTGAAGGCGATCAACGTGCGCCTGGACTCGAAGCTGAAAACCATCAGCGGCATGTTGAGCTGCGTGTCCACCGATGTCGGCGGCACCGTCCTCTACATCACGGACGACCGCACTTCGGGCGGCATCAAAGAATTCGTGGACGTGGACGCCATCACGATCACACCGCAGGGGACGACACCAATCACTGTCGTTTATGACTTCGTGGATACGCCTTATCCGCTGTCCATGAAGGTTCTCCTTTTCAACAGTTCAGGTACCCGGATTTCGGGGACCGTCAGTTACGTCATTAGGGGCTACTAATGAGTGCAGATTTCAACAAACCCGTCACCACGGACCTCTATGCGGCAACCCTGTCGGAGATTCGTGACCTGATCGCGGAGCTCGCGAAGGCACTGGACGCGACGACCGCCTTGAACATCCCCACCGGTGCTGTGGGTTTCAGCTCTGCCAATAGCCGCTGGGAGAAGTTCAACGGCACGACCTGGGCCGCTCTTGCGGCAGTCTATGCCATTGCGATTTCGGGCAACGCGGGCACGGCCAGCGCCCTACAGACGGCCCGCAACATCGGCATCACGGGCGACATGACCGGCACCGTGAGCTTCGATGGCACAGCCAATGTCGCCATCGCGGGCACCCTCGCGACCGTCAATGCCAACGTGGGCAGCTTCGGCAGCGGGACGCTCATTCCTGTCATCACCGTCAATGCCAAGGGCCTTGTGACTGCCGTCAGCACGACCGCACTCACCCCTGCCTGGGCGAACATCACGGGCAAGCCGACCACGGTGGCCGCCTCGGGCCTCGCCGATGCCATCAGCACCGGCAACATTGGCACCTACGCGCCCACACTGATCGGTGGCGGCGCCTCGGGGACGTGGGGTATCTCGATCAGTGGCAACGCGGCGACGGTCAGCAACGGTATGTACCTGACCGCCATCACCCAGACCACGACGGCCGGCAACGTCAGCCGGTTCCGCCAGAACGGGACCGCCGGCATTGCCTCGATCGGCGTCGACAAGGCAGGCCTCAGCGCTTTCTCGGACACCACGGGCCCGGCCATCATTTCGTTCAACCGCACGGCAACGCCCTATGGCATCTACCTGGGTCTGGACACCGACAACGTGCTGAAGATCGGCGGCTGGTCGTTCGGTGCGTCTGCGGCCACCCTGATCCACTCGAGCAACTACAACACCTATGCGCCGACCCTGACCGGCACCGGGGCTAGCGGCACATGGGGCATCAACATCAGCGGCAATGCCGCTACTGCCACTGCCGCAACCTCGGCCACCAGCGCGACCACCGCGACGCACCTGGCCGGCGGGGGAGGGGGGCAAATTCCCTACCAGAGCGCCACCGGCACCACAGCAATGCTGGCTGCAGGCACCGCGGGCTATGTGCTGACCTCGGGCGGCACCGGGGCGCCGAGCTGGGCGAGCCAGGCCTCCCTGAGCGTCGGGACGGCCACCAATGCCTCGAACTTGACCTCGGGTGGCACGATCGCGTCGTCGGTCACCGCGACCACCCAGAGTGCCGGTACGAACAACACCACCGTTGCCACCACGGCCTATGCAGACCGGGCAGCTTCGGCAGTGGGGGTGAAAGCATGGGGCTACTTCACCGTGACTGCCGGTGTTGTCACCGTGCAGGCAAGCTCGGGGGTGACCAGCGTCGTTCGCAATTCCGCGGGCAACTTCACGGTGACCCTGTCGGCAGCGCCGAACGGCACGTCGAATTGGGCGCCGGTGGTGAACTCCTACGGCAACACCTACCAGTACATGACGGGCGCCAAACCGACCGGCAACACGACCTTCGACATCCGCACACAGTATCCGGCGTCGATCTCGGGCGTCGAGACCGCTACCGATCAGGAATACTACGTGTTCCACGTGTACGGGTAATGCGAGTTTATAACCGATCCGGCCAGCCGGTCACCACCAGCCCGTTTCTCGAGAAGAACGGGATCGCATTCGAGCTCCGCGGCGGCGACATCTGCCACCCGTGGGGCTCGGGCGACT
>Ga0207703_10005279_pt1 | contig 10416 bp, 6 predicted proteins | sample KBSSwiS12_FD_184304 | JGI IMG/M metagenome (GOLD analysis project Ga0207703, IMG submission 184304) | Switchgrass rhizosphere microbial communities from Kellogg Biological Station, Michigan, USA - KBS Switchgrass S1-2 (SPAdes) (version 2) | ecosystem: Host-associated > Plants > Roots >... | reverse complement strand
CTTCAGCCCGCGGCTGTTGAGAAACACCTGGTAGTAAGACTCTTGCAGCGCGACGGGATTATTCGGCGCGATCTGATCCAGCTCATCGCGCGTGAAGGGCTTGGGATCGTCAGCGAACTGCTGATGCGCCCAGCCGCCGATATTGAAGACCCATTCCCCAGGACCCAGAGCCTTCGCCCGGGCCTGTATCAGCTCGATCGCTTTCTTGCGCGACTCCACCCCGTCGAAACGAAGCTCCTTGACCCAGGTCGTGCCGGCACGGAGGAGGTGCATGTGGTTGTCGATCAGCCCCGGAATGACGGCCTTTCCCATCAAGTCGACCCGTCTGGTGCTCGCCCCCGCCAGCCGCGCGATCTCCTGATTGGTGCCAACCGCGACGATGCGGTCGCCCCGGATGGCGACGGCTTGAGCGATCGTGAAGCGCTCGTCGACCGTGATGATCTTCCCGTTCGACAGGATCAGATCCGCTTGCCGCGCCCGAAGCCTCCGGCGAAGGCGGTGGCTGTTGCGCACGCAGCATCGCGCCCACGGCCCCCACCGCCAGCAGTGCACCGACGATCACCGTGCGTTTCATAGGATGTTCCTTCCTGGTCCGCCCGAAAACCTGCCGGGCTACAGGCTCCGGGCTTCAGGCTCCCGGAAAATCTCTCGGAAAGGCTCTTCCCGAAGCCCGTAGTCTGGAGTCTGAAGCCGATTCTTTCACATACCCTTCAGCCGGATCTCCATTACGCGTGATCCAGAATGATCTTCATCCGTTGGGCGCTGTCCGAGCCCAGCATCCCAATCGCCGGTTTCAGTTCATCGAGAGGCATGATGTCACTGATCAGCGGTTCGAGACGGACCTTTCCGCGTTCGACCAGCGCGAGAGCCCCCGGATAGTCTTCGCTCTTCGCGACGCGGGCGCTGATGAGGGCGAGTTCCTTGAAATACAGATCGTAGAAGGGCAAGGCGCCCTCTTTTGCGGTGATGATGCCGAACAGCAGGATCCGGCCGCCCGAACGGACCATGGCCACCGAGGCGGCAACCGAGGGCACCACCCCGGTCGTCTCGATGATCACGTCCGCGCCGCGGCCCTCGGTCGCGTCCCGCACCCTCTCGATCGCGCCTTCGCCTCCCGGAATGGTCAAATCCGCGCCGAGCGTTTCGGCCAAGGCTCGCTTCTCCGCGCTGCGCGTCACGCCGATCACCGGGCTGGCCCCCCGCGCCTTGGCCAGTTGCACGTGCAACTGACCGGTCACGCCCAGGCCGAAGACGACGACCGATTCCCCTGGAAAGATCTGGACCTGCCGTTGCGCGTGCAGGCAGGTCGTCAGCACTTGCAGGAGTGGCGCGGTACGGCTGTCGATCGCATCGGGCAGGCGGAACACATGGCTTGCCGGAGCGGCAACATATTCAGCAAAACCGCCGTTCGTGTCGCGGCCGATCAGCATCCCGTGAGGGCACAGGTGGGTTTGTCCGATCCGGCAGTGGAAACAGGCGCCGCAGTACAGCTCCGGATCGACGATGACGCGATCTCCGTTTCCGATCCCGGATTCGCCGCTGTCCTGTATGTCCACGACTTCGCCGGCCATCTCGTGGCCCATCACGAGGGGGTAGCGCACCGGAATCGCGCCGTTGTAGATCTTGTAGTCGGTTCCACAAATGCCGCTGTGGGTCACACGCACGAGCACCTGACCCGGCGCGAGCCGCGGCTGCGCGACATCGCCTTGTGCCAGGTCCAACGGCGCCCGGAGGACCATCGCTTTCATGGGTTCTGAAAATACCTCACCCGCCTCCGGTTGTCACGCAAACGTACTCCTCGGTCACAGCGTTTACCGGGCGGCACCTGCTTCTGACGGGCACGTCACCGTGCGCGTCGCACCCCGTTCCCGACGCCATTCCGGCGACATCAGGTGAACGTCCACGCGGTGCAAGAGCCCGCTGCCGCGCACGCTACGGTGACGGAGGCGTCGTCGGATAGAGATTCGTTGGCGTCGCGTTGAGGAAATCTCGAGGCTCGAGCTCGAAGCTCAGAAACTCGTATGGAAGCGTGATCGTTTCTTCGCCGCTCTGGCGCGTCTCATGATGGTGCCGGAGACAGACCCACACGACCACGTCCGCGCCGTCGATGTTGGCACCACCTCCATGCAGGTAGGCGCTTCCGAGCACCGAGTCGTTCGTTCCCACTGCAGCGCCGTCCTGTGATGGGTCGTATTTGAGTGCCCAGATGTCGGCCGTCGAATACGTGCCGTCCGGTCCCATGTCGCAGCCTGGAATGATCTCGTACGAACGCAGCATGCCGTTCGGCTTCGGCGTCTTGTGCACGACGCGCCATTTCGTGGCCCTGGCTCGATCCGCGGTGCGCTTTCCTTCGAGGGTGCACGTCGTCCAACCGTCGCTCGACAGGTTGTTGTTGGGATGAGCAAATTCCTGCACCGCGTTGTTCGGGGCGCCTGTCAGATCGATATCGAGACGGAAGTAGAAGTTGTGAACGTGATTCGAGCCCGCCGGCGAATTGGTCCAGAGATGACCGCCGAGGCCGACCGATGGCTGAATCGAGCCGTCGGCCCGGAACTCCCACCGATGGATGTACTGATAGTTGGCGCACTGCAGCTTGGCCCAGATGACCAATGTCGCAGGCTCGAGAAACGTGGCCGGGTTTTGCTCGATGACGACCGCGCCGCCGGGGTTTGCGATCGGGTCCCATTGGTTGTCATTGGTTGCTGTCGGCGTTCCCGGTCCCTGACGGTCGTTGGCAGAAGTCGGCAGCACGGGAGTGAACGGCGCCCCCTGGTTATTGAGGCCGTCCTTGAACACCGGGTTGCCCCCGTGGTACGGAACGATGACGAACGGCGCCGTGGCTTTGAACAAGACGCGCGTGTTCCGGAAGTTGGCGAACGAGATGACCAGACCGCCGCCCCACCCGGTCGGAATCGACCAGCTGAGCGACCAGTCGGCGAAACTCACGCTGCCAGGCATGATTCCTCCAAGTCCGCCGGCGGGCCTAAGGTGAATGTCGCGAATGCAGCACTTCGGGCAGGCGTTCGTCGGGTACGATCTCGCGCGCGCTGAGATCGACCGTGACGGCCGCCACCGCGCCGCGTTCCAGCGCGACGTAGAGCGTGCATCCGCGATGACCGTGCCGCCTCGGCTCGGCGTCGAACGCATAGCTCGGTGTCGGAAACGCGACCACCTTCGAATCCGGGCGGGTGAAGGCCTGAGCGTACTCCGATCCCCGAGCGACGAGTTCGAGCGCCTCGACGCGCTCCTCGTCGGTGATCGGCGGCGCCCCGAAGCTCTCTCGCACCCCGACCACGCCGCCCGTCCGACCGTCGACGGTAACCATCAGCAACGCGTCGCGGTCGTAATCGTAGACAGCGACGTCGCCGACGTGGACGGGCTCGCCTTTCGCATCCTTCTCTGCCCGGTAATCGACGGCAAGCACGCGGTGGCGGACGCCCTTCAGGCGTTTTCGAACACGGTCGTCCGCCAGCGCGATTCGGGTGACTTTCGCCTTCAACCGCGCGACAAGCTGGGTGAACTGGGGCAGTGATTCGGGCTGCGATCCCGCGAGCCGCAGTGCCTCATCGATTTCGCGCGCGCTCAACAGAGGACGCATGTGTCTCTCAAATCGGGTCGAATCCGCTTCGATGAACTCCCCGTTGCCGTACAGTCAATAACGTCCTCGCAACGACAACTGAACATCGCCGCATGGCCAGACGTTCGACTTCCGGTTACCCCGCGGCCGGCGCGTGTGCACCTGTTCCCTGGCCCGTTTGAGCGGAACGTTGTCGTTGCCGCGGCCGATCAGTTGTCGCACGCTCGCTTCAGCGGCGCTGGTGGCTTCGTCGCTCACGCCTGCGTTCCGCTTTGCACTTTGAGCTTCGAACCCTCGAGCGCCTCGGGGTTCACGGCGTTGCGCGGCGGCCGCCCGCTGAGCACGGCGACGACTTCTTCCGCGGCTTTGCGCTGCAGTTCGAGGAGCGATTCTTCGGAGTAGAAACTGGTGTGCGGGGTGATGATCACGTTGTCGCGGCCGACGAGCGGCGAGCCGACCGGCGGCTCCTGGGGCATGACGTCCAGCGCCGCGCCGGCCAGTTGTCCGCTGTCCAACGCCTGCGCGAGCGCCGCTTCGTCGACGATCGGACCGCGTGCCGTGTTGATCAGGTAAGCGGCCGGCTTCATCTGACGAAACGCGTCGGCGTTGAACAGGCCCCGTGTCTCGGGCATGAGCGGCGTGTGGATGGACACGTAGTCGGACTGATTCAGCAACTGCTGAAACTCAACGCGCTCGACGCCTTCACGAGCGAAGACATCGGCCGGCACATACGGATCGAACGCGATCACGCGCAGGCCGAACGACTTCGCCTTCGGCGCCACAAGCTGCGGAATCCTGCCGAAGCCGACCAGGCCCAGCACGCTTCCGCGCAGGCGGTGAATCGGCACGACGGCCTTCATCTCCCAACGCCCGGCGTGCACGTGCCCGTTCGACAGCGGAATCTTGCGGGCCGCAGCCAGCAGCAACGCCAGCGCGTGGTCCGAGACCTCGTCGATGCAGTAATCGGGCACCTTGGTCACGACGATTCCCGCCTGCGTCGCGGCGGCGATGTCGACGTTGTCGACGCCGATGCCAAATCGCGAGATGATCCGGCAGCGAGGCATCTGCGCGATCATCTCCGCCGTGATCGTGGCGTAGGTCACCAGGAGCGCGTCGGCGGGAGCGGCGATTTGCAGAATCGCCTCGGGGGTGGCCTGCGGCGCCAGTTGCAATTGGGCGCCGATCGTCGAGAGCACCTCGCGTGCCGTGTCGAGGTTGGGAAACACCGAATCGGCGACGGCAACGAGGAGGGGCGGCATCGGGCGGGATTATATGAAAGTTCGAAGTTCAAAGTGAAAAGGGCAAAGTAAGTTCAAAGTCACTTCACTTTGAATTTTGCGTTTTGGACTTTGCACTTTTCCTGCGTGATTTCGGGATCGACGGGGCTGCCGCCGGCGAATCGTCCATCGGGAGCCGGAAGCGGCGGATGCCGTCGTAAGAGTGGAGCGCGCCCGCGACAGCGCCAGCAGTGGCCACGCACCCGATTTCTCCAACGCCTTTGGCTCCGTAGCCGCCGATTTCGTCCGGCACTTCGATCAGGATGACGTCGACCTCCGGCATGTGCTTGGCCCGCACGATGCCCATGTCGCGCAGCGCCAGTGAATCGGGCCGCCCGTTGGTCGACGTGAAATTCTCCGACAGCGCGTACCCGAGCCCCATGTGCACGCCGCCCTCCATCTGTTCGGCGCACAGCCTCGGGTTGATCGCGCGGCCGACGTCATTGGCGACGACGACGCGCTCGACGGTGCCGTCCTCGCCGAGGATGACGACCTGTGCCGCGTAGCTGAACGTGAGGTGGGTCGTGGGGTTGAGCACCGCTTCCGGCGTCCCGGGCCGGGTCGTGAAGTTGTAGACGCACTCGTCGTAGTACTCACGACCGACGAGCTCGTCGAGGCGGTGTTCCTTGAGGTCGGCGGCCAGTCTTCCTGCGGCCCGCTGCGCCGCCGCGCAGCTCAACGTCGTCGCCCGCGATGCCCACGTCTCACCGCACTTTTCGCCGAGGTCCTTGTCCCACTGAATGGACATGATCTCGGCGGGCAGACCGGTTTCCTCACAGACGGCCTGCACGGTGGCCGTGTACACGCCCTGCCCCATCTCCGTGTAGCCGTTGAGAATCTGCAGACCGGCGTCCCCGGGGCCATTCTCGACCACGCGGATCTTGATGTACCCACCTTCAATCGTGCCGTTGCCAAGGCCGGTGCTCTTGATGCCGCAGCCGATGCCCTTGTACGTCGCGCTCTTGTAAACGGTCTTGACGGCTTCGAGCGTCTCGCGGATACCTCGAACGCTCTCGCGCATGACCTGGCCGGTCCCGAATGCGTCACCAGGACTGAGAACGTTCCGATCGCGGATGTCCCAGCCGTCCACACCAACCCGTTCGGCGAGGATGTCCATCACGCCCTCCATCGCGAACTGAGCCTGGTTGCTGCCGAAACCGCGCATCGCGCCCGCGTTCGGATTGTTGGTGTACACGGCCTTGGCTTCGACGTCGACGTTGGGAATCCGGTAGACACCGGTCGAATGGCACGCGGCGCGGAGCGCGCACTTCGCGCTCGTCGTGTGGTAGCCGCCGGCGTCGGCCACGATGCGGGATCTCAATGCGAGCAGGCGCCCTTCCTTGTCGGCCCCGACCGTGAGTTTGACGCTCATCGCATGGCGTTTGACGTGGTGCTGAGTCGACTGCGCACGCGTGAGCACGGTCTTGACTGGCCGCTGCAGCAGGTGGGCCGCCATCGCCGTCTGCCCCTGAATCGACAGCTCCTCTTTCGCGCCGAACGCGCCGCCGCTCGCAGCCAGCATGATCTCGACGTCTTTCGGATCCAGCTTCAGGATCCTGGCGATTTGCGCGTGGTCGTAGACCGATCCCTGGCTCTCCGCGTGAACCTTGACACCGTTGCCCTGCGGCACCACCAGGCAGGCTTCCGGCTCGAGGAACGCGATGTCGATCGGCTGCGTTTCAAAAGTCGCCTCGATCACGTGCGCAGCGGTCGCGAGCGCGGCGTCCACGTCTCCGCGGGCAAACGCGGTGATGGGCTGGAGGACATTCGACGCTCGCGGCGCGAAGGTGTCGGCCGAATGCACGAGTGCGGCGTCCGGTTCCATCGCCCGGAACGGATCGGTGATCGGTTCGAGCACCTCGTAGTCGACCTTGACCCTGGCCGCGGCTTGGCGCGCATGGAACGGCGTATCGGCGACGACCATTGCGAGAAAGTCGGCGACGCAGCAGGTCAATTCCCCTTCGGCCACGAACACCGGCTGGTCCGGATCGTTCATACCGGTCCCCCGGTTTCCGGGGACGTCGGCCGCCGTGAACACTCGAACGACGCCGGGCATCGCCGCCGCTTCTTCGACGTGAATCTTCAGGATTCTCGCTCGCGGGTGCTCCGTCAGCACCATCGCTCCGTGCAGCATTCCCGGCACGCGCATGTCGCCGACAAACGGCGCCTCGCCCAGCGCCTGCGCCAATCCTCCATGACGCGGCACCGATCGGCCGATACCGCCGTGGCCGTTGCCGTTGCCCTCCCTGACGAAAGCGGGATTGCGGCTCAAGCCGAACTCTTCGCCGAAGAAGGAATGCCGTCGTGGTTCGGTGCTCGGAAGCCACCCGCCGTGCCGCGACGCATCCCCGGCGGTCTGGATCGCATCGATGATCCGGCCATAGCCGGTGCAGCGGCACAGATGACCGTCGAGGGCTTTCGCGACCGAGGGTCGGTCTTCCGCCCGGCCATGCTCCATCAGCGACGCAGCACGGACGAGGATGCCCGGGATGCAGAATCCGCATTGGACGCCGCCTTCGAGCACGAACGCCTCGCTCAACATGCGCCTCGTCGGGTCCGGCAGCCCCTCGACCGTGACAACCTCGTGGCCTGCCATCTGTTCCGGCTTCCGGAGGCAGGACAACGCCGGATGTCCGTCGACGAGGACGAGACAGCAGCCGCAGGTCCCTTCGGGAGCGCACCCGTCCCTGGTGGACATGACGCCGCATTCCTCGCGCAACACCTCGAGGAAATGCATCCCCGGCTCGTACGCCGCCTCGGTCGGTTTGCCGTTCAGTTTGAACTGAATGCTGGGCATCTTGCTCATGGGATCATAGCCCATGGGTGTATCATCCGGGGGTTCATGTCGCGAAGCTTCGCTTCGTGACCAGGCGGCCGCGTCGCGGCCGCAACTAAGACAGCTTCTACAGCCGATAAGAGTCTGTTTCCTCGTCGGCTTTCGAAGCTGTCTGGAGGCCATATGTCGCAACCCTGGAAAACAGACAAATGGTTCGTCAGCTCCTGGAATTACCTGCCAGAGGTGCTGAAGGACTACAGCTTTGCCCCGAAGATCAAGATTCACGACGTCACGCTGCGCGACGGCGAGCAGCAGACGGCCGTCGTCTTCCGCCGCGAGGAGAAAGTCGCGATCGCCCGGCAACTGGACGCGCTCGGCATCCACCGGATTGAGGCGGGCATGCCGGCGGTGTCGCCGCAGGACAAGGCCGCGATTCAGGACATCGCGGCGCTCGGACTGAACGCCGAAGTCTTTGCGTTCGCGCGGTGCATCCCCGACGAGATCAAGGTCGTCAAGGAGTGCGGCTGCAAAGGCGTGGTCGTCGAGATCCCGGTCAGCGATCACATGATCACGAACGCGTACGGCTGGTCGGTGGACCGGGCGCTGAAGTCGTCCATCGACACGACGCTCGCCGCCAAAGAAGCCGGTCTCTACACGGTGTTCTTCACGATCGACGCCACCCGCACCGAGCTCAGCCGGTTTCTGGACATCGTCGAGCAGGTCGCCACGCAGGGGCATATGGATGCGTTGACCATGGCCGACACGGTCGGCGTGTGCACGCCGGATGCGGTCAGTCACGTGGTGAAGAAGGTCATCGAGCGCCTGAAAAAGCCGGTCGAGATCCACTGCCATCAGGATTTCGGGTTGGGCGTGGCGAACACGACCGCGGCGCTTGCCGCCGGCGCCTCAGTGGCGCACACCACCGTCACCGGGCTGGGCGAGCGCGCCGGCAACGTGCCGATGGAAGACGTCGTGATGTCGCTGCTGTGCCTGTACGGCCTCGACCTCGGCATCCGCACCGAGAAGTTCTGCGAAGTCTCACGGTTCGTGATGGATCTCGCCCGCGTCACCCAACCGCCCAACCGGCCCATCGTCGGCGACAAGCTCTACGAGGTGGAGTCGGGCATCATCGCCGGCTGGATCCGCATGGCGCGCAAGGACAACCCACTCGAGTTCGTGCCGTTCGCCGCAGACCTGGTCGGGCAGAAGCCGGTGTCGATCGTGCTCGGCAAGAACAGCGGTCCTCCGTCGATGGAGGAATGGTGCGAGAAACTGGGCGTCACCGCCAACGACGAACAGCGCATGGCCATGCTGCAGCAGGTGAAGGCGAAGTCGTTCGAAAAGAAGGATCTGCTGACGGCCGACGAGTTCCGAGAAATCGTCGATCGCGTGCTGCAGAAGGCGTCGGCGTCCCCGGCGCTGGCCTGACCCCGGACACCCACTGGAGCCAACGGGGCGCGCTTGCCGCCGCGGCCGAAACGCGGTCGTTACGGTGCCGCCCCATCCGCTTGAGAGCGTGCCGACTGGCCACGTGACTGGAAGTCGAGCGTAGCGTTTTCCTCAGGTCGACTTCGTCCTGCGCGATCAGTGACTGTGCGGCCACACGGATGCTGCGCTGAATTTCCCGCAAGTGTTGAACCCTGGCCGGTATAATCGGCAGCTCGACCATTGCCGCTGCAGTCCGGCGTTCGCCTCGGCCCCTATGAGATTCAATCCGCCCTCGGCGCAGGCGGCATGGGCGAAGTCTATCGGGCGCGCGACACGCGCCTCGATCGCACGGTGGCCATCAAGATCCTGCCCGAGGCGCTTGCCACCGACCCGCAGTTCCTCGAGCGATTCGACCGCGAGGCACGCGCGATCTCGCAACTGACGCACGCCCACATCTGCACGCTGTACGACGTCGGGCACCACGAGGGCGTCCACTATCTGGTGATGGAGTACCTGGACGGCGAGACGCTGGCCGATCGTCTCGCGAAGGGTGCCCTCCCCCTCGAGCAGGCGCTCACGATTGCGATTGAGATTGCGTCCGCTCTCGACAGGGCGCATCGAGCCGGCATCGTCCATCGCGATCTCAAGCCCGGCAACATCATGCTGACCAAAGCGGGTGCGAAGTTGCTGGACTTCGGCCTCGCCAAGTCGTCGCCGGTGGTTACGAACGTAAGCCTGTCGATGCTGCCGACGACGCCCCCTGCGGCCATGACGGCGGCGGGCACCATCCTCGGGACGTTCCAGTACATGGCGCCCGAGCAGATCGAAGGGCAGGACGCGGACGCGCGCACCGACATTTTCGCGTTCGGGGCGGTCGTCTACGAGATGCTGACGGGAAAGCCGGCGTTCAAGGGCAAGAGCCAGGCGACGTTGATTGCGTCGATCATCGGGTCGGATCCGCCGCCGGTGTCCCAGGTCCAGCCACTGACGCCGGCTGGACTCGACCAGATCGTGCGACGTGCGCTCGCCAAGGATCCCGACGATCGATGGCAGAGCGCACGCGATCTGCTCGCGCAGCTGAAATGGATCGCTGAAAGCGGTTCGCGCATCGGTGCGCCGGCGGCGGTGCCTGCCGCTCGTCATGGCGGTGTGACGATGGCGTGGGTTGTCTGCGGCGTCCTGGCGGTTCTGCTGGCCGGAGCGACTGCGGCGGCCCTCTGGCAGTTCACGAGAACGACGCCGCAGCCGCGCGTTGCACGCCTCTTGGTCGTTCCTCCCCAGAACCAGCAGATTGTCGGCGCGCCGGTCATCTCCCCGGACGGTCGTCGAATCGCGTTTGTCGCGACGACGCCCGAAGG
>Ga0207703_10005278_pt1 | contig 10416 bp, 6 predicted proteins | sample KBSSwiS12_FD_184304 | JGI IMG/M metagenome (GOLD analysis project Ga0207703, IMG submission 184304) | Switchgrass rhizosphere microbial communities from Kellogg Biological Station, Michigan, USA - KBS Switchgrass S1-2 (SPAdes) (version 2) | ecosystem: Host-associated > Plants > Roots >... | reverse complement strand
ACCCTCAATGGCCGTGAACTCAGTGTGGCCAGCTATCTCCAGGATCATGTCATACCCTGCCTTATCGGGCGCGATGCGCACCGGATCGAGGATATCTGGCAATATCTCTACAAGGGCGCCTACTGGTGGCGCGGTCCGGTGACGATGTCGGCGATCGCCGCGGTCGACACGGCGCTATGGGACATCAAGGGCAAGATCGCCGGGCTCCCGCTCTATCAATTGCTCGGCGGCGCGAGCCGCGAAGGCGTGATGGTCTACGGCCATGCCAATGGCAAAACCGTCGAGGAGACGATCGACAACGCGCTCCACTACCAGTCGCAAGGCTACAAGGCGATCCGCCTGCAATCGGGCGTGCCCGGGCTCGCCTCGACCTATGGCGTCTCCAAGGACCGCTATTTCTACGAGCCCGCCGATGCCGACCTGCCGACCGAAAATCTCTGGTCGAGCGAGAAATATCTCCGCTCGGTGCCGGCCCTGTTCGAAAAGGCCCGCGAGGCGCTCGGATGGGACGTCCATCTGCTCCACGACATCCACCACCGCCTCACCCCGATCGAGGCCGGGCGGCTCGGCAAGGATCTCGAGCCGTATCGTCCCTTCTGGCTCGAGGATGCGGTGCCGGCCGAGAACCAGGCCAATTTCCGGCTGATCCGCCAGCACACCACGACTCCGCTCGCTGTCGGCGAGATCTTCAACTCGATCTGGGACTGCAAGCAGCTGATCGAGGAACAGCTGATCGACTATATCCGCGCGACCGTGGTCCATGCCGGCGGCATCACCCATCTCCGCCGGATCGCGAGCTTTGCCGATATGCACAATGTCCGCACCGGCTGCCACGGCGCGACCGACCTTTCGCCGGTCTGCATGGCGGCGGCGCTGCATTTCGACCTGTCGGTGCCGAACTTCGGCGTGCAGGAATATATGCGCCACACCGAGGAGACCGATGCGGTCTTCCCCCATGCCTATAGCTTCGAGAACGGCCTGATGCACCCGGGCGACAAGCCCGGGCTCGGTGTCGATATCGACGAGGCGCTCGCAGCCACCTACGAATATAAGCGCGCCTATCTGCCGGTGAATCGGCTCGAAGACGGCACCATGACAAACTGGTGATGAGAACCTACACGCGGCGCTCGCCCTCGATGAAAGTGCTCAATGACTCGACTGACGCTCAACCCTGACCGGCTGTTCCCCGCCGATGGCCGCACCCGCGATATCGCGCGCGCCCTTTACGCCGGGATCAAGGACCTGCCGATCATCTCCCCGCACGGCCATACCGATCCCTCCTGGTTCGCTTATGACGAACCCTTTGCCGATCCCGCCCAGCTGCTGATCGTCCCCGATCATTATGTCTTCCGCATGCTCTACAGCCAGGGCGTGAAACTGGAGACGCTCGGCGTGCCGACCGAGGATGGCATGCCGACCGCGACGGACGGCCGCGCGATCTGGAGGGTCTTCGCCGAGCATTATCACCTGTTTCGCGGCACGCCCTCGCGCCTGTGGCTCGATTGGGTTTTCGCTGAATGCTTCGGGCTCGATGAACGGCTCGAACCCGGCACGGCCGACTATTATTACGAGATGATCGACGCCGCGCTGAAGACGCCCGCCTTCCGCCCCCGCGCCCTGTTCGAGCGTTTCGGCATCGAGGCGATCGCCACCACCGAGAGCCCGCTCGATCCGCTCGACCATCACCGCGCGATCCGCGCCAGCGGCTGGAAGGGCAGGGTGATGACCGCTTATCGCCCGGATCCGGTGATGGACCCCGAGGCTGCCGGCTTCCTCGAGAATATCGCCCGGTTCGGCGAGACGGCGGGCGAGGATCTTTCGACCTTCGCCGGCTATCTGCGCGCCCACCAGTTCCACCGCGCCCGCTTTCGTGAGGCCGGGGCGACCTCGACTGACCATGGCCATCCCAGCGCCTTCACCGCCGATCTGCCGCGCGGCGAGGCCGAGGCGCTATATCAGACGGTGCGCCAGGGCCGGGCGACCGCAGCCGAGGCCGAGCTGTTCCGCGGCCAGATGCTGACCGAGATGGCGCGCATGTCGATCGAGGACGGCATGGTGATGCAGCTCCACCCCGGCGCCTATCGCAGCCACAACCCTTCGCTGCTGGCCCGCTTCGGGCGGGACAAGGGCGCCGACATCCCACTGCCGAGCGAGTTCGTCCGCAACCTCAAGCCTCTGCTCGACGCGCATGGCAATGATCCGAAGCTGACCCTGATCCTCTTCACCCTCGACGAGGATACCTATAGCCGCGAACTCGCGCCGCTCGCCGGCCATTATCCGGCGCTCAGGCTCGGCCCGCCCTGGTGGTTCCATGATTCACCCGAGGGCATGCGCCGCTTCCGCCAGCGTGCCACCGAGACCGCCGGTTTCTACAACACCGTCGGCTTCAACGACGACACCCGCGCCTTCCTGTCGATCCCGGCGCGCCACGATGTCGCGCGACGGATGGACTGCACTTTCCTCGCGCAACTGGTGGCCGAACACCGGCTCGAGGAGGACGAGGCGCACGAGGTGGCACGGGCGCTGACCTACGATCTGGTGAAAGCGGCGTACAAGCTGTGAGGATGAACCCTTTCACGCCTTACGGCACTCACACCTCTCCGCGGAATGTGCTCTCCCTCTCCCAGCGGGAGAGGGAAGGGTGAGGGTGACTACATGAGCGTCCCGTACTCAACCTCACCCCGCGCTGCTGCGCAGCTTGCCCCTCTCCTAAGAGGAGAGGGGAAGAAGGACGCCAGCGCTATAGGCGGATCCGGTAGGGCCTTCGCAGGGGAAGAAAAATGACGGATCGTCTCTCCTCAACAACGATCGGTGATCTCCCGGCATCCGTCGCCGTCCCAACCTACGACCGCGCCCTCGTCAAACCCGGCGTCGTCCATCTCGGCATCGGCGCCTTCCACCGCGCACACCAGGCCGCAATCTTCGAGGCCGCGCTCGAAACAGGCGATCTCCGCTGGGGCATTACCGGCGCCTCGCTACGTTCAGCCGGCGTCCGCGACGAGATGAACCCGCAGGACGGCCTCTACACCCTCGTCACCCGCGATGGCTCGGGCGACAGCCTCAAGGTGATGGGCGTGGTGCGCGAAGTTCTGGTCGCGCCCGAAAACCCCGAGGCGCTGGTCGAGCGCCTGGCTGACCCGGACGTCCATATCGTCACCCTCACCGTAACCGAAAAGGGATACAAACTCGATCCAGCGACCGGCGCCCTGCTGACGGACGACCCCGACGTCGCCGCCGACTGCGCCGATTTGACCGCGCCGAAAACCGCCCCCGGCTTCCTCGTCGCGGCGCTGTCCGCCCGCCGCGATCTGGGTCTCAAGCCTTTCACTGCGATCTCGTGCGACAATCTGCCTCATAACGGCCGACGGCTCGAACAGGCGGTGCTGGCAATAGCCCGCGCCCACAAGACTGAGCTGGCCGATTGGATCGAAGCGAACGGCGCCTTTCCGGAAACCATGGTCGATCGCATCGTCCCCGCGACCACCCCGGCCGATATTGTCGGGCTGGAGGCAACGCTCGGTCTCACCGATCAGGCGATGGTCAAGGCCGAGCCCTTTCTGCAATGGGTCATTGAGGATCGCTTCTGCGGCCCCCGCCCGAATTTCGAATCGCTCGGCGTTCAGATCACCGCTTCGGTCGCCCCGTGGGAAGAAGCCAAGCTGCGGATGCTCAACGGAGCGCATTCGGCAATCGCCTATCTTGGCGGGCTCGCCGGGATCGACTTCGTGCACGAGGTCGTCGCGATCCCCGCCTTTGAACGCTTCGTCCAGATACTGTGGGATGAGGCCGAGGCGACGCTTTCGCCCCCGCCCGGGCTCGACGTCGCTGCCTATCGTACCGCGCTGATGGAGCGCTTCGCCAATCCCGCGCTCCAGCACCGTACCCGCCAGATCGCGATGGATGGCTCGCAGAAGCTGCCCCAGCGCCTGCTCGCCACGATCGCGGCACGCCGGGCAACGGGGCTCGACGTGGACGCGCTTGCGCTCGGCGTCGCCGCCTGGATGCGCTGGCAGGGTGGACGCGACGATGCCGGCAATGCACATGTGGTGGACGATCCGCTCGCCGCGCTCACCGCATCGCGCCTGGCCGGTGTCAGCGATCCGAAGGCGCAGGTCGCCGCCCTGCTATCGATCGACGCGATCTTCCCGCCCGCGCTCGCCGCCGATGCGGCCTTCCGCGCAGCGCTGGTGCGGCACCTGACATCGCTTGCGGAGCGCGGCGCGCGTACGACTATCGAGGAGTTCCGGGCATGAAGCTGATCGGGAAGATTGCCGTCCTCTCGCTGTTATGGGCGACGAGCCTGGCATCGGCGGCGCCAGCGCCGCGCGAGACATGGCTGCGAACATGGGCATCGTCGCAGCAGATTCCCGAGGACCGCAACACGCTTCCGGACGCCGACCTGACCGACACGACGCTGCGCCAGATCGTCCGAGTCAGCGTCGGCGGCTCGCGGCTCAGGGTGATGGTCTCCAACGCTTTCGGTACCGCACCCTTGCGGATCGACGCGGCGCACATCGCTGTGTCGGCAGCACGCGATTCCGCCCGGATCAAGCCCGCGAGCGATCATGCGCTGACCTTCGATGGCGAAACCGGGGTCACCATACCGGCCGGCGCGAGCTATCTTTCCGACCCGCTCGCCTTCCCCGTTCCCGCGCTCACCAGCCTGGCAGTGACCATCCATCTCCCCGACGCGCCCAAGGGCCAGACCAGTCATCCCGGCTCGCGTGCCACCTCCTGGTATCTGCACGGCAATCAGGTCGGCGCGCCTGACCTCATCGGTGCGAAGAAGGTCGAGCACTGGTTCCAACTCGCGGGCGTAGAGGTCGTCGCACCTGTCGGCGCGCGCGCGATCGTCACGCTGGGCGATTCCATCACTGACGGTCACGGCGCGACCACCAATGGCGACGATCGCTGGCCGGACCGGCTCGCCGACCGGCTCCAGGCCTCGCCCGCTACACGCAACGTCGCCGTGCTGAACCACGGTGTCGGCGGCGGGCGGCTGCTGCTCGATGGCCTTGGCCCCAATGCCCTCGCCCGGTTCGAGCGCGACGTGATCGCGCAGACCGGCGTGCGCTATCTGATCATACTCGAGGGCGTGAACGATCTCGGCACCTTCACACGCGAAGCCCCGCAAAGTGCAGAGGCGCATGCGAGCCTCGTCGCCCGGATCATCGGCTCCTACCGCCAGATGGTCGCGCGGGCGCGGGCCAACCACATCAAGGCGATCGGCGCGACCATCCTGCCTTATGGCGGATCGGACTATTATCACCCCGACGCGGCCAATGAGGCCGATCGTCAGGCGATCAACCGCTGGATCCGCACGCCGGGCAATTTCGACGCAGTGGTCGATTTCGACGCGCTCACACGTGATCCCGCCAATCCGATGCGGATGAAGCCAGCGTATGATTCGGGCGATCACCTCCATCCGTCCGCAGCCGGATACCGCGCCATGGCGGATTCCATCCCGCTGGAACTGTTCAAATGAGATTCCCCGCCACGGCAGCCGTCGCGCTGCTCGCCTCGCTCGCCGCGCCAGTGGCGGCGCGCGAACCGAAGCCGGTGATCGCGGTCACTTTCGATGATCTGCCTGCGCACAGCGCCCTGCCGCCCGACACGACCCGCGTCGAGATCGCCCGCAAGACGATCGCCGCGTTCAAGGCCCAGAGGATCGAGGTGTACGGCTTCGTCAACGGCAATCAGATTGCGTCCGAGCCCGCCTCGGCACCCGTGCTCGACATGTGGCGCGCGGCGGGCCTGCCGCTCGGCAATCATGGCTGGCGGCACCTCAGTCTCAACCAGGCGAGCCTCCCCGACTATCTGGCCGATATCGACAGGACCGATGCGTTCATCGCGCCGAAGATGCGGGGACGCGACTGGCACTGGTTCCGCTACCCGTTCCTCGCCGAGGGCGACGATCCCGCAAAACGCATTGAGGTCCGCAAGGCGCTCGCCGCGCGTGGCTACCGCATCGCTCAGGTGACCATCGGCTTCGGCGATTATATGTGGAACGAGCCCTATGCCCGCTGCGTGGCCGCGGGTGACCAGGCAGCAATCGCGAAGCTCGAAGCGACCTATCTCCGTGCCGCCGCCGAAAATGCCGCTGCGACCCGCAAGGACGCCCGCGCGCTGTACGGGCGCGACATCCCCTATGTGTTGCTGATGCATATCGGCGCGTTCGATGCGCGGATGCTGCCGCGCCTGCTCGCGCAATATCGGGCCGAGGGTTTCCGGTTCACGAAGCTCGCCAGGGCCGAGGCCGATCCGGTGTACGCGGCGGATGTGAATCCCGCACTGCCGCCCGCGCCGCCGGTTTGGGACCGAATGAACGCCAAGGGGCTCAAGCCCACGCCGACCGAGGATTTTTCGAAGATGCTCGATTCCCTGTGCCGGCCCCCCTCGAACCCGCCCGCACAATGACTATCTAAGCAGCCACGGTAGCGCTAACAGCGCGCAGGATTGTGATTGCCGCGTTTTCACGAGTCGCTGTTCCAGGCGGCTCGAAGCGCCCAAGGGAGACCAGGAATATGACGATCAACGGCGATTTGCTTATCGGCGCGCGCGCGGTGCGCGGAACACAGGGCGAAATCCGCGGCATCAATGCCGATACCGGAGAGGCGATGGAGCCGAGCTTCGGCGGCGCCACGCTCGAGGATCTCGATACCGCCTGCGCGCTCGCCGATGCGGCGTTCGATACCTATCGCGAGACCGCGCCCGAACTGCGCGCGACCTTTCTCGAGACGATCGCCGCCAACATCATGGAGATCGGCGACGAGCTGATCGAGCGCGCCATGGCCGAAACCGGCCTGCCGCGCGGCCGCCTCGAAGGCGAGCGTGGCCGGACCTGCGGCCAGCTCAAGCTGTTCGCCGGCGTTGTCCGCGCGGGCCGCTATCTCGATGTGCGGATCGATCCAGCAATGCCCGATCGCCAGCCCGCGCCGCGCCCCGATCTCCGCCTGCGCAACATCGGCCTCGGCCCGGTCGCCGTGTTCGGTGCCTCGAACTTCCCGCTCGCCTTCTCGGTCGCCGGCGGTGACACCGCCTCGGCGCTCGCCGCCGGCTGCCCGGTCGTCGCCAAGGCGCATAGCGCGCATCCCGGCACCTCGCAGCTGGTCGGGCGCGCGGTACAGAAGGCGGTCGCCGATTGCGGCCTGCCCGAAGGCGTGTTCTCGCTGCTCTATGATTCGGGCCGCTCGATCGGCCAGGGTCTGGTCGCCGACCCCCGCATCAAGGCGGCCGGCTTCACCGGGTCGCGTGGCGGCGGCACTGCGCTGATGAAGATCGCGCAGAACCGCCCCGAGCCGATCCCGGTCTATGCCGAGATGAGCTCGATCAACCCGGTCATCCTGTTCCCGAACGCACTGGCCGCCAAGGCCGAGGCGACCGCCAAAGCCTTTGTCGGCTCACTGACGCTCGGTGCGGGCCAGTTCTGCACTAATCCCGGTCTTATCCTCGCCGTCGAAGGCCCTGATCTCGATACCTTCATTGGCGCGGCGGCAGCAGCGCTCGGCGAGATGCCGGCCGCGACGATGCTCACCCCCGGCATCGCCAAGGCCTATCAGACCGGCGTCGAGGCGATCGGCAGCCACAACACCGTCGAGACGGTCGCGCGCGGCAAGCCCGGCCATAACTGCCAGGGCCAGGCCGGCCTGTTCCTGACGACGGCGGCTGACTTCCTTACGCATCACGAACTGCAGGACGAGATCTTCGGCGCTGCCTCGCTGGTTGTGCGCTGCCCCGATCTGGAAACGGTCACGACCGTCGTCGATCATCTCGAAGGCCAGCTCACCGCCGCGATCCATATCGTCGAGGCTGATCATGAAGAGGCGCGCAAGCTGATCCCGCATCTCGAGCGCAAGGTCGGCCGCATCCTCGTCAACGGCTTCGGCACCGGCGTGGAGGTCGCGCATGCGATGGTCCATGGCGGGCCTTTCCCGTCGACCGCAGACGGCCGCTCGACCTCGGTCGGCAGCATGGCGATCGATCGCTTCCTGCGTCCGGTCTCCTATCAGGACCTGCCCGACGATCTCCTCCCCGACGCGCTGAAGCAGGCGAACCCGCTCGGCATCGAGCGGCTGGTCGACGGCGAGCGCTGAGTGCATGCAACTGGTCGGCATTTCGGGGAGCCTTCGTCGGCACTCCTATAATGCCGGCCTGTTGCGAGCGGCGCGGGATGCGATGCCTGCGGGTGCCGAGCTCGCGATCCATTCGATCCACGAATTCCCGCTCTACAATGCCGATATCGAGGCCGAGGGCATCCCTGCGCCGGTCACCCTGCTCAAGGATGCCATTGCCGCCGCTGACGGGCTGCTGATGGTCACGCCCGAGTACAACAACGGCGTGCCCGGCGTGTTCAAGAACGCGATCGACTGGCTGTCGCGCCCGGGCTCGGACATCAAGCGCGTGTTCGGCGGCAAGCCGGTCGCGATGATCGGCGCTTCGCCCGGCAATTTCGGCACGATCCTGTCGCAGAATGCCTGGCTCCCCACCCTCCGCACCCTCGGCGCCGAACTGTGGACCGGGGGCCGTCTGATGGTTTCGAAAGCGGGCGACGCGTTCGATGAAGAGGGCAACCTCACCGACGAAGCGGTGCGCGCGAAGCTGGCGCATTTGCTCCAAGGGTTTGTGGCGTCGATCCGAAGTTGAGTTCGGCCAAGTTAAGCCAAACCACTACCGTCACCCCGGACTTGTTCCGGGGTCCACGGTTCCGCATACGCAACGATTGAGGCTCTCGCGGACAGGTGGATGCCGGAACAGGTCCGGCATGACGGGTAAACGCGCTGAATTTGACCATGAGCCCCGGCCGAACCTCGATTCAACCCGACAATGGACCATGCCAAGGGCCGGATGGGGCGCTCTCGGGCGCCCCGCCCCGCTCTTTCTCAACTTGAATAATCTATGATGGTCAGCGCTGGCTGATGATCTGCGGAACAGCCAGCTTCGCCACAACCGTTTGAGATGAAGTGAGAAATCCGAGCTTTATGGCCAACATAACAGCCAGTAAAAAAATTCGCCGGAAACAGCCAGTAACAGCCAGCTCAACGTCGCATCCGCCGCACCGGTGTGGCCTCCTCGATGCCGCGGCAGGCCGAGGGAAATGGGCCTGCCGCGACCCCTCTTACTCGTATCGTAACGCGCGGATCGGGCTGGTGCGCGCGACCCGCCAGGCATGCGCCGAGATCGTCGCGATCGCGATCAGCATCGCCAGGACTCCCGCCGCGAGGAACGGCACCGGCGTCAGCGCGATCCTCGTGTCGAAGCCGTTGAGCCAGCCGCGCATCACCCACCAGGCGATCGGCCAGGCGATCACATTGGCGATCAGCACCGGGCGGCTGAACTGCCAGACCAGCAACCTGAGGATGTCGCGGGTCCGCGCGCCAAGCACCTTGCGGATGCCGATTTCCTTGGTGCGCCGTTCTGCCGTGAAGGCGGCGAGGCCGAACAGGCCGAGGCATCCGATCACCACCGCGAGGATGGCGAACATCCCGAACAATTCCGCCCGCGCTTCGTCCGCATTATAGAGGTCGCGGACGATATCATCGACAAACTTGGCGCTGAACGGAATGTCGGGGACCTGATGCTTCCAGATTGTTTCGATCCGGTCATAGACGGCCTTGGGGGCGGCACCCTGAAACCGCACCGCCATGATGCTGTAACTGTTGGTCTGATAGAAATAGAAGATCGGTTGCAGCGGATCTCGGGCTGAACGGAAGCGGGCGTCGCTGACGATCCCGATCACCGTCGCCGGCACCTGGCCATATTCCGGGAGCGTCAGGCCGACCATGATCGTCTTGCCCATCGCCGTTTGCGGATCGACGAAACCGAGCCGCCGTGCCGCTTCCTCGCTCAGGATGATGTTCACGCCGCGCTGGACCAGCGCTCGCTCGGCTTCGGGAACGGCGGGTTGCGGCGTGGTCGCATCGTCGCGCGGCTGGTTTTCGGAGAAGGTCCGGCCGGCGATCAGGCGCATGCCCATCGCCTTGAAGAAGTCCGGGTCGGCCCCGTAAACCCCGAGAGCGACTGGATTGGAGCTGCCGGGCAGGTTGACGGTGGTGACCGAGTTGTTGCCGGGATTGACCGAGATGCCCGTACGCGCAACGGCGGTGACGCCGGGCACGCGCCGGATTTCCTCCATCAGCGATCGTGCCACCCGCTCGGCCTGGGGCCGGCCGATATTGCCGATCTGGATCAGCCCGTCGCGCTTGTAGCCGGCATCGCTGGTCCGCGCGTAGACGGTCTGGGCATAAACGATCGAGGTGCAGATGATCAGCCCGATCGACACGGCGAACTGGCCGACGACCAGAATGTTGCGCAAGCGCCCCGAGCCTTCGGCATCGGCCGCGGACTTGTTGGCCTTGAGCACCCGCGCCGGCTCGAAGCGCGACAGGACGAGCGCCGGATAGACGCCGCCTGCGAGGC
>Ga0207703_10005277_pt1 | contig 10417 bp, 4 predicted proteins | sample KBSSwiS12_FD_184304 | JGI IMG/M metagenome (GOLD analysis project Ga0207703, IMG submission 184304) | Switchgrass rhizosphere microbial communities from Kellogg Biological Station, Michigan, USA - KBS Switchgrass S1-2 (SPAdes) (version 2) | ecosystem: Host-associated > Plants > Roots >... | reverse complement strand
TTCTTGTGGCGGCGGTTTCGAACACCCCCGCTATGGCTTGCCGTGCAGTGCCGCTTCGGCCCGCCCGCGATCCACATAGAGCTTTCCGCACAATCCGATAAGCAGGGCAATGATCGTGGTCAGCGCGATCAACAGCGCGGTCGTTTTTCCCCGCCGGGCGGGCTGGCTTTCATTCGGGACCTGCGCAGCCGGTGCGGGGGAAATCAGCCCCCCGGGTTGGAAAGCCTGCACGGCCGCCTGAAGTTCCTTCACCGTCTGATAGCGATCCTCCTGCCGCATCGCCATCGCTCTGCGCGTCACCTTCGCGAGGATTTCGGGAATTTTTCCGCCGGGAATGTGCGGCAGCGGTCGCGAGGAGGGCACCCGCTTGAGCTTCTGGGAAGCGACCTGTGGGGCGACTTTTCCGTCGGCCACGCTTTGCAGCACCTGCCCCATGTCGTCACCGCTGATCGGCGGTTCGAGCGAAAGCATGTGGTAGAGGATTGCGCCGAGTGAGTAGATGTCCGTGCGCGCGTCGAATTTGTCGCCCTCTCCACGGGCCTGCTCCGGCGGCATGTATTGCGGCGTACCAAGGATCATTCCGACCACGGTCATCATGGCGGCTCCTTCGTCCCGCCTGGCGGATCGCACGAGTGTCCGTTCCGGCTCGCTGCCCACGGCTTCGTTGCGACCCGAGACTCGCGCGAGGCCCCAATCCATGACGAGCACTTCGCCATATTCGCCGAGCATGACGTTCGCGGGTTTGAGGTCGCGATGGATCACGCCCTTGCTGTGGGCGAAGGCGATTGCGTCACAGACTTTCTGAAAAATCGTCAGCAGCGCGGTGAGCGGATACGCCGCCATGGTTTCGGGGACGCCCTTCCTGATGTTTTTCAGCACCTCTTCCAACGTCACCCCTCGCACGAGTTTCATCGTGTAGAATGCCTGCTCCTGCTCGTCCACGCTCAGTTCGTAAACGGGGACGATGTTGGGGTGTTCGAGCTGGCCGGTGATTTGCGCCTCCTCGACGAAGCGCGCCAGGGCCTCCTGCGAGCCGCTGTTCAGCATGACTTTCATCGCCACCTTGCGGCGGAGCAGTTTCTCCTCCGCGTCCACGATCGCGCCCATGCCGCCTTGCGCGATGATTCCGCCGATTTCGTATTTCCGATCGTGGAGAGAGTCGGGCGGCAGGTAGCGCTGCACTGCGGCGCTGTGGGGAGAGATAAAATCCGGCGGCGCTTCGTATTTTAACCGCTTGAGTTTCATCGTCGCGGCTCCGAGCCGGATGGTCTGGCTGGGAAACAGCCGCGTATTCTCGACGATCTTGCGGTCGGCGACATAGGTGCCATTCGAGCTGCCAATGTCTTCAATCAGCGCGTGGTCGAAATTAATCGTCAGCTTCGCGTGCTTGCGAGAGACGCCGTCCACGGCGACCACTATCGAGCAGTCGGCCTCACGCCCGATCACGTAATCACCGGGCGTGACTTTGGTGCGAAGCAGTTCCTTACCGTCCTTGGTGACAATAATTTCAGTTTCAGGAGCTTCCATGGGTTCAGTAAAAACACGGAGGATGAACTATTCCCGGCCACATGCAATGCGCGCGCGCGAACCGGGTGCGCCGGTGCGGATGGGCAGGAGTGACGTCAGCCAGAAAGGCCGGAATGCGCGTTTATCGGGCTGATTTGCCTTCGCTTTCCGCGTCGAAGATAGTTGGTTGGTCGCTCGCCTCAGAATGACGAACGGCCTTCGTGGCGGAGATGGGCGACGCTAAACTGGCCGACATTCGTCATCCGTCTTAAGGCTTGGGCGACCCCGGCGGCGGGGTGGCGGGAAGCGGAAGGTAGGAGAGCGCCTTCATCACGACCGGAGGGTCAGTATAGTTTGCTATCGCAAAGTGGCCGCGCGGCAGGGTGCTATCCTGCACCTCCCCGAGGAGCGTTTCATTCATGCGAATGCTAATGGCCGGACCGACCGCGCGCACTTCCAACTCGAAATCCGTGCCTGGATCCAGCGGTGGCGAGAGGGTGAACTCACGCAAAAGCGAAGCTCTCCCATCTACGGAGCAATGCAATTGCACTGTCGAACGATTGGCGATGATTACCCGGTAAGTGTTGGTCGCACCACCCTCTGTGGCGTGGCGTACATAAACGTTCACGGCATTCGGATAAGCGGCGCGCAGGCGCACCGCGCCGTCCGCGCCCTGCGAGTAAAGATATGCCCAGCCGCGATTGGGAAGAACGATGCCGGCCGCGGTCTGCTCCGCCCCACCGGTGAAGTGAAAAGAATTGGGCGACGCAAGCATGTCCTGCCAGGGCTCGGAAGACGGCGCGTCCTTGGTGACCTTGGAAGCTGCATCATTGACCGATCGCGGCGACGATGGCTGCGCCTTGGCGGCGGAATTGGTGGAGGAATCCAGCATCAGATATTGGAAGCCTTTGACGACCGCCCGGTGCTTCGACCCGATCGAGAATTGGCCACTTTGGACCGTGGAGTCGTTCACCTCGCCGAGCACCTTGCCGTCCAGGGAAGCGGTGAGCTTGGTGCCGACGGCGCGCAACTCCAGTTCGTAGTCGCGAGGGCTCGTCCACGCTGCGGGCAAGGGAAACTCGCGGAGGTCGGAGTAATGCCCATTCGCGAAGGCCTCCAGCACCACGGCCGAGCCGTCGCGGATATAGACTGCATAGCAAGCGTCTGCAGTATAGCGCACCTTGAGCTTGAGCTGCCCGGAATGATCGGCGGGATCGAACGCCCCGCGCAGGCGGGCGGCGCCATCCTTGATCAGCGCGCCTCTTAGGACGACGCTGGCCCCTTCGGAAAAGGTGATTCCCTCGGTGGTGGCCGTGGCTGGTCCGTAAATTGCCAGGTTCGAGACATCGCGGAGCCCATCCTGCCACGGTGCGGCGGGTTCGCGAGCGGCCGAACTGGGTTGATCCAAAATGAGAAACTCGACGCTCTTGGCCAGAATGGCGCCATCTCCCGTCCGATCCACTCCCATGATGCCCGTGCCTTCGGCGAGGGTGGGATCGTCTGCTTGGACAACTACCTGGCCGTTCAACTTGCCCATCAGGTGAGTGCCGACCACTCGCAATTCCAGCTCGATGTCCTGTCCAGGCTGCACGGCAGCGAGCGCCGGCGATTCACCCAAATCCGTGCGGAGACCCTGCACCAAACGGCTCAGGACGAGCTTGGATTCGCGCCCGCCCACGAGATTGAGATTGTAAGTTTTGGATAGGGTGCCGCGGACGCGAAGAGGCAACGAACCCAGTTTCAACTGGGGATCGAAGACGGTTCGCAATCGCACCGCCCCGTCGCGGCAGGCTTTTTTGTAACTGAGAAAGCCTTTTTCAAGACGCACCCCGAGAGGAGTGACTTCCGCATTGTGCAGATCGAAATCCGCAGAGCCGGTCGACACCGCCTGCCAGGGCTCGGCGGTGGGCGTGGCTTGGGCGCTGGCGGACGCATGGAGGTCGAGTACTTCGAGGGTCTTGACCAGGACGGGAATGGCCCTGCTGGGGTCGGAATGGCTGACGCCAAACTGGCCCTCCGGGAACGTATTGTCCGTGACCGTGCCCAGAATCTCGCCGTTCAGTTTCGCGGTGAGGGTCTGGCCCACGACACGCAGTTCCAGCTCGTATTCCTGCCCGGGTTGAAGGGGCTCGCGGAGAGGGAATCGGCGCACCACCGTTACCGTGTTTTGGGCCCACCGGTTCAGCAGAACCTCCTTGCCGTGTGGGTCAACGGATAGCTGGTATTGCCCAGCGTTACTCCGACGGGCGATGATCACCACCTTCACGCTGTCCAAGGTCGACCGCATGCGTACCGCGCCATCGGGTTCCGGGCCCTTCCCTGGGAGCACGCGGACTTCGGTGGCTTGAGTGAAGCGCAAACCGTCCTGCCCCGTGGTCACCGAGTGGGGAAGAAAGAGTTTCGAAGGATCGTGCAATAAATCCTGCCACGGCTCGGCGGCGGGAGCGGGTGACGGGGAGGCGGTACTGCTCCCAACAACCGCCGGGTCCAGCGGCACATACACGATTTCGCGGAAGTAGCCGTTGGGGGTGGCCCACAAACTGAGGCCAATCAGCCCCGAAACCGTGTGGTCTTCGGCCGTGCCGAGCGGCTGACCATCCGCAGAAACGGTAAACTTTCCATTCTCATTTCGCAGCTCCAGAGCGAGCCATTCGTCCGACCGATATGCCCGCGGCAACTTCCAATTTTGCAACTCGCGCGCGCCCACGTCCTTGCCGACCAGGCGCAAAATGATTTCACCCCGAGGAACCGCGTAGGCCAGTTGGTAGTGATTCTGTTCCAGAGGACGCTCCGTCGTGCTGGGGAGATGAATCTGGATTTCCACGGTGGCAGGTCCAGGACGGACCCGACAACGGACGATGCACCCGGAAGAATGCGGCGCAAAGTAAGTGGAATTCACGGTATCCAAACGAAGGGAGTCGTCTTCCCACGACATACCCTTCAAAGAGGGAACCCTGCTGGGTGCATCCCAAAGCTTGATCGCCCCGGGTTCGAGCGCTTTGGCCGGAGCCGCTGCGGAGGCGCCAGCGGCAGAAATTCCAGCGGTGTCTCCCGGCTGGTCAAGCGGCACATAGACGATGTCGCGGAAGTAGCCGCGGGCGTTCGAATGCACGCCGACCTGACCGGAACCCAGCATCATTCCGTCATGGACTGTCCCCACGAGCACGCCGTCGACCGAAACCTCAAATTGGTCCCCGACATAGCGAAGCTGGATGGGCACCCATTCGTCCGGACGATAGATTCGCGGCAGTGGCCATGATTTCAGGGGGCGTCGGATACCGAGTTGAAATGCGCTCAATTCCAGATGATCGCCGACCAAGGCGAGATCGTAGGAATTCTCCTTGCCCATAATGGGAGAATCGAAGCGCACAAACAGCCGTGGTCGTTGCGCATCCGCATTTGCCTTGATGGAAGCGCGCAGGATTCCATCTCGTCCGCCCGCGCGCCGCAGCGAATGGTTATCCAATAGAAAGCCATCGCCCTGCCACACGCCGGCATCCGATTTGATTTTTTCCGGCGAATCCCACAGCCGGATGGCGCCGGGTTCGAGCGCAGCGGCGGTCGGTGTCGATGGAGTGAGTGCGAGCACGCAGCGGAAGCCGGGCACGCGGCGCTCGTAATCGCCTTTGGGCGGGGAGCGAAAGTTGGACTCGGCGCCCAGACGCCAACTGGATTTGCGCGGAGGCCCATAGTTCAGGTAGCAGCCGCCGCGCAGGACGCGTTGCTTGTGATCGGGAGTCATCCAACCGTCACACCATTCCCACGCGTTGCCCCCGAGATCGTAAATGCCCAGGTGGTTTGGAGGAAAGCTCATCACCGGCGCGGTGCCTTCGAAACCATCCTGGCTGCCCTGGTAGTTGGCCAGTTTGTCGGCGTCGGACAATTTGGCCGTCCCCCACGGGTACTGCCCCTCCAGTTTTTTCGCCAGGTCGGCGGCGTTGATGGATTTGGGATCATCGAGCCCGGTGACGACCGCCAGGTTCCACTCCTGCTCCGTCGGGAGCCGATAGGTGCGGCCCTCTTTTTTGCTCAGCCAGGAGCAAAAGGCGGCGGCATCCTCCCAACTGACCAGGACGACGGGATGATCGTCCTGTTGCTCGAGCGGCTTGCCGTCGACCAGGGGCGCCTTCCAAGTGGCGTCCACTCCGGGAGCCGCCGCCGAGAATGCCGCATAATCCTTCCGCCGCGTTTCATGGACGCACATCAAAATGTCCGCGCCGGGGACGGGGACGAATTTCATGCCGAGCGTGTTCACGAAAGGCGCGTCCTTGGTCGCGATACTGATCGAAGCCGCGCGGCTCGCGGGAGGTGCGCCGGTTGGCGCGGCGGCGGGTTGGGTCCCGGGAGCGCTCGCCGCTGCGGCCGCAAAAGCCTTGGCCAGCCATTCCGCGGGGAGTGGCGCGGTTAATTCGCCATACTCCAGTTTCTGGAAACTCGCCCCGGCGATCAAGGTATTCGCCGAAGTGGTACCGCGGGCCAGGGTGTTGTCGCGCACGGCCTGCACCAGGCGCCCATCCACCCACAGCATCAGTTTATCCTCGTACGCCATCGCCACGGCCTCGTGCTCGCCATCCGGCTGATAATCCGCGGGAAAGGAGCCGGAAGGGGCGAGATCCACCTCAGCCTTGCCAGACTCGTGGATGGCGATGTGCGGGCTTTCGCTGAGGTTGAACAGGTACTGGCGGGCACTACCACCCGGGAGCGTGACCTCGCGAAGCTTGAACTGGAAGGCCTTCCGGTAGCGCACGCGCATGATCACGTTGCCAAATTCCGCATTGGAAGTGGTGAGATGCTGGCCGGTTTTGCCGACCAGCCAGTCGCCATCTTCGATCAGAACGCCCTGCCGCACCGCCATGCGCAGCGCGGCCGTGACGTCGATCCATTTGCCAGGCTCTGGCGGTGCCACCGACTGGCGCAGCGCGGCCGGGCTGCCCGGCTGGTCCAGCGGCACGTAGACAATGTCGCGGAAGTAGCCGTTCGCCGCCGCCCACACTTGCGGATTTCCAGCCTGCGGCTGTGAGCTGTCGTGGACTTTTCCCAGCACCTGGCCATCCGCAGAGACCGTCAGTTCATCTCCCACCGCACGCAATTCGAGTTGCATCCACTCGTCTTCGCCATACGCCCGTGGAAGATGCCAGGTGGCGAGCGGCTGGAACTTACCGTTGACGACCGTCTGCAACAGGATCGTGCGGGGCACGGTGGCGGATCCTGTAATGCCCACGACATAACGCGCGGATTCACCCAGGTCCCCGGCGGCGCGGAGGGCGAGCTGTGGACTGCGGGCGTCGCTATTCATGCGAATGGATGCGCGCACGACCGCATCGCGGCTCGGCGGTCCTTTGTAATTCGCGCCGCTGCCATCGAGATGCAGAACTCCATTTTCCCAACTAACTCCCTTTTGATTGGGAATCTTCGCCGGAGAATCCCAAAGTTTGGTGGCGTCAGGTTCGAGGGCCGCAGTCGGTGGCATGGTCGTGGCCGGTGCTGAGCCGGATGCGGGCACGAGCACGCAGCGGAAGCCGCAGGCATAGTAATAACGATCGTCCGGGGCGACGTGAACCCGGCTCGACGACAACGAATTGACCTTGGCGTAGTTATTCCACGCACTGCCCCGCAGCACGCGGTCGTTCCCGTCCTGGTCAAACCGATCCTCGCACCACTGCCACACGTTCCCGCCCATGTCGAAGAGGCCAAACAAATTGGCCGCGAAGCTGCCGACGGGCGAACACTCCACCTGGCCATCGTTGTATCCCGAAATGACGCTCTTGATTGAGGGATATTTTCCGGCGGCCAGGCTGGCTTGCAGCTCCTCCCCCGCGTAGTTTCCGGCTCCCGCGGGCGGCGGCCACTGCGATCCCCAGGGAAAGACGTCCCTCAACCTGCCGTTTTTCTCCATGGGCAACTGCGCCGGATCTTCCCGGTCGCCGATCCCCACGGCGCAACTCCATTCGTGATCGGTGGGCAGACGATACCTCCAGCCAGCCGGCAGGCGCCCCGCCACTTGCTCGTGGGTGGTAAGCCAGGCGCAATACGCGGTGGCATCCGCCCAGCTCAAATGCGCCGCCGGATGAGTGGGACCTCGCAGGGAGTCGGGCTTCGCCCCCTCGTTCTTCGTCTCCCTGGCAAAAGGTGCGTAATCCTGCACCCGAGTGTCCCACACGCTGAAGAGCACCCGCTGACCACTCGTTGGTCCACCGATGATCGGCACGGCAACGAATTTCATGCCGAGGGAATTAACGAACGGCGCGTCCTTGGTGGCGCTGGAGGGCGCTGCTGAGCCTGCCCTGAGCTTGTCGAATGGGTCAGCGCCGGCTTTTTCGGCGGCATCTGGGGAAGCTGGGGACACGACGGAGCGTGTCCCTCCAAGCTTGGGAACGAGGACCGCAGCGGCGATGCCTAGGACGAGCAGCGCGGCGGCGAGACCGCCATAGAGCGGTAGTTTGGATTTCTTCGGCCCGGGCGGCGGGATCGCTTGCAGCGCCGCGGGCTTGGACGCTCCCGGTGGCTGGGAAGCGACCTCGGTGGGATTTTGGTTGCCGGGTGGAGGTGCTGCGGGTGGCTTGCGCTGGCCGGGGGAAAGAGGGACGGCGGGTTTTTGCGGCGGGCGCAGTGGCGCTGGTTTCGGAGGTGTAGGGCCGGTGTCCTCACCGGCCAGCGGTGGGTTGCCCCCGACGCGTGGGGACACGCGTCCTACACCGTCTTCCGCCACGGGCACGCGGGCTTCGACGACATCCGCCTTCATCTCCTGCGTGCTTTGATAGCGATGCTCGGGCGCTTGCTGCATGGCCCGGATGACGATGTTGTCGATGCGCGTGTCGCAACCGGTGCGCTGCGAGGGCGCATGAAAAATGCCCCGCGGCACTTCCCGGCAGAGCATCTCGTAAACCATCACCCCGAGGCTGTAGATATCGGCGCGGTGATCGACGTTCATGCCCTTCATCTGCTCGGGGGCCATGTAGTCGGGCGTGCCCATCACCGTGCCGGTCATGGTGTGGCCAAGATCGGCGGCGCTGTTGTCGGTGAGACGCGCCAGGCCGAAGTCGGCGATCTTCACCTGGCTCTCGGTGTCGATCATCACATTGGCCGGCTTGATATCGCGATGGACGATCCCCTTCCCGTGCGCATAGGCCAGCGCCGTGCAGCATTGCTCAACGATGGAAAGCGCCTGCTCGCCGGTCAGGCCCACCTGGTGAATGACGTCGGCGAGGTTCGCCCCCTCGACGAATTCCATGACGAAATAGAGGTGCCCCTCGCGCGTGGTGCCAAAGGCGTAGACCGTGATGATGTTCGGATGATTGAGCCGCGCCATGGCCCGGGCCTCGCGGCGAAAGCGGTCGGCAAAATCCTTGTCCACGCTGACCTCCAGCGGGAGGAGCTTGATCGCCACCAGGCGGTCGAGCTCGATCTCGCGGGCCTGGTACACCGCGCCCATCCCGCCCCGGCCCAGCAGGCGCAACACTTCGTAGCCGGGAAAGAGCTGCGCGCACTCCCCAATGGTCGGCGGCTGCCAGGTGCCCGCCGTGCCGCTGGTCATTTTCACCGATTGCATCCCCCGGGCAAACATCTCGTCAGGCGCAAGATTGCCCAGCAGCGTGGGCTGCTCCGGCACTGGCGGCTGCGGGGGATCGTCGCTTTCCTCGGGCATGTGGGCGCGTCCCGTTTAAATGAAGACGCCGGTCACTGGCGAGCCGGAAACGGCGCTGTGCCGCTTTTCACCCCAATGCGATTCACGTGGCACTACTGGCGCCGCGAAATCACTTTCCCGTGAAACGTCTCCCCGCGCAAAAATGTTCCGGAATTCCGTAACCAATTCCTGCAGCGGCGGGTCACAGCGTATAATGAATGAATGTGCCCGCTCCTGAACCATGGATTCCGCTGAGGTGGTGGATTACCTCCAGCGCGTCGCGCATGGAGACGAAAGCGCCGCCCGTGATCTGTTCCACTTTCTCCACCCGCTCGTCGCCCGGTTGGTGCGCTCCCATCTGCCCCGGCGAACCAGTGAAGAAGACCTCTGCCAGACGGCCATGGTGAAAATTTTCAAGAACGCCGGTCAATTCAGCGGGAAAGTGCCCATTGAGCACTGGGTAAGCCGGATCGTGATCAATACTTGTTTGAATCAAATTCGCGCCGAGAAGGTGCGCGCGGAACTGCGCATCAGCGACCTGAGCGAAGAGCAGGCGCAGGTCGTCGAAAGATGCGCCTCGGCCGAATTCGCTCCCGACCCGCGCGAAACTTTCGCCGCTCGCGAGCTGGTGGAATTGATTCTCGCCCGACTGGGTGCGGATGATCGCCTGATCATCAGCCTGCTCCACCTCGAAGGCCGCTCGATCCGGGAAGTGGCCGATCTGACAGGCTGGAGTCTCACCGCCGTTAAGGTAAAAGCGTTTCGTGCCCGCGGCCGCATGAGAAAACATTTCCGTGAATTGCAAACCCCGAAACAATCGTCATGAAAGACCCTCTTGATCGTTTGCTGTCCGCTGCCGCCCAGGCTCGTGAACCCGTCGCGGATGCCGAGCCGCCGTTTGGAATGGAAACGCGCGTGCTGGCCGCCTGGCGCACGGCGATGAATGAAGACCCCGACGACGACTGGATGGCGGCGTTCCGGCCGTTGATCGCGGTCGCCACCGGGATCATGCTGCTCTGCATCGCCCTCAACTTCGCGACCCTGGCCAAACTGCCCGAGCGGACGACCCAAACGGCCGAGCTTTCCGTCGCTGACGCTCCGATTCGCCTCGCGCTCCGCCAATGAATACCATCGCCAAACGCCGGTGGATGCTGGGAGCCATGTTCGTCGTCGGATTAATCACGGGCGCCGTGGGCACCGCGGGCCTGACCCTGCGGTTCCTGCCTCCCCTGCCGTTGCCCTCGGGCGCGGAAATTGTGCGGAGGGCCAGCGATGATTTGCGCTCGG
>Ga0207703_10005275_pt1 | contig 10418 bp, 9 predicted proteins | sample KBSSwiS12_FD_184304 | JGI IMG/M metagenome (GOLD analysis project Ga0207703, IMG submission 184304) | Switchgrass rhizosphere microbial communities from Kellogg Biological Station, Michigan, USA - KBS Switchgrass S1-2 (SPAdes) (version 2) | ecosystem: Host-associated > Plants > Roots >... | reverse complement strand
GCTGTCGACGATCAGCCGGTACGGTTCAGGCGTCGCCATATCGAGCCCGCCGCCCTTGAGGATGTTGTAGCCGTAATCCGAGCCCCCGGCGCGCAGCATGCCGAGATACCGGTCGCGGTCGGCTTGAGTCCCGTGCATGATCTTCTGGGCGAAGAAGTTCGCCGCGGTGATCGAGGTCGCATACTGCCAGACGTAGAAGCCGAAATAGAAGTGCGGGACTGCGGACCACTCGGCGCCATAGTCATTCTCGATCTTCACGTTCGGCCCGTGATAGCGCTTCAACAGGTCGAGATAGATCGCGCTCATCTTCTCGCCCGACAGCCCCTCGCTCTTTGTCGCGAGGTCGTTCACGGCCAGCTGGAACTCGGCGAACATCGACTGGCGGAAGAAGGTGCCGCGATAATTCTCCATGATCGTGCCGAGGTAGAAGAGCTTGTCTTCCTTGGTCTTGGCGCGCTCGACCATCATGTTGGCGAGCAGCAGTTCGTGGTTGGTCGAGGCGACCTCGGCGGTGAAGGTTGGATAGCCTGACAGCTCATATGGCTGCGCCTTGTTGGCCAGCAGGCTGTGCATCGCGTGGCCCCATTCATGGGCATATTCCGTGACCCCGCCATATTTGTCGGTGAGGTTCAGCAGCAGGTAGGGGTGCACGTCGAACGCGCCCGGATCCATGTAAGCGCCCGACGCCTTGCCGGGGCGCGGGAACGGATCGACCCAGCGCCTCGCGCTCGAATCGAGGAACAGCTTAACATAGTCCGGCCCGAGCGGCTTGATCGCTTCGCTGGTCAGCTGGCGCATCTCGGCGAGGCTGAAGGTCCGGTCGGACTTCACCAGCGGCGGGTAGATGTCCCAGTAGCCGAGGTCGGGCAGGCCGAGCAGCCGCTGCCGCAACGCGAAATAGCGGTGAAGGACCGGAAGCCCGCGGTTCGTTTCCGCGATCAGCGTGCGGTACACCGCCTCAGGCGTGTTCGACCCGTCCAGCGCGGCCTGGAGCCCGCTGTCGTAATGGCGGGCCTTGGCGCGGAACAGCGTGCCTTTCGCCTGCGCCGCAAGGGACGCGCCCAGGGAGCTCTCGAACGCCTTGTAGCTCGCCCAATATTTGTCGAACACCAGCTTGCGGTCGGCGCGGTTGGCCGCCGTCCGGCCTTGCTGATAGCCCTGGTCGTCGAGCCGCAGGGTCCGGCCGTCGCTCAACGTCACGGTCGGCCGCGGAATGTCGGACGATGCGAGCTGCTCACGAATGTCCTGCGGGCCGCTGAGCGGCGTGCCCGCCGCAGCCAGCAATTGCTCTTCGTTGGGCGACAAGGTGTGCGCCGCCGTTCTGATCGTGTCGCGTAGCCCGAACGCGAACTTGCCGAGGCCCGGCTCCGCGGCGATCAGCGCGTTAATTCGGTCGGGCCCGAGTGCAACGACTTCCGGGCCGGTCCATGCGGTCGCCTCGCCGATCGCGGTGAACACGTCCTGCGCTTTCTGCTTGCGCTCCTGGTTCGCAGCAACGCGCCGGTCTTCATCGGCCTTTAGCGACGCATAGGAAAAGAGCCGCGAGGCGCGCCGGCTGATGTCCGATTGGGCCTGCAGCGCGGCCTTCAGAGTCGCCGCGTTCGACCCGAGCTTGCCCTGGAACGTCTTGAGCGCCGGGACGTCCCTCAGGATCGCCTGGCGTTCGGTCTCCCAGGCGGCGTCGCTTGGGTAAATATCGGTGAGGTCCCAGGCGGCCGCCGACGATCCGGCCGCAGCACCCGCCGCCTGTGCGAAAAGACGAGCAGGCGCCGCGCCGGCGACGGTTACGGCGGTACCGGACAACAAGACCTGGCGGCGTGAGACATCGAGCATGCAGAATCCCCCTCTGACGGGCCCTGCATTGCATGGCTGTTCCTGCCCGGTCAGCCGGTCATCGACGAACGGCCAAAGCCGCGGACTAACGGTTGACCGTCTCCATTCCGCGCTCATGGTAGCGCTGGCCCGCGGCTGCGCCCGGCGGCAGGATTTCGTCGAGGCGCCGCAGCTCCTCGTCTGTCAGATGGACGTCGAGCGCGCCGATATTCTCGTCGAGATATTTGACGCGCTTGGTGCCGGGGATCGGCACAATGTCCTCGCCCTGCGCTAGTACCCATGCGAGCGCTAGCTGGGCCGTCGTGCAGCCCTTCTCCCTCGCCATCCCCTCGACCTCGCGGACGAGCGCGATGTTCCTGGCGAAATTCTCGCCCTGGAAACGGGGGTGGAACTTGCGGAAGTCGTCCTCGGGAAAATCGTCGGGCGACGTGATCTGGCCGGTGAGGAAGCCGCGGCCAAGCGGCGAATAAGCGACATAGCCGATGCCGAGCTCGCGGACGGTTGGCAGCACTTCAGCCTCGGCGTCGCGGCTCCACAGCGACAGCTCGGTCTGGACCGCGGTGATGGTCGCGACCGCGGCGGCGCGGCGGATGGTGCGCGGCGCCGCTTCGGAGAGGCCGAGAAAGCGGATCTTCCCCTCTTCTTTCAACCGCAGCATCGCACCGACCGTTTCCTCGATCGGCACGTTGGCGTCCACGCGGTGCTGGTAATAGAGGTCGATCACCTCAACCCCGAGCCGCTTAAGACTCGCTTCGCAAGCCGAGCGCACATAGTCTGGATCGCCCTTGACGCCGAGGAACTCGCCGGCCGGCCCGCGGACATTGCCGAACTTGGTCGCGAGGAAGACGCTGTCGCGACGGTCGCGGATCGCCTTGCCGACCAGCTCCTCGTTCCGGCCGACGCCGTACATGTCCGCGGTGTCGAGGAAATTGACCCCGCGCTCGATCGCGTGGTGGATCGTCGCGATCGACTCGGCCTCGTTTCCGGCGCCGTAGAATTCGCTCATCCCCATGCAGCCGAGGCCGATGGCGGATACCTCCGGACCGTTTGCGCCAAGCTTGCGCCTGCGGACTTCGAACATGTTGGTCTCCTTATGTCTTAAGCCTTTGCCGAGCCTCCGCGGCGTCAAATGGGGTCGCAATGCGCTTGTGGCGAGATGTCGCGCCCGAGATGATCGAAAGTTCCGAACGGCTGACCCGAAATGCCTTGGCCAGCATCTTTAGGACGGCCTCGTTGGCCGAGCCGTCGGCCGGCGCCTCCGCGACCCGAACCTCCAGCGCTTCGCGACCGTCTGCCCCCGAACGCCACCCGCCGATGCCCGGCTTGGCCGAACGTGGCGTGACGCAGACGGCGATGAACCCGCTCAATCCATGTGCACCGGCGGGCCGCCGGTCCCGACGCGCTGGCCGCGGCGCATGAACAGCAGCAGCGGGAGAACCGCAAAGGTCACCATCATCATCAGCTTGAAATCGTCGAGATAGGCGATGAACAGCGCCTGCCGCGTCACCTCCAGGTTGATGTAGGCGAGCGCCGCGGGGCCCGCGACCGGGAAGATCGTCTGCAGCACCGTCGGGTCCAGCGTTGGGATCGTCTGCTCGGTGATGCTGTGGGCAAGGTCGGCGTGCGCGACCTGAGTCATCCGTACCAGCTGTGTGCTGACGACCGAGATCCCGACCGAACCGCCGATATTTCGCGAGAGATTGAGCAGCGCCGCGGCGGTCGTCCGCATTCGCGGCGCCAGCGTCTCGAACGCGAGGCTCTGCAACGGCACGAAGATCAGCCCAAGCCCAAGCCCCTGAACGACGCCGCTGCGGATCACCGGCCCCGACGGCTGGTCGATCGCGAATCCGGTCATCATGTAGAGGGAGACGCCCATCAGCACGACCCCGATTCCGACCAGCAGGCGGGAATCGATCCTGCCCACCAGGCGGCCGGCAAGCAGCATTGAGATCAGGGTTCCGACCCCGCGCGGCGCGGTCAGGAAGCCCGATTGCAGCACCGAATAGCCGTAGAGGTTCTGCAACAGCGGCGGCAGCAGCGCGAGCCCGGCGAGCAGCAGGACTCCCGTCACCGCCATGAACACCAGCCCGGTCGCGAAATTGCGATCGCCGAACATCGCCCGCTCGAACAGAGGATGCTTCGAGGTCGCCATGTGGACGATGAACATCCAGGCCGCGCCGATCGCGAGCCCGAGCTCGAGCCGGATCTCCCAGCTTTGCAGCCAGTCGTTCTGCTCGCCGCGGTCGAGGAACAGCTGAAGCCCGGCGAGTGCCAACGCGAGCAGAATAAAGCCGAACATGTCGAAGCGGCGCTGGTGGGTCGCTGCCTTGGGCATGAACCGCGCCATCAGCAGCCAGCAAAGGATCCCGACCGGAAGGTTGACCAGGAACACCCAGCGCCAGTTGTAATTGTCGGTGAGCCAGCCGCCGAGCACTGGCCCGAGGATCGGCCCGATCATCACGCCGCCGCCGAACAGGGCCATCGCCTGGCCGTGCTTCTCGCGCGGGTTGATGTCGAACAGGGTCGCCTGCGCTAGCGGAACGATGAATGCGCCGCTGACTCCCTGGAACGCGCGGAAGGCGACCATTTCCGGGAGCGAGGTCGCGGTCGCGCACAGCACCGAGGCGATGGTGAAGCCCGCTACCGAAATGAGCAGCAGGCGCTTCCGCCCGACCATGTCCGCGAGCCATCCGCTGATCGGCAACGCGATCGCGCTCGCGACGATGTAGCTCGTCAGCACCCAGTTGATCGTGTCCTGCGTCGCGCTGAGGCTCGCTTGCATGTGCGGCAGCGCGACGTTGGCGATGGTCGTGTCCAGCACCTGCAGCAGCACTGCCATCATCACTCCGATGGTGACGATCAGCCGCTCGCCGCTTGGCAGCGGATGGGCGGCGATATGGTCAGGCGTGCTCGCCACGGGCGCTTATTTCTTGTTTTGGTCGAAGATGACCTTGGCGGTAACCGACAGGCCGGCGATCATCGGCTTGTCGGGCTGGCCGTCGAATGCGATCCGGACCGGCACGCGCTGCGTGACCTTGACCCAGTTGCCGTTGGCGTTCTGGGCTGGGAGCAGCGAGAACTGACTGCCGGTGCCGGCGCCGATGCTCTGGACATGCGCCTCGAACTTCTCGCCGCCATACGCGTCCACCTGGACCTGCGCCTTCTGGCCGGGCCGCATCCGGCCAACGTCCTTCTCCTTGAAATTGGCTTCGACCCAGGCATTGTTGCTGTGGACCAGGCTGACCATGCCAACGCCGATCACGGCCATCTGACCGACCTGGAGCTTGTCCGCATTCTCGATCACGCCGTCCATCGGCGCTCGGATCTCGGTTCGCGACAGGTCGAGCCGTGCCTTGTCCACGGCGGCCTGGGCCTGCGCGACCTGCGGCTGCTCACCCGGTGCAACGGCGGCGTTGGCGTTGGCGGCGCGGGCGCGGGCGTCTGCCAGCTGCGTCTCGGCCTTCTTCACCTCGTTCAGCGCATCCTCATAGGCTGCGCGCGTGGTGAAGCCCTGCTTGAGCAGCGCCTGCTGCCGGGCGAAGGCGTTGCGCTGGATCGAGAGGTTGGCCTCGGCGCCCATGATGTCGCCACTCGTCCCCGCGGCCGTGGTCTTGAGGACGGTCGTCTGGAGCCGTGCCGCGGCCAGCGTCGCCTCGGCCTGCTCGAGCGCGACGCGATACGGCTGCGGGTCGATCCGGAACAATATGTCGCCGCGCTTCACGCGGGCGCCGTTGCGGACGAACACCTGCACCACCTGCCCATTAACTTGCGGGCTGACAGACACGATGTCCTGCTTCACCTGCGCATCGTCGGTCGATACGCTGCCGCCACTGGTCAGCCACATATAGGCTCCGCTGATCAGCAGCAGCGCAGGCACGATCAGCAGCAGGATTGTCCGCGCCCAGTTGCGCCCGCCCTCGGCCTTGCGCAGCCGTCCCTGGCGAGGAGCTTCTGCCGCCTCAGCCGCGGCGATCGGCTCAGTCTGCATCTTGTTCATTGGTTCGAGGCCCTGTTCATCAACGCGGCGCGGGACGCGTTCTCACGCACCCGCTCCAGTACGGTCCTGGTGATTGCAATGTCTTTCGGATCGATTCCGGCAAACGCTTCGGAGATCATCTCGTCCGCCACGGCGCGCAGCTTCTCGATCAGCGGTTGCGCCTTCGCGGTAACGTGCAGGCGCCAGGCCCGGCGGTCGGCCGGATCGGCGACGCGCTCCACGAGCCCGGCCTCCTCCAGGCGGTCGATGATCCGCGACAAGGTGATCGGCTCGATGTCGAGCTTGTCGGCGAGCTCGATCTGCCGCAGGCCCGGCTGGCGCTCGAGCCGGAACAGCACCTTCCACTGCGCGCGCGTGACGCCCATGCCGACCGCGCGGCGATCGAAAGCCTTGCGCAATGCGTGCGCCGTCTCGGCGATCTCGAATGGAAGGGTTTCCATCAGCAACCGATATAGTAAGCCTGCTTATATTAAGCAACTGTCAAAACGCGTCAGCGTTCCATGATTGGGAAGATTTCATGTTGCCTTCAGGTCCGCGAAATCGTTGGGTCCGGCTACCATAGGAGATCGGCCATGCAGTTCGTTTGGATGGGGTTCCTAAAGTCCAGCGATCCGATTCAGCCCGAGCTTCAGCAGCAGATCAGCGGCTTCCTGCAGCAGCCCTACATTCACATTGAAAATGCCGGCGTGCTGCGCAACGCGGAGGGCGGGCGAGCCGGCTATCTGGTGATCTTTGAAGCCGAAAACCGGTCAGCCGCGGAAGCGCTGGTGCGTGAAAGTCCCCTGCGCGGGGCAGGGCTCTACAGCGAATTCCACTTGCTCGAATATCAGGAGGAGGTGGGCTGAGCTGGAGCGGGTAGCGGGAATCGAACCCGCGCGTTCAGCTTGGGAAGCTGACAGGCTACCATTACATCATACCCGCTCGAGGCTGGCGCCGATGTGGATTCTCGGCTCTTCCAAGTCAACGGCTAGTTAGCCCCCCGTTACCGACATGTGCCGCTCGACCGCGGGCCTCGTCGCCGCGATGTCGAACCGATGGCGCTCGGGCTTGCCCGCGACCAGCCGGTCGAAGGCGCGCTCCACCGCCTCCTTGCCGCCTGACCGCAGTATTTCACGAAGCTCGACCTTCTGGTCATGGCCGAGGCAGCCAAAGACCGTTCCGGTCGCCGTGATCCGGATGCGGTTGCAGCCTGAGCAGAAATTGTCACTGATCGGCGTGATGAAGCCGATGCGGGTGCCGAGCTCGGCAACATCGTAATAGCGCGCGGGTCCGCCCGTCCGCGCGAGCGAGGGAAACAGGTTGAAGCGTTCCTCGAGCGCCCCCCTCACCCCGCCCAGCGGCAGATAGTGCGCGGTTCGATCGTCCTCGACCTCGCCCAGCGGCATGGTCTCGATCAGCGTCAGGTCAAAGCCGTGGCTTGCACACCAGCGAAGCATCGGCTCGACTTCGTCCTCATTAATGCCCCTGAGCGCGACCATGTTGATCTTCACCCTGAGCCCCGCGGCCTTGGCCGCGGCGATCCCGCCCAGCACCCGGTCGAGCCGCCCGCGCCGCGTGATCCGCGCGAACTTCGCCGAATCGAGGCTGTCGAGGCTGACGTTGACCCGCCGGACGCCGTTCGCTGCCAGGCTGTCAGCCGCCTCCGCCAGCTGGCTGCCGTTGGTGGTCAGCGTCAGTTCGTCGAGCCCTTCGCCGAGGCGTTTCCCGAGCCGCTCGACAAGGTCGAGAATGCCGCGCCGGACCAGCGGCTCGCCGCCGGTCAAACGCAGCTTGGTCACGCCGCGCTGGATCGCCAAGTCGACCAGCGCCTCAATCTCGTCGAAGCTCAGAAGCCGGTCGCTCGGCACGAAATGCATGTGCTCGGCCATGCAATAGACGCAGCGGAAGTCGCACCGGTCGGTGACCGACAGCCGGACGTAGCTGATCGTTCGTCCAAATCCGTCGATCAGCGCCCGAGGCATCGCGCTACAAGCCGCCATCGACCGGCTCGTAGCCCGCTTCGCGGAGCTTCGACGACAGCTCCTCGCCGGTGCGTTTCGCCAGCTCGCCATCCTCGGAGCGGATCACGAAATTGCTGCCGTAGCGGCCATCCCGGAAGAAGGGATAGCTGCCGATCGCGACGCCCGGGTTCGCCTCCTCGGTCTCGCGGAGCAGGTCGGCAACGTCGCTTTCCGGCGCCCGCGCCCCGACGGTCACCGACACGACCGGCTTGCCGCCCTCGAGCTTCCCGGTCAGCGCCTCGAGCATGCTCGCCGCGATGCCCGGCACGCCGGCCATCACGTAAACGTTCCCCATCCTGATCCCCGGCGCACCGGAGCTCGGATTCTCGATCAGCTCGGCGCCTTCCGGAACCCGCGCCATCCGGAGCCTGGCCTCGGTCAGCCCGCCCGGCCGGTCGCGATAATAATTCTTGAGGATTCGGCGAGCGACCGGATGGACGACCACCGGCACTTGGAACGCCTCCGCCATCGCATCGACCGTGATGTCGTCGTGCGTGGGCCCGATCCCGCCTGTGGTGAACAGGTAATCGTGCTCGGCGCGGAGCTCGTTCACCGTCGCGGCGATGCGCCCCCTGTCGTCGGGCACGATCCTGACTTCGGCCAGCCGGATCCCGTGCTGGTTCAGCCACAGCGCGACCTGGGCGACATTCTTGTCCTGCGTCCGGCCGGACAGGATCTCGTCCCCGATCACGACCAGCGCCGCCGTCCAGACCCGTTCTCCGCTCATTGCTCGATCAGCGCCTTCAGGCGCGCGAAACGATCGGGCGCGAGCAGCTCGGCCGGGTTGTAATATTCCCCAAAGCTCGGAACGCCCTCAGGCAGCGGAGCCCAGCTCGGCTTGTCGGTAACGTAGATGGCGGCATCGGGGTGAACCGCGGACGGATCGTCCAGTGAGCCGACGCGAACCGCGGCGGCTTTTCGGCCTAGCCGATAGTGACTCCAGACCGGTGTCCCGCAGTTGGCGCAGCGGACGACGATCTGGGTCGCACCGCTTCCAGTCTTGAACTCATGCTCAGCAAGGTCGCCGGAGAGGAGCTCCAGCCGATCCGCCTCGATGAAGGCGTTGACCGCCGACCCGGTTCCGGTCTGCCGCTGACAAAGGCTGCAGTGGCAGTTGTTGACGAAGATCGGCTCGTCATTGAGCCGGTAGCGGACCGCGCCGCACCCGCAGCCGCCTTCCAGGGTCTTGCTGGCCATAAGCCACGGCAATGCCTATCTTGGGCCAATGACTCAATACATCACCGTCGCGGCCGACGACCGCGTCGAGGCCAAGAACGGAATCATCAAGCTGCATGGGCCGGAAGGCTTTGCGGGAATGCGAAAGGCTGGCCGGCTCGCGGCCGAGATTCTCGATGCGCTCGTCCCTCATGTCGTCTCCGGCGTTTCGACGCAGGAGCTCGACGACATCGTCTACCGGATGGCGCTCGACGCCGGCGCGCTCCCGGCGACGCTCGGCTATCGCGGCTACACCAAGTCGAGCTGCATCTCGATCAACCATGTCGTCTGCCACGGGATCCCGAGCGAGAAGACGCTGAAGGACGGGGACATCGTCAACATCGACGTCACTCCGATCGTCGACGGCTGGCACGGCGATTCCAGCCGCATGTACCTCGTCGGGGACGTGCCGCTGCGCGCCCGCAAACTGGTCGACATTACCTATGAATGCCTAATGCTGGGGCTCGAACAGGCTAAGCCCGGCAACCACCTCGGCGACATCGCGAGCGCGATCCAGCGCCATGCCGAAGCGCATCGCTACAGCGTTGTGCGCGACTTCTGCGGCCATGGCGTCGGCCGGGTGTTCCACGACAGCCCCGAAGTGGTCCATGCGGGACGCCCCGGAACCGGTCCGGAGCTCAAGCCCGGCATGTTCTTCACCGTCGAACCGATGATCAACCTCGGCCGGCCCGACGTGAAAGTGCTCGACGACGGCTGGACCGCGGTCACCCGCGACCGCTCGCTATCCGCCCAGTTCGAGCATTCGATCGGCATCACCGACACCGGCTGCGAGATCTTTACGAAGAGTCCCGCCGGCCTCGACAAGCCGCCCTACGCCTGACCGAATTGGCGTTTTGGGGCAGGAACTTGCCCCGCATTTCGTCGGTCCGTCGAAAAGTCGTATTGCGCAGCTAGCCCCGTATTACTAACCCAATACGGTCGCATCGGGGGACTCGCGCATGCTCGAAATCGCCAATCTGTCGCACACCTATGCCAACGGCACCAAGGCGCTCGACAACGTAAGCCTTTCGATCCCCAAGGGCATGTACGGCCTCCTGGGCCCCAATGGCGCGGGCAAATCGACGCTGATGCGTACCGTCGCGACCCTCCAGGAGCCGACCGAGGGCACCGTCTTCTTCGGCGACATCGACGTTCTCGCCCAGCCTGACCGGCTGCGCCGGACGCTCGGCTACCTTCCCCAGGACTTTGGCGTCTACCCGCGCGTCTCGGCCTATGCGATGCTCGACCAGCTCGCCGTGCTCAAGGGCATCACTGCCCCCGGCGAACGCCGCTCGGTGGTCGAGACCCTGCTCGAGCAGACCAACCTCTGGGCGGTCCGCAACAAGTCCATCGCCGGCTTCTCCGGCGGCATG
>Ga0207703_10005273_pt1 | contig 10419 bp, 6 predicted proteins | sample KBSSwiS12_FD_184304 | JGI IMG/M metagenome (GOLD analysis project Ga0207703, IMG submission 184304) | Switchgrass rhizosphere microbial communities from Kellogg Biological Station, Michigan, USA - KBS Switchgrass S1-2 (SPAdes) (version 2) | ecosystem: Host-associated > Plants > Roots >... | reverse complement strand
CCGGCCTCAGTCTCGTCGATTCCAAGGATGAGGCGCTCCGCCAAAGGCTTGCCAGCGCGGGATTTACGGCCAGCTACGCTCCCCGGATGTACACCCTCATCCGCCTTGTGCTCGTGATCGGCCTGCCGATCGTCGTTTTCGCCTTGTTCTGGACGACCGGTTCGAGCCCGAGCGTCGTGAAGCTCTATTTTTCGCTGATCATCGCCGCAGCCCTTGGATTGTATATCCCCAATCTGTTTGTCCGCGCGAAGGCGGACCGGCGGCAGCGCGATCTGATCAACGGCTTCCCCGACGCGCTCGACCTGATGCTCGTGTGCGTCGAGGCGGGACTGGGCCTCGAAGCGGCGTTTTCGCGGGTGGGCATGGAAATGACACAGTCGCATCCGCGCCTCGCCGAGCAATTCGGCGCGGTCGTGCTTGAACTTCGCGCCGGCCGTAGTCACGAAGACGCTCTCAGGCGCATGGCAGACCGGGCTGGAGCCGACGAGATTCGGGCCTTCGCGACCTTGCTCATCCAATCGACCAAGCTCGGTTCGTCGATAGCGCAGACGCTGCGCACCTACGCGTCCGAGATGCGCGAGAAACGGCGCATGCGGGCCGAGGAGAAGGCGCACCGTTTGCCAGTTCTTATTTCTATTCCGCTCGTTGGATGCATGCTTCCGGTGATGATCGGAGTGCTCATGCTACCGGCGGCAATTCGAGTAGTTCGGGCTGTTCTACCGGCACTTCAACACCACGGAGGTTGACCATGAACGGGGGGGTCAAAGGTCTACTGGTCGCTGCGAGCTTCGCCGCTGCCGGATGCGCTGCTGCACCGAACGGGGTTGAGATAAGGCCGATTGCCGATCCCTCATCCAAGCTCAGGCCCGGTGCCGACGGGCTCGCAGATGCAAAGGGCCAGCTTGCTGTCGGCAATGTCGGGCTCGCGCTAGAAGGATTCCGCAAGGTTGCCCGCGACTATCCCGACAATGCCGAGGCGTTCGCCGGAATGGCGGCCTGTTATGAGGCAATGCGACGTTACGACCTGGCTGAGTCGAAGTACCAGGCTGCACTCGCGCTCGCGCCGCGCAATACAGCGCTGCTGGCCAAGCTAGCAGCCTCGCTCGATCAACAGGGGAAGGCCGATGCCGCCGCTGAAGTTCGCGGCGAGATCGCGCAGATCGCTTCTGCATCCGCGGCGCTGGATCAGGCCGAGCCCGACCCGCAGCCCGCGCCCGCAGCGGCGTCTCTCGAGCCTGCCCAGACCGTGTCGGTCGCGATTCCTGCGCCGAAGCTGACCGCGAGGGGCCCCGTCGCGCTTCCAGCGCTGGTGGCGGCCGCCGAGCAACCGGCCACGCCAATTCCGGCGCCGCGCCTGACGGATACTGAGCAGGTGAACCTGCTCGCCGGCCTTTCACCACGCCTCAACCCGATGTCGGTCGGACAGCTCGCGCCCGTCATCAATGCGCCTGCCGAGCCGGTACCCACAATGATTCCGGGGCCGCGACTGACCTATCAGGCAAAGGTGAACGTGGTCGCGGGTCTCGCGCCGCGGCTCAATTCGGTATCGGTCGGGCAGCTTGCGCCGGAGTTGGCTATGCCCTCCGAACCGGTGCCGACGATGATCCCTGCGCCGCGCCTGAACGATCAAGCCAAGGTGAACGTCGTGGCCGGCCTACAGACGCAACTCGCACCTCGGTTGGAGCGGATGTCGCTCGGCGAGGTCGCGCTCTTGACCGGCGGCGGGCCGGTTTGGCGCGGCAAGGTCGTAACCCGAACTCCGCAGAAGCTGACGATCCGCTGGGTTCCGGTGACGACCGCGGCGGTGCGGCCCAACATCCGGCTGCTCAATGCCGCTCGCGTCCAGGGCCTTGCTGCCCGCAACCGGAGCTATTTGCTCGATCGGGGCTGGCGGAAAATCGAGATCGGCGACGCGACCGCAACTCGCGAGCGCAGTATCGTGTTCTATCCCGCGATGCGTCCGATGCTTGGACGCAGTCTTGCGGCCCAGTTCGGTTTCCGGGCTCAACCGACGGATTCGAGCGAGGTATTCGTCGTCGTCCTCGGACGCGATTCCGCCGGACTTAGGGCGGCGCCAACCCGAGGATGATCGTACCGATCCTGCTCGCGCTGGACGTTGGGGCGACAGCTCCAGCTGTTCTGCCGCCTCCGGCGCTGAGCGATATCGAGCAAGCCATTCACGTGGGCCGGCTCGAGCAGGCGCAGCTGATGGTTGGCCGGGCGATGGCCGCGGGCGTCAAGGGCGCCCAGGTTGACCTGATCCTCGCCGATCTCGCCTTCGCCCAGGGCAAGAATGACGAAGCGCTGGTTCGCTACCAGCGGCTCCTCGCCATCGCGCCGGACGATGCGATGCTGGCCGAACGCGCCGGAATCGCCGCCATCAGGCTCGGAAACGTCGCAGTCGCCGCAGCGCTGATCGAGCGAGCGACGAAGTCACCAAATGCCTCCTGGCACGCGTGGAACGCACGCGGCGTCGTTGCCGACATGCGGCGCGACTGGTCTCAAGCGGACAAAGCCTATGCGAAAGCCGCTGAGCTCGCGCCCGACGATGCGGACATCCTCAACAATCAGGGGTGGTCCCAGCTTCTTCGCGGAGACTGGACCAAAGCAGCGGGACAGTTTGAGAAAGCCGCGGCGCGGGACCCGAAGTCTTCGCGCATCGCCAACAATCTGGAGCTTGCGCGCGCGGCATTGGCGAGCGATTTGCCGAAGCGCAGGCCCGGCGAAGATGACCGGGCGTGGGCAGCGCGCCTCAATGATGCCGGAGTCGCAGCCCTTCTGCTCGGCGACAAGCAACGCGCCGTCGCGGCGTTTGCCCAGGCCCTGGAAGCGAGTGGAAGCTGGTACGATCGGGCGGCAAACAATTTGAAAGCTGCGAACAGCCGATGAACCTCATACCGAATTCACCAACGTGGCTGGTGTTACTGCTCTTTGCCGCGCTGGCTGCGGCCGCGATCGAGGACTTCATCCGGCTCAAGATCTCCAACATCACCTGCCTGGCCGTCCTCGTGACAGCGCTGATCGCGATGGGCTTGAACGGATTTCCGCTCGCGCTGTGGCAAAATGCGGCGGTGTTCCTGGTTTTGCTCGCCGCCGGAACTCCGCTGTTTGCGGCGGGGAAAATGGGTGGCGGAGACGTCAAACTGCTGGCGTGCCTCGGCCTTTGGGTGAACATCAATGCCGGAGTTTGGTTGGTGGCGAGCGCCCTCATCGCCGGCGGCATATTGGCGGTCATCTACATCACCGTGCGCCTGGCGCGGGTTCGCGCCGGTAAGAAGTACCAAAGCAAGGGAATACCGTACGGCATTGCCATCGCCGCCGGTGCTTCCCTGATCTTTGCCGGGCAGTTCGGGTTGCTCACGCCCAAGCCGCAGCGCGACAACCCGCTCGCGATCCCCACCGACTTGGCCGGTTAGGCCGAAGGCGGCTCGAGCAACGAATCTCCGCCGAGCGACTGGTAGAGATCGACTCGGTTCTGGGCAGCCGTGAGCTTGGCCTGCACCATGATTTGCTGTGCCGAATAATAGGATCGTTGCGCATCGAGGCTGTTCAAGAAGCTGTCGATGCCGTTTTTGTACCGTGCATCGGTGAGCAGATAGACGTCCGCGGCCGCCGCTTGCTGCCGCTGCCGGGCGGATAGCTCGTCTTCGATCGTCCCGCGCCGAGCGAGGGCATCCGCGACTTCACGGAACGCGGTCTGGATCGCCTTCTGGTAAGCTGCGATCGCGGCTGCGCGCTGTGCCTCGGTTAGCCGGACATTGGCTCTTCCGGCCCCCGCGTTGAAGATCGTGTAGGTCGCATCGGCCGACGCTTGCCAGCCAAACGCTCCGCCGGTGAAAAGCTTGGCAAGTGCGCCGCTCGCAAATCCAAGCAGGCCCGTCAGCGAGATCCGCGGAAACAGGGTCGCTCGAGCCGCGCCGATCTGGGCGTTCGCCGCGCGGAGCTGATATTCGGCCTCAAGCACGTCGGGACGGCGCAGCAGGACATAGGAATCGAGGCCGGCCGGAAGCTCTGCGACGGTCGGCGCGGCTTCGTCGATCGAGCCTGGAAGCAGTTTGGCGTCGATCGGAGCCCCGACCAGCAGCTGAAGCAGGTTTATGTCCTGGGCGAGGGCTGTCCTCTGACGAGCAAGATCGGCCTGCGCTGCCGTGAGGACTTCCTCGGCCTGGCGAAGGTCGGTGCGAGGGGCGATTCCGCCCTTGAGACGAGCATCGGTGAGACGGACGCTCTTTTCGGCATTCGCGGCGGTTTGCCGTGAAATCAGCAGCAGGCTCGAATCGGACGCATAAGTGAGCCAGGCGCGGGCGATGTCGGAAACCAGGGCGAGCCGGGTCGAGCGCGCCGCCGCCTCGCTCGCGAAATATTTCTGGAGCTGGACGTGGCTGAGCGAGCGCAGTCGTCCGAACAGATCGAGCTCGAAGGAGGGGATGCTGAGACCGGCCTGGTAGTCCGCATCAACCGTCGAGCTCTTGTCGCCGGTCGCGGTAACGCCGGCGGCCGCATTGACGGTCGGGAACTGGTTGGCGCGTTGGATGCGATATTGCGCCCGCGCGGCGGCGATGTTCGCGGCGGCGGCCATCAGGTCGCGGTTGTTGGTGAGCGCCTGGCCGATCAGCGTTTGGAGCCGCGGGTCGCGGAAGATATCGCGATACGTGACGGCGGGGAGCGCCGCTTCGCTCTGCCGCAGATAGGAGTCCCCGGTCGGCCAGGAGGCCGGAATGGCTGGGTCCGGACGCACATAATGCGGCTCCAGCGACATGCAGCCCGCCGCCAGTACCGCAAGTGCTGCGGCGAGGCGCCTCACGCGCTCGCCTCCCGCCGCCGTTCCATCCGGATTCTCAGCTTTGCCAGTCCGTCACGAACGCTTCGGCGAACGAGCACGAAGAATAAGGGAATGTAGAAGATCGCGAGGATCGTGGCGGTCAGCATTCCGCCAACGACGGCGGTGCCGATCGCGATCCGGCTATTCGCCCCGGCGCCTGTGGAAAGGGCAAGGGGCAGCACTCCGAAGATGAAGGCGAAGCTTGTCATCAGGATCGGGCGGAGACGGATCCGGGCCGCCTCGATTGCAGCGTCGATCACGCGCTTGCCTTCGCGCTCGGCCCGCTCGGCGAATTCGACCATCAGGATCGCATTCTTGGCGCTGAGGCCCATCGTCGTGATCAGGCCCACTTGCAGATAGACGTCGTTTTGCAGCCCGCGGAGGGTCACGAAGAAAATCGAGCCGACGAGGCCGAGCGGAATGACGAGCAACACGGCGACCGGGATCGACCAACTCTCGTAAAGTGCGGCAAGGCACAGGAAAACGACGATCAGGGCGACGGAATAAAGGATCGGCGCCTGGCCCGACGACAACCGCTCCTGATAGGATTGCCCCGCCCAGGCGACGCTGATCCCGGGGATCTGCGAAGCCAGATTTTCGATGGTGGTCATGGCCTGGCCAGAGCTAACTCCCGGAGCGCCTTGTCCCGAAAACTCGAAGGACGAATAGCCATTGAAGCGCGACAGGCTGGTCGGGGTCGTCATCCATTCGCTCTGCGAGAAGGAAGAGAAGGGCACCATATCGCCCTGGTTGTTGCGAACGAACCATTGGCCGATGTTGTCGGGATTAGCGCGGTAAGGGGCGTCACCCTGGACATAGACGCGCTTCACCCGGCCGCGGTCGATGAAGTCGTTGACGTAGCGCCCGCCCCAGGCCGTCGAGATGGTGCTGTTGACGTCGCCGGAGCCCAGCCCGAGCGCGGCGAGGCGCTCCTGGTTGATGTCGACTTTCAGGCTGGCGACGTCGGGCAGCTCGCTAAGGCGGACGGACGCGAGCGACGGTTCCGCCGTCGCTGCTGAGAGAAGCTTGTCGCGAGCCGCCGCGAATTGCTCCGTCGTCATGCCACCCGTGTTCTGGATTTCCATGGTGAAGCCGCTTGACTGGCCGAGACCGCGAATCGCGCCGGGAACGAGCGCGAATACCTGGGCGTCGCGAAGTCCGCGAAAGGCGCCGGACGCGCGCGCGACAATCGAATCCGCTGAATCCTTGCCGCTCGTCCTTTTGTCGTAATCGGCAAGATTGATGAACGACTGGCCGGTGTTCTGGCCTGCCGCGCCCTGGCCGCCGCCGGCGACCGTGAAATAGGTCTTCACGTTGCGCTTCTCGGGTCCGCGCAGGAAATAGTCTTCGATCTGTCGCTGCGCCTGAACGGTACGAATCTGGGTCGCTCCCGCGGGCAGGCGAAACTGGATGAATGCAGCGCCCTGATCTTCCGTCGGAAGAAACCCCGTCGGGAGCCGGAAGAACAGCAGGATCAGCAACGCGCAAACCCCGCCGTAAATGCCGAGGAACAGCCATTTCCGGTCGACAACCCGGCTTACGGTCCCGACGTACCAATGGACCAGCCGGTCGAAGGTCTCGTTGAACTTGAGACGTCCGCGCTCAAGCAGATGCGCGGGTCGCGGGAACCGCCGGCCGAACGAAGTTTCCTCGACCGTCGAATGCGTGCGCCTCAGGAGATTGGCGGCGATCGCCGGGCTCAAGGTCAGGGCGATGAAGATCGACAATACCATCGCCGAGACGATGGTTGCCGAAAACTGCCGGTAGATGACCCCGGTCGATCCGCCGAAAAACACCATCGGCAGGAAGACCGCCGAAAGGGACAAAGCGATGCCGATCAGCGCCATCTGGATTTGCCCCATCGACTCGATGGTGGCCTCGCGCGGTGTCATGTCCGGATTTTCGTGCATCAACCGTTCGACGTTCTCGACCACGACGATGGCGTCGTCGACGAGCAGGCCGGTCGCGAGCACCAGCCCGAACAAGGTCATCGTGTTGATCGAAAAGCCGAGCGCGTAGAGGATCGCGAAGGTGCCGAGGAGCACGACCGGCACTGCGATGAACGGGATAAGGGTCGCTCGCCAGCTCTGCAGGAATATGAAGATGACGAGGACGACGAGGATGATCGCCTCGATCAGGGTCTTCAGGACCTCGTAGATGGAAAGCTTGATGAAATCGCTGGTGTCGTTGGCGTAGGCATAATTGTAACCGGCCGGCATGCGCGGTGCGATTTCCGCGACCTTCGCCTTGACCAGCTGGGCGGTGCGAAGCGCGTTGGCGCCGGGCTCGAGCGAAATTCCGATGCCCGCACCGGGATGACCGTTGGCGCGGATCCTTGCGGAATAATTGTCGGCCCCGAGCTCCACCCGGGCGACATCGCTGAGCAGCACTCGAGCACCGGTCGGGTCGGCTTTGACGATGATGTTGCGGAACTGCTCGGGGGTCTGAAACCGCGACTGAGCGGTCACGGTTGCGTTCAGCATCTGCCCTTCGGGTTGAGGCAGCCCGCCGACTTCGCCCGCGGCGACCTCCGTATTCTGGTTCTGGATCGCCGTGACGACGTCGCTCGGCATCAGGTTGAAGCTCGAGAGTTTGTGCGGGTCGAGCCAGATTCGCATCGCGTAGGATGAACCGAAGACGTTGACGTCGCCCACACCCGGAATGCGCGACAGCTCGTCCTGCATGTTCGTCGTGAGCCAGTCGGACACGTCGAAGTTCGTGCTCCTGTCGGTTTGGTCGTAGATTCCGACGATCAGCAGGAGGTCGGGCGAGCCTTTGCTCACCCGCACGCCCTGCTGCTGGACCTGTTGAGGCAGCCGCGAAATCGCCGCCTGGATGGCGTTTTGGACCTGGACCTGCGCGATGTCGGGGTCGACGCCCTTGGCAAGGATGACGCTAATGTTCACCTGCCCACGGGCGGTCGACGACGACTGGAAGTAGAGCAGCCCGTCAATTCCCGTCAGCTGTTGTTCCAGGATCTGGGTCACGCTGCTTTCGAGCGTCTCCGCCGATGCTCCGGGATAGGTCGCCCGGATATTGATCTGGGTCGGCGCGACGTCCGGATATTGAGCGACGGGGAGGGCGGTGATCGCCCCGATCCCCATCAACATGATGATGATCGCGATCACCCAAGCGAAGATCGGGCGATCGATGAAAATCTTCGACATGCGCTAGCCGCCGCCGCGCCGGTTCGCGTTCATTTTCTTGAGGACGTCGGGCGGCGGCGCCTTGACCCGCTGCGGACTGGACGCGGGAACCGGCTTGATCGGGGCGCCGTCTTTCAGGTTCGCCGTTCCTTGGGTGATGACCTTCTCACCGGGCGCCAAGCCCTGAGTCACGACCCAATAAGGGCCCTGCGTTCGGTCTGCGACGACGACTCGCCGCACCGCTTTGTTGCCGGGGCCGACGACCCAGACGGTCGCATTGCCCTGCGGATCGCGCGAGACACCTGCCTGGGCAACGAGGAAGGCGCTAGTGTCGACCGCCTGGGCGAAGCGGGCCGTGACGAACATTCCGGGAAGAAGGATCGATTGGGGGTTCGCGAACCGCGCCCGCAAGGTCACCGTTCCGGTTGCCTGGTCGACCAGCACCTGGCTGAACTCAACCGTGCCGCTGAAGCCATAATCGCTGCTGTCGGGGAGCTTGAGGCGCACTTGCGCGGCCGTCGGGACCGCTCCGCCCTGGCTCAGCGCCTTGCGCAACGCGAGCAGGTCGGCAGCAGATTCCTGGATGTCGACAAAGACCGGATCAAGCCGAGTGATCGTCGTCATCGGGTCCGCCTGGTTGGCGGTGACCAGAGCGCCTTCGGTCACGTTCGACAGGCCGATGCGGCCCGTAATTGGCGCCGGGACGCGGGTGAATCGGACATTGACCTGCGCGGCCCTCAGCGCGGCATTGTTCTGCGCGACCGAGGCTTCGGCCTGGCGCGCCTGGGCGAGCGCGTCGGTGTAGTCCTGCTTGGAGACGGCCTCCATGTCGGCGAGCGGCTTATAGCGCGCGGCGCGGGTCCGGGCCGCCTGCGCGCTTGCGCGGGCGCTCTGCAGGTTCGCGGCCGCCTGCGCCGCCTGTGCCGAATAGATGCTCGGGTCGATCTGGTAGAGCGTCTGGCCCTGGCTGACGACCGAGCCCTCGCGGAACAGCCGCCGAAGGACGACCCCCGAGACCTGCGGCCGCACTTCCGACACTTGATAAGCCGCAACGCGGCCGGGCAGCTCTTGCTCGATCGGTGCACTGCCTTGCTGGACGACGACGAAACCGACCGTTTGCGGACCGCCAGGCCCACCGCGTCCGCCGCCCTTCGCTCCGCCCTGAGCGTCGCTATTGCCGCAAGCGGCCAGCAGGCCCGCTCCAAGAATGACGGCAAGATATGTGCTGAGGTGGCGCAAGAGGGGGGTTGGCTCCGTTGTCAAATCCGTCCGTGGCTCGCCCCCGTTTGGTCCGGCGGCGGCATTTGAGCATTTCATTTGGTTTTGCAACCTGAGTGTGAAAGCTCGAAGACAGTCGACCCGGCCGCTTTCGACAAACGGGGTCGCCTAGCTCGACAAGCGTCGGTATGCCGCGTCGGCAATGATCAGCACCAGCACTCTTTCCGACCGTCGCGGCCTGTGGGCTTTCGCCCTCGGGGTGGCTCTCGTTACGTCGGGCGTGCTGCTGCACGCGCCGATGTTCTGGATGGGGCGGATGTCCCATTTCCAGCTCTACGGTATGCCCGTCGGCTGGGACATGATCGCGGGGATGGTCGCGATTGTGTCCGGAGTGGGAATTGCTGCCTACGGGCTGCTCCCGAAGGACATCGCGAAGCAGCTCGCTGTATCCCAGGACATTGTCGTCACGCCGCCTGAGGATGCGCCGCTCAGCCGGGCCCACTGGACGCTGATGGCGGTTCTCGTGATCGCGCTCATCATCGACATCATGAAGCCGGCCAGCCTTGGCTTCACCATCCCCGGAATGGTGAAAGAATATCATGTGCCCAAGTCCAGCGCGTCGCTGGTGCCGTTCTTCGCGCTGACTGGAACGGTGGTTGGCTCGATCGTCTGGGGCATCATCGCGGACGTGTACGGACGTAAGGCGTCGATCCTGCTGTCGGCGGTGATGTTCGTCGGCACGTCCATCTGCGGAGCCATGCCCTCGCTCTACTGGAACGTCGGAATGTGCTTCATGATGGGCGCTGCAGCCGGCGGAATGCTTCCGGTGACCTATGCGCTTCTCGCCGAGATGATGCCGAGCAAGCACCGCGGCTGGGCGTTGGTGCTTGTTGGCGGGCTCGGAGCCGTCGGCGGCTACTTCGCAGCCAGCGGCTTTTCGGCACTGCTCCAGCCGAGCTTCGGCTGGCGGATCTTGTGGCTACTTAACCTGCCGACGGGCCTGTCGCTCGTACTGCTCGGGGCGCTGATCCCGGAATCCGCCAAATTCCTCCTTGCGCGAGGCCGCAGGGAGGAAGCTCGGCGGGTTATGGAACGCTTCGGTTCCAAGGCGCGCACCACCACTCACGCTGAGGAGGTCGCGCTGGCCAGTGGGCCGTCGGTGGCCCTGACCGGCCGCGCTTTCTTCGGCAAGCTCACCGCGCTTAGCCTGTCGGCCATCTGCTACGGCCTAAT
>Ga0207703_10005270_pt1 | contig 10422 bp, 7 predicted proteins | sample KBSSwiS12_FD_184304 | JGI IMG/M metagenome (GOLD analysis project Ga0207703, IMG submission 184304) | Switchgrass rhizosphere microbial communities from Kellogg Biological Station, Michigan, USA - KBS Switchgrass S1-2 (SPAdes) (version 2) | ecosystem: Host-associated > Plants > Roots >... | reverse complement strand
CGAAGTTGAGCCGGAAGCTGCGCATATCCCAGTTGGCGCTGCCAACCAGCGCCCACAGGCCATCGACGCTCATCAACTTCGAGTGATTGAAGGGAGCCGGATAGGTCCAGACACGGCCGCCGGCGGTCAGCAGCGGGGCCATCTGTACCCGGGAGCCCCAATCCACGGTGGGGTGATTACTGTGCTCCGGCACGACCAGGTCAACTTCCACGCCCCGGTAGGCGGCCAGCGAGAGCGCTGTAATGATCCGCTCGTCCGGTAGGAAGTAGGGGGTCATGATCCTGATTGACGTGCGCGCACAACCCAGCGCTTCCAGGATCACGAACTCGATCTTTTCCAGGTCGTTGTCCGGGCCCGAAGTCACGACACGAGCCGTGCTGTCGCCGGCGTGGGCGAGCGGCGGAAACCAGGCATCGCCTGTCAGGGCCTCTCCCGCGACGAACAGCCAGTCAGCCGCAAAGACTTCGATCAGCTGGGCGACGATGGGACCTTCGAACCTGAAATGAGTATCGAACACCGGGTGGCGCGGGTGGCGCTCCGTCAGATTCTCCGCGCCGATGTTGAGTCCGCCGGTAAACACGACCCGGCCATCGATACCGAGAATTTTCTTATGACTGCGCAGATTGAGGAACGGCATGCGCCAGGGAAGGGGCGAATGCAGGAAGCGCGCGGCGGGCACACCTGCGCGACGCAGGCGGCGATAAGTTGACGAGGTGAAGTATCCCCCGCCGTAGCCATCGATGAGTACCCGCACTTCGACGCCGCGCTGTTTTGCGCGGATCAGCGCATCTATGAATTCGTTACCGGCTGCATCAGCGCGAAAAATGTAACTCGACAGCGCAATGCTGTGCTGTGCCGACTCGATGGCGGACAGCATCTTCGGGTAAGCGTTATCACCATTTCGCAGTATGCGAATGTCATTGCCGTCCTCGGTAGGCCGCCCGGTGATCCGTTGCCCGGCTCGTTCGAGTGGTGCGAGCTGATCATCACGCTTCGCGTCTCGCGCGGACTTCGTGGTCCGGGCGGCGGGGCGTGGTCGGCGCAGGTTCAGAGCGCGCCGTCGAACTCTGTTGATACCGAGTAGCAGGTAGAGAACGCTGCCGAGAATAGGTGCGAGCCATGCGACACCGATCCAGGCAACACTCGAGCCCGCCTCGCGCTTGGTCAGCAGCACATGAATGGTAACGCCCGCCGCCAACGCCAGGTGAGCGAGAGGAACGACGACTTCGCCGCGTTCGAACATCTCGATGTAGGTGGCGCTCATGGCGCACCCACTAACCCAGCTCCCGGGTTTGCTCCTCGAGCGCTTCCGAGGCCTCGAGCCAGGCCGTCTCGACTTTCTCCGTCTCACGCGCCAGCTGAGCCTGCTGCGCGAGAAGCTCCTTCAGGCGCTCCTTCGATGCGGCCGCGTAGATGTCGGGGGCAGCCAGCTGCGTCTGCAGTGCGGCGGACTTTCCTGCCAGACGGGAGAGCTCCTCATCGTATTGCGCTATCTTCGCTTTCAGCGGAGTCAGCCGATTGCGGCGCTCCGCTTCTTCCCGCTTGCGTTGCTTGCGAGACTCGGCGCTCTCCGATGATTGCGCAGCGGCGCTTTCCCGCCGCGATGTTGACTGCCCAGCGGCGCCTTCGCGCCGCGAAATCGATTGATCCTGTGGGGCGAAGGCCGGGTTCCCTTTCGATGTCTCGTCCAACCACTTGGCGTAGTCCTCGAGATCGCCGTCAAACGGTGTTGCCCGACCCTGGTGTACTACGATGAACTCATCCGCGACAGTGCGCAGCAAGTGGCGGTCGTGCGAGACCAGTACCACCGCCCCCTCGTAATCCTGCAAGGCCACGGCCAATGCCTGGCGCATTTCAAGGTCCAGGTGGTTGGTGGGCTCATCCAGCAACAGCAGGTTGGGGCGCAGGTAAGCGGTCAGCGCAAGCACCAGGCGGGCTTTCTCTCCGCCTGAGAACGGTGCAACGGGCTCAAACACGCGATCACCGCGGAAACCGAATCCCCCGAGGAAGTCGCGCAACTGCTGTTCCGTCGCACGGGCAGCGAGCGCCGCTCCGATGCGGCGCAGATTATCGAGTGGCGATTCCTTGACATTGAGTTGTTCGAGTTGATGCTGCGCAAAATAGCCAATGCTCAGGTCGCGCGCTTCGGTGCGCGTACCTGCCAGCGCAGGAAGCTCTCCGGCCAATAGCTTCATGAAGGTTGATTTACCCGCGCCGTTGCGGCCGAGGATCGCCACACGTGCGCCCGGCGCCAACGTCATGTTGACGCGCTCGAGAATTGCCCGCCCGTTGTAACCGGCGGACTGGTTCTCCAACGCCAGCAACGGCCGGGGCAGCTTGGGCGGCTGTGCGAATGAGAACTCGAACGGCGAATCCACGTGAGCAGGGGCGATGCGTTGCATGCGCTCCAATGCTTTCAGGCGGCTTTGAGCCTGCCGGGCCTTGGTCGCCTGGGCGCGGAAACGCTCGACGAACGACTCCATGTGTTTGATTTCGCGCTGTTGCCGGGTGTAGAGCGCTGATTGCTCGGCCAGCTCGGAAGCACGCTGCTCTTCGAACCCGGAATAGTTGCCACGGTAGGCGCGCGCCCGGGCATGTTCGATGTTGACGATGCGATTGACGATTCGATCCAGGAATTCGCGATCGTGTGCAATGAGCAGGAGCGTGCCCGGGTACTCGCGCAGCCAGGTTTCCAACCAAAGGATGGCATCGAGATCGAGGTGGTTGGTGGGCTCATCGAGCAGCAGCAGGTCCGATCGGCACATCAACGCTTGTGCGACGTTGAGCCGCACTCGCCAGCCGCCGGAAAAGGAGCTTACCGGGCGAGACTCGTCGGCCGTAGTAAAGCCGAGCCCGTGCATGAGCCGCCCCGCGCGACTGCGTGCGTCGTAGCCACCCACCGCGGCATAACGTCCATGAAGCTCCCCGAGCTTGAGCCCGTCATGCTCGGCCTCCGCAATGGACTGCTCGATGGCGCGTAACTCGGCGTCCCCGTCCAGGACGAATTCGATCGCCGGTTGCTCGGTGGCGAGCAGCTCCTGTGACACGTGCGCAATGGCCAGACTCGATGGCATTTCGAACGTGCCGGCATCGGCTTGCAGATCACCGCGAACCAGCGCCAGCAGACTCGACTTGCCACTACCGTTCTCGCCTGTGATTCCCACCTTCTCGCCCCGGAACAGGCCGAAGGTCGCGCCTGAGAACAGAACGCGAGGTCCGCGCCGTATGGTGACGTCAGTGAAGTTGAGCATGCGGGTGTTAGGCTTTCCGCCGGTCAGCCTGACTGGCTCGATGCCGCCCAGATGTTCAACCCGCCGTCATTGGCATGCGAGTCGATTTCATCGAGCTCGCTCTGGCTGAACTGCAGGTTGCGCAGCGCCCCGAGCGAGTCCTCGATCTGCGCCCAGTGGCTGGCACCGATCAGTGCACTGGTGATTACGGGTTTTCTGAGCACCCAGGCGATAGCCATCTGCGCAAGGCTCTGGCCCCGGCGCTGCGCGATCTCATTCAGTGCGCGCACATTCGCCAGGTTGCGTTCGGTCAGGATGCTCTTGTTGAAAGAGCCGTCCTGTGCCGCGCGGGACGAGTCCGGAATCCCTTTGAGGTACTTGTTGGTGAGCAGGCCTTGCGCCAGGGGCGAGAAGGCGATGCAGCCCAGCCCGTCGGCCTCGAGCACCCCCAGCAGCTCCTTCTCCACCCAACGGTTGAGGATGGAATACGAAGGTTGATGAATCACGAAGGGAAGCTTCATGGCGCGCAGCAGAGCGCTCGCTTCGCGGGTCTTCTGCGGACCGTAGGAGGAGATTCCAACATAGAGCGCCTTGCCGCTGCGCACGGCGGTTTCCAGCGCGCCCATGGTCTCCTCGAGCGGCGTATTGGGGTCGAAGCGATGCGAATAGAAGATGTCCACGTACTCCAGGCCCATGCGCTTCAAGCTCTGATCGAGGCTGGCCAGCACGTACTTGCGCGAGCCCCATTCGCCATAGGGGCCGGGCCACATGAGATAGCCCGCCTTGGTGGAGATGACCAGCTCGTCCCGGTAGGCGGCGAGGTCGGTGGCCATGATGCGGCCGAAATTCTCTTCCGCCGAGCCGGGCGGCGGACCGTAATTGTTGGCCAGATCGAAGTGAGTGATGCCGCGATCGAAGGACTTCAGCACCATTTCCCGTGCAGTCTCGAACGGCGCGCTGCCGCCGAAGTTCTGCCACAACCCCAGGGAAATTCGCGGCAACTGCAGGCCGCTGCGGCCACAGCGGGCGTAGGGAAGTGATTTATAGCGGTCGGCAGCGGCTAAATACATTACAAGAACCTCTTCCGGCGCGCTTCGCGCGGCGCATGACAAAATACTGGCTCAAGCGAGCGGTCACTTTTACGCTGAAGTGGACCTGCAGCGTAGGAATAACCTCGACTAGCGTAGACCGATGGAAACAGCGGACACGATCCAAAATTCTACCGCGCACAGCGCGTCCCGCGGCACCAGCGGTCTCGGCCTGGTGCTGGCGGGCGGACTGGTTGCCGGTGCCCTCGATCTGACCTTTGCTTTTCTGTTCTATTGGCCGCAGGGGGCCACTCCGCTGCGAATTCTGCAATTCATCGCCAGTGGGGTTCTGGGCCGGGGGTCGTTCCAGATGGGACTTGCGAGCGCTGCCCTCGGCGCTTTTTTCCATTTCTTCACCAGCGTGTGCGCGGCCGCGATCTACTACCTGGTCAGCCTGCGCTTCTCGTTCCTGACCCGCCGGGTGCTCATATCAGGCGCAATCTTCGGCGTTCTGATGTTTCTCGCGATGCGTTTCATCGTGGTACCGCTATCGGCGATCAAGCCTGCCCCGATGAAGGTCGGTAACGTCATCGGCGAGTTGTGTTCGCACGTGTTCCTGTTCGGCATGGTGATCGCGTACGCGGTGTCGCGTGCGACCACTGTGCGGCGGCCGCAGTAGCGCGCACCCCGACATAGGGCGCCCCTCACGCCCCTAAGGGGCTATCACCACATCAGGTCGTCGGGAACCACGAAGTCCTTGTAGGCGTCGGCGTCATCCGGCTCGGGGCTCGCTTTGGGCTGCACGAGCGGGACGACCTGTGTCGCATCACGCTCGCGAATGCGTTCGGCGATCGCTGCAGGGACCACGGCGTAGTGTCCCCTGTAGCGCACGATCATCAGCTCGCCTCGCGTCAGCTGCTCACGCCGCTGGGCGTCGACCGACATGCGGCGGATCTTCTTTCCATCAATGAAGCTGTAGTGATCGTCGGTCTCGAGCCGCGGCACCCGATTCTGCTCGATGATCTGCTCGATCTGGGCGATGCGTGCCCGCCGCTGGGCCTTGTCCTCGCGCCGGCGGTTCAGTTCCTGGTCGCGCGCGACCTTCGCGGCCTGGGCCTGTTGCGTCTGAGCCTTGAGAGACGGCGGCGGCTGCGGCTGGCCGTGACTCTGGTTTTGCCCAGCACCCTTGCTCGGGTTCGGGGCGGATTTGTGCTGGGCTGGGTTCGCACCGGGGCGCTGGCCGACTTTGGGGCGGGGCCGGTCGCGGAACTGCCGTTGCTGCTCCTGCTGCGCTGCCTGCCGTGCCTGCTTCTCAGTGACGAGGCCGGCCGCCAGGAGCTGATCGCGCAAAGAACTATTCATGGGTGAAAGGGCGGGCGTTAACGCAAAAAGTAGGCTGCGTATATTAGCTAACGCATTTGTCATTGGCATTGCCGGCGCACGCATTGCGCGCGTCGAGGCGGGATTGAGAACAGCGAAGCCTTAGGCCCGTCTTCCCGGCGCTGCGCGCCGCTGTATTTTGCCGGCCACGCAGCGGTTGCAGGCCAGTTTGGCCCCGCCAGGCGCCATAAAAAAGGCCCGGCTTGCGCCGGGCCTTGATCAAACGATCAATGAAAGCAACTTACCAGCGGTCGCGACCGCCGCCGCCACCACCGCCGCTGTTACCACGGAAGCCGCCGCCACCGCCGCCTGGACGTCCGCCACCGCCACCCGTGCGGGGCTTGTCCTGAGCCTCGTTGACGCGCAGCTGACGACCACCCATGTCGTGGCCGTTCAGGCTCTGGATGGCCCGGGCCGCATCGGCCTGGCTCATCTCGACGAACCCGAACCCGCGGGGGCGGCCGGTCTCACGATCGGTCGGCAGCGACACGGACTCGACAGTCCCGTGCTGCGAGAACAACGTGCGAACGTCCGCCTCGCTGGCGCTGAAAGGCAGATTGCCTACATAGATTTTGGCCATAAATTTAGTCACTCTCCAAACAACTCGAAGCAGTCGGGCAGATAAAAAGGGTTGGCTGCCCTGGCCACTTCACACGGCAGGAACACCAGTCAGGTCAGGGAGAGTGTGTCTCACGAGCCCAAAGAACCGTAGATCCTGTCACCTGATCGCTTTCGGTTCGGCTGATGATCCACAATGCATAAAGCACTTAGGGACGAGACGGACGTGGGCGATCGGCGCAAAGTATGCCAGAAGCGACGCTTGTATACCCCCAGATGAATGAACCTTCGATGTTTTAAATTGTCGCGAACGCGCCATGGTTCACGCCAGGCGGGGTAGATGGTTGCCTGGGCTGGATTCGGCCGAACGTATACGTCGCCGCTCTGGCCACCGTTGTCATAAAATATATCCATTATAATCAATGTGTTGCACGCGAGTTGAATTTGCTCTGGCGCGTTGACGCATTGTGACATTGCACGGCGTTGCGCCCTGCGTTGGATTCTCTCCCGTCAGTAGCTCATACATCGAGCACGGCAAAGTGTTGCGTTGGGGCCGCGCGTGCGGCGCGCGCGCGCCGCTACGGCGCTGGACCATTTAACGATCAATCGTAAAATGGTCCCCCAGGGCAGTGCGGGATCGTGGGGATAGGCATGGCCGAACAGGCCCGGCATCACGAGCAGGTTCTGCGTGAGCGTTTGGCGCGGGCGCGGACGCTCATCGTTGGTGGGCCACGGCAGGTCGGCAAGACGGTCGCCTGCGCCCGGCTGTCACCGAACTATCTGGACTGGAATGACGTTGCCGACCGTGTCGTCCTCGTCAGAGGGCCCGAGGCCATTCTCAAACATCTCGGGTTGGAGCGCGCGCGCGAGCGAGAAGCGACGGTTGTCATCGACAACCTGCATGGACATCGCAACTGGAAAGGCCTGCTGCGAAACTTCAGCGCCCGTTATGGAGCTCGGCTGCGCCTCCTGGTCACTACACTCGAAGCGCCAAGTGGACCGCGGAGCGGGTTGCCGGTGAGCTCTCATGTCTTACGTCTGCATCCCTGGACTGTTGGTGAATGCGCGCACGCGCTCACGACAGATTCGCTCATAAAGGCGCCTGCGGACATCAGTGACGCGGATTGGAACGCGCTGTTGGAACATGGTGGCTTTCCCGAGCCGTTCGCCAAACGCGATGCGCGCTTCACCGGCCGGTGGTACGAACGGCGCCAGCAGGAATTGCTCGATATCGATCTGCCCAGGTCCGCAGCCGTGCGGGATCCTGCAATCATACAGATGCTGGCGCTGCTTCTGGCGGAGCGCTCCGGGACACCCTTGATCTATTCTGACTTGAGCCGCGAGCTGGATGTCACTGTCGATACCATTCGGCGTTGGATGGATGTGCTGGTCGGACTGCAGCACGGCTTTCGCGTGCGCCCCTGGTTCACGCGCGTGCCCAAGGCGCTGCGCAAGGAGCCGAAGTGGTTTCTGCGGGATTGGTCGGCGGTTACGGACCCGCTGGCCCGTGGTCGAACGTTCGTCGCCTGCCACCTGCTGAAAGCGGTCGAGGGTTGGACCGACCAGGGACTCGGCCAATTCGAGCTACGCTATGTGCGCGACAAGTCCAAGCGGGAAGTTGATTTCCTGGTGCTGCGGCAGCGCCGCCCCTGGTTCCTCGTTACGGTTGCCAACGATGAGGTATTGAGCCCGGCACTGCAGTACTTTCAGGAATGTACGCGCGCGCGGCATGCATTCCAGGTGATTCTGGACGGCCCCTTTCTGCAGACGGATTGCTTCGCGCGGACTGAGCCGGTGATGGTCTCGGCACGCACGCTGTTGAGTCAACTACTGTGAGGAAGTTGGAAAAGTGATGTCAGGCCGCCATCGGCACGGCGACCTGCACCCGGTTGCGGCCCGATCTCTTTGCCGCATAAACGGCAGCGTCTGCCCGGGCGATGAGGTGCTCGCCCCAGACACCCAGCATGTCACTAGTGGCGACGCCGATGCTGCATGTGAGCGCGATCGGTTCCCCAAAACCCTCAACTCGCACGCCGGCAACACGCTCGAGGATGCGTTGCGCAATCGGGTGGGCCGCCGCGGTGTCCGCGCTGCTCAGGATGACGACAAACTCCTCGCCTCCATAGCGGCCTATGACGTCTGACTGACGCAGCTCTGCCTGGATGGGTGGAATGATCGCCGTCAGGCAGGCATCACCCGCGGGGTGGCCGAACGAGTCGTTGATTTCCTTGAAGTGATCCAGGTCGATGAACAACAGCGAAATGGGCAGCCCGCGGGCCCGGGCGCGGAGGCAGGCCGCATCCAGCCGCTCGAGGAGCGAGCGACGGTTGAGCACGCCGGTGAGTGCATCAATCTGGGCGTGCCGCTCCGCCTCCGAGAGAGCACGACGTTGATCACGCAGTCGATCCGCGATACCGAGCGCAATCAGCAGTGCCGCGGCCACTATCGATAGCGGCAGGCCGAAGTAGATGATCCGGTCATGATCGTCGGAGCGCCCAGCGGTCACCAGTAACCGGACCGCCGTTTCTATCGTAAAGGCTTCCAGGAGCGTCCATGCGAGCAGGAACCACCCGGCCGAGCGATTGCCACGGCGCCAGGCGATGAACGCTACAACCAGGGTGTACACCGCAGCCACGAGGAAAAGGAGGTTGCCGATGCCATTGATCAGGTCCTCGAATCCGATCAGCTTGATGAGATTTGAGAACGTCAGCAGCATGAATGCGCCTGCCAGCCAGCCAAACGCCGTGTAGTGGCGTGGCATGGCGCGGCGCAGGTCGGCAATTTCCCGCACGAACAGGCAAGCCACGGCGCCACACAGTGCTGACAAGACATTCCAGGTAAAGCCGGTCAGCGGCGCAGCCGCGGACAACCAGGGCCAGTCGAAACCCTGCCCGGAAAAGTAGGCAACCCAGAGCGCCTCCAGCGCGAAGAGCGTGGAGTAAAGGAGGAATGTCCTTTCGGCGAGTACGATCCACATCAGCAGCGCGGCTATGGCCACTGCTGCCAGCGCACCAAAGGTGAGCGTGGTGACTCGAGCCACGCTGGCACCCTCGCTGAGAAAATTCGTGAGGGTGGAAGTCGAAAACCGCGGTGTACCGTATCCGGCCCCGGGGGGCTCGACACGGACATACACGGTGCCGTGCTCGGCTGGCAGGACGAAAGCAAGGTCTCGGGCTCCACCGAATTCCGGAATGTGCGCCGCAATGGGCAGTGGGCGGCCGGCCCCGGGCGGATACACCTGGAACTTGTGCAACATCCCCGAGTGGACCACCAGGATGGGAATGTCATTGGTGTTGGGCTCGCCCATATTGGGCTGGCCCGTAACGGGCTCGCCCATTTTGGGCTCGCCCATACTGGGCGCGTCGCCCGCGGCGGCGCGGGTGTCACTGTGAATTCGCAGCCAGAAGGTCTCGCCGCGAGCCGCTGACTCACGGAAGCTCCCTTGTGTGAAGCGCGAATCGAGCGAGCCGCTGGTGACCTCGGAGGTGGTTGCGTCCGCGACAGTTCCATCGAGAGTCTGAATTTCGAGTGTCGCGGCCGCAGCGGTGCCCGCGATCATGCAGCACGTGACCAGATTCAGGATGCACCGGAATGCAGCGGCGCGCGCGCTCGTGCGGGAACTGCCCATCGGTAAACCGATATGACTACTACTATAGTCTCGGATTATGCCGCAAAGCAGTTCCCGCGCGTTGAGTTGTTGGGGTGTGCGTTAGTCGAGCATGGACGTAGCGCGGGGGTTTGCGCCCTTAGCGCATTTGGCCGTGCCCGGTGAACCTCTTATCTTCGCTCCCAATGACCTTCCGACATGTGCCAACCATCGCGCTCATGCACCCAGCGGTGAGGGACCCATCGCTCGCGAGGGTGGGGGCGCTCCCAATGACCCGACACCCACTCGTGTCGTTCACCGCTCCATCTCCAGTACCCGCCGAGCCAGACATAGCCGACGGCGGGCGGTGGACCGTATTCCTCGAACCTGGGTGGAGGCGGCGCTGTGTACACCGCAGTGCCTACGTAATATCGATGCGGCGGTGGGGCGGCGATGATGCATCCACCGAGCAGGGCCGCTAGCACGGAAATTGCTACCAGCTTAGTTGCGCGAAAAGAGGCCTGACTCATATGCACTCCCGATACCGACCCCATTGGGCGATTGATGGTGACCCGATTTGGTGCCCACAATGAGGACCAGGCACCTCGGCTACGTGGGCTAGGCGCCCCGGCGACGCGCG
>Ga0207703_10005266_pt1 | contig 10432 bp, 11 predicted proteins | sample KBSSwiS12_FD_184304 | JGI IMG/M metagenome (GOLD analysis project Ga0207703, IMG submission 184304) | Switchgrass rhizosphere microbial communities from Kellogg Biological Station, Michigan, USA - KBS Switchgrass S1-2 (SPAdes) (version 2) | ecosystem: Host-associated > Plants > Roots >... | reverse complement strand
CCCCGCCTCCCGCAGGATCTCGTGCACCGACGTGCTGTGCGGCGGCGCGGCGCCGATGAGACGGTAGGCGGCGTTCACAATGGCCGCACGCTCCGCCCGGTACCGCTGCTCCCGGGTCGGCGAGAGACGCCTCGTCCGGCCCGACACCACCAGCGGATCACCCGGCTGTGGATCATCAGGTCCGGGACCGTCCTGGGCCGTCGCTGTCACAGGCGAGGCGACGCTCTCCTCAGGGATATCGAAAACCACCCTCCCATTATCGGGCCCACCCGCCGTCCGCCCGGGCTCACCGCGGCCCGCCGTCGAGCAGCGCGTTCAGTCCCACGATGGGCGCGAATCCGTCCTCGAGCGCCCAGAGGTCACCCTGGTTCGGGGCCCTTCACGACATGCGGGTGGTCCCGAAAACGCCCAGACTCAGGTACGCGCGGGTCCGGTGGTCGCTTATCTCGGGTCTACCGGGCCTGGAGGCGCTGGGCGCCGTCGAGGCGGATCGTCTCGCCATTGAGGTACGGGTTGGTCAGGACGTGGACGACCAACGCGCCGTACTCCGACGGGTGACCGAGCCGGCGCGGGAACAGCACCGCCTGGGCGAACTTCTTCAGCACCTCCTCGCCCGCTGACTCCATGAGCGGAGTATGCATGGGGCCCGGCGCGACGCAGACCACCCGGATCCCCAGCAGCCCGAGGTCACGGGCCGCGACCAGGGTCAGGCCGACGACACCGCCCTTGGCAGCCGAGTACGCCGACTGGCCGATCTGGCCCTCGTACGCCGCGACGCTCGCCGTCGTCACCACCGCTCCCCGCTCGCCGTCGGTGTCCGGCTGCGCCTTGGCGATCGCGGCCGCGGCCAGCCGCAGCACGTTGTAGGTGCCGTTGAGATAGAGCTCGACGGTCTTGCGGAAGCCGTCCATATCGGCCGGCGACCCGTCGCGCCGCACGACCTTCTGCGCGGCTCCGAATCCACCGTGGGCCGCCACCGCGTACCGGAACGTCCCCAGCTCGCCGGCCACCGCGATCGCCGCGTGCACCGACTCGTCGTCGAGAACGTTGGTCCGGGCGTAGCGGACCGACGGGCCGAGTTCGGCCGCGAGCTTCTCGCCCTTCTCATCGTTGAGGTCCGCGATCACGGCGGCCCCGCCAGCCGCCGCGATCGCGCGGACGGTCGCCTCACCCAGCCCGCCGGCTCCACCCGTGACCAGCGCGACGTTTCCCGCCAGGTCCATCAGGTCGCCCCTTCAGCCGTAGGCGACCCCGCCACTGACCATTTGGCCTAGTCGCTCGCCGGCAATGGCTTGGCCCCCTTGATCGCCAATGGGACCGTGCCGATTCCGAGGCTGCCCACGCCCGCCTTGGTCACCAGCAGCTCCACGACGCCCGCGTCGTCCGCGTAGCGCTTACCGAGATCGCTGCCGCCGTCGAGGCCGGGAAGCGGCTCGAGCTGCCGCCGTTCCGCCCCCACCGGAACCATTGGCTGTCCCCCGCACGTCAGCTCGGCGTCGCCGGCGCCGGCGCGCACCACGACCACCTCCGTGTCGCAGACCTGGCTGCGCCACCGCGATCCAGTCTTCACTGTTCCCCTATACCTCTTCTCGTCTGCCGCCTGGCCTTCTCGCCCGCGGCCCGCCTGCCCGTCCGATCGTATGAATCCGCTTCCAGCCCCGACCCATGAGGCTGCGCGGGTCGGAGAGAATGCGCCTGTCCCGGCGCGGCCGCCACCGCCATCCGCCGTCAGCCCCGGTCCGAAGACAGGATCGTAACCGCGGAGACCGCCGTCGGGCCGCCGATGTTGTGAGCCAGCGCCGTGCGGGCACCGTCCACCTGGTTAGCCGCCTCGCCGCGCAGCTGCTCGAACAGCTCGAAGCACTGAGCGACACCGGTGGCGCCCGGAGGGTGACCCTTCGCCTTGAGCCCGCCGCTTGGGTTGACCGGCTTGGAGCCGCCGATCGCCGTCGTTCCGTCCTCGATCAGCTTGTGGGCACCGAACCGCTCGGCGAAGCCAAGATCCTCATAACTGATCAGCTCGACCCCGGTAAAGCAGTCGTGCACCTCGGCCACGTCGATGTCGGCCGGACCCAGGCCAGCCATAGCGTACGCGGCCTTGGCCGCCTTCACCGTCGGCGGGAAGGTCGTCATGTCCCGTTTGTGCTGGTGCATCACCCGGTCCAGGCCCAGTCCGACGCCGCGCACCCAGACCGGTCGGTCGGTGTACCGGTCAACGACATCCTCGGCGACCAGGAGCAGGGCCGCGGCTCCGTCGCTCTGCGGCGTACAGTCGAACAGCCTGAACGGCTCGACCACGACCGGCGCGTTCAACGCCTGTTCGACGGTGATCTCGTAGCGCAGCTGCGCCTTGGGGTTGGGCACGGCATGCCGATGGTTCTTCACCGCGACCATCGCCAGGTGCTCCCGCGTCGCCGGCGATTCGTGCAGGTAGCGGGCGACGTGCAGGGCGAAGTTCGCCGGCGCGACCAGTCCCAGCGGGTAGTCCCAGGCCATGTCACGGGTGAGCCCCGCCCACTCCCAGAAGGTGGCGCGAGCCGACGACTCACGCACCTTGTCCGCCCCGACCACCAGCACCACGTCGAACGCGCCCGACGCGACCCCGAACGTCGCGTTGCGGACCGCGTCGTTGCCAGTGGCACACGCGTTCTCGACCCGGGTGACAGGGATGTCGAGCAGCCCACAGGTGTCGGCGAGAATCCCGGTCGGAAAACCGTCGGTCGTCGTGAGCTCCCCGAACCAGGCTGCCTGGATGTCGGCCCGGTCCAGTCCCTTGTCGACGTGCGCGGCCATCTCGGATACCGCCATCGGCACCAGGTCCTTGATACCCAGCCCGAAGTGCTCGCCGAACGCGGTCATGCCCGCGCCGACCACCGCCACCCGCCTCATCGCGCCGCTCCTTCGGTGGTGCCGGTCGCCGCCTCGCCGGCCACGGAGGCGGCCGGGCTGTTCGGGAACAACGCATAACCGTAGTCGGGAACGCCGGAGCGCACCGCGACCCGGCGAAGAACCAGCCGCCCGCGGTCGCCGATCCGTGCTGTGCCCGGCTTCGCCCCGGTGACCTTCACCAGCGCCCGTACGTCGACGCCGCCGTCGAGCTCGACGATGGCCAGCGAGTACGGGGTGGGCATGCCCGGCACCGGCACGTGCACGGTGACCGCCGTGTACACCTCGCCGCTACGCGGCAGCGGGGCGAGCGTCCAGCCGGCCTCCGAGCCGCAGGCCAGGCAGCGGCGCCGCGGCGGTAGGGCCAGCGTCCCACAGGCGTCGCAGCGGCCCGCCTCCCAGCGCAGCTTGGCGTCGAACGCGCGCTCATAGGCGGGCAACGAGATCGCGATGTCCGGACCAGGGGTTCTGGTCATCTTCTCGGGCGCGAGCGGCGCGGGCTCGTCGCGGCGCACCGCCGCGGGCGGGCCGTCGACGCGCACGGCGGTCGCCGACGCCTGCTCGGCGGCCAGCACCACCCCGCCGGAACCGAGCTCGTGCAGCGCCGCGATCGCGAACAGCGCGGAGCTGGCTCCCAGCGTCGGTAGGTCCGGCGGCGAGCCGGCGCACAGCGCGGCGGCCTGCTTGGCGGCGAGACCGGCGGCGACGACGGGCTTCTCAGCGAGCCCGAGACGCTCGAGGGCGACACCGACGCCACGTTCCCGTTCGAGCCGGGCGTCCGAGTAGTCCCGGATGGCGGCCTCGCCGACGGCCTGGCTGTGGACCGGCAGGCTGCGGACCACCCGGCCCACCAGCTCCACACCGACCCCGCCGGCCGGGCCGGCCGGGTCGTCGGGACCGACCAACGCGGCCGCGGCGCCGGCCGGCTGACCCGCCTGGGGGGCGTCCGCGGCGACCACGAGCGTGCCCGGCGCGGCGCCGGCGAGCGCGTCCAACACCGCCGGCGCGCCGCCGACCTGCTCCACCACGGCGACGTCCGCCGCGAGCCCGATCCCGGCCAGCAGCGCGGCCGCGTTGCCGCCGACCAGCAACGGCAGCTCCCGGGTCACGAAGACCACCCGGCGCACGCCCGCCGCCGCGGCGGTCTCCACGTCGGCCACCCGCCCGAAGCGACCGGGAGAATGGGCGGAGCCCCCGGTCGCGGAGGGCGGCAGGTTGGCCACCCGCCCGAAGCGACCGGGAGAATGGGCGGAGCCCCCGGTCGCGGAGGGCGGCAGGTTGGCCACGTCGCCCGAGCCGTCGGATGACGCGAGGCCCGCGGCGGTCAGTGCCGCGCGCGCCGCGGCGACCCCCAGTGTCAACGCGTCCTCATCGGGGCCGGCGACCCGTCCCCGCGCGGATCCCCAGGGGGGCAGGTAGGTGCCCAGGCCGGCGAGTTTCGCCATGGATCCTCTCCGTTTCTTCAACATACGTCGATGCCGGCGATCCGGGGCCGGCATCGACCAGGCGATCAGGCGATCAGGCTGGCCGCCGGCTCGATGGCCGTTGGGTCGGTGGCCGTTGGGTCGGTGGGGTCAGGACACCCGGAGCGCCGCGAGCCCGGCGGGCGCGACTCCCATTACCACGCGCAGCCCGGCGTCGATCTCGGTCGCCGAAAGGCGCCCGCCCGCGGCGGCGGTGTAGCCGGGACGCACGGTCCACGGGTCGACGGGGTGCACGGTGTTCCCGTCGATGCGCAGGACCCGGCCGGTGAGCCAGCCGGACTCCTCGGAGCACAGCCAGGCGACCACCGGCGAGGAGTTGGCCGGGTCGAAGGGGTCGAAGCCGTCGCCGGCGCCCGGCTGGGTGAGGCCGGTGCCGGCGGTCATCCGGGTCGCCGCGACCGGTGAGATGCAGTTCGCGGTCACGCCGTACCGGGCGCCCTCCATCGCGGTGGTCCTGGTGAGGTTGGCGATGGCGGCCTTCGCCGCGCTGTAGGCGGCCTGGCCGAAGTTGCCGACGAGCCCCGCGCCCGAGGTGGTGTTCACGATCCGGCCGGCGACCGGCCGGCCCGCCTTGTACTGCGCCCGCCAGTAGACGCAGGCGTGCCTGGTGAGAGCGAAGGTGCCCTTCAGGTGCACCGCGATCACCGCGTCCCAGTCCTGCTCCGTCAGCGACGTGATCGTCGCGTCCCGCAGGATCCCCGCGTTGTTGACGACGGCGTCGAGCCGGCCGAACCGCTCGACGGTCCGCTCAACCAGCACGCCGACCGCCGCCCAGTCGGAGACGGAACCCGTGTCGCGGACGGCCACGCCGCCGGCGGCCTCGATCTCGGCCACCACCGCGTCGGCCGGCTCCTGGGCCGCGTCGTCGGCCGCGTCGCCGCGCACTCCCACGCCCAGGTCGTTCACCACCACCGTGGCGCCCTGGGCCGCGAGCGCCAGGCAGTGGGCCCGTCCGATCCCACGGCCACCGCCCGTCACGATGACGACCCGCCCATCGAGCATCCGCTTCTCCTGTGCCTGCACCCGCTGGCTCCCTACATCGGATCGACCGACAGACCAGCGTGGACCGCCCAGGCAGGCACACGCTGCCGGTCGAACCTAAGCTAACTTGACACAATAGTCAAATAGATCCCCTGGAACTGGGCGGGTAGTGGTCGGACGGTGATCTCAATGCCGTTCTCGGCGGCGAACGCGGCGAACTGGTGTTGCCTCCAGACGCGCGGGTCAGCCGACGGCGAACTCGGCCGTTCCCTCGACGACTACCGTTCCATCGGCGTCAACGAGCGAGAACTCGATCTCGGCCCGGGATTCACCGGCGCTCTCGAAAAGTCGGCTCACCTCGCCTCGCGCGGTCAGGATGGCGCCACGGTAGACCACCTTCCGGAACCGGACCCGGAAACGGCGGACCGACTCGGTGCCGAAGTAGTCCGTGCAGAACGTCGCGAGGTATCCGGCGTTGAGCATCCCCACCCCGAAAGCGGCCGGGAACCCGGCGGACCGGGCCAGCTCGTCGTCGTGGTGCATGGGGTTCAGGTCACCGCTGGCCCCCTGGTAGCGGACGATGTCGGTCGCGGTCAGCGGGCCGAACGTCCGGGGAGCAAGCCGCGTCCCCACGCGCGGCTCGAAACGGTCGTTGGTCACGGTCATGACGCCACCTGCCCGGCGGCCACCGCGGTATCGGCGGCAGGTGGCTCGTCGGCTCGGGGCGGGTTCAGATACGCGGAGGTGTAGCGGCACTCCGCGCGCAGGGCTCCATCCTGACCACGGAACTCGACCGTGAATCGGACGAGGATCATCGGGCCGCTCCGGGCCTGTTTCACCTCTACGCCGTCGAACCGGGCCGAGGTCTCCAGAACGTCACCGCCCCGGGGCAGGGGACCGTGGAAGACATACTCCTGTTCCAGGGAGAGCAGCCGGCGCACGTCACGCGTGAGGCCGACGCCGTCGAGGGCCTCCGCCGCCTCCGGCAGCTCGAAGGTACGTTCCAGGTCGTCCCAGAAGACCACGGTAGCGAGGAACGTCGGCGGGATCGGGCCCTTCGGGTCCGCCATGTACTCGGCCCGAGCATTGGCGGTCGCCGCCGCGTACTCTCGTATCTTTCCCCATTCGACAGGCATGATTGCCATGCGTCGCTCCGATCTGAAGTGGACCGCCCCGGCAGGCACACGCTGTCGGTCGAACCTATGCCAACTTGACATATTAGTCAAATATCCGTAGCCTTGGGGTCATGCCGTCGCCGCCGGCAGGACCGATTGCCGCCGGCCTCATCAACGCGGCAGCGTGCCGACCGCCGATCCGCTCGGTCCCGGTTCCGGTCCCGGGACCGGAACCGGAAGCCTACGGAGTCTGATCAGGTGGAGATCCGGTGTTTCTCACATGTCGGTATGACAGTGACAGATCTCGACCGTTCAGTGGCCTTCTACACCGATGTGCTCGGCTTCCAGATCCGTTTCGAGGCGCGGGGGAAGGACTGGGGGCGGGTCGGCCTCGGGGTCGGCTCAATGATGCTCGAGCTGTTCAGCCCCCATCCGACCGGACAGGCCCAAGAGCCGGTGGACATGCTTTACCCCGCGCCCTATGGCCGTCCGAAGATAGCTCTGACGGTGGCCGATGTCGACGCCGCCTACGACGAGCTTGTGAAGCGATCTGTTCCCGTCATAGGACCGGTCAGTAGCACAGGCGTATCGAGGCTGATCTTCGTTCTCGATCCGGACGGTACGCTGATACAGCTCCACCAGTTCGACGGGGGGCAGGAACGCGTGACGGACCTCTTCGGCCACTGAGATCAGCGCAAGGAGGCCGACCGGTCACATCGGGTCGAAAGGCGGCGGGTCCGAGGGCAGGTGGGCCAACGCCGCCGCGAGAGCGTCCACGGTCCATCTCGTCTCGCTCTCCAGGCGCTCCACCACCGTCCAGCCGCGGTAGATACCAAGCCGGCGCCCGAACGCGTTGAAGACCTGGCCAGTGGTGGCGCACTTGGGCGAGGCGAGGAAGACCGCCAGTGCGGCAATGTTGTCCGGGTCGAGGTCGTCGTTCTTCGCGGGCTCGGCGGACGGCTGAACTGTCTTCAGCGGACCCAACACGGCCTCGCTCATGCGGGTCAGGGCGAGGGGCGAGATGGTGTTGACCCGAACTCCGTAGCGCTGCAGCTCGCGGGCGGCGACCAGGGACAGGGCCGCCGCGCCGGCCTTCGCGGCGGCGTAGTTGGCCTGCCCGACGTTCCCGTGCAGCCCGGCTCCAGCGGTGGTGTTGATGACCGCGGCCTGAACCGGGTTGCCTGCCTTGTGTTGCTCCCGCCAATAGGCCGCCGCGAAGCGCAACGGGACGAACTGCCCCTTCAGGTGCACGGCGACGACGTCGTCCCAGTCCGACTCCGGCATCCCGAACAGCATCTTGTCGCGCAGAAAGCCGGCATTGTTGACCAGCACGTCGAGCCGGCCGAAGGTGCTGACCGCGCATTCGACCAGCGCGGCGCCGGTCTTCCAGTCCGAGACCGAACCGGTGTGGGCGACGGCCGCACCGCCGGCACGCTCGATCTCGTTGACGACCGCCTGCGCCGAGCTCTCAGCGCCCTCGTCTACCGGCCGGGAGTTGACCACGACCTGTGCACCCTCTGCCGCAAAGCGCAGCGCGTACGCCCGTCCGAGCCCGTGGCCGCCGCCGGTGATGACGGCGACCCTACCGTCGAGAACTCCCATTGATTTGCCCTTCCTAAGGAACCGCGGTGTCAGCGCGAATAACCATCGGGGGCCACCGGCGGCGGCTGGTGGGCCGGGTAGCCGCCCCCCAGGTCGCTCCGATCAGGGGTCGACCAAACCCTCCGGGTTCGGGTCGAGGGGAACGTCCAGCGCGAGAGTAACCCGGGAGGCCAGGCCGTAGAAGGCGACCAGCATGGTCAGGTCGAGCAGTTCCACGGGGCTGTAGTGCGCCGACATCTCGGCCCACAGCGCGTCGTCGACCGCACGCTCGTCGACCGCCTCGGCGAACCGCGCGATCCGTGCCTGCTCGGGCGTCAACGCGTCAAGGTCCCCGTCCCGCAGGGCAGTGATCTCCTTGTCGGTCAGCCCGGCCTTGCGCGCGAACGGGACGTGGTTGGACCACTGGTAGGTGGCGCCGAGCTTCGCGGCCGTGCGCAGGACGGCGTACTCACGCACAGCCGGGCTCAGGTGCGATGCCATGTGCACCCGGCCGGCGAGGCTCGCGAACCCGCGGTGCAGGTCCGGGTTGTTGAAGGTGGTACGTACAAGGTTGTTTTTCACCGGCGTCTCGTCCGGCAGGTCCGCGAAAGGTACCCGAGATGGCATGAACATCCTCAACTCGTCGGAAAAAGTAGCCTGCCGGCGCGGGACCAGAGGCGGTGGAGGGCGGCGGTGCGTTCGGAGCGGTCCAGGCCGCGCAGGTCGGCGGCGCCGTGTTCGGTCACGACGACGTCGACGTCGTGCGCCACTGTGCTCACCGGCGCCGAGAGCCGCTCGACCAGGGTCGGACGGCCGCGGTGGTTCGACGGGAGGGCGACGATGCTGAGCCCGCCGGCCGAACGGGCGGCGGCGACCGCGTAGTCGCTGTGCCCGCCGATGCCACCGACGGCGGCCCCGGGCGTGCCCTCGACGTTGACCTGGCCCTGTTCGTCGATCTCGATCGCCGTGTTGACGGCGACGAACGGCGTTCCCGTCGACAGCCGGGTCAGGTCGTGGGTGTACTCCATCCGGCGCAGCAGCGGCTTGCCATCCGCCCAGGCCAACAGCTCCGGGCCGCCCGCCAGGTAGGTCGTGATCGGCGTACCGAGCAGCAGGCCGCGCCGGTCGAGGCCGACGACACCGTCGGGCAGCAGGCCCGTGTCGATCCGCACCGGCTCGCGCAGCGCCTCCAGGACGGCCAGGCCCATCGCGCCCGGTCCGACCTGCACCCGGGCGCCGGCCGGCACGAGCGCGGCGACCGATTCGGCGATCGCCCGGTGGACGTCCGAGGGCGGGGTGAAGGCGAGCGACACCGGCGGGGCTTCGCTCTCCCCCACGGTCACCAGCCGGTCCGCCGGCAGCGGCGGACCCGGGTCGCAGCCGCGCGGCGCGGCGCGCAGGACCACGGCCGCGATGCGGGCGCCCGCGTCGACGGCGGCCCGCATCCAGGAGATCTCGGTCGCGAACACGTAGCCCTCGCCGCCTGGCGCCGGAACCACACCGGCGACCAGCAGGTCGGGACGCAGCGGTCCGCTCAGTAGTGCCGGCACGGTCGACAGCCGGACAGGCAGCGCCCGCACCCGTCCGTCCTCCACCGGCCGCCGCAGTCCCCAGCCGCTCATCACGGCCCGCACGTCAGCGAACGCGCCGTAGTCCAGGTCGGGGTCGGCGGTCGGCAGCCAGCCCAGCAGCAGCCGTACCCCGCCGGCCGCCGCGGCCGCCGCGCTCAGCGCGGCGGACAGCGCCCGCGGCGCGCCGATGCCGTCCCCGACCGCCACCCGGCAGCCGGGCCGGACCAGCTCCGTCAGCGACGGTTGGGCGCTCACGTCGTCAGAATGGTGACGGCCGCGGTGCCCGGGGCGCCGTAGAGCTGGGCGTAGCCGACCCGCGCGTTCGCCACCTGGCGCTCGCCACAGCGGCCGCGCAGCTGGTTGGCCAGCTCATAGACCTGGCGCAGCCCGGAAGCACCGACTGGCTCGCCGTTGGCCAGCAGCCCACCGTCGGTGTTGACCGGGATCCGCCCGCCGATCTCGGTCGCTCCCTCGGCCAGCAGCTTCTCCTGCTCACCGTCCTCGCAGAACCCGTTCTCAGCCATATGGATGACCTCCGAGCCCGCGTCGGTGTCCTGAAGCTGCGCGACGTCGACGTCGCCCGGGCCGATACCAGCCTGCTCGTAGGCGGCCTTCGACGCGAACACGGTCGGGCTGGGCGCCGCGTCCAGCCCCACCGACGGGCTCAGCACCTCCAACGCGCCCTCACGCCGGGAGAACAGCTGACTCGCCCGCAGGTAGACCGGCGTGTCCGTGTAACGATGGGCGAGATCGGCCCGGCACACCACCGCCGCCGCCGCGCCCTCGTCCGGGCCGCAGTACATGTACTGGGTGA
>Ga0207703_10005263_pt1 | contig 10435 bp, 9 predicted proteins | sample KBSSwiS12_FD_184304 | JGI IMG/M metagenome (GOLD analysis project Ga0207703, IMG submission 184304) | Switchgrass rhizosphere microbial communities from Kellogg Biological Station, Michigan, USA - KBS Switchgrass S1-2 (SPAdes) (version 2) | ecosystem: Host-associated > Plants > Roots >... | reverse complement strand
TGAATCGCCAACGAGGACGGCCTGAGCACCCGGAAACGCTGTTCGAAACTGTGCTTGGCGTTGGATTCAACCAGCTCCAGCATGGCCTTCTTCTGCCCGCGCTGCGGAGTCTGAATCTCCACCTTGCGTCCGCGCCGCTCCGAAAGCAGTTCCTGCAGCGGCTCGCGGTCTTCGAAGTCGACTGGAACGTGCATAAACGCCGGGATGTAAGGCTCGTCCAGATACACCTGCTTGATCAGCGACGAGAAAAACTCCGGCGGATCGAACTCGCGCTGGTCTTCCCAGAAAAACTCACGCCGGTCGACAATGTGACCGCCGCGCAAGTGGAACAGGTTCACTGCCACCAATGGAGGTTCGGCGTAGTAGGCGAAGATGTCCGTGTCACCGCCTTCCACCGCCGCCATCTTTTGCCTCTCCCCGTGCTCTTCCACGGTTTTGATCAGGTCATGCAGCGCGGCGGCTTCTTCGTAGCGCATTTCCAGGCTGGCGGTTTCCATACGCCCGCGAAGTTCGTCCGCCAGATCCCGATGACGTCCGTCCAAAAACCATCGCACCCGCCGCACCGCATCGGCGTAAGCGGCGTCCGTGGTCAAGCCCTGCACGCACGGCCCCAGGCAGCGATGAATATGAAACTCCAGGCACGGATGCGTATGGAATCGCGTGAGATCTACCTTGCACGACGGCACTTTGAAATGCCGGTGAATGAAATGCACCAGACGATGCGCCAGGTTGCCCGGAAAGTACGGACCGAAATAGCTGGACCCGTCCTTGCGCAACCGCCGCGTCACGTACACCCGCGGATACTTTTCGGCCGTCAGCTTGATATAAGGATAGGTCTTGTCATCGCGCAGCAGGATGTTGTAGCGGGGCTTCCACTGCTTGATCAGGTTGTTTTCGAGCGCCAGCGCCTCTTTTTCGTTATCGACCTGAATGAAATCGATGTGCCGGGCGTCTTTGATCAGCGTTCCGGTCTTCGAATCCGCCAGCCGCTCGTCGGAAAAGTAGCTGCGCACTCTAGCCCGCAGATTCTTGGCCTTGCCTACGTAAATGACGGTGTCGTAAGCGTCCTTATACAGGTACACGCCCGGCGACAGAGGCAGTTCGGCGGCTCTTTCGCGGAGGTCCTGCATGGCTTAAAATGGCTCTACACTTAAATTGTGACACGCGCTGTTTTACTGAGCGTCTTTTTGGCGCTTCCGCTGGCCGCCCAGGAATCCAAACCGCCCGCCCCCCCGGCGCCGCCCACCGTTCAGGAACAAGAGCCTCCGGAGGAAGATCCCGACCTCAAGCCGAAGGAGTACTCGTTCAATCCCCTCGAAGCCAGCCGCAACATGACCGCCGGCAACTTCTATTTCAAGAAGGGGAACTTCCGGGCTGCTTCCCGCCGTTTTTTGGAGGCCAGCAAGTGGGACCCGACTTCAGCCGAGGCCGTTCTGCGGCTGGGCGAGGCCGATGAGAAGTTACGGAATTTTACTGAGGCTCGCGAAGCTTACCAAAAGTTCATCACGCTATCGTCGGACGGCAAGGAAATCGAAGCCGTCAAGAAGAGAATCGCCGGCCTGCCCAAGAGCCGTTCTGCCAAAACCACCAGGTAAGCATGACCGATAAGATCGTGGTCCTGACCGCGTGCGATTCCGAAAAGCATGCTGCCCAACTGGCGCGCCACCTGGTGGAACTGCGCGTTGCGGCGTGCGTAAATATTCTGCCCAAGGCGCGCAGCATCTATCGCTGGAAGGAAAACATTGAAGACGCGAGCGAATGGTTTCTCCTTATCAAATCCCGCCGCGACCTGTTCCCCGCATTGCGCGCAGAGATAGAAAAACTGCACACTTATGCGGTCCCCGAGGTGATTGCGCTTCCCGTCGTGGATGGATCCGACACCTACCTCGGGTGGCTCGACGACCAGCTTACAGAGCCGGCCGAATAGGCTCGATGTCGGTAGGCAGATCCTTCAATTTATCCAGCGCCCGAGCCATGGCCGGGCGGATAACGCCCAGCTCATCCAGCATTTTTTTGGCGCGAGCGTAATCGCCGGTGGCTTCGATGTCGAGAAGATCGTGCACCAGGTCGCGCACGGCGCCTTTGACCTTGGTGAAATCCACGGCGAAGGTTCCGTCGGGTTTGGCGATGAATGCACCTTTGTCGGTGAGATAGTTGACCTGGATCGCCATACCCTTGCCGTGCGCCTCATGCACCCCGAACCGCAGCGTGCGGAAAGACGATGCCAGGAACGTGGTATACAGGGGGCGCTCCGCCGCCGGCAGCAATTTGTGATCGAACAGGTATTGCAGCATGAAAAGGCCGGTGACGTCCGCCTTGGCTTCTTCAATGGGCCCATGCAGCTCTTTCAAGGACTGGCGGACATTGGTCTGCGGTCCGATGCCGTGCGTCATCTCGTGCGCCAGAATGTGCGAGAAGAATAAATCGAAGCTCAAGTCTTTCTGATCCGCGGCCGACAGCACGCGCGACGCGATCGGCTGGAGGGTTTTCGAAAACTTGGCCTCCTGCACATTCTTCAGCATCACGCGCTTCGATCCCATCGCCTTCACGATCCGTTCATCGTTTGGCAAGTTGTAAGCTGCTGTGCGGACGCCGTGCGCTCCGTCGCCGGTGGCGAGGACTTCATTCACTACACGGATCGGCGCCAGCGCACCCAGCTTCGGGTTCTTGTACTTCGCATCCAGCGGCAGATTGTTTTCGATCTCCTGAATGTGATCGGCAAAATTCTTCATCTTCGCCGTCTCTTGCTCATCGCGCAGCGTGACGTAAGCCTCGAACCCCGCTTTGTAGCCCAGGAGTTCGTCGTTGTAAGTTTCGTACGGTCCGATGGTGACATCGATGGGCGCGTCGAGTTTCATCCAGGCGACATCGCTCGCGTAGTAGTCATCGGTACGGAACGCCTTCGCGCGCAGCGTCAAAAAATCTTTCAGCGTCGCGTTGGACGTAAGCGCAGCGGCCTCGTCGAGCAGCTTGGCCATACGCTCCAAATCCTGAGCGTACGCCTTGCTGTATGGCACAACGGTGAGTTTCTTATCGGCGCCCCGCCGTATCACCGTGAAAAAACCGCGGGCCTGCTCCTGCTGCGCAGCCGGCAGTTTCGCGGCCCAAGTCTCGAACTCATCCTTGGACATGTCTTCGGGATAAAAGTTCGCCCCCAACGGTTTCCTAGGTGGGACGCCGGGCATAAACGCGATTTGCCCGTCCAAATCCGACCATGGACCTTTGTTGAGATCGAAATAATGTAGCCGCGCTTTGCCAAGCGCCGACGCATCTTTCTGAAGTTGCATCCGCAGCGCCGCATTCCCGCTCCAGCGTTGTGTAAGAAACAGGCTGTCGATCACCTTCGCCGCTTCGATCAGCTTTTGCAGTGCCTGCTTGTCGCCCGCGGAGAGAGCCGAAGTATTTACCCTTAGTTCCGCGGGAGCGAACCGCGCGATCATGCGATTCAGTTCCGCGAGATCCGGTACCGTGGCTGCTCCGAGCGTCATCGACATAACCAGAACAACTGCCCAGCGCATGGCTCCAGCTTAACCCTTGGTCGCGACAATCCGCATCCCATAGAAGGAGCGGTGCACGAAGAACAGCGAGATCAACAGGAACAGCACTCCCAGCCCGGTAGAGACCGCGTTGCCCTGCTTTTCCGACAGCGAAACCGCCAGTTCGACAGCCAGCAGTCCAAACAGCGTGGTGAACTTGATGATCGGATTCAGCGCCACTGACGACGTGTCCTTGAACGGGTCACCCACCGTATCGCCCACCACCGTGGCGTCATGCAGCGGAGTGCCTTTGGCCTTCAACTCCACCTCAACGATTTTCTTAGCGTTATCCCACGCGCCGCCGGCGTTGGCCATGAAAATCGCCTGATACAAACCGAATAGTGCGATCGAAATCAGGTAACCGATGAAGAAGTAGGGCTCGAAGAACGCGAACGAGAGCGTGGAGAAGAACACTACCAGGAAGATGTTGAACATGCCCTTCTGCGCGTACTGGGTGCAGATCTCCACAACTTTCTTGGAATCCGCGACGGACGCCTTGGTAACGCTCTCCAGATTGATATTGGCCTTGATGAACTCCACTGCGCGATACGCGCCCGTGGTCACCGCCTGTATCGACGCGCCCGTGAACCAATAGATCACCGAACCCCCGGTGACCAGCCCTAACAAGAATGGCGGATACAAGATCGACAGGTTCTTGAGCAGCTCCGGTTGCAGCCCCTTGGTCAGCGCCATGATGATCGAAAAAATCATGGTCGTCGCGCCCACCACGGCGGTGCCGATCAACACCGGCTTTGCCGTCGCCTTGAAAGTGTTGCCTGCGCCGTCATTCTCTTCCAGGTGGTGCTTGGCCTTCTCGAAATCGACATCGAAGCCGTAGCTTTTCTTCAGATCGGCCTTGATACAGGGTAGCGTTTCGATCACGCTCAGCTCATACACTGACTGCGCGTTATCCGTCACCGGTCCGTAAGAGTCCACCGCAATTGTCACCGGACCCATACCGAGGAATCCAAATGCCACCAATCCAAACGCAAACACCGCCGGCGCCAGCATCATATTGCCTACGCCCTGCGTGCTGACGCCGTAACCGATCGCCATCAATCCCATGATGGTCAAGCCCAGCCAGTACGCACTGAAGTTGCCGGCCACCAAACCCGAAAGAATGTTGAGCGACGCGCCGCCTTCGCGCGACGACGTCACCACTTCCTTCACGTGGCTGGATTCCACCGACGTAAACACCTTAACCAATTCGGGAATAATCGCCCCCGCCAGCGTCCCACAAGTAATGATGCTCGACAGCTTCCACCACATCGTTGGGTCGTTGCCGATATCCGGAATCATCAGGTACGAGATCCCGTAGGTTGCGCAGATGGAGATGATCGAAGTCAACCACACCAGCGAAGTCAACGGCGCCTCGTAGTTCATCTTGTCGACGTTCTGATACCGCGCCTTCGCCACCGCTTCATTGATGAAGTAGGAGAGCGCGCTCGCGATAATCATCATCACGCGCATCACGAAGATCCATACCAGCAGTTCCACCTTGGTGATGTCGTTGTTGACCGCCAGCAAAATGAAAGTGATCAGCGCCACGCCGGTGACGCCGTAGGTTTCAAAGCCGTCGGCTGAGGGTCCCACCGAATCGCCCGCGTTGTCGCCGGTGCAATCCGCGATCACGCCGGGATTGCGCGCGTCGTCTTCCTTGATCTTGAACACGATCTTCATCAGGTCGGCGCCGATGTCTGCGATCTTCGTAAAGATGCCGCCGGCCACGCGCAGCACCGCCGCGCCCAGCGACTCGCCGATAGCGAATCCGATGAAGCAGGGGCCCGCGTAGTCGCCGGGGATGTACAACAAGATACAAAGCATGATGAACAGCTCCACGCTGATCAGCATCATGCCGATGCTCATGCCCGCCTGCAGCGGAATCGCGTAGCACGGGAAAGGCTTGCCGCGCAGGCTGGCGAAGGCCGTCCGCGAATTGGCGAAGGTGTTCACGCGAATGCCGAACCACGCCACGCCGTAACTGCCCGCGATGCCCACCAGGCTGAACGCCAGAATAATCGCGACCTTAAACGCCGCCATCGATTGCAGGACGCCAAAGTAGAAGGCGATAATCACCCCGATGAAAATCTCCAGGATCAAGAGGAACTTGCCCTGCGTGATCAAGTAGGTCTTGCAGGTCTCGTAAATCAGCTCCGAGATTTCGAGCATGGAGGCATGCACCGGCAGTTTCCGCAGATGCGTGTACATCGCCATTCCGAAAACCAGGCCCAACACGGCTACGCCGAGCCCGATCGTCAGCAGCGTCGGGCCGCTCACGCCATTCATGAATACGGCTTGGCCCAAATCCGGCAGCCTTAATTCCGCTTCGCCGCCCTGCGCCAACAGCGGAGACGCGCCCGCCAGCGCCAACAGTGCGAGGATCAACAGGGAAACTGCGCGCCTGCCGACAGCCGACAACGAGGTCAATCGCATCTGGTAAAACCCTCCAAGGAGCATCAAAAGAATTCGAGCCGCCCCGCGTTTGGCTCTTGACTACTGGAGTCAAGATAGCGCATATCCCAATATATTTGCAATGCTTTGCGGGGAGTTTACAGAACTTCCAGTACTAGGCATTTAAGGTACATCGTTTCCGGTACCGTGAGCAGAATCGGATGATCGGAGGCCTGCGTCCGGCGCTCCAGCACGCGCAGCGTCTTGCCGGCGTCGAGCGCCGCCTGTGCGATCACTTCGAAGAACGCGCCTTCGCTCATATGATGCGAGCACGAGCAAGTCACCAGGACGCCACCCGAATCCAGCAATCGCAGGGCGCGAAAGTTGATGTCTTTGTAACCGCGGGCGGCGTCATCGACCGCGCGGCGCGATTTGGCGAACGCCGGAGGGTCCAGCACCACCATCGAATACCTGCGCTCTAGACCGGAGAGGAAATCGAAAACATCAGCTTGGCGAAAGTTGATATTGGCGATGCCGTTCGCTTTCGCGTTTGCCTCGGCGGTTGCTAGCGCGCCAGCCGAGGAATCCACGGCTTCGACGGATTCGGCCCGCGCCGCGGCGTGCAATGCGAAACCGCCGCTGGAGGTGAAGCAGTCCAGCACGCGCCCGCGCGCCCAGCGCCCCGCCGCCAGGTAGTTTTCGCGTTGATCCAGATATACGCCGGTCTTCTGGCCGTGCAGCAGATCGGCTTCGAGCTGCAGGCCATTCATCCGGATGTGAACTCTCTCCGGAATCTCCCCTGCCAGCGTGAGTACTTCCAGCGGCAGTCCTTCCAGTTTGCGAACGTTGGCATCGTTACGCGCCAGAATCCCCGCGGGCGCCAGCAACTCCTGTAAACAATCGACGATGAGATCGCGCGCGCGATCCATTCCCTGGTTCAGAGTTTGTAGCGCGAGGTGCGGTCCGTAGCGGTCGACAATCAATCCCGGCAGCAGGTCGCCTTCGGAAAACACCAGGCGGTAGGCATCCGAGTTCTGAACCACGCGCTCGCGGTGTGCGAGTACCGCAGACAAGCGATCGCGGAAAAACGTGCGGTCGATGATCTCCGGCCGGGTCGATAGGAGGCGCAGCGTGATCTGCGACGTCGAGCTGTAATGCGCCACGCCCAAAAACTTACTCTTAGGGTCCAGCACGCGCACGGCGTCGCCCGGCGCGGCATCGCCGCGGTCGACAACATCGCTCGCAAAAATCCAGGGATGGCCGCTGGCGGCTCGATCGGCCGCTTTCCGGTTCACGCGTACAGTGGTCAAGTCCCCAGTTTAAGCGGTGATGAAAGGCGAACGCCGCATTTGTTCCAAGCGAGCGATTCGTTCCTCAGTGGAAGGATGCGTGGAGAACATGCTGAACAGCCCGCCTCTGAAGGGATTCAGGATGAACAGGTGCGCCGTCGCGGGCGAAGCATCATCCATGGGGACTCGTTGCACGCCCATTTCAAGTTTCCGCAAAGCGTTGATCAGAGGGTCCGGCGTCCCCGTGTACTTAACCGACGCAGCGTCGGCGTCGAATTCGCGCGTGCGCGAAATCGCCATCTGGATCATCAGCGCCGCGATGGGAGCCAGAATCATCATCAGCAAGCCGCCCGCCGCGCTGCCGCGGTCCTCGCGGTCATCCCGCGATCCGCCGAAAAAGAAGGCCATGCGCGATAAGAATGTGATGGCCGACGCAATGGTCGCCGCCACCGAGCTGATCAGGATGTCGCGATGCAGCACGTGGCCCAACTCGTGCGCCAACACACCCTCCAACTCGCGATCGTTCATCAAGCGCATGATGCCTTCGGTCACCGCCACCGATGCGTGCTGCGGATCGCGGCCCGTGGCGAAGGCGTTGGGCGAGTCTTCTGGAATGACCCACAGTTTGGGCATCGGCAGACCCATCTTCTGCGAGAGCCCTTGCACGATCGGCGCCAGCCGGCCGTAAATTTCAGGCTGTTCCTCCGGCGTCACCGCCTGCGCCGAGTACGACATCAACGCAAGCTTATCGGAGAAGAAGTAGCTGAAGAAATTCATGCCGATGGCCAGCATCAAGCCGTATTCCAGGCCGCGCGTCCCGCCGATGGCTTCACCGCCCACCAGCAGGATGCCGCTCAGCAATCCCAGCAACAGTACCGTCTTCACCGAGTTCATAGAATTACTCTCTCACTAATACAGACGAGGCGGGCCCGCGTTTGGTTCGCGAAACCCGCCTCTGGAGTTGCACAAAGTACCGCTTTAACTGACTACGTTAGCTGACCACTCTAGCTAACGACGTTTACCTTAATCTGCCGCGGCTTGGCCACTTCCTTCTTGGGAAGCGTCACCGTCAGCACGCCGTTCTTGTAATCGGCCTTCACGCCTTCCGGATTCACCGAGTCGGGCAAGGTAAACGCCCGCTCAAAGGTTCCGTACGAGCGCTCCACGCGGTGCCAGCCGCCTTCGGACTTCTGGGCTTCGAACTTTCGCTCGCCGCGAATCGTCAGCGTGCCGTTCTCCATGCGAACGTCGATGTCCTTCATTTCCATATCCGGCACGTCGGCCTTCACGACCAACTCATGGTCGGTCTCCTGGATGTCCACCGGCGGAACCCACGGTCGGCCATTCGGCTCGGCAAACAGGCGGTTCACGGAATCCTGGAAGACCCGCATCCCAGCCGGAAAGGCTTCAAAATCAGCAAAAGGCGAGTATTTGATGAGTGACATAATGGTTATCCTCCTATGTAATCAATCTCTAGACAAAGCATATAATATGCGTGTATTTATGTCAAGTATTTTATGACAGTCCGGTTCGCAGAATGCTGGAACGGGGCGTGGGAACGCTAAACTATTGTTTCTAAAGCGCTCCCACGCTTGGGGGATTCAGGAGGGGTAGAATCAGTTATTGAAAACCAACACCGTCTTGGTGCCGGACAGTTGAATTTGCTTGATGCGATACTTGCCGTCGACCACGCTGTAGCGCACCGTGGTGGCGGAGAACTTTTGGTCTCCCTCTTGCACCATGACCGAAGCCTCCACCGATACTTTTCCGGAGTGGATCATGGCCTTGTCCCCGGCAACTTCAATGCGGTAGTCGCCGGCTTGCAGTTCCGTACCGCTTACCTGCGCAGGACTATTCAAGGTGAGATTGTAGGACTTCGACGCGCTGGCCCACGCCATCGTCACCATCCCCAGACACACTACGAGCTTTGCCATTTTCATGATGATTTTTCGCCTCTCTCTTTCTCGGGTAAATCTTCTCGACTAAGACGCCAGGTTTGCTGCCTGCGTTAATCATTCATACGCGCGAGGCGGACTTTTGTTCCGAAAGTTTTCCTATCTATTTTCGCGGATTATTTCACGAAGAACGGCCAGTGGCCGACCGGGTGATAGTGCAGCCTGAGCAGCACGTAATAGGCGCTCGCGGCAATCGCCAACAGCGCCAGCAGCGTGAATAGGATCACCTTGACCCATGGGAACTTCTTGCCCTCGCGCTTCAACACCAGCAGATAGCTGGCGAATACGCCGACGAAATACAGCAGGACCATCGGCACGGCGAACAACATCAGGTTGAAGAAGTCCGGTGTCGGCGTAATGATTGCGGCCACGATGACGATCGCGAGAATCGCATACCGCGAGTGTTGCATCAGGAAGCGCGGCGAAGCCAGATGCAGCACGGTCAGGAAGAAGATCGCGATGGGCAGCTCGAAAACCAGCGCCACGCCCAGCATCACGTTCACGAACAGATCGAAATAGTTCGTGATGGTAATCAAAGGCGTCACACCGTTGCCTAATCCGATGCCCAAAAGGAACGCCAGGCCATAGCGGAACGCAACAAAATACGCGAAACAGCCGCCAAGAATGAACAGCCCGGCCGTGCTGAGGACGAAAGGCAGGGCCAGGCGCTTTTCTTTTTGGTACAACCCGGGGGCGATAAAGGCCCATATCTGATAGAACACCCAGGGCGAGGCCAGAAACAGCGAGAACACCAGGGGAACCTTTACCCAGATGATGGAAAACTGTTCCATCGGTTCATTCGCCACCAGGTTGGGCGGATTCGCGCCGATCTTGGTCAAAGCATCCACCGAAGGCGCCCGCACGAAATCCCACAGCGGATAACAGAAAACGATGCACAACAGAAACGCCACGCCGAAGCCCATCAACGCGCGGATAATCCGGTTGCGCATTTCCTCCAGGTGCTCGAGGAACGACATGCGCAGCATGCCCTCATCTTCTTCGTCGTCCTCTGGCGGCGGAGGCGGCGGAGGAACGTACCCGCCCCCCGCGCCCGCAGGCACGAGTGAGCGTTCTTCCGGAGACAGACCTCCGCCGTTCGGCGTATCCATAGTTAAAGCTTTCGCACTTACTTCAAATTTGCGCGCCTATACGATGCTGGGAAGTTCCGCTTCCGCCGGCTCAGCCGTCTTGCGCCCGTTCGTTTGAACGAATTCCGGTAAGGGATTCGCGTCATCGGAAGCGGGTTTCACTTCGGCCACAGTCT
>Ga0207703_10005255_pt1 | contig 10443 bp, 9 predicted proteins | sample KBSSwiS12_FD_184304 | JGI IMG/M metagenome (GOLD analysis project Ga0207703, IMG submission 184304) | Switchgrass rhizosphere microbial communities from Kellogg Biological Station, Michigan, USA - KBS Switchgrass S1-2 (SPAdes) (version 2) | ecosystem: Host-associated > Plants > Roots >... | reverse complement strand
CTTGAAAAAATCGTCCTTCGCGGGATCGATTTCAACCTGCCCGTACAGTTTCGTCTTTTCCAGCCCCGGTTGGACTCCATGCGGTTCAATGCGAAACGCATCAACGATATTGGGGATTTTACCGGTCAAGATAACAGACGCGACGGCATCCGGAAGTGAAACCCAAATCTCCCGATTGGCCTCGTTCTCACTAGCGTAGACGTAATTGACCGCAACCTGCCAATCGTTGCTGTCCTGGTTATATTTGGCGCGATTGGGGAAAATATCGCCGTCCGGAATTACCTTGACGAATGCCGCAAGCGATTTTCAGGTGACGGGGTCAAAAAGTGTGTCTCTACCAACCTGGCTGAGGAGTCGAAGAATTTCCTCTCTGCATGCCGGTACGACCCGAATTTCCCGCGCGACGACAAAACTCCAAAGGCCCATGAGGCTGTTGACCGTGGGATACATCGACAGAAAATCCGTGTAAACAACAGGAACAATGACTTTGCGTATATGGGCGGACGCACGCCCACCGAAAAATGCGGATTCAGCGTATCCCAAGAATTCTTTAGGGAAATCGGGTTGCCGCTGCACAATCGGCCTTATACCCATTTGCCGAAGGTACGCTTTCCCGATTGAGGCAGGAGAGTAGGCTTTCGTCGGTTGCAGCGTCAACTCATGCTTCGCAAATTCCGCAAGCAATTTCTCGGCGAATTCCGCCGTCGCTAAAACGTCCCCGCGATTGTAATCAATATACTTTTCAGTCACAATCCCATGGACGGATACCTTCTGTTTGCCATGCTCCACGCCAAATGCTTTGCATGCCGCCCCCATCGAGTAAGACTCGTCCGTAAGGGCTGATGCCAGTGTACGCAAGTCCAGGAAGTGACCCCGAAATATGTACTTATCTTCGGGTTCACCGTCCTCGGAACCCTCCGGTATGAGATCGTCGCGATCCGGCTCATATCGCGACGTGAATGCTTTGATCGCACGCCTGCTGTCGATGTGCTTGATGCAGATGCGGGGTCTGCGAGTGCTGCTGCGTTCAACACCGTCGTTGCTCCGATAGGACCAGAGGCCCAACGAAAAGCCCCCGGCGTACCGTCCGCGCGCATCGCCGAAGTTAATCGCGATACGGGATAAATCAAATGGCAAGTTAAAGCCGACGAGCAAACAGCGACTACGATACACATTGTTAAAGAATTTCTTTGCGAATTCAGTGCGGCTGAGCAGTCCAATTTTCGAGTTTCGCCGGTCGGCGGTATCTGCTTTATGGCTCGCCACGTACTGTTCGAGTACGGCGCGATCTTGCTCGGGTAAGTCGTCCGCGTAGATCAGATATTCTCTTGAAAACTGCCCATCCTGGAAAAATCGATAGCATCCGAACGTCAGACGTTGTGTTTCATCAGTTCGCGTTTCGGTATCGAGAACGACCATCGCATCCGGGCCACGCCATTTTTTAGGACTCTCAGAACGTGGTTCGGATTTGGCAATAATCGGGTAGACACGGACAGCCAGTTCTAGAACGTGTGGCTTAGGGACGGACATTTGGTCTCTCTGCGCTTACCCCTGGCGGTTTACACAGACTCATAAATACAATTCGGCGGTCCTCCCCAATTTCTTGACGGCAGACGGCCCTATGCCGTACGCGATCGAGTGCCCCCTGAAGGCTAAGCCGGGATTGCTGAGGCCCGGCTCTCGTTAATGACTGGCAAATCGTGCTACGGCGTTTATCCTGAGTAGTCGCCGTTAGAGTAGGCACCCCGCTTCGAACTCTACCCTGATGACATCCCACCAGCGAGGCCCAAATTTCTCGACGAGTTGCTTATCGAGCTTTTCGAGAAATGCTACGGCCCAAACCAGAAACTGCTCGATGCAGTATTCCACGAAGTCGATGAAGCCGCGAATACATGCCGCGATCGCCAGCAGAGGGCTACCATCCGGATTGCGCAATGTTCTTGTCGGCCATTTGTGCTGCTCAAGACTCAACCGGGCGCGGTGATCGTTTACCGGCACGGGGACAGTTGCGGCATGATTATTCTGTCCCGCTACATGATGATTGTCGGTCACCGCTTTGCCCTGATTCTTGCGCTGGCATCCCGCGCATATTCGCGGGTTGCTTTTGGGGATCAGCGCTTCCGGGCGACTTTCCGGGCATTGAGTGCATTTGGCGTTATTGCCGACCCGTCGTTTCGCACGCTCTTTGCGTCGATATTCCGCTTCTGGATCGGAGTTGAATGGCTTTTTAGACATTAGTGGTTCTCCGCATAGATGGAATGGAACGACAAAACACCTGCTGAACCCAGGCGCTTCAACTGATTGAGGTCTGTTAGCAGTTCAATCTTGGAGCCACCGGAACCTCGGATGAATTTGCCGTCGAATTTCGCGAGACCAGTAGCATCCCCAGTTTCCAAGAACGTGTGGACAGCGGTCCAGTATTCGGATAATAAGGTTGCTTGGCTAGAATTCCGCACGGCAACTTCGACTGGCCCGTCAGCTGATGGGACCATTAGGACTCGCAGTAGCCTGTCGGTTCGCTTGGCGACAAATCGCCCACGCTTGTTTTTCCTTAGCGCCGATTTTCCTAATCGCAGCACCGTTCGCGGAGTGGTCCCCGCCTCTCGTGCAGCCGTCTTAAGGGAAAGTCCCCGCCCGCGCATTTGGGCTACTACCTCGGTGACAAGGTTCCAGGTAGTGCGAAACCTCTTACCCATGCCGAAATACTGCTCCGCAGTTTTCGGCTGCGTTTTGGTATTTACCTGAGCTACTCGGTTCTTGGTTCGGACACCACCTTTCCCGGTTTTTGGCCGGTTCGCTGGAGTATTGATTTTTCGAGAACGTCTTTGGAGAACTCTCTTCTTCTTGCTGGAAACCATCTTAGCTTACCTCCTCGATAGAGATATTATCACTAAGTTGCTTAATATCAATTAGTTACAAGGAATAACTAAATGATATAAAAGTGGCGGAATCGGTATTGTCAAGACTTATAGGAGTGCCTATTTCGCGAATATTGTAATAATAGAGATGGCGAAAATTAAATGAATAAAGGTGAGGCGAGAGGAAGGAGGAGTCGTAAAAAGCGTCGCCCAGAGATATCTAACGCCGACCTGATGGGTTCGCGGGGAAATCTCTTTTCGCTATTCGATTCCAACTGGGCCGATATAGCGTGGCAGCTAGAAAATCTCTACAGTCCCGACGACGTGCGGTCTGCGTTAAAGGTTCTTCCCGCAGATTGCGAGGAATATGCTATCCGGGCTTTGCTGCGTCCAATTACCGTTCCGGAGACCGTTCCGTTAAGCCGAAGAGCGCTAGCCCGGCGATCTGATCAGCTTCCGGATCTCATAGCAACGGCGTATAGGTCAGTAGTCAAAACCTCTGATCGAATTCACGCCCTAGAACGGATGTTGATGAAAAACATGACGGACGCTGATCGGGTCGCCAGGGAACGAACGTTAACGAATAAAATGACCGACGCTGAGCGTGTCACCCTAGAGGCGGATCTTACGGAGGCCGTAAACCGATTGCACGACGAGCAGGAAACGCATGCATCGCTCATCCGTGAAAGCAATCAAGTCCGGGAAGAACTGATGGACCGTCGCGCTGATTTTGCTCGCCTAGAGCTGGTGAAATATTGCAAGAGTGATCGAAGCAGATTGAACCCAAGAAGATTAGCGAATGCCGTCGCGGGCTTTCCTTTTATTGGTTGGCGACAGTCGGCCAGAAGGTGCGTGAAGTTGGAAACAGACAAGTCTCTTGGTGGACATCGATACCTAGTTACCAGGACCATTCGCCGCATTGTTATTTCGTGGGACCAAAACGCCGAGGCAGACCTAGTTGGGCATGCCCGTCGTTACCTTGAGAAGCGTAATCCAGTTCCAGCGGAAGTATTTTCTCAGTTGCGGGCCAACTGGCGCTTTCTTCGACTCTCAATAACAGAGGCACTGGCGGCTCGGCCTGACCTCGGAGCGCTGCCTTACGCCATTGCGTACGGATATTTTCGGCGGACGATAGGCTTTCCCCCGGAGTTCGAAACCTACCTTGCCGAGAAAGAGCGGATTACATCACGTGGTAAGCTAAGTAATAGACATTAAAGATATTTACGGGCTCGCCACCTGTTACTAGCAGGCGACAAGCCCTGACCACCAAGGAGGGATAAGCTCCCATGGCAGCTACGAAAACCGTAGCGCATCGGCTACGGCTGCGCAAATTCAGCGTGCCAGAAATTCTGGCTGCGAATCCACATTTAGTCATCACACCACGACACGGGGTCGTGACTCTTTTTGGTTACGGAATTCAAGTTCGGGTCGATGGTGGCCACTTGATTTTGGAGGGCGGCATCGGCGCTGATCGCCGTTATGCCCGATTTCCACGCGTCGGTCACGGGCTTCAGCGGCTAATTGTGATTGGCGCTGACGGGATGGTTTCGCTCGCGGCGCTTCGCTGGCTTGCTGACCAAAATGCCGCGTTTGTTATGCTGGACCGGGCCGGCAAAATCCTCACGATAACAGGGCCATCGCGAATTCCCGATGGCAGGATGCGGCGTGCGCAGGGCCTTTCGCTGACATCCGGGGCGGCACTGCAAATCGCGCGAGAATTGATCGATCAGAAACTTATAGGCCAAGAGCGTATTGTGCGCCAGAAACTGAACAAGCCCGACGTCGCAGATGCGATTGTGGGTTTACGTTTGGCATTGCCGGGCATCGCAGACTTAGATGGTGTGCGGCTCATCGAATCCCAGGCCGCTGGAATCTACTGGTCTGCGTGGCGAGGGAAGGAGATAACATTTCCCAAAGCAGATATTCACCGAGTTCCGGAACATTGGCGCACTGTCAGCTCTCGTCGTTCGTCATTATCCGGATCGCCGCGCCTTGCGGTGTCCCCGATCCAGGCCATCCTCAACTATCTCTATGCGATCCTCGAATCAGAAGCTCGCCTCGCCGCCGTCGCTCTCGGACTTGACCCTTGTTTAGGTGTCTTGCATATGGATGCGCTAAATCGTGCAAGCCTTGCCTGCGACCTCATGGAGCCCGTGCGGCCCCAGATCGATGCTTTCTTGTTGGATTGGATCGCTCGAACACCGCTTAAGCGAGAATGGTTTTTCGAGCAACGTGATGGCAATTGTCGCCTGATGGGAGAATTTGCGGCACAGCTTTCAGAGACCGCCCGTAAATGGAGAGCCGCTGTTGCTCCGCTGGCCGAATGGGCCGCTCGCGTGCTATGGAGTACGACTGGAAAATCCGCCGCCAAGGGCGCACCAGGGACACCGCTCACGCAACAACGGAGGCGGGAAGCGACTGGAACTTCGGAGCTGCCATCAGCAAGTTCAATCAACATGCGGACTTTCTGCTCCGTCTGTGGCGCTGCAATCCCTGATGGTCGAAAGTATTGCGGACCCTGTGCTACATCGATCCGATCCAAACAGATAATCGAAGTCGCCCGAATCGGGCGAATTGCGGCGCAGGCTCCCGACGCGCGTGCACGCCGTGCCGAAGCTTGGCGGCGAACGTATATAGAAAAAACCAATTGGGACAGTTCGAAGCAGCCAGTTTGGCTAACGGAAGAATTCTATCGGAACAATGTTCAGCCGAAGCTGAAACGACTTACAAGTCCGCCAATCCAGAAAGCTATCGGCGTTTCCAGACCGTTTGCTGTTGATATCCGGAAGGGCCGACGCACCCCGCATCCGAGGCATTGGGTGAAGCTGGCGGAACTGGTGGGGGTTCGCGACCAGCCTAACGCTAAGGTTTAAGATTCTGTAAATACGCAATCTTTGGTTTCCTGAGATGCCGTGAGGGGCAGATTTTGCGAAGCAATTCGATGGTCGGCCAAGATTGTTAGAGGATATGGTGCCGAATTGAAAGGATTGGTTCGATGGGCAAAGAGTGGCGAGACTGTATCGTAACGATGATCGACATGGTTGGCGTGAAGGACCGAGCAACGGCGGACGGCTCTGCGCTTATGCGGCAGTTCCACGCTTTAGTTAGGCGTGAAGCGCAGTCGCTGATGTCGGTCGCGCACACCTACGTATGGAACGATTCCGTGCTGCTCCTGTCGTATGTGGATGGTGAACAGTTCTTTGAGCAGCCTATGAGGGATGCCGAGAGGCTGAAGAGACAGATTGATAAACTCGCGCCCAGCTACGCCATCGCGATCAAAGGTCAGGCTTTTCCTCCCGTTCTTGACGGCGAAAACGTGCCAGCGCCTCACAACGTCACGTTGATCGAGGCGTCAAGCTGGGCCATGGCGAACTGCTTCATTGTCGAAAAGGTTCTCGGCGGAAAACTCCGAAAACCCTGGTATGTCGACGGTAGAATTAAGACAAAGATCGGGAGTGTGCGGACGTGCAGTACCCATAGCGTAACGCTCCTGCCTGAACAAAAGTCCCGCAAGGTATACGTATTCGATGGCTATCTCTGGGACGATTTAAGTGGAAAGCGCAAGGGATCGCGGGGTCGGAAGGAACATCGGCAATGATCGCCGGCAACGCGCAATTGGTGAAGGGGGAGAAGGTCTGGCGCTATCTGAAATTTTCGCGCTTCGTGTGGTTGCTCCAGAATAAGCAACTCTGGCTCTCAAGGGCCGATCTGCTTGGCGATCCATGGGAGGTCAGCCTCGCCGGCGATCAGCTACGGCACGTAATCAAGTATGCTCCGATAACACCTGTCAGTTCATCGAACGTGAAGCGGGAAACCGCCATGGAGCGAGCGAAGAGAATCATCCCGCTGTGGCGTCAAGAATTGTTTGTCAATTGCTGGAGCAACTCAGACCATGAATCGCACGCGTTGTGGCGCGTGTACTGCGGCTCCCCCGAAGGGGTCGCGGTTCAGACCACGCTTGCGAAGTTGCAGGCGTCTGTTGGGCAAATACCGGTATTGAAAGTCAGTTACGAGATACCGGGAAGCCGGAAGCAAACGCCCACTCGGATCGATCTCGTCACGAAAAAGCGGCCGATGTTCGCTTACGAGCAGGAAGTACGGATCGTCCTCTCAACCGAGAATGAGGCGGACGCCGACCCGAAAGTACCTGGCAAGGCGCTCGACTGGAATCCCGAAGACAACGTGGAGTCGATCAGGGTCCATCCCGAAGCGGACGCCGCGTTCATGGAAACGGTGAAAGCAGTTGTCCGGGATTATGCACCCGCCTTGAAAGACAGCGTCGCATGGTCGGACATGAACGCGAATCCACCTTTCTAGTCTGCTTCTTTGAAGTTTTGCCTTCCAGAATTCGGGTCGATTTTGGGCGCAAATTCGACTCGGGAAGTGCCTGAGACTCCGGGGCCACAATCGCGCACCTGAAGATCACAGCGCACAAGCGCTAGCTTGTGCGCAGAAGGAGTCACACTACGTCTTCGCCTGTTCTTTCTTCCCGTGCCGTTACGGCGAAAACTCCTTGGGATCGAGCGACGTCGAGGACTCCCAAAAGCCAGATTCTTCGCGCAACGTCGTGTGCCAAGAGCCGTCCGCAAAGTTGAATCGCTCATAGATAACTTTGAATTCCATGGGTCCAGAACTGCTCTTTTCGAAGTCGGGCCGGCATTTCTTGGACAAGATTTCAGCCGCGGTGTTCGTTGGCACGATCGCCCACGCGGTCTTCAGCGAGGTCATCAGGCCGTGGGGCAAGATGTAATGGATGCCGCTACCCGAGACTTCCAGAAAATATGAAATCGGCCCATTGTAGGAACCCCATCCGATGGAATAGTCCCGCGTCAGTATGAATGTCGGCTTGCTGCGATCCTGGTACAGGAAGACTCGATCTAGTCGGGCTGACTCCCGCCCCAGGCGCTCGGAGTACACGATCCGAAGTCGCTGATCAACGATAAGCATTAGCGCCTCGTTGACGTCCTGTTGCGGCAAAAACCAAGCGCTAGGATCAGGTTCAACGTCGAGAGTCTCGATGCCTGAGTATGGATCTCTTTTGACCGCACCTCGCAGGCCTTCCAGACGCTCGTCAACCAAGATCAATGCCGATCCATCGATTCCATTCGAATAGCAGTTCAGGTCTAAGGCTTGAAAAACTCTGTAACCGTCCAGGTTCAGGCCACCCGGTTCGGAAAGATTCTTGATGTTAATCGAGGCCGCGCGGCCTTCAGTGTGAGCGGCTTTTGCGCCGGGTGAAGCCGTTCTGCCGATTTGCTCGAAAGCCTCCGCTTCAGCTCGTACTTTCCATTCCCGAAGGAAATCCGCCGGGAAACGCAGCGCATCGTTGTCAACCAGTTTGGCGCAGTTCTGGCATAACCAGATCCCGTTCGCAGCCGACGCGCGGTTCTCGGGCGAAAGCGCCGCGTCGAATCGAGGACCACCTGTCGATGCTGCTGTGATGTGGGCCGCCACCCCAACATTAATTGACCCTTCAGGTTCTAGCTGAGGCCCGCTGGTCGTCGCTCTGCAATCAGGGTTCGAGCATCGTTGATTTACCCGGTTTGCTAGCTGCTGCTTAATGCTTGCAGAGAAGTCATCTCGCGCCATAGGGTTTTCCGGAAAACTTTATTCCATATCTTCCCCGTCGAAGGAGACACCGATCGCGATCAGCAGACGCGTTATTTCGGCAGCGGCGAGCGTAAATTCGGTTTTCGTGATCGCCCTAGCGTGCATTGTGCAGACACGAACGGGTCCCAAACGCGCGAAAGCTTCGCGCACGTTCTCCTCGCGTTGGAAAGTGTCCTTGAAAACCTCCCGCCAGTTGTCAGCCTTGGTGATCAGGTCCGCGTATTCCCGGAAATCGATATAGTGAATGAGCTTCTGCGGCTTCAGGCCATTGCTGATGTCTGCATCGCGTTTTGCAACCCAGCCCTGATAGATTTTCCCGTTCCCATGGCAGCGATGTCGCTCCCAGTCCGGTCCGCACTTCGCCGACATCTGGGTATCGATGAAGTCCCGGAGCTTCCGCTCGAAACGGTGGAACAGCGCATAGGCCTTGCTCATGCGTTGTTCAAGGATTGCTTCTTCATCCGCGGGCTGTTCCTCGGCAGGGGCGGCCGGTGACGGGCGAACGAGCCCGACACGAACCAACGCCTGCGAGAAAGCCGGTTCGGGGAGCTGGATCAGGTTTCTGTCGAATCCGTGGTCGAGATAGAACCGCTCGCGCAAGGTGGCATCCGGGAGGAGACGCCATGGCATTTTCAGTTCGCGCCAATCGCCGAGGGCTTCGCGGATCGTAGCCACGGCGGGAACGGCGAACGGCGCCGGCGCATGGGCCGCCGCGGTCAGCGCCGCGATGTGCGTAACCCCGGAAGCCGACAGCTCGGGATACATTTTGTTCACCCACGGACCTTTCAAGGCAGCGGCAACGGACTCGATTTCAACGAGAGCGGGCGCGAAGCTCTTGTATGCCGTGGCGTTGAGCGCACTGAGAGCGTCCTTGATCCGCAGAGAATCGAATGGCGATTCGTACATCCTGAGCTGATCCCGGATCTGCCGCGACATGTTTTCAATCTCAGCGGCGTGGGCTCTGGCACTCGCGTGAATACCGGCATATCCGGCAGCCACCTCGATCCCGGCCCACCGGGCTTTAGCCAGGGCCTGCATCTCGCGGTACTGTTCACCAACGATGTCAAATGCGCGACGTTCTTCCCGCAGCCGATCCGCAAACGCCGCAAGAGGCCGGGTAGCAAGTTCGGCTTGCCGAAAAGCCTCCAGCGCCGAATGGGGGCCGGCCAAACCGAGAAGCGAGTTCGTCCTCGCCATCTCCCGAGCCAGCCGTTCGGCCGTGTTGAATTCGGGAATCTTGGGAATCATGGAACTGATGTCGCGCGAAAGGACACTCATGCGCTCGGTCTGTTCGGCAATGCGCAGGCGAATAGAGCCCTGAAACGCTTCCAGAGACTCCGCCGGGAGCGGTGACGAATTCAACCGGTCAACCTCTTCCCACCATGCGCGTACGACCGCCGTCAGTTCGGCATCGTCCCAATTCTTAATTTCCTCCGGCGTGAGCTTTGGTTCTATCGACTGCAGCGCGAGCAGGCGTTCGGCAAACTCTCGCGGCACTAGATCTTCCCGGCTGAGCTTCCGGATAGCGGCGCTGTCCTTCATCATCCACTTCCTGAACCGGAGCACGCCATGGGCTCCCGATGTGATATCAATCGTCGTGGTGACAATCAGGACCGGTTTTTTTACGGCGCTCTCGCTCATACACTCACACTACCCTGATGCCTGGATATCATCAAGGAGCGCGCTCATTCCTCGCGCGGGAAAGAGCAGGTTTTTTGACCGGAGAATTGAGTCCTTTCTGTCATCAACCCCCCTGGCCACACACAGCTTTCCGGGCACCCCATGGCCCGTTGTAGCCGCGTGGGAAGGAGTCAACCCCTCCACCGTGCTTCACCACACGAGGTCAACATTCAGCGAAGCGGTAGATTTTTCAGCGTTTTCGACAGGCAGGGGATATCGAGTGACTACAACAATTGCACTCCCCAACAGGGGACGCTAGTTCAGAATGGTGCGCGCCCGATGAATCGTTCCATCA
>Ga0207703_10005248_pt1 | contig 10448 bp, 7 predicted proteins | sample KBSSwiS12_FD_184304 | JGI IMG/M metagenome (GOLD analysis project Ga0207703, IMG submission 184304) | Switchgrass rhizosphere microbial communities from Kellogg Biological Station, Michigan, USA - KBS Switchgrass S1-2 (SPAdes) (version 2) | ecosystem: Host-associated > Plants > Roots >... | reverse complement strand
TGCGAGACGTTGTTTACGACGTCTCCGAACGACGTGTTCCCAGCGTTGCTCTTATACGTCTGGGGTGAAGACGATCCGTTGGACTAACATGGGGTCGGTGCTAAATATTTCGCGAATTACTGCTCAGACTCGTCAGTTTTAGGATGTATCATTCGTTCCTCGCGGGCACTCGCAGTGGTGGAGGCAATGGATATCTTGATCGACAAGACCCGGTTGGCTACCGTGCCCATTCTCGATTCGCATCTGGGTGTCATTGACTCTCGGTTTGCGGATATAGACCGGCGCCTCGCAAAGATCGACGCGAGATTCGAATCGATGGAGGCCCGCTTTGATGGAGAAGAGGCGAGCCTGGAAACAGGGTACGAGGCGATGATCGATATCATATTCAGAAAGTGGTGCCTTCGTATCATCCTCGCCAGCGTATTGAGCCCGCTTGCCTTGGGGCCCGTTGGATTGTCCGCGTTGGAGCTGGCAAAGCGGCTGCTGTTAACAGTGGGTCATTGACGTTCCAGCTTCCGAACCGGGGAGCTCGCCCGTGCGATCCTGCACAATATTCTCGACCGCCGAGCGTCTGAGAACGGATGAGCTCACACAACCGGTACTACAGCGGCCCCACCAGCGATCACTTCGATGGCCTGCGCTTCTTCAATCCGGGGCAGCCGCAGACAGACCGCTCACTGCGGGACCTCTGGCGGTGGAGGGCAGAACGGGCCGCGGTCCCGTGGCCCGCGCAAGTGGCGGTGACGCCGACTGTACCCGAGTCCCGTGTGGAACATATGCGGATCACTATGGTGGGACACGCCACATTGCTGATCCAGGTGGCCGGGATCAATATTCTGACCGACCCGGTCTGGTCTGATCGCAGCAGCCCGGTCACATTCGCGGGCCCTCGGCGTGTCACAGCACCTGGGATAGCGCTGAATGACCTGCCTCCCATCGATGTCGTGTTGGTCAGTCATAACCATTATGACCACCTCGATCTCGCGACCTTACGACATATCCACGACAAACATCACCCTGCGATGATCATGCCGTTGGGGAATGACACCATCGTTCGCTCGGCCATTTCGGATGCGCGTATCTCGGTTGGAGACTGGGGTAGCAGCATTCCGATAGGTCCCTCTGCCACCGCTACACTAACCCGGGCGAACCATTGGTCCAATCGGGGTCCGCGGGATCGAAGGATGGCGTTGTGGGCGGGTTTCCTGGTCCGCACTGGCCGAGGGAGCGTTTGGTTTGCCGGTGATACCGGCTACGGCGACGGAACCATCTTTCGGGACATGCGCGCTCGCCATGGCGCACCCGATGTCGCGTTGATTCCCATTGGCGCCTACGAGCCGCGGTGGTTCATGGCAGCACAACACGTCGATCCCCAGGCCGCGGTGCGTGTTTTTCGAGACATAGGTGCGCGTCGCGCGTTAGGGATTCACTGGGGCACCTTTCGGTTGACTGATGAGGGTCGCGAAGCCCCTCGGCAGGAGTTGTCGGAAGCGCTGGCGCACGCCGGTATTGATGCCGGGCACTTTATTGCAGCCGAACCGGGGCAGGCGTTCGACTTCTCCGATCTGCAGTCCTGACTGTCATGGGGTGTCGAGTCAGAACTTGAGGCGGGCTCCGACGCTGTACCGCGGCCCGTTCTCATAGAAGCCGACCGGAATGCCGTCAGCCGTGTGCATGTAGATGATCTCGTTGGTGATATTCACGGCATTCGCGTAGACCGCAAAGTCGTTCGTGACATTCCAACTCGCGGTCGCATCGATCTGATGATAGGCATCCGTGACGACCTGTGAGCCCATGGTCAGGACGCCAAACGCCTCGGAGCGATAGTTGTATGAGATACGGGCACTGAAGCGTGGAGTCTCGAAGTACAACGCGGCGTTCGCCTGATGCTTTGAGTTGCCTTGCAGCTCTACCCGCGGCTGGCCGGGAATTGGATCGACGGAGGCGTTGGTGAACGTGTAGTTGGTCAGTATTCCGAATCCGCCCCAGAGCGCTTGCTGCCATTGCAGCTCGAGGCCCTGGATTCTCGCGCCGTGATCGCTATTGAGCGGCCTCGTCACCTGCAGATTCTGATTGTTGATGACTTCCGAGTCAGTGAGGTTGTAAACGAAGGTGTTGAGGCTTTTCCAGAAGTACGTTCCTGAGAGCAGGGAGGCATCGGCGAAGTACCATTCGGCGCCGAGCTCAAACTGGCTGGCCTGGACTGGTTTCAGATACGGGTTGCCGGCAGAAGCCGCGCCGGTCGTGGCGTTGATCGTGACGTTGGAGCTCAGATTCTGGAACGTATCGCGCGCCATTGCCTTGGACACTGATCCGCGCAACAAGAGGTCGTCACGGAGCCGATATACGGCATTGATGCTCGGTAGTACGTTGTTGTACGGCCGATCTACGGTACCGAGGACGTCACCGCTGTACGCGGTGGACTGTTGCTGCGTATGGATACCGCGGACGCCGATGTTTCCTTGCAGCGCTCCGAGCTCGAAATCGAGCTTCGCGTACAACGCGGTGATGTGCTCCTCGATGGTATAAAATGCCAGGCGGTCCAGAGAATACTGTAGATCGAGAAGTGGATTGATCGTGGTCGCTGCAAGCCCGCCGTCGACCAGTGCATAGCGCGTGACCGATCCTTGGGTCGCAGCCCGCTGGCTCAAAGCAGGTGAGGTGCCGCTCGAGACTTCATTCAGGGTAATGGCCGAGAGAGCCGCATAGTTGGGATTGTTCGGATCTACAGAGCCGATCTGGCGGCTGTTTTCCACTTTGTCATCGCGGTATTTGATGCCGGTCTTGAATGCCTTGAAGAAGCCATTATCCAGGTTGAAAGTCAGGTCGCCCTGGGCATACGTTTCATCCTCCGTCATGACCCGGACCCAATCGCGCTCGTTGCCTGGTACAAAATTCAGCGCCGCACCGTTCGTAGGGTCCAGATCCAGATAACTCACATTGATATGGCGCGGCCCCAGGTCGAGCGTCTCGCGCGTGTTGCCTTGAAACCAGTAATTCTGGTCATGAGTGCTGCCGCCCGAGGCGTGAGTTTTGCCGACCTGTCCGTGCAGGGTCCAGCGGTCCGTGCTGTAGGTTGAATCGAGATCGGCGACCCGTGATTTGATAAAGGCCTGCCGAAAGATCGCCTCGATGGCGGCTCCCGTTGTAGTGCCGTCACCCAGGGTTCCGCCCACGAGGGCCTGACGGCCATCGCCTGTCGGAATAAATACCGGGTTGATTACTTTAGGATTGGCTGACAGCAGGTAGCCGTTTCCGGGCAACCACAAAAAGTTCTCATTGTGATTGTCCATTTTCATGTCGGAGTTGACGTAGTTGAGAGTGATATCCCATGCCTGCTGCGGGCGCCATTGCAACGTCACGTTCTCCGTCGTTCGCCGGCGATCCTGCTCGAACAGCGCTGAGCCTCCGCCGAAAAGCGCGTGGACATTGGGTGTTACCTTGCCATTCTGGTCGGTGACATTGAAGAGCGTATCGTCCGTGAATCCTTCCAGGCCGTCACGGCGCATCCGGCGTCTTTGATAGCTCACTGAGACGAGCGCACCGAACCGACGGTCATCATCGTGCCAACTGAACAGCCCTGAGGCCTGGGGATCGTTCTTGTTACCGAGAACGCTATGGAGTGCTTCGGCGGAAGCCTGAATCGTGAATGGCTTCAGCTCCATCGGGCGGCGAGTACGTACATTGACCAGGCCACCGATGCTGCCTTCGTCCATGTCGGCCGTAGGGCTCTTATACACTTCGAGTGATGCGACGAGCTCCGAGGCGAGGATGTCATAGTTGAAACCGCGACTGGGGTTGTCATTCGCCCACCAGTATGCAGACGCGACGTTCTGGCCGTTCATCAGTGTCCGATTCAGGGTGTTGTCCGTGCCGCGTACGAAGATGTCCCGGCCTTCGCCCCAGATGCGGTCCACTGAAATACCCGGGACGCGCTGTAAGGAATCTGCGACATTCTTGTCGGGAAACTTGCCGATATCCTCGGAACTGATTGCATCCACTACAGCGCCCGCGGTGCGCTTCGTGTCGAGAGCCTGCCGCAAGCTGCTGCGAATACCGCTGACAACGACTTCCTCCAGTGTTCCCTGCGGCGGATCTGAGGCATTGTCGGCGGCGCGGACACCCATGCTGAGCATCGCCAGTGCGGTGGCGGAGCAGCAGAGCAGCGGATAACGTTGACTCATCGTCGTGTCCTTGTCTGTTGGCGGCGGTTGCCGCGGTTCCGTTGGCTTCGAGCTCGGGCCTCCCATGGGCCCGACGGCAATGGTGTTTGCGTTGAGTCGCTGGTAGGTCAGTCCTGTGTTGGAGAGGATTCTCTCCAGGACCTGCTCGCGGGTGTACGTTCCGGAGATGCGCTGGACCGTACGGCCCGCGCCCAGGTCGGAGAAGAACACGACTTGTTCGCCGGTTTGCCGCGCATAGGCCTGCAATGCGCCCGCGAATGACTGGGCGCTGATTTCGAAATGCTCTTTGCGCGGCTGGACAGGCTCTCCTGCCAGGCTGTCATGCGGCAAGAGTAAGTGAGTGACCGCGGAGACCAATAGGGCGCTCACGGCGCGACGCACGGACCCGTTGCTTCGCACTACTGCGCCTCGCCTGCGCGCTTGCCGACAGTTTCACCAGGCCGCGCTTGCAGGACCCAGCCAGCAGCGTCTTCACGCACGAGCACGTCGGCGTGCGTTCGCAGAAATTCCACGAAGGTCGCCTGGTCCGTAGCGTTGAAGATCCCGGTAATACGCCTGTTAGCCAGCGATTCGCCGAGAATATGAATCGACTTTTCGTTGTACCGTGCGAACTCCGCAGCGACGTCGGTAAGCGTGGTCTCCTCGAAGACCAGACGGCGTTCCGTCCATGCCGTGGCGCGTTTGACATCGGCCACGGGCACGCGCCGTGGCGGATGATACTGAGCAACAACCGCCTGCTCACCACTTTCGAGCTCGATGGGTCGCGCGGCAGGCTCCGTCGAGTCGGTTGACTGCCCGGATGTCGGGCTCAGGCTGTTTGTTACCCGCACGCGCCCCTCGAGCACCGTCACGACAGTGCGCGAGTTGTGCGCGTCGACGTTGAATTCGGTGCCTACGGCGATGATTTCGGTCGCGCCGGACCAGACACGGAAGGGGCGATTGGGATTGCCGGCGACCTTGAATATGGCTTCCCCCGCGAGTAGTTGCACATCGCGCTCGGCTGCTGTGAACCGTGCACGCAACTTCGAGCGCGTGTTCAACTCGACCACGGAACCGTCTTCCAGGGTAATGGAGCGCATCTCTCCGACACTGGTGATGTAAGTCTTTGAACCCCAGTCCCAGTTGAACATCGCGATCACTACTCCTGAGATCAGCAATACAATGACGATCGATGCGGCCAGTGCTCTTTGAACCAGGCGCCGCTGGGGGCTTACAGCCGGTCGTGGCGCGCTGTTGCGTTCGGTAGCCGCGGCGAGCCGCGTTACCTTGTTGGAGTCGAGCGCCCGTGCTTTCTCTATGAGCTCGGTAATACTGTCCTGCGGCCACGACTGGCTGCCCGCGAGCTCCTGCATCAACTGGCTGACGCGCAGAAATTCCTCTACGTGCAGATTCGAGCGGCGCAGCCAGTTGATGAAATCCAGCCGTTCTTCGTTTGTGCTGTCAGAGTCGGACAGGATGACCAGCCACTCGGCCGCGGCGCGCGCCGCTGCGGCTGGAGCAGCACTGTCGTTACCCGTGTGATTGTCGAATCGCGAAGTCACGCTTCACTCCGAAGTCAGACGAGCGCGAAGCTCGGCGTATCCGGTTACCAGGTGGCGCCTCACCATGCGTGGCGTAACTGCCAGATGATGAGCGATCTCTTCATTTGTCATGCCTTCTCTCAACTTCAAAAAAATAACGGCGCGGACCATGACATCGAGTGAATCCAGGGCCGCGTGAAAACGCGCCTGGTTCTGTGCCTCGGCGACGTGGAATTCCGGGGTACGCGTTTCCAGCAGCAGCTCCAGCTCTTCCGCGCTGTGCGGCTTGCTCTGACAGGCACGCATTCGCCATTCCGCCGCGACATTGCTGGCGATGCGATACAGATAGGCCCGGGGCTCCTCGATGAGATCGGTCTGATTGGTACGCAGGAGGCGCAGGTAGACTTCCTGAGCAAGGTCCTGGGCGTCCGCCCGTGTCCGGACCCGGCGCTCGACGAACCGGGTCAGATCGGCGTTCCAGCGCCGCACCCAATCAGCGATGCGTATCCTTTTTCCGTCGCTCACCGGCCCCCCGGCATCCGTGCAGTGTCGTACGAATCTTCTGCCATCCATGAGGAGACGGGGTCAGACCGGAAATCAGCCCCCAGAAAAGTCTGCCGTTACGGGATGGCAGGGGGTCTGTAGCACAGGACTGGCCATGTGGCCAGATACCGGGAGCGGCCGGGCCGGCGTGGTACGAGATGTTCGTCCAGGGATCGAGCGTTCAGATCCAGCCGGTGCAGCTCAATCGGGACCGTAACACGTTCCCGATGGTTCGTTCATTGGCAATGAGATCGGCGCCGTTTTCACCGTGAAGCCTGATAATGGCTCCCGGAAGAAGATGCTTTGGAAGGGCGTACGCCGCAGATGATCACTCGTTGGCCGGTGCGCCCAAACAATGTCAGTCCCAACATCAGCAGCATGTAGGGTTCGATCGCTCCCCCGCCCCCGCCTCCGCCTCCCTTATCGGAGTTGCCACCTCCAGCCGCAGGTCCGATCACCGTCGTGCTACTCGTTACGGATCCATTCGCAGTCAATGGATCCGCCGAAATTGATCTGACTGAGGCGGTGGAGGTCGAGGTGCCAATCGCCGAGGCCGTCGCGGTTATGGTCACAGACACATTCTTGTTGGCCGCCAGGTCGCCGAGCGTGCAGGTCACGAGGCCGGAACCGGTCGTTGCACAGCTTCCAGCGGAAGCGGTAGCGCTGTTTACCGTCACTCCTGTGCCTGCCTGATAGGAGAAAGAGGTTCCCGCAGCGGACCCTGGCCCCGAGTTGGATACCGTGAACGTGACACTCACCGGTTGTCCAGCTACAGCAGATGCCGGCGAATTCGAGGTCACCGACAGATCCGCTCCGTCAGAGACCGTCGCCTGCGTTACGATCGAATTGTTTGATCCGTCCGCGTCAGGTTGATCCGCTGACAGATTGGCGCTGATCTGGAGCGCCGAGTTTACAGTTGGAGCAACAGCCGTCATGGATACGTCAAAAGAAGCTCCGGTCCGCAGTATCGGCACGGTGCAATCCGCGATAGCTGCAGTCCGGGTACAACTTCCGTCACTCGGGGAAATTTTCAGATTCTGCACATTGCCCGGGATATCGATGGAGATATGCGCTCCGGTGGCATCATAGGGGCCATTGTTGACGGCCGTATATTCATAGGCGAACGGAACGCCATATACCACCGCGCCGCTGCTGCGCAGGCTCAGCGCCAGGTCGGGTGCAACCGTCATTTTGAAAATGCCGTTTCGTGCCGTCCCGACGAGTAAATCGCTGCTGCGGTTTGGATCCACTATTACAGCCATTGCGTCCCACCAGGCACCGGTCGGCACCGCAGGGGAGACGGGGAGGTCCTGCCAGCTTACACCTCCGTCGACGGACCTGTTGAGCCCTCTCTCGGATCCTCCGTAGAGGATGTTGGTGTGCAGCGGATCAATCGTCCACAACCCCTGTTTATTGCTCAGAACCGTGAAGCTGCTACCGCCATCCAGGCTCTTCACGAGTTGCTGATTTTGGCTGCCGTAAAGGATCTGCGCGTCATGTGGATCAATCGCGGAGAGGTAGAAATCTCCGGTCGTATCCGCGACGTGTGCCCACGTGAGGCCGGAATCGTTGGTTCTATAGAGGCCGTAGTAGGTGGCTGGATTTGTCGTCAGCGTAAATGGGATCCCGTATGCGACCGTGCTGTCAGAAGGTGCAGCCAGCAGCGTTCCGAACGTTGTGTTGGCTGGAAGCCCGGCACTCACTGTTGTCCACAGGTTACCCGCGTCGATCGAGCGGAACGCTGTCGTGTTGCCGGCTGCGAGAAGGGTCTGCGTCAGCCCGGGCCATGTCACCATCGTCTGTATCTGTTGCGTGCCAGTTTGCGTTACCTGGCTCAGCGACCAGGTGTTGCCGCCATCAGGAGACATGGCAAGGCCGATAGCGAGCGACGCATATAGAGTTCCATTGGCACCCGGCGCGCTCAAAATGGAGCTGACGCCGAAGGCCCCTGGACCATCGGCGCTGATGTTGGCGGCATTCAGTTGATGGAGCGCATCCGTGTTGATGGGGGTGGTGGCATCGGCTCCTCCCGCAATATAGCCAACAGTGCCTGCATTATCGCTGAAATAAATCCGGTCCCTGGCTGCGCTGGCGGAGAATTGCCGCATGTAGGTTGCAACCAACCCCTGTACCTGTGGTGACCAGCTCGCCCCGTCATTCGTCGTGCCCCATACGCCGGATGCACCCCCGATCAGGAGTGTTCCGCTGTGAGCGGGATTCACCGCGAGCGTAAAAATCCCTTGCGAAAAGCTGTTGCCGGTGATGTTGGACCAGGTCGCGCCGTTATCAGACGATCTGAAGATGAGGCCGCCGGGGGTGGACGCGTAAATGGTCGCTGGATTCCGGGGATCGAGCGCGACGGCGTACGAGGCGTAACTGTTGCTCGCAAAAAAACTGGTTCGAGTCCAGGTGACGGCACGGTCATGTGAGACCCACAGCCCGTCGAAGGCAGCTGCCCAGATTGTGCCGGGGTCTGTCGCGTCGATCGCGAAATCCTGCACGACGTGTTGAGGGTTCGTTGCCAGGCTCAACTGGCTCCAGGTACGTGCGCCATCATGCGTGACATAGAGGCCACTGCTGCCTGCATCCAACGAGACAACGGCATACAAGGTGTTCGAATCGACGGGGTCCGCGCTGAATTGGTTCACTCTCGTCAGCGTACCGGGGGCGATGGTGGCGCGTTCGGTCCAAGTCTGACCCCGGTCAGTGCTACAGACAATCCGGGCACCGGCGGTGACAAACACCGTTTGGCCGTCAGCGCTGACCTGGGCCAGCCCGGGACTCGCGAGGTTGACGGGAAAACCCGGGACCGGAGTCAATGTCTTTCCGGCATCAGTGCTGGTCAGCAGAAAGGGGGCGTTGCCCGCCACGACGTACAGCCGGTTCGGGTCGGTGGGGTCAACGGCCAGACCGTTGGGCGAATTCATGAAATCGGTTCGCACCATCTGCCAGGTCACTCCGCCGTCGGTCGAACGGCTGAAGCCGCCGATTGACAGCAGATAGACGATGGACGGCGTGGCCTTGTTGTAGATGATCTTGTTCACCATGCCGCCATAGGGACCGATGCTGGTCCAATTGTTGATGGCCGCGCAGGCAGGGTGCGCAATGAGAGCAGCCAGCAATCCGCCGGCCACGGCTCTGATAAAAGTCATGATCCTTTGATGTCTCCCGTGCTGTGCGCCGCGGTTTTATTTTGTTTTGCGACCTTGCGAAGTATTACCCAGGCACCCGCCGGAATCTACTTGACAGATTCCCGGGTGCGCGGGGCTTTCGTCCGATGTTGATGTCTACATTCAACACGGACATGAATGTGCGCCCCATACGGCGGATGTCGTGCGGTGTGATGGGCGCAATGCCGATGACCTGGAAATTGGCCCCTGAGGCGCTGCGAGCGCTCACTATTCAGCTCACGCCTGCATCGGGGCGTCAGTTGCCCTTTCTCGCAGTTGCGTTGGCTGCTCTTAACCTACTAATTTACTTAGAGTTTATGGGGTAATCCGATGCTTTCTGTTGCGCTCGGTGGCGAACCTGATACGCTGCCGGGCTCGGTCGGGGTGTAGCTCAGCCTGGTAGAGCATCTGCTTTGGGAGCAGAGGGTCGCAAGTTCAAATCCTGTCACCCCGACCATTGATCTCCATGCAGGCGAATCCGCGCGGCCCGGCGCGAACATGAGTCAGACGAACTCCTAGGAACGGCGCAGCGCGGGGAAACAGAACTTGGCGAGTTTCTTCGCGGCCTTGAGCAACACCGGCGGGGTGACCTGGCGTGCGAATGATCGGAGCCGGGGATCTTCGCGATAGAAGCTCGGAGCGAAGGTCGAAGTCCGCGGGGTACGAGCCGACTTCTCGTCCGTGCCGACCGTGTGGTAGTACACGATGAAGGATTGCCGGCTGCGATCTTCCGGGCAGGCTATCGGCGCAGGAACGCCGTGATAGTTGGGATCCGCCACTTCAAACAGGATCGTCCGGTTGAAGACGGGCTCCACTGAAACATCACATCGGGTCGCCGCGTCGTTCCATAACTCCAACTGTCCGTTGTAACCCGGATCCCAGGCCTTGTTGAGGAATACGATCATGGCCAGGCGCCGGCTCAAGCCGGTGTCGTAGGCGACGTTGCGATCCGAATGGACCTGGAAGAAATCGCCGCGCCGCATTGTGGCGTAGCCGGCACCCTGCAGATACGGGTCAGGTAGCAGTTGCTA
>Ga0207703_10005243_pt1 | contig 10457 bp, 14 predicted proteins | sample KBSSwiS12_FD_184304 | JGI IMG/M metagenome (GOLD analysis project Ga0207703, IMG submission 184304) | Switchgrass rhizosphere microbial communities from Kellogg Biological Station, Michigan, USA - KBS Switchgrass S1-2 (SPAdes) (version 2) | ecosystem: Host-associated > Plants > Roots >... | reverse complement strand
GATCGCGTCAGCGCCGCTCTGCGCCGCGAGGCGGGCGTCCTCGACGTCGAGGATCCCTTTGAGGACGAGCGGACCGCCCCAGCGCTTCTTCACCCATTCGACGTCCTTCCACGACAGCGTCGGATCGAACTGCTGCGCCGTCCATTCGAACAGCGACGACGGGTCGTCGACGCCCTGGGCATGGCCGACGATGTTGCCGAAGGTGCGGCGCCTGGTCTTCAGCATGTTCCAGCACCAGCGCGGCTTGGTCGCGAGGTTGAGGAGGTTGGCGAGCGTCGGCTTCGGCGGCGCCGTGAGGCCGTTCTTCAGGTCCTTGTGGCGCTGGCCGAGGATCTGCAGGTCGAGGGTGAGGACGAGCGCGCTGCACCTGGCCGCCTTGGCGCGCTCGAACAGGCGCTCCATGAACGCGCGGTCGCGCAGCATGTACGGCTGGAACCAGAACGGCGCTTTCGTGTGCGCAGCGACGTCCTCGATCGAGCAGATGCTCATCATGCTGAGGGTGAACGGGATGCCGAATCGCTCTGCGGCACGCGCCGCGAGGATCTCTCCATCGGCATGCTGCATGCCGGTGAGCCCGGTCGGCGCGATCGCGACCGGCATGCGCACGGGGGTGCCTGCCATCGTCGTCGCCAGGGTGCGGTTGTCCATGTCGACGGCGATTCGCTGGCGCAGCTTGATGCGCTGGAAGTCGCTCTCGTTGGCGCGGTACGTGCTCTCGGTCCACGAGCCCGAGTCGGCGTAGTCGTAGAACATGCGCGGCACGCGTCGCTTGGCGAGCACGCGCAGGTCCTCGATGCAGGTGATGACGGCCATGGCCTCGTCGACAGGTGCGCCGCTGGCGCGACGCGACGATGCTACGACGCGTCGTCGAAGAGCGGCAGGTCGAGCGACGGCGGCGACGGCTCGCGGGCGGCGACCACGGTCGGCGGCGCAGCGGCGAGCGGCGCGACCAGGTCGGCGAGGCGGGCGAGGGCGCTGGCGCGCACGCCGAGCAGGCGCAGCCGCCGGCCGAGGTCGACGCGCTTCAGGCAATGGCCGGCGGCGCGCCGGATCTCGCGCGCGTCGAGCGTGTGGCGCGGCAGCGTCAGGTCGCGCGTCGCGATCGCGAAGTCGTCGAAGCGCAGCTTGATGCCGATCGTCTTCGCGGCGTAGGACTTGCGCGCGAGGTCGCCGGCGAGCTGCTCGCACAGCTCGGTGAAGATCGCACCCAGCTCGGCGCGGTCGCGCACCGCGTGCAGGTCGCGGTCGAACGTCGTCTCGCGGCTGATCGACTTCGGCTCGCTGTGGGTGACGACCGGGCGGTCGTCGCGGCCGTGCGCCGCCTCGTGCATCCAGGCGCCGAACGCCTTGCCGAACTGCTCCTGAAGAAACGCCGGGTCGGCGGCGGCGAGCTGGCCGACCGTCTCGATGCCGAGTGTGCCCAGCTTCGCGGCTGCCTTCGGCCCGATGCCGTTGACCTTGCGCACGGCGAGCGGCCAGATGCGCGCCGGGATGTCGGCGTGCGTGAGCAGCGTCAGACCGTCCGGCTTGTCGAGCTCGGAGGCGAGCTTCGAGAGCAGCTTGTTCGGCGTGATCCCGATCGAGCAGGTGAGGCCCGTGCGCTCGCGTACCGCCGCCTTCAGCGCGCTGCCGACGGCGCGGCCGCCGTCGTGCTCGACACCGGCAAGCTCGCTGAGGTCGACGTAGATCTCGTCGATGCCGCGGTCCTCGATCGTCGGCGCGATCTCGCGCACCGCCGCCTTGAACAGGCGCGAATAGCGCCGGTACTCGTCGAAGTCGACCGGCAGCAGGATCGCCTCGGGCGCGAGCGCCGCCGACTTCATCATTCCCATCGCCGAGAAGACACCGAGCTTGCGCGCCTCGTACGTGCTCGTCGTGACGACGCCGCGGCCGACGTAGTCGCGCAGGACGTGGAAGTCGTGCGTGCCGTCGCTGCGCCGGCGCGGCTGGTGGTCGCGGCCACCGCCGATGACGACGGCGCGGCCGCGCAGCTCGGGATAGCGCAGCAGCTCGACCGACGCGTAGAACGCGTCCATGTCGAGATGGGCGACGAGCCGGGGCACGGCAGAACTGTACGTGCATACAGCATCGCCCGGCAAGCGCCGCCGACCGCGACGCGCGTTCGCTTGCCGCAGAATGCGACGCATGAGCAGCGCCTCGCCGGCCGCCTCGATCCGCTTCGCGACGCGCGCCGACGCGCTCGTCATCGCCGAGATGTCGCGCGACTACATCGAGGCCGGGCTCGGCTGGAGCTGGACGCGCGAGCGCATCATGCGCAGCCTGCGCCACCGCGACACCAACGCGATCGTCGCCGTGCGCGACGCCGACCGGGCCGGCTTCGCGATCATGAAGTACGGCGACGACGAAGCGCATCTGCTGCTGCTCGCGGTGAAGCCGGCGCACCGCCGTCTCGGCGTCGGCAGCACGATGGTCGAGTGGCTCGAGCGCTGTGCCGAGGTCGCAGGCGTCGGCCGCATCACGCTCGAGGCGCGCGCGAGCAACGAGGCCGCGCGTGCGTTCTACCGCCGCCACGGCTACGCGCAGGCGCAGCTGCTGCCCGGCTACTACGGCGGCCGCGAGACGAGCGTGCGGATGGTGAAGTCGTTCGGGATGTCGAGGACCGGAGCGCTGTGACGCGACCCGCCGCGCTGCTCGCGCTCGCCGCCGCGGCGTGCGCCGGCGCGAGCGCCGCCGACGACGCTCCGATCGCCGCTGCGCCGCTGCCGCTCGCGACCAAGCTGCTGCCCGCGAGCGCCGACGAGTGCGCCGTGTGGCGCCGCGAGCAGAGCTTCGCGCGCACCGTCGAACGCCACGACGCGCGCGCGTTCGCCGAGCACGTGCACGCCGGCGCGATCTTCGACGCCGGCAATCCCGAGTCCGACCGCGGCCGCGACGCGATCGCCGCGAGCTGGGCGCCGATCGTCGCCGGCAGCGCGATCGCGCTGCGCTGGCGGCCGGGCATCGTCCAGATCGGCGGCGAGCCCGGCGTCGCCGTCTCGCGCGGCCCGTACATCCTGCAGCGCATGCAGGGCGGCGCTGAGATCTTCCGCGTCGGCTTCTACCAGACGGTGTGGCTGCGCGACTCCCGCGACGGCACCTGGCGAGTCCTCTTCGACGGCAGCGCGGCGACGCCGCAGACGGTCGAGAGCCGCGCGGCGGCCGAGCGCTGGGTCGCGGAGCAGCCGATGTCGGACTGCGCGCAGTAGCGCGCCGTCAGGCCTGGATCGCGCCGCTCTTGAAGACGCCGCGGTCGGCGGCGCCGCCCGGCGAATAGAGCGCGACGCCGTCGCGCGGCAGCAGCACCTCGATCGCGCGGTCGAGCGCCGCGGTCGCGCGCGCGAGCGACTCGCGCTGCGCCGCGACCTGGCCGCTCGCGGTCGCGAGCCGGTTGCGCAGCGCCGGCGGCAGCGGCCCGCTGCGCGCGGCGTCGGAGAACTGGCTGACGGCGCTCGCGAGCGCGCGGTGCAGCTCGGCGGCGTGCAGGTCGATGCCGGCGGCGTCGCGCGCGCGCAGCGCGTTGCCGAGCGCCGTGAGCCCGGTCTCGACCGCGGCGAGGCGCGCTTCGAGCTCGGGCGGGTACGCGGGAGCGTCGCCCTCCGCCATCAGCCCCGCACCTTCGAGAGCAGCTCCTGCGCGTTCGCGATCAGCTTGTCGGCGATCGTCTCGGGGTTGATCCTGAAGCTGCCGTCGGCGATCGCGGCGCCGATGCGCGCGACCTTGTCGGCGTCGAATTCGCTCGCGGCACCGGCCGAGAGCAGCGTCGATGCGGCACTGGAGAGAGCGACGGTCGCGCTGGCGTCGACGTCGGTCGCGCCGGCGGCGTGCCCGGGCGCCGCCTTGGCGGCGTCGGCGGGCGCGGCTGGCGTGCCGACGGCCGGTGCCGGCAGCGGCTTGTCAGCGGGGTGACCGATCTTCATGCAGCTCTCCAGGGGACGCCGGCGGGGCCGGGACCGTCATGATGGACGGACTATCGGCCCGGCGGGCGGCGACTTTAGAGATATTTGGCACCGTCGGCGCTGCCCCGACCCCCGTGTTCACAGGGTCAGCTCCAGCCTGCGTTCGCCGGTCGCGACGCCGGTCACGATGCGGCCTCCTTCGGTGCGGACGCGCGCCGGCTGGCCCTCGATGCCGTTGGTCACCGCCTGGCCGAAGCTCTCGAGCGCGAAGCCTTCGCCGGCGGCAACGACCTTGACGGTCTCGCCGACCGCGAACCACTGGCGCGACTTCAGGTGCGCCTGGCGCACCGCCTGGCCGGGCCGCAGCGTCTGCGTGAGCGTGCGCCCGACGACCGCCTTGCGGTCGACGAAGACGGTGGTCGGTTCCTCGGCGAGGTCGACCTCGCCTTCGGCGAGATCGGCGTCGGCGACGACGGCACCGGCGGGGGCGCCGGCGGGAACCACGATCGCGCGCCCCCACACCTTGACGACGATCGGCAGATACACGGTCCACGCGGTGCGGCCTTCCTTGCAGCGCAGGCCGATCCGGCTCTTGCCCCAGAGACGAACGCCCGGCGGCAGGAACGGCTCGATGCGATCGCACGGCGCCAGGTGCAGGCGAGGATCGAGCGAGCCGACCGTGACTTCGATGCGCGCGCTGCGCGCGGCGGGCGCAGCCCGCTCGAGCGCGAGGCCGCGGACCTCGTCGATCACTGCGGGCGCGATGGCGGCGGCGCCTTCGTCGGCACGCGCCGACGACGCCGCGGCGAGCGCGACGGCGCAGACCAAGGCGAGCGCCCACGCGAGCGCACGCGGAGCGCGCGCGAACGCGCGGACGAGCGGGGCGAGCAGGGCGATGGGCATGCCGCCATGGTGAAGCGGCGCACCCGCGGGCAGGCGGCGAACAGGGCGGGAAACGCCGCGCTATTCGCGCCACCGGGCGGCGAGGGCGTTCGGACAATGCCTTCGCATCGACTGGGCCGTCCCGGCGCAGCCGACTTCGCGAAGGCCGACCATGCTCGATCGACTCCACGACGCGCTCGACTTCCAGGGCCAGGCGCTGCAGCTGCGCTCGGAGCGCCAGCGCCTGATCGCGAGCAACATCGCCAACGCCGACACGCCCGGCTACGTCGCGCGCGACATGGACTTCGCGAAGACGCTGCGCGCCGCGACCGGCACGCTGCCGACGGCGGTCGCGCTCGCCGCGACGAGCGCCGGCCACGTCGGTGCCGCTGCGCCCGGCTTCGGCGGCGGCCGGGTCGGCGCCGAGCTGCTCTACGCGACGCCGGCGCAGACCAACCTCGACCGCAACACGGTCGACATGGACCGCGAGCGCGCGAGCTTCGCCGACAACGCGATCAAGTACGAAGCGACGCTGCGCTTCATCAACAGCAACGTGCGCACGACGATGTCGGCGATCACGGGTCAATAGCGGGAATCTTGATGAACGCGTCAGCCAGATCAGAGCGGACCGAGCGCCGGGCCGCCCCAAGCCGGTCCGCGCCCCCTCGGGGGGCCGGCCGATGTACTCACCGGACGGGGGGCTGAAATGGGCATGCTGTCGATCTTCAACATCTCGGGAAGCGCGGCGAGCGCACAGAGCCAGCGGCTCAACGTCGTCGCCTCCAACCTCGCCAACGCCGACACCGTCGCCGCTCCGAACGGGCAGGCGTACAAGGCGCGCCAGGTCACGTTCCAGACCGAGCTGATGGGGCAGACCGCGAGCGATCCGACCGCAGCGGGCGTGCGCGTCAGCACGGTCAGCGAGGACCAGACGCCCGGCCGCCGCGTCCACGACCCGAAGCACCCGAGCGCCGACGCCGAGGGCTTCGTCACCTACAGCAACGTCAACGCGGTCGAGGAGATGGTCAACATGATCTCCGCTTCGCGCTCGTACCAGAACAACCTCGAGGTGATGAACACCGCGAAGACGCTGCTGCTGAAGACGATCCAGCTCGGCCAGGGCTGAGAAGGAGAACGACGATGGCAGTGAGCGCCCCCGCGTCGACGACGAGCGACGTCAGCGTCACTTCGATGCCCGCCGCGTCCGCGGCGAGCGACGCCGCGGTGACCTCGGACCGGTTCCTGAAGCTGCTCGTCGCGCAGATGAGGAACCAGGACCCGCTCAACCCGATGGACAACGCGCAGGTGACGAGCCAGATGGCGCAGATCAACACCGTCACCGGCATCGACAAGCTGAACTCGACGGTGCAGGGCCTGTCGGCGCAGTTCATGCAGCTGCAGGCGCTGCAGGGCGCGTCGCTGGTCGGCCGCGACGTCATCGTCGCCGGCAACAAGCTGAGCATCGACGCCGAGAGCGGAATCGGCCAGGGCGGCTTCGAGCTCGCCAACCCGGCCGACGCGGTCAAGGTCGAGATCCTGAGCGCGAGCGGCGCCGTCGTGCAGACGCTCAACCTCGGCGCCGAGGGCGCCGGTCTGCACAGCTTCGACTGGCCGGCGGGCAGCGCCACGTCGGCCAGCGGCCTGACGTTCCGCGTCAGCGCCACGACGGGCGGCGTCGCGACGCCGGTCACCGCGCTGATGCGCGACCGCGTCGAAGCGATCAGCACGTCGGGGACGAGCTTCAACCTCGAGCTCGAGAGCTCGGGGACGGTGCCGTACACCGCGGTCAAGGCGTTCAACTAGTCCACCAACGAGGACACGAAATGGGTTTCCAGCAAGGTCTGTCCGGGCTCAACGCGTCGAGCAAGAGCCTCGAGGTGATCGGCAACAACATCGCCAACGCCAACACGGTCGGCGCCAAGGCGGCACGCGCCGAGTTCGCCGACGTCTATGCGAACGCGCTCGGCAGCGCCAGCAACGTCGTCGGCATCGGCGTCACGGTTGCCGCCGTCGCGCAGCAGTTCACGCAAGGCACCATCACGACGACCGACAACCCGCTCGACGTCGCGATCAACGGCAACGGCTTCTTCGAGGTGAGCAAGGACGGCGCGATCGGCTACACGCGCAACGGCCAGTTCAAGATCGACCGCAACGGCTTCATCGTCAACAACCAGCAGCAGCGCCTGCTCGGCTATCCCGCCGACGCGACCGGGACGATCATCCCCGGCGCCGCCGTGCCGCTGCAGATGCCAACCGGCGGCATCACGCCGGCGGTGACGACGACGATCGGGATGGAACTCAACCTCGACGCGCGCGCCGCGGTCACGCTGCCCGGCGCCGGCGCGCCGATCGACTTCGCCGACCCGAGCACGTACAACAACGCGACGTCGCAGACGGTCTACGACGTCCGTGGCGAAGGCGTCACGCTGACCTACTACTTCCAGAAGTCGGCCGCCGACACGTGGAACGTCTACGTCGCCGCGAACGGTGCGCCGATCGCGACGGCGGCCGGCAACCCGGCGCCGTCGACGACGATCACCTTCCCGCCGAACGGCGGCGCGCCGACCGCACCGGTCGGCACCGTCGCGATCAACGTGCCCGCGGTCGCGAACGCCAACGGCGCGCTGACGCAGCCGATCGCCGGCATCGCACTCGACGTCTCGCAGGCGACGCAGTACGGCGCCGCGTTCGGCGTCACCGACCTGTCGCAGGACGGCTACGCGCCCGGGCAGCTGATCGGCGTGCAGATCGAAAGCGACGGCGTCGTCATGGCGCGCTATTCCAACGCGGAGACGCGGCCCGCCGGCCAGCTCGAGCTCGCGACGTTCCGCAATCCGCAGGGCCTGCAGCCGCTCGGCGGCAATGCGTGGGCGGCGAGCTTCGCATCGGGCGACCCGCTCGTCGGCGTCGCCGGCGCCGCCAACTTCGGCGTCCTGCAGTCGGGCGCGGTCGAGGACTCGAACGTCGACCTCACTGCCGAGCTCGTCGACATGATCACGGCGCAGCGCGTCTACCAGGCGAACGCGCAGACGATCAAGACGCAGGACCAGATCCTGCAGACGATCGTCAACCTCAGGTGAGCGTGCGCCGCGGGCACGACGAGGAGGTGGCATGGACCGGCTGATCTACCTCGCGATGGCGGGCGCGAAGGCGACGATGCAGCGCCAGGAGACGCTCGCCAACAACCTCGCCAACGCGTCGACGACGGGATTTCGCGCCGAGCTGGCGGCGTTTCGCGCCGTGCCGGTCGAAGGCAGCGGCGCGAGCACGCGCGTCTATGCGCTCGACTCGACCATCGGCTACGACGCGACGCCCGGCCAGGTCGGGGCGACCGGCCGCAACCTCGACGTCGCGATGCGCGGCGGCGCCTGGCTCGCCGTGCAGGCGCGCGACGGCACCGAGGCGTACACGCGCGGCGGCTCGCTCGACATCGATGCCCAGGGCACGCTGGTGACGACCGCCGGCCTCACCGTCCTCGGCGACGGCGGCCCGATCCAGGTGCCGCGCGACACGCAGGTCGCGATCGCCGCCGACGGCACCGTGAGCGCGATCGACGCGCAAGGTCGGAGCTCGTCGATCGGCAGGCTCAAGCTCGTCACGCCGGAGGCGCCGCTCGTGCGCGGCGGCGACGGGCTGTTCCGCGGCAGCGGCGGCGACCTCGACGCCGATGCCAGCGCGCGCGTCCAGGACGGTGCGCTCGAAGGCTCGAACGTGAGCACGGTCGAGACGATGGTGCAGATGATCGCCGCGGCGCGCCAGTTCGAGGCGCAGATGCGGTCGCTCACGACCGCCGAGGGCAACGACAAGACGGCGTCGCAGCTGCTCTCGATCGGCTGACGCCTCGGCTTCCTGAGCGGCGGACCGGCCGACTCGATGGGGATGCTGCTCGACAACGTCGTCCTCATCGGCGGCACGCAGGTGACGACGCCGGTCCCCGAGCCGTCGAGCCTCGCGCTCGTCGGCGGCGGCATCGCGCTCGTCGGCGCTGCCGCGCGGCGGCGCCGCCGCGGCTAGCCGGCCGCCGGCTCGCGCCGCGCCGCCCCGGCTGCGGCTGCATCGCGCAGCGCGGAGAAGGCGGCCATCCACCCTGTTTTTCGCACCGTCGCCCGGCGTGTCGCCGGGCGACCATGGCGGCATTGACCGGAGCCGCGCCATGATGCGATCGCTGTGGATTTCGAAGACCGGGATGGAGGCCCAGCAGACGCAGCTGGACAACATCTCGAACAACCTCGCCAACGTCTCGACGAACGGCTACAAGCGCTCGCACGCGGTCTTCGAAGACCTGATGTACCAGAACATGCGCCAGGCCGGCGCGGCGAGCAGCGACCAGACCGAGCTGCCGACCGGCCTGCAGGTCGGCCTCGGCACGCGCGCGGTCGCGACGGCGCGCAACTTCAGCCAGGGCAACCTCCAGCAGAGCGCCAATCCGCTCGACGTCGCGATCCGCGGCAACGGCTTCTTCCAGATCCAGCTGCCCGACGGCACGACCGGCTACACGCGCGACGGCTCGTTCCAGGTCTCGGCGACCGGCCAGCTCGTCACCAACACCGGCTTCACGGTGCAGCCCGGCATCACGATCCCGGCGACGGCGCAGAGCGTCACGATCGGCAGCGACGGCACGGTGAGCGTCGTCCTGCCGGGACAGGCGCTGCCACAGTCGGTCGGCCAGATCCAGATCGCGACCTTCGTCAATCCCGCCGGCCTCGAGCCGAAGGGGCAGAACCTGTACGGCGAGACGGCGGCGTCGGGGACGCCGAACGCCGGCGTCCCCGGGCAGAACGGCCTCGGCACCGTGCAGCAGGGCGTCGTCGAGACGTCGAACGTCAACGTCGTCGAGGAGCTCGTGCAGATGATCCAGACGCAGCGCGCCTACGAGCTCAACTCGAAGGCGATCCAGACGTCGGACCAGATGCTGCAGAAGCTCGCGCAGCTGTGAGCGCGCCCGGCATGAAGCGCTTCGCCACCGCGCTCGCGTGCGCCGTCATCTGCGCCGCCGTGCTCGCGGCGCTCTCGGGCTGCGAGCAGCTCAACCCGCGGCCGCCGGTCGACCTCGCCTCGCCGATCTACGCCGCTCCCGAGCCGCATGTCCAGCCGCCGGTCGCCAACGGCTCGATCTACCAGGCCGCGCAGTATCGGCCGCTGTTCGAGGACTACCGCGCGCGCCTGGTCGGCGACTCGATCACGATCCAGATCGTCGAGAAGATCTCGGCGACGCAGAAGAGCACGAGCTCGATCGACAAGAGCGGCAAGGTCGCGGCCGCCGTCACCGCGCTGCCGGGACTCTCGGCGAACTCGTTCAACCGCGCGAGCGCCGCCGGCTCGTCGAGCAACACGTTCGCGGGCGCCGGCACGACCGCGAACAGCAACGAGTTCACCGGCACGATCACCGCCGTCGTCACCGGCGTGCTGCCGAACGGCCACCTGCTCGTCGCCGCCGAGAAGCAGATCGGCGTCAACCACAACGTCGACGTCTTGCGCTTCTCGGGCCAGGTCGACCCGCGCATGATCCAGCCGGGCAACCTCGTCGCGTCGGCGACGATCGCCAACGTGCGGATCGAGCAGCGCGGCCGCGGCGCGCAGGCCGAGGCGCAGGGCATCGGCTGGCTGTCGCGCTTCTTCTTGAACGTGCTGCCGATCTGAGCGGGGCGACGATGCAGCCGATCGAACGGATCCTTCGCG
>Ga0207703_10005241_pt1 | contig 10460 bp, 8 predicted proteins | sample KBSSwiS12_FD_184304 | JGI IMG/M metagenome (GOLD analysis project Ga0207703, IMG submission 184304) | Switchgrass rhizosphere microbial communities from Kellogg Biological Station, Michigan, USA - KBS Switchgrass S1-2 (SPAdes) (version 2) | ecosystem: Host-associated > Plants > Roots >... | reverse complement strand
GATAGGAACAGCGAACCAGCCGCGACTTCCGCCACCGTACTCACCTGCGGCAACACGGGATCGATCAGAAATACGCTCGACGTAACCACCTGGATGGTGAAAATCGATTGCTGGCCTACACCCAGCGGCACCACCACCTGGTAATCCGGCTTACGGACCATCAAATCCACCAGCCGGCGGTACAGCGAACGGCCCCGCCAATCCGTGAAACTTTCCAGCTGCGCCAGCGGCTGGCCGATACGCGAAGGGTTAGACGACGCGAGTATGCTGCCGTCCTGGCCGGCGACGTTGATTTCGAGCAGCGCGGCCGAAAGCGCCATAGTGCGAAACAGCATGTTGGAAATATCCGGATCGTTGGCTACAATATCGCGCCATTGCGTCTCGGTTTGCGTAAGGTCGGTAGGGGCCGGTTCCACCGCTGAAAATCGGTTGATGCGGTCGTTGATATAGGCGTTCACCTGCTGGCTCGCAAGCTCGGCGCGGTCGAGAGCCGTGTCGGAAAGCGAGTTTACCAGGCTGGCGAGGTACAGCCCGGAAAGAATCATGACGACCCCGGTGACCAGCGCCACGATCAGCAGGATCAGACGGATTCGCAGCGACATGGGCCGTTAGGCTGCGCCCGAGCCGTCTTGCGCGCCGTACTCGCGCAACTTGTTGAATAAAGTCTTTTGGCTGATGCCGAGAATCTCGGCGGCCCGGGTCTTGTTGTTCTTGGTGTGCTCCAAGGTGAGCTCGATCAGGGCGCGCTCGGCATGGTCGATAGTCGATCCCACCGGAATGCGCAATTCGTTTCCGCCACCGGCGGACGATGGTGCTGCTGCAGCCGCGGCAGTGGCGCGGGCTGCTCCGCCTGCCGCTCCTCCGGCCTGCTGGAATAGCGGAGGCAGATGTTCCAGGCGAATGCTTCCTTCGCCCGCCAATATCGCGGCGCGCTCGATCACGTTACGCAATTCGCGGACGTTGCCGGGCCAGGAATGCGTGCGCAGGATGTCGAGGACCGCGGGAGCGGCGTCGGTGACTTTAATCGAATGCTTGCGGTTCATGTCGGCGAGCAGCGCGGACACCAGCGCCGGGATGTCCTCCAGACGATCGCGCAGCGGCGGAAGCGGTACCGGGAAAACGTTGAGGCGGTAATACAAATCCTCGCGGAAGCGGTTCTCACGCATGGCGGTTTCGAGCGGAGAATTGGTTGCTGCAATCACGCGAACGTCCAGTTGAATTTCCGTCTTGCTCCCCAGGCGGCGCACGCGCTGGTCTTCCAGCACGCGCAGCAGCTTGGCCTGCGTACCCATCGGCATGTCGCCGATCTCGTCCAGCAACACGGTGCCGTTCTGCGCCAGCTCGAAACATCCGGCGCGGCGTTCCAGGGCTCCCGTGAAGGCTCCCTTCTCATGCCCGAACAGCTCGCTTTCGATGAGGGTCTCCGGCAGCGCCGCGCAGTTGATGGCCACAAACGGCGCGCTACGCCGCGGACTCAGGGCGTGGAGGGCGCGGGCCGCCAGTTCTTTGCCAGTGCCGCTCTCTCCCGTAATCAACACCGCCGCCCGGCTAGGAGCCACTTGTTGGATCAGCGCGAAGACCTCCTGCATCTTGGGCGAACCGCCGGTCATTTCACCCAGCACGCCGTGGTAACCCAATTCGCGTTCCAGCCGCTCGGCGTGCTCCGCGAGCCCGTACTGCGCGACCGCGCGCTCAATCAGCAGGCGCAATGCTTGGGATTGCACCGGCTTTTCCAGGAACCAGAATGCGCCCAGGTCGTGAATCAGGGTGAGCGCGGTTTCCAGGCTCCCAAACGCCGTCTGCACAATGGCGACGGGGGAGTTCCCCTGGTCCTTGAGATTCTGCAGAAGCTCCTGCCCAGTCATGCGCGGCATGTTGAGATCCGTAACGATCACGTGCGCGCGGAAGGCGGCGAGCTTCTCGAGGGCGTCCTGCCCGTCGGTGGCGGTTTCAACGGCATAACCCCATAACGCGATCATGCCGGCCAGGCCGGTGCGCTGATTCTCTTCGTCATCCACCACCAGAACGCGGGCGGGAGTGTGCTCAGTCTCAATCGTCATGGTCGCTTCCTATTGTGCCAGTCAAAGCCTACAGATAGGAGGGGTTAGACGAAAAAAACGTTTCTTAAGGCGGTTCAAGGGCTTAAAGGTGGGCCGGAGGGCCCCGCCTGCCTAGAATCGCGACAGTTTATTAAGGCCGTTGAAGGCCGCGGCTTTGTAACACTCAGCGAGAGTCGGGTAATTGAAGACGTTATCGACAAAATAGTCGATTGTGCCCTTCAGCACCATGACTGCCTGTCCGATATGCAAAAGCTCACTCGCACCCTCGCCAATGATATGGACGCCCAGGATCTCGCGCGTCTCGCGATGAAAGATGATCTTCAGGCGGCCGGTGGTATCGCCGCGGATCTGGCCGCGCGCGATCTCACGGTAATAGGCGACGCCCACTTCGTAAGGCGCGTCTTCGTCGGTGAGCTGTTCCTCGGTCTTGCCGATGAAGGAGATCTCCGGGATGGTGTAAATCCCGTAAGGGTAGGTCGCCGGATTGGTCTGTGCCGGTCGGGCAAAGGCTATCGCCGCCGCCATGCGCCCCTGTTCCATGGATACCGACGCCAGGCTGGGAAAACCAATCACATCCCCCACTGCGAAAATGTGGGGCTGCTTGGTGCGGTACTCCGCGTCCACCGGAATGCGTCCGCGCGCATCGGCTTCGATGCCGGCTTTATCCAGCGCCAGTTCTTCTATGTTTCCTTGACGGCCGACCGCATAAAGGAGGGCATCGCCCGATAGTTTCTTCTGGCTCTCCAGATACGCCACTACGTTGCCGTCAGGAGTCTCCTCCACGCTCGATACTTCTTCATTGAGGCGCATGGTGACGCGCTGGTCGCGTAAATGGTAAGACAGCGCCTCTACCATTTCCGCATCCGCGAATTCCAAAAGCCGCGGGCGTTTTTCAATCAGGATGACGCGCACTCCCAGCGTGGCGAACATACAGGCGTATTCCACGCCGATGACGCCACCGCCCACCACGATTAACGTTCGCGGGATCTCAGGGATGTCGAGCACCTGATCGCTATTAATAATCGTCCGCCCATTGATGGGCACCTTGGGTGAAGCCGCCGGCTTGGTGCCAGTCGCAATGATGAACTGTTGCGCCTGGAAATCGGCCGCGCCCAACGCGGATGTCACCCGGACGGTGTGCGGATCGAGGAAGCTGGCGTATCCGACCAGCACCTGAATATTGTTGCGGTTGAGCTGCGAAATGGTCACGTCGATTTCGGTGCGGATCACATGCTGTACGCGGAACGCGAGATCCCGCATGGAAATCTTTTCCTTCACGCGATAGTTGACGCCGTACACGTTTTGATACTGGTAACCCGACAGATGCAGCACCGCCTCGCGCATGGTCTTGCTGGGGATGGTGCCGGTATTGATGCACACGCCTCCCATGCATTCCACTTTTTCCACCAGGGCGACGCGCTTGCCGGACTTCGCCGCTTGAATAGCAGCGCGCTGCCCGGCCGGGCCGGACCCGATTACGATTAGGTCAAAAGTCTGCATTGTTGTGTTCGGCAGTATAATCGGCTGATTTTGCCGGGTTATTTACAGTACATCGGCAAAGCCGCGCTTCAAATGGCGAAAAAACAGCCCGCCGGCGATGAAGGTTAGGCCCGAATAGGCGGACAGTACCGCGAATTCCTCCCAGGAGGGCCAGTGCGCCGAGAGCAGGCGGTCGCGGTAAGCGCGCACGATCCAGGACATGGGGTTTAAGCGCAGCAAGGGCTGGAACCGCGCCGGGATCTGCTGCTCGCTGATCATAATGGGCGTGAACCAGAACCACAGCGTCATCACTACCGTGAGCACCTGCGCGGTGTCGCGCAGATAAACCTGCAGGCTCGACACGAACCAGCCCACCCCTACCGCGAAGAGTCCGATAAACAGCATGTACAAAGGCAGCAGCAGCACCATCGGGCTGATCGATTTCAGCACAATGAGCGACGCCATCATCACCACCAGCAGCGCGATCAGATGATGGATCAAGGACGACAGAAAGATTGACACCGGCACCACCTCCGCCGGAAACAGCGTGCGCGTGATCAGCGTGGCTTGTTCCAGCATGCTGGAGGCCGAGCGCAGCACAGTGTCCTGAAACAGCAGCCAAGGCAGCATTCCGCAGAACAGAAACATGGTGTAGTTTTGCGTGACCGAGCCCGGCGGAAGCTTGGTTTTCAGGCAGACCTGAAAAATGAAAGTCCAGCTGAGCAGCAGCACCAGCGGGTGGATCACGCCCCAGATCCAGCCCGCGGCCGAGCCTACATAGCGCTGCTGGAAGTCGCGGCGGACTAGCTGCGCCACCAGCGAGCGCCGCTGCACTAGATTGCGAGCGAAGTGCCGGCCAGGTATATGCTTCACGATAAGAGTGTAAACTGATCGTGTGCGCTTTGTCCTTAGAGGAGCGCCGGTTCTCGCCGCGGCCCTGTGGATTTTCCCGGCGCCGGCGTCGGCTGGCCCCCCGCCCCCCGATCTCGGCAAGCTGACCTACTACATCGAGTGGCGCCTGATCCATGCCGGAGACGCCGTGCTCGATCTGCACAATTCCGACGGGCGCATGAAGCTGGATTCCGCCGGCCTGGTCTCCGCCCTGTTCAAAGTGGATGACACTTATACGGTGCGCTTTGAGCCATCCTTGTGCGCCGCCGAAAGCAAGATGGATTCGAAGGAAGGCAAGCGCCACCGCCAGACCACGGTCGCTTACGATCGCACCCAGAACCGGGCTACATGGATGGAACACGACGTGCTCGATAACAACAAGGTGTTGCGAAGGGCCCAGGTCGATGTTCCGCATTGCGTTCACGATGTGCTGGGCGGGCTGCTGGCGCTGCGCGGGTCGACGCTCGAGCCCGGCCAATCTACGCTCACTCCCATGAGCGATGGCCGCCGCGCCGCTCAAGTGAAAGTGGATGCGCAGGAGCGCGAGGAAGTGACCACCCCGGCCGGGACTTTCAAAACCATTCGCTACGAAGTGAATCTGTTGAACGGCGTGATTTACCAGCGTAAAGGCCGGGCGTTCGTGTGGTTGTCGGACGACGCCAAGAGGATACCGGTGCAAATCCGGCTGCGGCTGGCATTCCCCATCGGAACCGTAACGCTGCAGCTCCAAAAAGAGGAACCGAAATGACGCGGCCGATGCTATTGGCGGCGGCGATCCTGCTGGTGAGCGCGGGCAGCGGACCGGCACAGGCGCCCGGCGTCCAGCCATCGAGTCCCCTAATGCCCAATGCCCAGGTGAACGAGCTTTGCGGGCGGCTGGGCGAACTGATGGAGGCGGGAGGCGTGGCCATCCCGGACCTGCAGCGCGCCGCGGCCCCTGTAATCGAAAACACCCGGCAGAATTGCATCCAGTTGCGCCTCCGCCCCGGCCGCGCCCAGATCACTTACTCGCTGCTGACCAATCTCCGCGCCTACCTCGCGCTGGCAGATTCGGTACCCAAGCCCTTCCCGTTTTCCGAAGCCGCGCAGCAGCAGTTGACTGAGCTGCGCAATGACGCCAACCGTTTGGATTCCCACTTCCGCGCCCTGATCGAGGCCCGCGACCGGCAATTGACCAGCCCCGATCCGGCGAATCTTGCGCGCTATGCCGAGGCCAACCGAAAACTGCCCGTCCCGACTCCCGGTAAATCGCGAGTCGTGTTTTTTGGCGATTCCATCACCGACATCTGGCGCTTGAACGAATACTTTCCGGACAGCGATTACCTCAACCGGGGCATTTCCGGACAGACCGCCGGGCAGCTAGTGCAGCGGATGCAGGACGACGTAGTCAATCTGCATCCCGCTGTGGTGCTGATACTGATCGGCACCAACGACCTGGCCCGCGAGACTCCGGTGACCACCATCGAGAGCGATTACCAGATGCTTGCCGACATGGCGACGGTCAACAAAATCAAAGTGATTTTCGCTTCCGTGCTTCCCGTGAGCGACTATCACAAGGATCAGGACCCCACGTTCGAGCGCAGGCTGCAGCGGCCGCCGGTTTTCATCAAGGCTTTGAATGATTGGTTACAGAAGTTCTGCGCTCAGCGCAGCTTCACCTACCTCGACTACTACTCCGCAATGGTCGACCCGGCAAGTCAATTGACAGAGGATCTCTCAGATGACGGCCTGCATCCCAACGCCAAGGGATTCCGCATGATGGCTCCGCTGGCGTCCGCCGCCATCGCCAAAACCGTCGCGCCGCCCGTCACTTCGGAGAAACCTAAGAAGCGTGGGTTCGCGTCTATCTTGAAGTAGGCGGATCTGAAGTAAGCAATGAAACGCTACTCCCAATTCGTGTGTTTGCTACTGGTGTTGACGACCGCTGCTTCGGCGCAAGTGAAGATGACCGTGGAGCAACTGGTGGGCTTCGTCAAGTACTCGGTCCAGTCGCACGAAGACGATCGCAAAGTTGCCGAAACGCTCAAAAAGGTTCATCTCTCCAATCAACTTGACGCGCACACCGTAGAGACTCTGCAAACCATCGGCGCGGGACGCCTGACGGTGGCCGCGCTCCGCACGCTGATGACTGACTCTGCCAGTCTGCCGGCCGCGCCGGAACCCGCACCCGTGCCGAAAGTAACTGCCGCGCCTATGGCCCCACCGGACGCCGCGCAGCAAAAGGAAATCCTGACGGCGGTTACCGCAAACGCTCTCAATTATTCCGACAGCCTCCCGAACTTCATTTGCCTGCAGGTAACCCAACGCTATGTCGACCGGTCTGGCGGCGATCATTTTCTCGCCACCGATAAAATCGCCGAGCGCCTGAGCTACTTCGAGCACAAAGAAGACTACAAGGTGATTTCGGTGAATGACACGCCGGTCACCAATCGCAAACACGAGCAACTGGGCGGCGCCACCTCCAGCGGCGAGTTCGGGACCATGCTGCGCGAAATCTTTGACCCTCAGAGCCAGACCGAGTTTCAGTGGGAACGGTGGGGCAAGCTCCGCGATCACATCATGCACGTTTACAGCTTCCGCGTCCGCCTGGAGAATTCGCAGTACCGTATTACCGCGGAAGACGTGAAACGGACGGTGACTGTGGGCTATCACGGCCTGATTTATGCCGACCGCGACAGCCGCTCGGTGATGCGCATCACCATGCAGGCCGATGATATCCCCGCCGATTTCCCGATCCGCGCCGCGTCCGAAACTCTGGACTACGATTCCATCGCGATCTCCGGCGAAAAATTCATTTTGCCGCTCAAAGTCGAGATGCAGATGCGCGATGGAAAAAGTGCCATGAAGAATGAGGCCGCATTCCGGCTCTACAACAAGTTTGGCGCCGATACCAGCATCACGTTCGACGCGTCCGACGCTGCTGCGCCCGAGCCTAAGGGCGACGACAAGGCCGTAGGCCCCCCGCCGAAGTAACTGCGAAACCCCAGCGTGCCAAACTGGGTCTATTATTGGAATAGAAATGAAGCACCGGATAGCACGACTGGCCTTCTTGGTGTTGCTCGGCCTCTTCGCCGGAAGCGCGCAGGCGCAAAGCAAACTGACTGTCGAGCAGTTGATTAGCTTCGTCAAATCCTCCGTCCAGTTGCATCACGACGACCGCCAGATCGCCACCTTCATCAAGAAGAACGTGAAGCTGTCCAATCGTCTGGACGCGCGCACCGTGGAAGAACTGCAAGGCGCGGGGGCGGGGCCGCAAACCGTGGCCGCCCTGAAGCTCCTGATCACCGAATCGGCCAGCATGGAAGCTCCACCGCCGCCCGCTCCGAAGCTGGTAATGGAAGGGCCGCCGCCGCCGGATTCCATCGAGCAAAAGCGAATTCTCGCGGAGATCACCGACCACGCCCGAAACTACATTGCGGGTTTGCCCAACTTTATCTGCCTCCAGGTGACCCGCCGCTACGGTGATGTTAGCGGCCTCGAGAACTACCGCCTGATCGACACCATCGCCGAACGCCTTGGCTACTTCGAACAGAAGGAAGACTACAAGGTGGTTTCGATCAATGGCGTCCCGGCAATGCCGGGCGCCAGGCACGAACAGAAGAACGGCGCCAGTTCCTCGGGTGAATTCGGCTCCATCCTGCGCGAGATTTTCGCGCCCGAGACCCAGACGCAATTCGACTGGGAGCGCTGGGCCACGTTGCGCGGCAAGCGCATGTACGTCTTCAATTTTCATGTGAGCCAGTTGCGCTCGACGTACAGCATTTATGCGGAAGCGGTGAAACGCACCGTGATCGCGGGGTATCACGGGCTGGTGTACGCGGACCGCGACACCAAGATGGTGATGCGCATCAAGCTCGAAGTGGAAGGCTTGCCGGCCGATTTTCCCATTCAGAGCGTGGATCTCGACATGAATTACGACTTCACGAAAATCTCCGGGCAGGAGTTCCTGCTGCCGCTGAAGTCCGAGATCCGCTCGCGCGAAGGCCGTTTTCTATCCAAGAACGAAACCGAATTCCGCATGTACAACCGCTTCGGCGCGGACACCACCATTCAGTTCGGCGACGTGCCCGACGCCTTGCCCGACGATGCCACCAAAGAGCAGCCCCCGAAATAGCGGCGCGTCCTAGCCGCCATAAACGCCCCCATAAACGTGGGCGCGCGTCATCGGCGCAGCCCCGTTGGCGCCGCGTTTCGCGAAGAGAACCTGGTGCAGCCCCAGTCCGCCCTCATCGAAAGCGATGGAGGAACCCGCCAGATATAACTGCCAGGTGCGCCACGTGGCCTCGTCTACTACTTGTAGGCAAGCATCGCGCTGGGCCATGAGGCGATCCACCCAGGCGCGGCAGGTGAGCGCGTAATGCCGCCGCAGGTTCTCTACGTCCAGAACCTCGAAGCCGGCGTTTTCAGCCGCATGAATCACGTCGTGCAGGCATACAATCTGGCCGCCCGGAAACACAGCACGCGCGATGAACAGGCTTTGGGCATCGCTTTGCACTGGAGCGGGCCGCGTGATCCCATGATTCAGGAACAGGCCATCGGGAGCGAGCATTTTCGAGACAGTGCGGAAATAATCTTCCAGGTGAGCGCGACCCACGTGCTCGAACATGCCGACGGAAGAAATTTTGTCGAAGGTTCCCGTGAGATCGCGGTAGTCCATCTCGCGGACCGCAACCTGCCCGGCGAGTCCCTCCGTCCGAACCCGCTCCGTCGCGTAGTCGAATTGCCGCTGGCTCAAAGTGCAGCCATCGGCGTGAGCCCCGAAGCAGCGCGCCGCATGCCGGACCAGCGCGCCCCAGCCGCAGCCGATGTCAAGGAAGCGATCGCCCGAGCGCAGTACCAGCTTGCGGCAGATGTGGTCGAGTTTGGCCGCTTGCGCCTGATCGAGAGTTGCGTCGGGCCGGTCGAAATAGGCGCACGAGTACACCATTTGCGAATCCAGGAAAAGTTTGTAGAACTCGTTGGAGCGATCGTAATGGAAACGGATATTGCGAGTGGTGGCGCCGCGAGTAGCCCAGCGCTGGGTAAGCCTCCAGGGACTCCAGCGGCAAGCGGCGTCGAAAAACTGGCGGCGAACGGTTGTCGCGGATTGCGTTAACTGATACCGAACCGCAGAGACAAAATCGCCGTAAACATCGATCTCACCGTTGACGAAGGCCAGTCCTACGGAATAAGCATCGGCGCGGGCGAGCCACTGCCGTCCGCCTTTGTGGCGCGGAACGATCTCGAAATTCTGCGCTTGAACGGGCGCAGCGGCGGAGGAACCAGCCGGCACGGTATTCTCTCCGGCCAACTAGATATCACATCGGGACGGCGGGGTAAAGGGGACTATATAGGGCCCCCGGGTTGCGCTGGTGAAGCACTGATGCGGACGGCAGGAATGCCGTCCGTTTTCTTAGTGCCCTTCGCCTAAGAACCGCTCGACTTCGATAGCCGCCATGCACCCGGCCCCCGCGGCAGTGACAGCTTGACGATACGTCCGGTCCTGCACGTCACCCGCGTGGAACACGCCCGTGATATTAGTGCGCGCGCCCCCGTGGGAAATGATGTAGCCGTCGGGGTCGAGATCGATCTGGCCGACGAACGGCTTGGTATTGGGAATGTGGCCGATCGCGACAAAATATCCATCCGCCGACTCATCCCACACGCGATTGGTCTTGAGGTCGTGCAGCTTCACGCCGGTGACGATGTTCTTCGAGACGTCATAGATGTCCTCGACCACCGTGTTCGTCAGGAACTTGATCTTGCTATTGGCGCGCGCCCGGTCCAGCATGATCTTCGACGCGCGAAAGTTCTCGCTGCGATGCACCAGCGTAATGGTGTCTCCGAAACGCGTGAGGAAGTTGGCTTCTTCCATCGCGGAATCGCCGCCGCCGATCACCACGATCTTGCCGCCCTTATAAAACGCGCCGTCGCAGGTGGCGCAGGAACTCACGCCGCGCCCGATCAGCTTCTGCTCGTTGGGCAGTCCCAGCCAGCGCGCCGAAGCGCCTGACGCGATGATCACTGTGCTGGTCTCCTGCCAGTCGCCGT
>Ga0207703_10005236_pt1 | contig 10467 bp, 6 predicted proteins | sample KBSSwiS12_FD_184304 | JGI IMG/M metagenome (GOLD analysis project Ga0207703, IMG submission 184304) | Switchgrass rhizosphere microbial communities from Kellogg Biological Station, Michigan, USA - KBS Switchgrass S1-2 (SPAdes) (version 2) | ecosystem: Host-associated > Plants > Roots >... | reverse complement strand
CGACCTGGCGCTGCGCCGCCTCACCAAGGACGGCGAGCAGATCGCGCTCACCACCGGCGAGTTCTCGATGCTGAAGGCGCTGGTGCGCCACCCGCGCCAGCCGCTCTCGCGCGACAAGCTGGCCCAACTCGCGCGCGGCCGCGAGTTCGAGCCCTTCGATCGCAGCCTCGACGTGCAGATCTCGCGCCTGCGCAAGATGATCGAGCCCGACCCGACCCAGCCGCGCTACATCCAGACGGTCTGGGGCGTCGGCTACGTGTTCGTCCCCGACGGCTCGGCATGAGGCTTGCCTTCGCCTGAGTCGTGGCGACCCGCTCCAAGCGACCCGGCTCCCGGACTCCCCTCTCCGAACGGCTGAACCCACCGAGAGCGCGCCCGGCGAAGAAGTTCGTCGCGCTCAGCCTGTTCTGGCGCACCTTCTTCCTGCTCGCGCTGCTGCTGACCGGCGGCGTGTTCGCCTGGGTGCAGACCTTCCGCGCCCTTGAGTTCGAGCCGCGCGCGGTGCAGGCGGCGCAGCAGATCGCCAGCCTGGTCAACCTCACCCGCTCGGCCCTGCTCGCCACCGACGGCATCAACCGCATCGCCATCATCAAGAGCGTGTCGACGCTCGAGGCGGTGAAGCTGACGCCGCGCGAGCCGACCGACAAGTGGGAGCCGTTCGAGATCGACCGCTTCCAGCGGGTGATCGAGCGCGAGCTGCGCGACCAGCTCGGCCCCGACACCGTGGTCGCGAGCTCGATGAACGGCGTCGCCGGCCTGTGGGTCGGCTTCTCGATCGCCCGCGACAACTACTGGCTGAAGGTCGACCCGACACGGGTCGGGCCGATGTCGACGCGCACGATCATGCTCTGGGTCTCGATCGCGCTGCTCGCCACCGTGCTCGGCTCGGCCGGCATCGCCCGGCTGATCAACCGCCCGCTCAAGGACCTGTCGTTCGCCGCCAGCCGCATCCGCGAGGGCGAGTACGACTCGCGCCTCGACGAGACGACGATGACGAGCGAGATCCGGCAGGTGAACATGGGCTTCAACCGGATGGCGCGCGAGCTCGCCAAGGTCGAGCAGGACCGTGCCGTGATGCTCGCCGGCATCTCGCACGACCTGCGCACGCCGCTCTCGCGCCTCCGGCTCGAGGCCGAGATGAGCGTCAAGGACGAGGAGGCGAAGGCGAACATGGCGATGGACATCGACCAGCTCGACGCCATCATCGACAAGTTCATGGACTACGCCCGGCCCGGCGAGGTGCGGCTGGTGCCGGTGAACGTGGCGCAGATCGTCGAGCGCGAGGCCCTGGCGTTTCGCGACACCAGCCAGATCCGCATCACCTCGAAGGTGGCGATCGACACCCTGGTGCTCGCCGACGACGTCGAGCTCGGCCGGGTGTTCCAGAACCTGTTCGAGAACGCCCGCCGCTACGGCCGCTCCACCGACACCGGCATCGCCAAGGTGGTGGTGAGCTACGCCCGCACCGGCCTGTGGGTGATCATCACCGTGCGCGACCATGGCCAGGGCGTCGACCCGAAGAAGCTCGACCAGCTGACGACGCCGTTCTTCCGCGGCGACGCCGCGCGCACCGCCGCCACCGGTGCCGGCCTCGGCCTAGCGATCGTCGAGAAGGCGGTGCAGCGGATGGGCGGGGCGTTCGAGCTGGCCAACGCCACCGAGGGCGGGCTGCTGGCCCACGTCAGACTCAAGAAGGGGTGAGCCCCCTGCCCGGGCGCGCCTTCAGTTGCGCCAGAGCAGGCAGACGGCGCGCGCTTCCATGGCCTCGCCGCGTCCCACCGGGCCCATGCCTTCGGCCGTCTTCGCCTTGACGCTGACCTGATCGATCGCCACGCCGAGCGCGCCGGCGATGCGCTGGCGCATCGCGGCGATGTGCGGCGCCAGCTTGGGCGCCTGGGCGATCACGGTCGCGTCGACGTTGCCCACCTGCCAGCCCGCGACCTTGACCCGGCGCGTCGCCTCGGAGAGCAGGGCCAGCGAATCGGCGCCGCGGTATTGCGCGTCGGTGTCGGGAAAGTGATGGCCGATGTCGCCGAGTGCGGCGGCGCCGAAGAGCGCATCGGTCACGGCGTGGCAGAGCGCATCGGCATCCGAATGGCCGGCCAGGCCGTGGGTGTGCGCGATCTCGACGCCGCCGAGGATCAGCTTTCGCCCGGTGACCAAGGCATGCGTGTCCCAGCCCTCACCGACCCGCCAGGTCGGGCCGCGCGGCTTCATGCCGGCTCCATCCGCCGCGAGCGCAGCACCGCCTCGGCGAGCGCGAAGTCCTCGGGCTGGGTGATCTTGAAGTTCTCCGAGGAGCCGAGCACCAGGCGCGGCGACTGGCCCTGCCATTCCATCGCGCTCGCCTCGTCGGTGGCGTTCGCGCCGGCGTCCTCGAGCGCGTCGGCGAGCGGGCCGAGGCGAAACATCTGCGGGGTCTGCGCCTGCCAGACGGCCTCGCGCGGCAGCGTCTTCATCACCCGCCCGTCCGCCTCGCGCTTGAGCGTGTCGGCGACCGGCATGGCGAGCAAGCCGCCGACCGGGTCGTCGGCGCAGACGTCGATCAGCCGGTCGATCCACTCGGGGCGCACCAGGCAGCGCGCGGCATCGTGCACCAGCACCCAGTCGTCGGCGCGGGCGCCGAGCTTCAGCAGCCGGGAAAGGCCCGCGGCCACCGTCTCGGCGCGCGAGCTGCCGCCACAGCGCGAGACCGCGAAGCGCTTGCCGTTCGGCAGCTCGACCCGGCGCTCGAACTCTTCGTCGCCGGGGGCGAGCGCCACCAGCACGAGCTTCAGCCGGGCGACGCCGGCGAGCGCCGCGAGCGTGTGCGCGACCATCGGTGCGCCGTCGATCTCGACGTACTGCTTCGGCACCGGCGACCCGGCCCGGGTGCCCGAGCCGGCGCAGGGCACGAGGGCGAAGCAGCGGAGGACGGGCGGCGGGGAGGTCGGCATCGGCTTTCGGACCGGGAGGGCCCGCAAGCATAAGCGGGGGCCGGTCCGTAAAATCGCGACCTTTGTCGCACGCGCCGCCACGGCGCCTTCATGCAGCTCCCCGACATCGCCCCCGGCAAGCGCTTCGCCCTGCCCCGCCCGACCGGCTCCGCCGACGCCCTGCTCCTTGCCCGCTTCGCGACCCGGCAGCGCGCCGCTGCCAAGACGACGACCGCGATCTTCAGCGCCGACCCGGCCGATGCCGGCCGTCTGGCCGAGGAGATCGGCTTCTTCGCGCCCGAGCTGCGCATCGCTGTCTTTCCCGACTGGGAGACGCTGCCCTACGACACCTTCTCGCCGCACCAGGACCTGATCTCCGAGCGGCTGGCGACGCTGTGGAAGATCGGCCGTGGCGAGGTCGACGTCGTCCTGATGCCGGCGACGACGGCGCTGGTGCGTCTCGCCCCGCCGAGCTTTCTCGCCGGCTACACCTTCGAGTTCAGGCAGAAGCAGCGTCTCGACGAGGCCGCGCTCAAGGCCCAGCTCACGCTCGCCGGCTACAGCCACGTCAGCCAGGTCGTCTCGCCCGGCGAGTACGCGGTGCGCGGCGGCCTGATCGACCTGTTCCCGATGGGCTCGAGCGTGCCGTATCGCGTCGACCTGTTCGGCGACGAGATCGACTCGATCCGCACCTTCGACCCCGACAGCCAGCGCAGCCTCTATCCAGTGCCCGAGATCCGCCTCCTGCCGGGCCGCGAGTTCCCGATGGACGAGGCGGCGCGTGCAGCGTTCCGCTCGCGCTGGCGCGAGCGCATCGAGGGCGACCCGACCAAGGCGCGACTCTACAAGGACGTCGGCGCCGGCATCGCCACCGCCGGCATCGAATACTTCCTGCCGCTCTTCTTCGACGAGACCGCGACCGTCTTCGACTACCTCGGCGCGGGCGCGACGCTGGCCCTGCACGGCGAGGTCGACGCCTCGCTGCAGCGCTTCTGGACCGACACCCGCGAGCGCCACCGCTTCCTGCAGCACGACCCCGAGCGGCCGCTGCTCGCCCCCGAGCTGCTGTTCCTCAAGCCCGAGGACTTCTTCGGCCGCTGCAATGCGCACGCGCAGCTCGCGCTGCGCGGCGCCGACGCCGCCGATGCCTGGGCCCGGCCCCTCCCCGACCTCAGCGTCGACCGCGGCGCGCCCGAGCCCCTGCGCCGGCTCCAGGATCACGTCGCGGCGACGAAGCACCGGGTCCTGATCGTCGCCGAGAGCGAGGGCCGGCGCGAGAGCCTGCTCGAGCTGCTGCGCGACAGCCGGATCGAGCCGCCGGCGGTGGCGTCGCTCGCCGCCTTCGAAGCGGGCGACGAGCACTTCGCGATCGCGGTGGCGCCGCTGGCCCAGGGATTCGCCTGGCATCGCGACGCCGCCGCCGCCGGCGACGGCGACCACGACGACGCGACGCTCGAGTTCGTCACCGAGACCGAGCTGTTCGCGACCACGCCCGGCGCCCGACGCCGGCGCCGCCAGGAGCCGACCAGCGACGTCAACTCGCTGATCAAGGACCTCTCGGAGCTGAAGGTCGGCGATCCGGTGGTGCATGTCAACCACGGCATCGGCCGCTACCTCGGGCTGATCTCGATCGCCCTCGGCGGCAGCGAGGAGGAGCCGGCCGAGTACCTGCACCTCGAATACGCCGACAAGGCGACGCTCTACGTGCCGGTGGCGCAGCTGCACCTGATCGCCCGCTACACCGGCGTCAGCGCCGAGGAGGCGCCGCTGCACCGGCTCGGCTCGGGCCAGTGGGAGAAGGCACGGCGCAAGGCCGCCGAGCAGGTGCGCGACACCGCCGCCGAGCTCTTGAACCTCTACGCCCGGCGTGCTGCGCGCGAGGGTTTCGCGTTCCGCTTCGAGGCGCACGACTACGAGGCCTTCGCCGCCAGCTTCGGCTTCGAGGAGACGCCGGATCAGCATGCGGCGATCCACGCCGTGATCCAGGACATGGTGTCGCCGCAGCCGATGGACCGGCTGATCTGCGGCGACGTCGGCTTCGGCAAGACCGAGGTCGCGCTGCGCGCCGCCTTCGTCGCCGTCACCGGCGGCAAGCAGGTCGCGATCCTGGCGCCGACGACCCTGCTCGCCGAGCAGCACTTCCAGAACATCGCCGACCGGTTCGGCAAGTGGCCGATCAAGGTCGCCGAGCTGTCGCGCTTCCGCTCGCCCAAGGAAGTGAAGGCGGCGCTCGCCGGCCTGGCCGACGGCACGATCGACATCGTCGTCGGCACGCACAAGCTGCTCTCGGCCGATGTGAAGTTCGAGCGCCTGGGCCTCCTGGTGATCGACGAGGAGCACCGCTTCGGCGTGCGTCACAAGGAGCAGATCAAGGCGATGCGCGCCGAGGTCGACGTGCTGACGCTGACCGCGACGCCGATCCCGCGCACCCTCGGCATGGCGCTCGAGGGCCTGCGCGATCTCTCGGTGATCGCGACTGCGCCGCAGCGCCGCCTGGCGATCAAGACCTTCGTCCGCAACGAGGGCGCGAGCACCATCCGAGAGGCGGTGCTGCGCGAGCTCAAGCGCGGCGGCCAGGTCTATTTCCTGCACAACGACGTCGCCACCATCGAGCATCGGCGCGAGACCCTGCAGGCGCTGGTGCCCGAGGCGCGGATCGCCGTCGCCCACGGGCAGATGCCGGAGCGCGAGCTCGAGCGGGTGATGCGCGACTTCGTGGCGCAGCGCTTCAACGTCCTGCTCTGCTCGACCATCATCGAGACCGGCATCGATGTGCCGAGCGCCAACACCATCGTCATCGCCCGCGCCGACAAGTTCGGCCTGGCGCAGCTGCACCAGCTGCGCGGCCGGGTCGGCCGCTCGCACCACCAGGCCTACGCCTACCTGATGGTGCCGGACGTCGAGGCGCTGACCAAGCCGGCGGCGCAGCGGCTCGATGCGATCCAGCAGATGGAGGAGCTCGGCTCCGGCTTCTATCTGGCGATGCACGACCTCGAGATCCGCGGCGCCGGCGAGGTGCTCGGCGACAACCAGAGCGGCAACATGATGGAGGTCGGCTTCCAGCTCTACAACGACATGCTGGCCGAGGCGGTGCGATCCCTGAAGGCCGGGCGCGAGCCCGACCTGCTGGCGCCGCTTTCGGCGGTGACCGAAATCAACCTGCACGCGCCGGCGCTGCTGCCCGACTCCTACTGCGGCGACGTGCACATCCGCCTCTCGCTCTACAAGCGGCTGGCGAGCGCGAGCCGAGCCGAGCAGATCGACGCCATGCTCGAGGAGATCACCGACCGCTTCGGCAAGCTGCCGCCGCAGGGCCAGGCCCTGTTCGACGTGCACCGCCTGCGCGTCCTGGCCAAGGCCTACGGCGTCACCAAGATCGACGCCGGCGAGAAGGCGACGGCGATCACCTTCAGGCCGGATCCGCCGGTGGACGCGATCCGCATCATCGAGCTGGTGCAGAAGAACCGCCACATCCGCCTGGTGGGCAACGAGCGGCTGCGGATCGAGCGCGAGGCGCCCGAGGTGAAGGACCGGGTGCAGCTGGTGCGCGACGTGCTGCGCTCGCTCGGCACGCCCAAGCAGCTGGAGGCCGCGTGAGCGGTACGCCGCGCGACGAGGCGCGCGAGTTCGCGCCCGGGCTGGTCGTGCGCGGCTTCGAGCCGCCGCTGGCCCTCGGCGACTTCGGCCTGATTGCGTTCGACATGGACTCGACGCTGATCTCGATCGAATGCGTCGACGAGATCGCGGCAATGGCGGGCAGGAAGGCCGAAGTCTCGGCGATCACCGAGGCAGCGATGCGCGGCGAGATCGCCGACTACAAGGAGAGCCTGCGCCGCCGGGTCGCGCTGCTCGCCGGCCTGCCGGCCGGCGACCTGCAGCGCGTCTACGACGAGCGGCTGCGGTTCAACCCGGGCGCAGAGCGGCTGGTCGCGACGTGCAAGGCGGCCGGCCTGAAGACACTGCTCGTCTCGGGCGGGTTCACCTTCTTCACCGATCGCGTCTGCGACCGGCTCGGCTTCGACTTCACCCGCAGCAATGTGCTCGAGATCGAGGGCGGCGCCCTCACCGGCCGGATGGTCGACCAGCCGTGGGGCGACATCTGCGACGGCGCCGAGAAGCGGAAGATGCTGCTCGAGACCTGCGTCGCGGTCGGCGTGGTGCCGACGCAGGCGATCGCCATGGGCGACGGCGCCAACGATCTGCCGATGATGGCCGCCGCGGGGCTCTCGGTCGCCTTCCATGCCAAGCCGAAGGTGCGCGAAGCGGCGATGGTGGCGATCGACGAGGGTGGGCTCGACCGGCTGCTCGAAGTCCTGCGTTGAACCTCCGGCGACCGGCACGCGGGCCTTTGCCCGCGCCGGCCGCGTCGCCGGCCCGAACGTCTATTTCACCGTGACGACGATGGATTGCTCCGCCTTGTTCCCGGCCGCATCGATCGCCCGCACCATGATCGTGTGGCTCCCGAACCCCGCCTTGCGCGTGTTCCAGGCAGTGCTGTACGGCGACCCGCTGTCGCGGCCGATCAGCGCGCCGTCGACATAGAACTCGACCGAGGCGACGCGCGTGTCGTCGCTCGCCGACGCCAGGATCGAAACCCGCCCGCTGACCACCGCCCCGGCCGCCGGGCTCGTGATCGACACGGTCGGCAGGATGCTGTCCAGGTAGACGATCTCGCTGGCATGCGCGGTCGCCGAGTTGCCGAAGCTCGAATCGGCGGCGGTGGCGTCGAAGGGATAGGTGCCGGCGGCGGTCTGCGCCGACGAGCTCACCGACCAGGTGGTGCTGGCGCTCGCGCCGGCCGCGATCGAGAGGTTCGGCACGGCGAACCCGCCGCTGAAGCCCGCCGGCAGCACCTGGCTCATGGCGAACGTCGAGCTGCCGCAGTAGGCGGTGTTCTTGTTGGTCACGCTGACTCCGTAGCTGATCGTCGCCCCCGGCGCCGCTGTCTGCGACGACGGCGATACGCTGACGAGCGGAGCGCTCCGGACGCAGCTTCCGCCGCTGAAGCCGACGCCGACCGTCACCGTTCCGTTGGCGACGCCCTGGTTCGTGAGCGTGATGCCGTTGACGGCGTCGGTGAAGGTGCCGCCGACGGCGACGTTCTGCAGCAGGTAGGTCCGGGTCGGCAAGGTGCCGGCGGCGCGGTGCACGCTGATGTTGTTCAGGTAGCCCGACGAGAGGGACGCGTCGAGGTTCAGCGCCTGGCGAAAGCTCACGTAGTAGTACTCGTTGGTGTCGGGCTTGACGATGCGCAGCACCTGGGGCGAGGCGGCAGTCGCGTTCGTCGACACGCTGGCCAGCGCATACGAGCCGCCGGTGCCGACGTCCTGCACCGCGCCGGCGGGGAGCCATCCGGCCATCGTCCGGTTGGCGCCGTTGTGGTCGACGACGCGCGCTCCGCCCATCGGGTCCGACCCGTCGCCGTATTCGGAGGCCGGCGTGCTCGCGTGATGCAGGGAAAGGTTGTGACCGAGCTCGTGGCTGTATACGCCGGTCGAGCCGCACGACTGGACCCACGACTGCTTGCCCGGCATGTAGGCCAGGCCCGACCAGCCGCAGGTCGAGTTGCCCGGCGTCACGTAGTTGACGCGCTGGTAGAGCGCCGGATCAAACCCGGCAGCCTTGGCAGCGGCATTGGCAGCAGTCGCCCAACCGGAATAGTCGCAGGTGCCCGTGCTGGCGTAGTTGATCGTGTACGGGCCGACCGCCTTGCCGGAAAAGCTGACCAGCCCGCGCGACGATTCCAGGTAATTGTTGTTGACGGTGGGGCCCGTGCTGCCGAAGAGCCGGCCCTCGACATCGGCGGCGGTGCAGGTCAGCGCCTTGTCGGAGAAGTTGACCAGGATCGACAACGTCAGCTGGTTGCCCTGGACGACACTGCCTGCGGCGACGACCGTGCCGCTGGTCGTCGTTCCGCCGGCGGCCTCGAGCTGGACCTTCTTCCGGTCGAGGATGAGCAGGTTGTCGCCGATGCGCATGGCCTCGAACGCCGCTCGCTTGCCCGACATGCCATGCAGATCGCGCTCGCTGGCGGCGCCATCGGCGAAGTAGATGTTCAGCGGGGGCGCCCCGGCGTCGCCATGCAGCTTGAAGGACGAACGCGACCGGCCCCCGGCGAAGTCGTCGGCGACGTGGCCGACGACGGTGCCCTGGACACGCACCTGCTGCTCGACGAAAGCGGCCGCCTGCGCCGGCAGCTTGGCGCGAAGCGATGTCGGCAGCATCCGGGCGGCGGCAACCACCGGATCCTGCTGCAGGAGCAGGATCAAGTGAGCCTGACGGTGCTGCGCGAGCTGGGTCAGCTGCGTCACGCCGGCAGCCCGCTGCGATGGCGAACCCTTCTCCCAGGCGGCGAGCCCGGCGAGCAACTGGTCGTTCGCGCTGATCAGCTGCAAGTCGAGCGAGGCGCTTTCGCCGACATGGCTCGCCAGGGAGGGCGTCGCCAGCAGCAAGCCGAGACTGGCGCAGGCGACGGCGGCCAGGGCGCGGAGCGGGCCTGGCCTCGATGTCGATCGATTCATTTCCGGCTCCCCTTTTGTCGTCGCTTGTTCGCGCCCCTTCTTGGCCGAGGACGCTGGCGCGGTTGTACGCAGGTCTCTTCGGCTGCGCATGCCGCTCGAGGCTGCATCGGCACCGGCGATCCAGTCTGGAGACGATGTTTGTGACAGGACGCTGCGGCGCGTAAGCAAGTGCGCAACGCGGTTGCCGATTGCTGCTTTCAGAGGCGTCGGCGCCGGCCTCCCGGCGGCTGCGCGATCGGTCGAACCACTGGCGCCGGCCGGGTCAGCCAGCGCCGACGACCCGCCGTCGCACTTCCTCGCCGATCGCCAGCGACGCCGTCAGTCCCGGCGACTCGATTCCGAACAGCTGCACCACGCCCGCGCAGCCGTGCTCGCCCGGTCCGGCGATGTGGAAATCGGCGGCCGGGCTGCCGCTGCCCGAGAGCTTCGGCCGCACGCCGCTGTAGGCCGGCAGCAGGGCGTCGTCCCCGAGCTCCGGCCAGTAGCGGCGGATGTCGGTGGCGAAAGCCGGCGCACGGCTCGGGTCGACCGCGTAGTCAATGTGGTTGGGGTCCGCATCGGCGAGCCATTCGACGTCGGGGCCGAACCGGGCCTGGCCGCCGAGATCGAGGGTGAGATGCACGCCGAGGCCGCCGTCGCTCGGTGTCGGATAGACCAGGCGGGTGAACGGCGAGCGGCCGCGCAGCGAGAAGTAGTGGCCCTTGGCGAGATGGAGCGGCGGCACGGCCGCCTGCGGAAAGCCGTGCATGCCCTGCGCGATCGACTGGGCATGGAGCCCCGCGGCGTTGACGATCCACGCCGCTTCGAGCTCGAGCGCTTCCGCTCCGCCGGTGGCGATGTGCCATGCGTCGCCGTGACGACGCGCATCGAGCAGCGGCGTGAGCAAGGCCAGCATCGCCCCGGCGCGCTCGGCGTCGCCGAGCAGCGCGGTCATGTAGCCGTGGCTGTCGATGATGCCGGTGGAGGGCGACCACAGCGCCGAGACGCAGTGCAGCGCCGGTTCCATGGCGAGCGCCGGGCGCGGGTCAGCG
>Ga0207703_10005216_pt1 | contig 10500 bp, 11 predicted proteins | sample KBSSwiS12_FD_184304 | JGI IMG/M metagenome (GOLD analysis project Ga0207703, IMG submission 184304) | Switchgrass rhizosphere microbial communities from Kellogg Biological Station, Michigan, USA - KBS Switchgrass S1-2 (SPAdes) (version 2) | ecosystem: Host-associated > Plants > Roots >... | reverse complement strand
TAGCGCTGAGATCTGCAACACAAATGGTGGCTTTCGCATCGACGCGGTGCACGATTCCGACCCGAGCTCCGTCTCTCTAGTCGTGGTCGGGTCTAAATCGAACATCTGGTTCGACCTGACGTTAGCAACCGACACTGCAGGAAAGATCGCCGAACTTTACATTCAACCGACGACGCCGGCGGAGAGCTCGCTACCGAAGGACCTGAGCGACGCATCGATTGAACGCGAGGTCAGGCAGATCGTCACGCGGCTCGACGAGGAAGGACTCTTTTCGGGCATCGTTGTCGTGGCACGTGGAAGCAAGGCTATCGTGAGTAGCAGTGCAGGTTACGCGAGCCGGACGAGCCACTCGGCGATTACCGGTAGCACGCAATTCACGCTGGGATCGTTGGGAAAGATGTTTACCGCGACGGCGATTGGTCAGCTCGTCGATCGACACGAGCTGTCCTTTGACGATACGGTGGGGAAGTTCTTTCCGGAGTACCCAAACAAGACGGTGCGCGACAAAGTCACGGTGGGCATGTTGCTATCACATACAGACGGCCTCGGTGACTTCTTGCGTAAGCGCACTCCAGAAATGATGCAGAACGGTGTGAAGCGGGCCAGTGAGTTCATGCCGCTTTATGACGGGGACGAACCGCAATTTGAGCCCGGAACCCAGTGGGCGTACAGCAACGCGGGGCTCGCCCTCGCCGGCGCCATCGTCGAGAAAGCCTCAGGTGAAGACTATCCCGACTATATTCGTCGCCATGTTTTCGCCCTTGCCGGGATGACACACAGTGACCCCAATAACATTCCTCACCGATCCGCCCAGATGGTGACGCCTTACACCAAGATTACGAAGACCGGTCCGTCGCCCGACTGGCGCGAGGCTCCGTATGACATTGGAAGTCCGGCCGGGGGAGCGCTCTCGAGCGCCGATGACCTCGTACGCTTCGCCGACGCCCTCCGCAGCGGCCAGCTGGTTAGTAAGGCTACGTTCGAGGAGATGACGAAGACGCACGGCCCCATGCCGCCGGGATTCAAATACGGCTACGCAATGGGGATCGAGGACGTCTACGGCCGCACGTTCGTGGGTCACAACGGAGGATTCCCAGGCGTCAGCACGCACCTCTACATGCTGCTTGATTCCCCATATACGGTTGTCGTGTTGTCAAATCGAGATCCGCCGGCGGAGGCCTATGCGGGTTCGCAGATTGCAGCGCTGATCGTCGAAAAAGCGAAAGTGGGAAAATAAGAAATTGTGTTGCCCGGCCTCGTGACCGATGGGGGAGGCAACTCTGGCGGAGATTCCAGCTAGCAGCGGCTTGTTTGACGATCGTGAGCCCCAGACCGGCACCTCTGGCATCAGAGTGCCGCCCGCGGTAAAAACGATCAAAGATTCGGGCACGGTCGCGAGTGGCGATCGATCCGAATGGTGCATCACTGCTTTCGACTGCTTCAGCGTCGCTTCAACCCGTAATGCGAGAATCCCGGGCCGCAGGTCTGCGCTCAAATTGTTAGCGGGCCATGCCAGCATCCTGTTGGTCGCACTCTTCAGTGTGAGTCATAGCACCTGGCGCAACGAGAGAACCGAATACAACCGGAATGTCCGGACCGCCGCTTTTCAGTTACTCGTAAAGCTGGCGGATTTTGAACGGACCGTTCTGGTAGCGACTGGACAGGGGAGGACGAGGCATCCGCCGATGAGTATCCTTCCGGTTATGGCCATCCCCGCAATCTCTCTAATCAATTCGTCACCCTTTATACTTCTGATGGTGACCGTCCCACTGCTTTGGGCGGGGCCGCGTTTCTGGATTACGACGTTCGTCCTTGCCATAGCCGCAGGCTATCTCGTTGGCGCACTTGCAGCGGCCGCCGGCCTGTTGATAGCGATCCTCGCAATCGCCTGTCTCGCGTATGACCGGTCCAATCATTTCGAGGAACCCTGGAAGCGCAGAGTCGCCAAAGCGGTTAGCGTAATTTTCATTGTGGTTCTGAGCATAGGACTAGCTATCCACAAGCTCCCGGGCTTTCACAACCTTCAGGTGATGTCGGGCGCAGTCTTCAGTCCCGGTTCCGCTCCCTTCAATCTATGGCTCAACTTTGACAAAGGGGCGGCGGGCATCCTCCTGTTAGGCCTCACCTACCATCCATCGATGCGCACAGGGTTCGAATGGATACCGGCATTGAAGCAGGCGCTAGCGCTCGGTCTGCTCACAGTTGCCGTAGTCACCGGCCTGGCCCTGCTTACGGGCTTCGTACGATGGGCGCCGAAGTTCGATCCGCAGTTCGCGCTCTGGGCGTCCGACAACCTCCTCCTGACCTGTATGAGTGAAGAGGCCTTTTTCAGAGGATTCATTCAACACCAGATCGCTACTGCGCTCAGCGCCAAGCCGTGGGGATCCATCATTGCGATCATCACCAGCGCTCTGTTATTCGGGCTGGCTCATCTCGCCGGAGGATGGACCTATGCGGCGCTGGCCGCAGTTGCCGGTGTGGGTTACGGCCTGGTCTTGCATCGAACGCAACGAATAGAGATGTCGATCCTGACTCACTTTGCTGTCAACGCCACCCATTTTCTGCTTTTTACCTATCCGTATTGGGTAAAGCACTGAGCGACTTCACGGTGCCTCGGCCGCAGGTGCCTGTTCAGTCTCCCTCACTGAGTATCGTCACAACCAGTGCCGGTTCCGCCGGGTGCTGCCGGGCTCGTGGTGCTTGGTTGCAATATCCAGCCGCCCAACGATGGTGCAACCGCTGCACCGGCGGGCGCGGTGACGCTGTATCGGAGAGCAATCGCCCTGTGCCGGATGCGGTTCCGCATCCCAATTCGGTGCCTGATCGCCTCATTCGGTAGCGCCTGTTTCGATGCATCGATCTGTTGTAGTCTCGAGCGCAAGGGTACTGAAGGAAATTGCGCCATCCGATCTTCGGGCTTGATAACGGGAGCCGTCCTCGGGCTAGTCAGCTGTTCGCCTGACCCTGGGGCGCCGACGGCTCGGCGGGGACTGGCGGCTCCATCGTCGCGAGTGTCGCCGCCGGCCCAGGCACCCGCCGCGATTGCCAGCGCAACGACACAGTCGTATCGCCTTACCGCCACCATCCAGGACCTGATGGATGGAATCATTGATCCGTCGGCTGACGTTTTGTGGGATTCGGTTGCCTACATCGCGACAAAACGGGGAGTTGAGGATCGGCAGCCGCGCACGGACGAGGAGTGGCAGAGGGTTCGCTACAACGCCATCACGTTGATTGAGGCTGCCAACCTGTTGAGCATGCCAGGACGTACCGTGGCGGCCGCCCGCGCGCCGGCGCCTGGGAGTCCCATACCTGCACCCGGCGAACTGAGTCCTGGCGAGATTCAACAGCGAATCGAGACCACTCACGACACCTTCATTCAGTTCGCGCGCAACCTCCAGGCTGCAGCGGCGCAGGCACTCGCGGCAATTGACGAGAGAAACCCCCAAGGGCTGATGGAAGCCGGTGGGGTAGTCGATCGAGCTTGCGAGGCCTGTCACCTGACTTACTGGTATCCGAATCAAACTCGCGCGGGTAACTGATCATGGCGGCTCAGTTCCTGGATTCGTTCTGTAATTGGCTCGCCGCGACGCCTGTCAGTCAGACGATTCAAACGATCGACTGGATTGTTCCGGCCGTTCAGACGATTCACATTCTGGGCGTCGCGGCAGTGGTGAGCTCAGCGCTGATGATCAACCTGCGGTTGCTGGGAGTCCGCAGCTACGATCAGTCGGTAGCTCGCGTTACAGCCCGATTTCTACCCTTCATTTGGTGGCCGTTACTGATGCTGCTGGCAACGGGAACTATTCTCATCGTGGCCGAGCCCGCTCGAGCACTGGAAAACCCGGTATTCCTGTTGAAGATGGGGCTGCTGATCGCCGCCGCAGGCGTGACTTTGGCTTGTCAGCTGCCCATCCGCAGTAACGCAGCGTTCTGGGAGCAGTCGCCCCGCAGAAGGCGGGCAGGGCAACTGATCGCTTCAACGTCCATCCCGCTGTGGATCGCGATAATCTGTGCAGGCCGATGGATCGCCTACGTTCAGGGAAGCTGACTCGTTGGAACCCTTTCTCCAAAGCCTGCAGGACAGTGGCCTCGCGACAGCGATTCGCGAGGGCGAGAGCCTGTTCCCCTGGATAGAATGCGCGCACGTGCTCGCACTGAGCCTGGTCTTAGGGTCAATCGCAATTGTGGACCTGCGCCTTCTCGGCCTGGCCTCCCGCGATCGCACTGTTGCGCAAACGATGGCCGCCGTCCTTCCGGTTACCTGGACTGCATTCGTGTTCGTTGTGCTGACGGGTGGACTCATGTTTACATCCAATGCGACAGTGTACGCGCACAACTTCTACTTCCAGATCAAGATGGCGTTGATAGCGCTGGCAGGCATGAATATGACTTTATTTCACCTGTTTTTGAGTCGTGGTGTGGATGGCTGGCAGACGCCGGCGTTGACTCCCCCACGCGCGCGGTTAGTTGGCGCGTTGTCGCTGTGTCTGTGGATAGCTATAGCTGCGTTCGGCCGATGGATCGGCTTCACGCTCAACGCGCCGACCTAGAGGGTTTACGAATGCAAGGCTCGATTCGCGAATCGACGTGGATGGTCGGTGTCGCAACCGTTGTCGCTATGAGTGCAGCCACCGCGGCATTCGCTGCCGGCGATCCGGAAATCAACCTGCCACCGCAGCCAGCTGAGTGGGCCGCGCTGGCTCAATTGCCTGATTGGAGTGGCGTCTGGACTCCCACCCTGAAGGATCAGGATGCGCGTATGAAGTCGAATCCGATCCCGTGGAATGCCGCCGCGGCCGCGGAAATAGCTAAGCTGGTGGCAGCGGAGAAAGCAGGCAATCCGAAAGGGCTGTTCGTGAACTGCCTGCCCGAGGCCATGCCGAGCTGGATGCTCATCACCCACAACGCCTTGGAGTTCCTGTTTACGCCCGGCCGAGTCACTCTCCTCGGCGAGTCGGATGGCAATCGGTTGCGGCGGATTTACACCGATGGACGACCGCATCCAGCGGACCCGGATCCTACGTTCCACGGTCACTCGATCGGTCATTGGGAGAACAAGACCCTCGTGGTCGACACCGTCGGAGTGCTTCCTGAAACTTACATCGCCTCCAGCGAGGCCATTGGTTTACCCAACAACGGCGATATGCACATCGTCGAGCGCATCCACCTGGTCGGACCTGACACTCTGAACGATGACCTGGAGATTAGCGCGCCGCACGTGCTGACTCGCACCTGGAAGACCAAGCTGATCCTGTTTCGTCAGCGAGCGAAAAAATACGACATCGTTGAAGGCGTATGCCTGCAGGGCAATTATTCTGAGGGCAAGGACGCTGCCGGCAACGCTGTGTTCGTACCTGCTTTGCAATCGGAAGGTGGTAACACGCTGCCTGAAGGCAAGTGAACCTGGAAGGGCTGCATGAAATTCAAACTACTGTGCTGTGTGTGTGTACTGGCGGCCGCGCTGGCGCCACCGGTTTTGGCACATCATTCGTTCGCCATGTTCGACTTCAACAAAACGACAACGTTCAGCGCGACAGTCACCGAGTTCCGGTGGACGAACCCGCACGTGGTTCTGTTGGTGGAGGCGTCCCCGAAACCGGGTGCGCCGGTGCAGATCTGGTCGATGGAGCTCACGAGCCCCGGCAACCTCACGCGGATGGGCTGGTCGCGCAAGTCATTCAAACCGGGTGACCGCGTCGAGTTGCAGTTCTATCCGCTGCGCGATGGCAAGCACGGTGGTGCGTTCAATTCGGCCAAGTTGCTGGCTACGGGTCAGGTGCTCACGTCGAGCTTGCGGGACGCGGAAAAGCCGGGCTTGAAATAGCTCGTTCGGATGAGATGCGGTCGGCGTGGCGCGTTGCGCCAAGGCTTTCTTTCGCTCCCGATCGCGGGCTGTCCATGGCAAACTGCTCAGGACTGACCGTTTGTGGCCAACTCACGTTCGAGTATTTTTGGGTTTTCACGCCACCGGCAAGCCAATACTGTGCCACATCCCCTGGGTACGCGTCTTCCACTCCATCGTTGAGGGCCACGAGGATTGCCTTTGCCAAGGCGGCTGGTGCCAATTTCGGCGTTGGCAACTGTTCGTTCTGCGCGCAGTCGATCGGCCCAGGGAATACATTGACTACGCGAACTCCATTGGCGTGCATCTCGGAGCGAAGGCACTGCGCAAGGGAGTGTGCTGCGGCTTTCGATGCGGAGAACGTACCGTGCGCGGGGAAGTTTGCCAGTGCGTAAATTGAGAGGACATTGATCCATCCTCTGAGACTCATCGAGCCGCCTGAGGTTCGCGAGCACATGGCTGGGCCGAATTCCTGCGCGAGCCGTAACAAACCAAAGTAATTGACGTCCATTTCGGCCTGCGCGCCAGCGACACCAGACGGCGCAGCGATTCCATACGTTCCGTGGACTTCGGAGTTGTTGATCAGGATATCCACGTCGACCCCGATGTTCTCCCGCAGTTTTGCGACCGAGCCTGGATCTGTCACGTCCAGATGTACCGGATTGACTCGACTCAGACAGCAAAGCTCCGCAACGCCTTGGGTCGGGTTCGCCGGCTCCGGTAGTCCCGCCCAGACCAACTCCGCATCACGGATCCCGCCCAGTCGAGATAACTGCTCACGCGCACTCGCGCAGGAAGGGAATTAACATCATCGTTGATGAATGTAACGGCGTTGGCACCGCAATCCAGCCGCACCAGGCCCAGCCTGCAAGGTAGCCGCCGACGGAAGAACGGCTCGTTGCTGTGGAAAAGGGTCGTCTCGGAAATCAGCTCACCCGAGCCCGATTGCGCGGTCCAATCCAGTGTCGGTGAAAGGCACCGGTGGCAGGATTCCCGGGGTGGATATTGTACGGCTCCGCAGTCCCGGCAGACCTGCAGCTCGAACCGTCCGAGAGCCGCAGCCGCCGTGAGTCCCAGGGCAATACGGCTGCGACCGGAAGGGGGCAGCGCCACCGGGAATTGTGGCAAAGTGTTGAACGGCCGCTTCAAGGAGCTGACCTGCTCAGAATCGCGGCTCCGCAACACAAGCCACGATCATAGTTGATCATCCCAAACCCGCTCACCAAGCCGACCCGCGCGTCGGTTACGGCAGTGGTACCGAGAGTCGAGTCGGTCAATTGGCGGACGGACTCCGTGATCCCGAGAAAACCGCCGGCCGCTCCCGCCTGTCCCACTGAAAGTTGGCCACCCGAGGTGTTGGTAGGAAAGGTTCCGCTGCAGGTGAACGTGTTGCTGCGGACAAAGTCGGGTCCTTCGCCCTTACCGCAAAATCCTAGATCTTCAAACTGCATCACGCTGATGACGGGATAGTCATCGTATGTCTGCACAAAATCGATGGCGTCGTGCCGAACGCCGGCCTGCGCGAACAACTCGTCACGGTCCAACGCCCAGCCGCCGCGAATCTGGATCGGATCGGCTCGAAAGGAGTTGTGCGCCTCAATTGTGCCGAGGATGTTTGCGTGTGCGAGCCCGAGTTCAACGGCACGGCGGCGTGTCATTACCAGGAAACCTTCGGCGCCGGCGCAGGGCATGACGCAGTCGTACAACCCCAAAGGAGTCGCGATGGGCCGTGCATCGAGGTATTCCTGCAACGTCAGAGACTTCTTGAAAAGGGCGTGCGGGAATCGCAACGCATTGTCCCGTTGCGCCACGCACAGTTTCCCAAAATCTTCGCGTCGCGCTCCAAAGGTGCGCATGTAGTACGACGTCAGAAGGGCGAAACTCGCGTTGGGTCCGCCGGCGCCGTACGGATACACGGCATCGCGCGAAAACTGACTGAAGTTGCCGAGGGTGGCTCGAAACGAGTCTATTTGATTCGTGTCTGCGGCCACGCAGGCGATGACCTGGGCGTCACCGGTCTGAACAGCGCGCGCCGCTCGCCGCAACGCCATGATACCGGCCGCCCCGCCCATGGGTATGTGGTCGAGCCAGCGGAGTGAGAGCCCGAGGTGCTGAGTCACACCGACCGCGGTGTCCGGCGCGAGAGTGAAACTGGATAAACACAGCCCGTCGAGGTTGCTTTTCGCAAGCCCGCTGTCTTCGAGCAGCCCGGCGAGTGCCCTGGCAGTAAACCAATGAGCGCCGTGGGTGGAAATCCGCACGTACGGAACGGTCACGGGAGTTGTCACAACCACGTCTTCGTATCCGTAACGACTCACGCCTCAACGGCCTCTTCTTCGAGCCGCGCAGGTCGATGCATTCGGGCTCGTGCACGAGGGTGCGGGCCAGATCCCTGAGCTGGCCACGTTGGAGTTTCTCCGTGGGTGTCAGCGGCAACCAGTCGCAAAATGCGATGTAGCCGGGCGCCTTGAAATAAGCGAGCCGCTGAAGACAGAAGTCCAGGATGTCCCGAGCCAACTGCATTCGTCCGGAATCATTTTGCTGCGTGCGAAGCATTATGCATGCCATCACCTCGTCCCCGCGTACCGGATCAGGCACGGCGGTCACGCCCACGCCAGCTATCTCGGGATGCTGAAGCAACACACTCTCGACCTCCACGGCGGATATATTCTCGCCGCTGCGCCGGATGACGTTCTTCTTACGGTCAACAAAGTGGAGATCGCCATCTTCATCGGTTTGAACGATATCACCCGTATGAAAGTATCCGCCTTCCCAGGCCTGGGCGCTGGCCTCGGCATCCTTCAGATAACCGCGGAAGAATCCGAAGCGCGGTGTGCGCTCTGTCCCCCTGACCAGCAACTCCCCCGGCTGGCCTGTTGCAGCGTCATTGCCTTGGTCATCGACGATGCGGTATTCGATACGTGAGTCGGCTCTGCCAAAACAGGCGGTCCCCACCTTGCGAGGTTCGCGATTGGCGATGATCACTGCACCAGCGCCGGTCTCGGTCATCGCCCACGCTTCGAGCAACGGGAATCCAAAGCGTTGTTCGAAGGCCGCATGCAGGCGCGGATTGACGCCGGCTCCGAATCCGAATCGCACCTCGTGCTGACGGTCCTGCTGCGCGGGTTCGGCGCCCAGCAGCATTGCCGGCATGACTCCGAGGTAATGAGCGATCGTCGCCCGTGAGTGTCTGACGCTTTGCCACCAGGTTGTCGGATGGAATCGGTCCAGCGGAATCAGACAGCCTCCGGTGAGCAACATCACCATGGTGGAAAACGCCATGGCATTCATGTGGCTGAGAGGCAGCGGCGTGATCAGGCGTTCGACACCGGGCCGAATCGAGCCGAGTCCGCCGAGCTGCGCATACCAAATCCCCGCCCAAAGGAAGTATTCATTCGCCAGTACACAGCCCTTGGGTTTGCCGGTGGTTCCCGATGTATATAGCAGCGCGCACTCGGTATCGACATTGGGGACTTGGCCAAGCTCGGGCGCCGAGATGGGAGCAGCCGCCAATCCCGACAGGTCCGCTGTCGTGACACAAACAGGGGCTTCGGCAGCCTGGACTATCATGTCAACGCGGGAGGCCGGTACGACCGCGAGACAGATTTCCGAGTGGCCCAGGAGATACTCCAACTCCGCGCTGCGCCATTCGGGGTTGATGGGCACTACCGATACGCCCAGCGCGTTCAGCGCCAACCAATGGAAAAAGAAGTCGGGCCGATTCTCGAGCATCAAACCGGCGCGGTGTCCGTGTCCAAAGCCGGCGGAGGCATACGAGGATCTCAGTTGCGCGACCTCTTCCGCCACGAGTGCGTAGGTATAACCGCGAGCTTCGAGATCATATGCCTGAGCAGTCTCGGGCAGAATCTCCAGAAACGTCTTGTGCCCGTGTTGTGCGACTGAACGGCGAAACACGTCGTACACGGTCCCTTGCAGGGTGCCGCTCAAATGGCGTGCTCCTTTAGTCGTTCGGCTGCGTAATTGGCGGCACGTGCCGTGAGCGCCATGAATGTCAGCGAGGGATTGACGCAGGAGGTGGAGCTCATGCACGAACCGTCGGTTACGAAGAGATTCGACACATCGTGCGCCTGATTGTGCGCGTTCAGGACTGACTCGCTGGGATCCTTGCCCATACGCGCGCCACCAAACTCGTGAATTGAAGTGCCCGGCGTGAAGGGCGCGTCATAGGATTCGATGGAGGTTCCGCCCGCCGCCTGCAGCATGGCCACCGCCTCCCGGGTCATATCAGCGCCCAGGCGGCGTTCGTTTTCGCCGTAACCGAGCTCAAAGCGCAACTGCGGAATGCCAAACCGATCCAGTGTTTTGTCCAATACAACGCGATTGTTCGCGTAAGGAAGAACTTCTCCAAAACCGAGCAGGATCAGGCGCCATTCTCCGGGCTTGCGCAGTTGGCGCTTGAAATCCGCGCCAAAGCCTGGAACCTGCCACCAGCGGCTGTCCCATTCCTGTGGATAGCTGATGCTCTGGTAACAGTAGCCCCGCAGGAAGTCCGAGTCCGAATCGCGTCCGCGCAGGTTTCGAAACCGTGGAATGTACAGGCCGTTGGGCCGGTGTCCGGAGTAGTACCGACCGGCGAAGCCCGGCATGACAGCCGCGGCGCCATTGCCGTGTCAGTGATCCATGACATAGCGACC
>Ga0207703_10005213_pt1 | contig 10504 bp, 6 predicted proteins | sample KBSSwiS12_FD_184304 | JGI IMG/M metagenome (GOLD analysis project Ga0207703, IMG submission 184304) | Switchgrass rhizosphere microbial communities from Kellogg Biological Station, Michigan, USA - KBS Switchgrass S1-2 (SPAdes) (version 2) | ecosystem: Host-associated > Plants > Roots >... | reverse complement strand
AGTACGGCGAGCTCGTCCACGAGAGCCAGAACGAGCTGCGCGCCTGCCCGGTCAGCGACCATCGCCAGACGCTGCTCGGCTACCGCGTCTCGACCAGCCCGCCGTCGCGCATCTTCTCCTTCGACGACTACTGGGGCACGCGCGTCGACACCTTCGGCGTGCGCGAGCCGCACATCTACCTCGAGGTGGTCGCCGAGGCGACGGTCGAGACCCGTTCGACACCGCTCGTCACGATCTCGCCGGCGCTCGACACGCTGCGAGATCCGACCTTCATCGAGCAGCACTGGGAGTACCTCGAGCGCACGCCGCACGCCGACTGGGACGATCGCATCACCAAGGAGGCCGATGCCCTGGTCGAGCTCATCGGTCCGGAGGTGGTCAGCGTCGCTCTCGGCATCCATCGCCGCGTCGGCGCGCTGCTCCAGTACCGGTCGGGCACGACGTACGTCGGCGTCGGTGTCGACGAGCTCATCGGGCGCGGTGAAGGTGTCTGCCAGGACTACGCCCACCTCGCGGTCGCCATGTGTCGCGCCGTCGGCATCCCGGCGCGCTACGTGTCGGGCTACCTCTTCACCGACGACGACGCCGCCGGCCACGACGTCGACAGCGACGAGGTGCAGGTGCAGACGCACGCGTGGTTCGAGGCGGCGGTGCCGGGCTACGGGTGGCTCGCGCTCGACCCGACGAACCGGCAGGCGGTGGGGCTGCGCCACGTGAAGATCGGGCACGGGCGTGACTACGACGACGTGTCGCCGCTGCGCGGCACCTACTCCGGTCCGCCGAGCGCGTCGCTCGAGGTCGCCGTCGAGATGCGCCGCCTCGCGTCGGCCACCCCCGTCCCCACCTACCACCAAGCCCACCAGCAGCAGCAACAGCAACAGCAATAGCCGGCGCGCGCACCCCCGGATACGGTCCCGGGCATGCTGCTCGAGGGGAAGCGGGTCTTGATCGTCGGGGCGTCGTCCGGGGTGGGACGAGCGCTCGGCGTGCAGGCGGCGGCGCAAGGCGCGGCGGTCGCGTTCGCGGCGCGGCGGCTGGAGCTGGTGGAGGCGGCGGCCAAGGAAGCCGGCAACGGCGCCATCGGCATCGGTTGCGACGTGCGCGACGAGGGGTCGTGCACGGCGGTCGTCGAGCAGGCGGCGGCCGCGTTCGGGGGCATCGACGCCCTCGTGTACTCGACGGCCATCGACCGCCTGGTCCGGCTCGTCGACGCCGGCGCCGGCCTCTGGCGCGACACCTTCGAGACCAACGTCTTCGGGGCCGCCCTCGTCACGACCGCCGCCCTCGCGCACCTGCGCGCCGCCAAGGGGCGAGCCATCTACATCTCGGCCTCGTCCATCGATCGGCCACTCCCGGGCATGGGCGTCTACGCGGCGAGCAAGTACGCCCTCGAGACCATGGTGAAGGCCTGGCAGGCCGAGCACCCCGAGCTGTGCTTCGCCAACGTGCGCATCGGCTCCGCGCTCGGGACCGGGGTCACCGACTCGTGGGACCGCGAGCTGCTGGTGGAGCTGTCGCCGCAGTGGCAGGCGCTCGGCTACGTCCACGACAACGGGCCGGGCGGGCCGATGACCGTTGAGGACGCCGCCGCCGCGGTCCTCGCCGCCCTCACCTCGCCCGTCTGGCTCCGCGACCTCACGGCCGTCTCCGACCCGGGCCGCCCCAACGCCACCTACTGACCCGTCGGGCACAAGATCGGCCCCGGCTGACCGTTGAGAGGAGGTACGAACCGGGTCAAGGAGGAAGAAATGGGCATGAAACGCATTCGGCGGTATGCAGCCATCGTCGGCGCGCTGGGACTCAGCGCCACGGCGGCGGTGTTCGGCACAACGATCACCACGGCCGGCGCGGCCAACGGGTTCGGCACCCCGGTCGCCGTCTCGGCCCCCGGCGTCAACTCCGGCGAGCCCGGGATCGACGCGGCCAGCGACGGCACGCTCTACGTCAACGCGCCGGCCGGTCTGCTGGCCAACCTCCCCGGCTCCGCGAGCTTCGTGTGGCGCTCGGACGACCACGGCGCCACGTGGACCCTCACGCCGGCCAGCCTGCGCGCCAACCTCCCGGGCGGTGGTGACTCGGACATCGCCGTCGACAAGGCCACCGGCAACCTCTACATGACCGACCTGTGGCTCGGCAGCGCGACGGTGTCGTCCTCGACCGACAAGGCGAACACGTGGACGGCGAACCCGCTCGAAGGTGTCGTCGTCCAGGACCGCCAGTGGATCGCCACGACCGGTGGAGGCGTCGCCTACCACCTCACCCACCAGATCCCCACCGGGCTCATCGTCTCGAAGTCCGTCGACGGCGGGCTGACCTACCCGATCAACAGCGTCGGGGCGACCCCGCTCGACCAGACCGGCTGCATCTGCCCGCCCGGCACCCTCATCGCCGAGGGCACCGGCGCGTCGGCGGGGCTGAACGACAAGGTCGGCTTCGTGTACTCGACGTCGACCGGCGGCGTGAACTTCGCGCGATCGGTGAACGGCGCGCTCACCTTCACGCAGTCGACCGTGTCGCCGGCCGGCGCCGCCGACACCGGCCAGGCGTTCCCCGTCGTCGCCGACGGCGGCAACGGGCTGCTCGACGCCGTGTGGCTCGAGGTGTTCGCCTCGACCACCCGCGTGATGGAGAGCCACTCGAGCGACTTCGGCGCGACGTGGTCGGCGCCCAGAGCGATCGTCACGTCGGGCACGTCGGTCTACCCATGGGTCGACCGGCAGGGGTCGAAGATCTCGGTGACCCTGTACCACAACGCCACCGTGTCGACCCCGACCGACATGCCCGCCGGCGCCCCCTGGTACGAGTCGTACCTCGAGAGCACCAACGGCGGCTCGAGTTGGTCGGCGCTGCAGACCATCGACCCGACGCCCGTGAAGACCGGGCAGATCTGCACCGAGGGCATCAACTGCAGCGGCAACCGCGAGCTGCTCGACTTCCAGTCGGTCACGATCGACCCGAGCGGCCTCGCCAACGCGGCCTACACGCGGTCGGTCGACAACGTCAGCCAGACCCTGATCATGTTCGTGCGCCAGACCGCGGCGGTCACGTCGTCCACCACGACGTCCACCAGCACGTCGACGTCATCGACGTCATCGACGTCATCGACGACGTCCACCACGGCACCGACCGTCCAGGGCCACAAGAAGCACTGACGCAGGAAGTGACTGATCGGGTGGCCGCAAGGTGGGGGGGTACCTCCGGCCACCCGATCGTCGTGGCTCCATGCTGACGGCGCTGCGTGTCCGCACGGGCACAGCCGTGCGAACAGATCACTCAGGCGCCCTGCAGCTGGAACTGACGGACCAGCTCGTCGAGCTCCTTGGCGAGACCCATCATCTCGTGGGCCGCCGCCGACGACTGCGTCATCACGCTCGACGTGGACGCCGCCGCGTCGGACACCGACACCATGTTGTGGGCGATCTCCTGGGTCGTCGCCGTCTGCTCCTCGACGGCCGCCGCGATGGCGGCGGCGATCCCGTTGATCTCGCCGACCACGCGACCGACCTCGGCGATCACCTCGACCACCGCGTCGGCGTCGACCTGGATGGCCTCGATGCGGTGCACGATCTCCTCGGTCGCCGACGCCGTCTGCTGCGCGAGGTGCTTCACCTCGTCGGCCACGACGCCGAAGCCCTTGCCGGCCTCACCGGCCCGCGCCGCCTCGATGGTGGCGTTGAGGGCGAGGAGGTTCGTCTGGCCGGTGATCGTCTGGATGAGCTCCACGACGGCCCCGATCTCCTGGCTCGACTGCGCCAGGTTGGCAACCGTGGCGGTCGTCCGCTCGATCGTCGACATGGCGCCGGTGACGACGTGGGCCGCTTCGCTCGCGCTGCGCGCCACCTCGTTGATGCTGCTGTGCATCTCGTCGCCCGCGGCCGAGACCGAGCCGGCCTTGGCCGCGGTCTCCTCGGCGTTCGCCGACATCTGCGTGTTGGCCGCCGCCAGCTGCTCGGAGGAGCGCGCCAGCTGGGTGCCGGAGTCGCGGATGCGGGCAACCGTGGCGCTCAGGTTGCCGACCATCCCGTGCAGCGCGTTACCGAGCACGTCGTGCTCGGACCGGACGACCACCTCGCGGCTGAGGTCGCCGGCGGCGAGCGCTTCGGCGAGCTGCGCCGACTCCCGCACGTAGCCCGACAAGCGCCGCATGGCGTCGGCCAGGCGGCCGATCTCGTTGCGGGACTCGAACGTCACGTCGACGTCGATGTCCCCCACCGCGATGTGCTCGGCGACGCCGGTGATCTCCCGCAGCGGGCGGGTGATCGAGCGGATGGCGGCCGCCGCGGCCGCGAGGGCGAGCAGGAGCACGAGGGCGGCGAGCGCCAACGCGGAGCGCACCGAACCTTGGGCCGCGGATTCGGCGTGCGCGGCGAGCGACCGGATCCGACCGGCCTGGAAGTCCTCGACCGTCTTGAGGGCGTCGATCTTCGTCGTCTGCGTGTCGAACCACGTCGTCGACGTCACCGCGAACTTGCCGGCCGGGTGGCTGAGCGCCGTCTGCTCGTAGGCGGCGACCTGGGCGAACACCGGGTCCGCCTGCACCGCCTTCCACTTGGCGAGCACGTCGGGCGACGCCTGACGCGTGAAGGAGTCGAGGTACGACGCCTGGTTGGCGATGAGCGAGGTGACCAGCACGTACTGGCCGTCGGCCCACTTGTCGGCGGCGAACGCGCTCGTGAGCTGGGCGCGCTCGAGGCCCGCCTTCTCCTTGGCCGACAGGAACGCGAGGTACGCCTCGAGGCGGAGCTCGATCGTGGGGTCGTCGCTCTTCGACGCCGCCCCGGCGGCCGCGATCAGCTTGGCGTTGAGCTCCGTGTAACCGCCGATGACGGCCTTGGCCGGCGTCGTCAGACCGTCGGCCTGCGAGCGCAGGTCGCTGCGAGCCGCGAGCGCGGACTCGGCGGTGGCCAGCACGGCGCGCTCGGCGTCGTCGAGCACCTTGCCGTGGGCGGAGACGTAGGACGCGAGCGCGTTGGCCCGCTGGTCGGTCACGGCCCGCTGGGCGGTGAGCTCAGGGCCGAACTTGGCGCCCTTGGACGTCAGGAACTGCGCGGTGCGCCCGCGCTCCCGTTGGGTCTCGTGCAAGAGGTCGCCGATGCGGACGACCAAATCGGTGCGTGTGCGAACCGCCGCCGCCTGGTGGACCCGCGCTCGCTTCTCGTCCACCCGCATCACTGCGAAGAACGACAAACCGAGCGCGGCGACCAACAGGCTCGCCACGCACTTGGACCGGATGCTGGCATCCCGCCAAACGCGCATGGGAACCTCCCCCTCTTCGTTGATCGCCCCATCGGTGCGCGTCCGCCGGATCTGAGGCGTCGCTCGGTACTCTCGGAACCACTGACAAGAGGTGGGCGATGACCGAGGCCGTTGTCCGTGTTGGGGCGCTGATCGACAGAGCGGTCGTGGCCGAACGCCTGGCTGCCCGCTCCACCCCGTTGCTGCGTAAAAAGGCGCCCGCAGAGGGCGCCTCTTTACGCAGCGAGGGTGGGGTGGTGGGCGCCGACGTCGACTTCGCGGCCGTCGATCGGGCGCGGCAGGGAACCGCGGTCGGGCGCGAGGCCTTCGTGGCCTACGCCGCGATCGACGTGGGCCGCCGAACGGGTCACGCGGTCGACGTCGGCGTGCCCGGCGCGTCCGACCTCCGGCTGCCGGCGCTCGCCGGGCGGCTCGGCCCGACGCGCGCCTGGCCGGTCGAGGGTCTCGGCATCCTCACGCTGGGCGCCATCTCGATGCGTCCCACCGCGATCGACGACGGCAGCGGCGGCTGGGCCATCGTCGTGCACCCCATCGGTTCCCTGCTGCTCGCGAGCGCCGATGGCGCCGGGTTCCTCGAGGACGTCCGCGGGCTGCTCGAGCACTGGACGGTGCAGCCGTGACCGCCATCGACCAACCGCCGCCCGTCGCCCTTCCCGCCGACTACGACCCCGACGAGGTGATCGACGACTTCCGGCTCGCCTGCATCGCCCGCGCCATCGACGAGCGCGAGCTCACCTTGCAGAAGCAGAACAAGGTGTTCTTCGAGATCTCGGGGGCCGGCCACGAGGCCCTCGGCCTCGGCCTCGCCCGCTCGCTGCGCCCGTCGTACGACTGGTTCTTCCCCTACTACCGCGACCTCGCGCTGGTGCTAGGCCTCGGGGTGACCCCCTACTCGGTGCTGCTCCAGGCCGTGGGGTCGAGCGAGGACCCGTCCTCGGGCGGTCGCCAGATGCCGTCGCACTGGGGCGACCGCGAGCTCCACATCGTCACCCAGTCGAGCCCGACCGGCAGCCAGGTGCCGGCGGCGACGGGGTGCGCCGAGGCCACGCGGTACCTGCGCAACCACCCCGACCTCCCGGGCTGCGTCGTCCATGACGACGAGGTGACCTATGTGTCGCTCGGCGAGGGCGCGGCCAGCGAAGGCGAGGTGTGGGAGTCGCTCAGCGCCGCCTGCATCCTCGGCCTGCCGCTGCTCATCGTCGTCGCCGACAACGGCTGGGCGATCTCGGTGCCGGCCCGCGACCAGGCGCCGGCGTCGATCGACCTGCTGGTGTCCGGCTTCCCCGGCTTGCAGATCTACGACCTCAACGGCTCCGACTACTTCGCCGTGCGACGGGTGAGCGAGCGCGCCGTCAGCTGGGTGCGGTCCGGCAACGGCCCGGCGCTGATCCACGCCAAGGTGACCCGCCCCCTCTCGCACTCCTCGCAGGACACGCAGGCGAAGTACCGCTCCCCCGAGGAGCTCGCCGAGGAGGCGTTGAACGACCCGCTGCGCCTGCTCGGCGAAGCGCTCGTGCACGCCGGTCTCCTCAGCGCCGACGACATCGTCGCCATCCGCCGCGAGGCCACCGAGCACGTGGCCGCCCAGGCGCAACGAGCGCTCGCCGCGCCACGACCCGACCCGCTCTCCGTCGCCGATCACGTCGTGGCCCTGCCCGCGTTGGAGGAGACGACGCCGAGCACGGAGGGCGAGCCGCTCTCGATGGTCGACACGATCAACCGCACCCTGCACGACCTCTTCGCCGCCGACGAGCGCATCCGGGTGTTCGGCGAGGACGTCGCCGACGCGCCCGCCGACCTCCTCGACAAGGTCGAAGGCAAGGGCGGGGTGTTCGGCACGACGAAGGGGCTGCAACGACGCTTCGGCTCCGACCGCTGCTGCAACACGCCCATCGCCGAGGCGAACATCGTCGGCCGCGGCATCGGACAGGCCCTGCGCGGCCTGCGGCCCTGCCCCGAGATCCAGTTCTTCGACTACATCTGGCCCGCCATGCAGCAGCTGAAGAGCGAGGCGGCCACGGCCCGCTGGCGCTCGAACGGCGCGTTCCCGGTGCCGCTCGTCGTGCGCGTGCCCATCGGTGGCTACGTGTCCGGGGGCGCCATCTGGCACAGCCAGTGCGGCGAGTCGATCTTCGCCCACGTGCCCGGGCTCCTCATCGCCTTCCCGTCGCGCGCGGCCGACGCCGCGGGACTGCTCCGCGCCGCGTTCCGCTGCGAGGACCCGGTGCTGTTCCTCGAGCACAAGCACCTGTTCCGCCAGCCCTACGCCCGCGACCCCTATCCGGGCGCCGACCACATCGTGCCGTTCGGCCGCGGGGCCGTCCGCCGCGCCGGCTCCGACGTCACGATCGTCACCTGGGGGGCCACCGTCGAGCGCTCCCTACTGGCCGCCGCCAAGCTCGACGAGGTGGGCATCTCGGCCGAGGTGATCGACCTCCGCACGATCGTCCCCTACGACCGACCCCTGATCCACGACTCGGTGACGAGGACCCACCGGCTGGTCGTGGTGCACGAGGACACGCTCACCTGCGGCTTCGGGGCCGAGATCGCGGCGTGGGCGGCCGACGAGCTGTTCGGCGTCCTCGACGCGCCGATCCGCCGCGTGGCGGCGCTCGACACCCCCGTCCCCTACGAGCCGACGCTCGAACAGGTCGTCCTGCCGCAGGTCGACGACATCGCGACCACGGTGGCGACGTTGTTCTGAATACCTCAACGTGGGCCCTCGGCCCGTCGATACGCGGATGTGGGCCAGAAGGAAGTGGAGCGCGGGGCACGGCACGCGGGCTGGTTGTTCGTCGCGGCCGGGCTCATCGGGCTCGCCTACGACCTGTTGCCGGGCAGCGTCGGCCACGACCTCCTCTCGGTCCTCTTCGACGCGGCCAACGTCGCGGTCGGTCTGCTCACGTTCGTGATGCCGTGGCGCCGCTGGCCACCGGCGACGACGCTCGTGCTCCCGGCGTTCGCCCTCCTCAACCTGGCCGTGAGCGCCGGCGCGGGCGTCACACCCGAGGCCACCTACGGCGTCTGGTACGTGCTCGTGTTCGTGTGGATCGGGTTGTGGCAGCCGCCGCGCACGGTCCTGCTCATGGCGCCGCTGGCGGCGCTGGCGTACTCGGCTCCGTTCGCGCTCGGCGCGCCGGGGAGCCCCGGTGCCATCGGGTCGGTCCTCATCTCCATCCCCGTCGCCGCGCTCGTCGGCCACACCATCGCTCGCAGCCAACAGGCCACCCGGCGCGCGCAGAGCGGGCAGGCGGAGGCGATGGAGGCGCTCGCCCGGGCCAGCATCACCGACGACCTCACCGGGCTCGGCAACCGGCGCCATGCCAACACCCTCCTCGACGCGCTCCAACCGGGAGACGCGCTGGCGATCCTCGACCTCGATCTCTTCAAGCAGGTCAACGACACCCTCGGTCATCAGCGTGGCGACCAGGTGCTGCAAGCATTCGCGGCCTTCCTCGACGAAGCGGTGCGCGACCACGACACGGTCGCCCGGCTCGGCGGCGAGGAGTTCATCCTCGTGCTGCAGGGCGCCGGCGCGGCCGGAGTCGACACGGTGCGCCGCCTGCTCGACGCCTGGCGGGCGACGCGGCCGCTCGTCACGTTCAGCGCGGGTGTGGCGTGCCACGAGGCGGGCACCGCGCCGACCGACACGCTCGGGCACGCGGACGCCGCGCTCTACGAGGCGAAGTCCACGGGGCGGAACCGGGTGGTGCGCCATGGCCGTTCGGCCGTGCCCGCCGACGTCGCCTGACCGCGCTCACGTGAACTCTGCGTAGTCGGGCGAGCTCCCTGCGCAGCGACCCGCCGGTACCCTGGGCGGCCGTGCACGGGGGTGGGGGTGACACGGCGACGGCGCGCCCCGCCGCCACCCACGTCGCCGCGCTCGACGGCCTGCGGGGTGCGTCGGTGCTCGGCGTCATCGCCTTCCACCTCGCATCGCTCGAGCACCGGCAGGGCCCGGTGTCCGGCGGCTGGCTCGGCGTCGACGTGTTCTTCACGTTGTCGGGCTACCTCATCACCTCCCTGCTGCTCGCCGAGCTGACCGGGCGAGGCCACATCGACCTCGCCGGGTTCTGGCGTCGCCGGGTGCGTCGGCTGCAGCCGGCGGCCCTCGTGGCCATCACCGTCATCGTGCTCACCGCCGTGTGGTGGTCGCCCGGCGGCACCGCCGACTCGGTGCGCACCCAGGCACTGTCGGCCATGGGCGGCGTCGCCAACTGGCACCAGCTGTGGGCCCACCGCCCGTACGCCGCGGGAACGAGCCCGTCGGGCTTCGAGCACTTCTGGTCGCTCGCCGTCGAGGAGCAGTTCTACGTCGTGTGGCCGCTCGTCCTCACCGCCATCGGCCTGCTGCTGCGCCGTCACCCGGAGCGCATCCGCCGCACGGTCCTCGTCGTGGCGGTCGGTGGCATCACCGGGTCCTGGTGGTTGCTCGGGCGCTACTCGCTGCAGCGCGCCTACCTCGGCACCGACGCGCGCATGGGCGCCATCCTCCTGGGCGCCGCGCTGGCGACCGTGCTGCCACTGGGCGCGAGCGCACCAGCAGCGTGGAGGCGATGGGCCGCTCCGGTCGCATCAGCGGCACTCGGCGTGTCCGCGGTGCTCTGGATCACCGGTGGTTGGCCGCCGCGCCTGTCCCTCGGCCTCGTGCTCCCGCTGCAAGGGCTGGCGACCGTCGCCGTGCTCGCCTCGTTCGTGGTCGCCCCGTCGTCGGCGCCGGCGCGCGCGTTCGCGTGGGGGCCGCTCGCCGGACTCGGTCGCGTGTCGTACGGCGCCTACCTGTGGCACTGGCCGCTGTTCGTGCTGATCACCGAAGATCGACTGCACGCCGGCTGGTTGGTGACGTCGTTCGTGCGCGTCGCCGCGCTGGCCGCCGCGACCGCGGCGTCGTGGGTGGTCGTCGAGCGGCCGGTGCGCCGCGGGCTCGTGCTCCCGCGCACGCGGGTCGCGCTGCCGATAGCGGCCGCGGGCGTCGCCGTCGTCGCCGCCCTTGCCGTGCGCGCCATCGCGCCGGCGCCGGCGTGGGCGGGCGCCGACGGTCGACTGATCGTGCCCACGGCCACGGTGGCGCCGCCCGCCGCCAGCGCGGTGCCGGGCCATCACCCGACGCGCGTGCTCGTCGTCGGTGACTCGATCGCCACGTCGTTGATCTCCGGACCGACGGGCACCCTGCAGCTGGCGACCGGCCACCTGTTCGACCACCTGGCCGCGCGTGGGATCGCCGGGGCCGGTGCGACCATCTCCGGCT
>Ga0207703_10005211_pt1 | contig 10505 bp, 8 predicted proteins | sample KBSSwiS12_FD_184304 | JGI IMG/M metagenome (GOLD analysis project Ga0207703, IMG submission 184304) | Switchgrass rhizosphere microbial communities from Kellogg Biological Station, Michigan, USA - KBS Switchgrass S1-2 (SPAdes) (version 2) | ecosystem: Host-associated > Plants > Roots >... | reverse complement strand
CCGAGCTCGAGGCCTACATCCAGCGCGCCTACGAGCAGACCCGGGCGTTCGTGCTCGCCAACCCGCTGACCCGCCACGAGCATGTGCCCGAGGACTAAGCAGTTTCCCGGCGCCGCCGGGAGTCAGGGGATCCGGCGGAGGAAGGCGATGGCGGCCAGCGGGATTGTGGCGGCCTCGACCGCCCGCGGGCGGCGAAGCTCGCCTGGGGCGTGCTCGGCGACGTCGATGAAGTCCGCGCCCACCCGATCGAGGGTGCCCGTGACCACGCGCCCGCCGGTCAGCACGAATCGGCACTCCGACCGGTCGCGGGCCACCCGGCGCAGCGCGTAACGCAGGTCGAGCCGGGCGCCCACCCGGCCTTCATGCCCCGGGTGGGCGGACTGCGCGCTCAGCCCGCGGACCGCCAGCACCGACCACGCCGGGATCAGGGTCTCCGCGCCGGACTGGTCCTCGACGAGCAGCCAGTCCACCCCCAACGCGATCAGCCGGCCGGTGAGAGCGCCGTGCTCCGCCGTAGGCGGGCCGGCGATGTCGACCCGCAGCGGATGACCGACGTTCGGGCGTAGCCGGTCGGCCATCCGGAGGAAGCCGATCTCACGCCGGCCGCGGTCGGCAACCTCGGCGGCGAGCTCCGCCGTCTCCATGGCCTCCCACTGCGCGTCCAGATCGGCGAACAGCGCCTCCCAGCGCACCCTGCCTCCCGCGCCTCAGCTTCCCCGTGCCTCAGCTTCCCGCTGCCCCGGCTTCCCCCGCGCCTGAGTACCCCCCGGTCCTGACTTCCCGGGCAACCCAGGGGTCATCTTGGCCGTCCCGACAATACGGACCGAGCGCGCCTGCGTGGGCACGCGAGTTCCCGCCGTCGCCACCGTCCGAAATCAGCACAGACGGAGACGATTGACAGGTAGCCGCCGGAGGGTTACACAAGCAAATCACAGCAAACGAATGCTCTCGGGGGGATCCGGTCGTGGACGATCCGGTCGTGGCTCATCCGCCCTGGCCTCCGCGACCGGGTGCCACCCGGCAGCCGCCGGAGCCGGTTGCGCGGCAGCCCTCGGCACGAAGCGAGGCGGGATGAGATCGCTCCAGCGCACGCTGCGGCCCCTCCTCGGGTTCGCGGTTGCCGGCGCGATCGCGGCCGTGCTGCTCCTCGCCGGGCCGGGGCTCGCGGACCTTCCGTCCAGCGTCTCGGACATTCCGCGCTGGTTCACGGACGCGCCGGAGCAGGCGCTGGTGACCGTGGTCGGGGCCGCCGCCTGGGCCTGCCTGCTGTGGCTGTGCGTCGGTGTCGTACTGGGGTCGCTCGCGGCGCTGCCCGGCACGGCGGGCCGGACGGCGGCGCGGCTGGCTCGCTGGATGCTGCCGCGGGTGCTGCGCCGAGCACTGGAGGTCAGCCTGGGCCTCACACTGGTGGCCGGCAGCGCCGGCGGACTGCTCGCCGCGACCCCGGCATCGGCGAGCGCGCCGGCAGGCGGCCCCGCCGCGACGGCGAGTGCCTGGCCCAACCTGTCCACCCCAGGCGGCGGGGCGGTCACCGCCTGGCCGAACCTCGCATCCCCGCCCGGCACCCCGGCCGCGCCGGCGCCGACCACACCTGCGCCAACACGGACAGCGCCAGCCACGACCCCGTCAGCCTCCGCTGACCTGCCCGACGACATGCCGATCTTCGTCTTCACCCCGGCCGATCAGCATGCCCCGGCCACGGGCGTAACGCCGACCACCGCCGAGACGGGCGCCCCTGACCCCGGCGCCTCGTCGTCCCCGTCCTCGTCCTCGTCTCCTGCTCCGGCCGCTACGCCGGCCGCGAGTCCCTGGAGGTGGACGCCCGCGGCGCAGCCGGTATCCGGGCCGGTAACCGGCTGGCCGGATCTGGCACCGGCCGGCGGATCGGACCCGGCGGTTCCGGCCGCGCCTCGCGGCATCGGGGTCCCGGGAGACGGCGATCAAGGCGCGGGCGAGGTCGTGGTCCTGCGCGGTGACTCGCTCTGGGAGATCGCGGCTCGCCAGCTCGGCCCGGCCGCCACCGACGCCCAGATCGCCGCCGAATGGCCGCGGTGGTGGGCAGCCAACCGGGACGTGATCGGTCCTGACCCGAACGTGATCCTTCCCGGCCAGCGGCTTCGGCCGCCTTCCGGGCCCTGACCCCGCCCAGCAGCCGGAGACGACGATGGAAAAGGGGTTTGCGCTGCGCGGACTGCCGGCCTTCCCGACCGAACCGCCCTACGACGACGAGTTCCCACGGGCCGAGCCGCCGACCGGGCAGCTCCCCCGGCGAGCACTGGTGTCGGGCGGCCGGCGTGGTCCTGCCACCGCCGGCTCGTTGAGGGGCCGCACGGCCCGGCCCCCCGCCGGCCCGAGCCGTGGCCCCGGCGACGTCCGGCTGCCCGCCGCGCCGGCGACGCCTCCGGTACGGATTCCCCGGCAGGCCCAGGACAGCCGCCTGCGGGAGAACCCCCGCCCGGCCGCGACGATCGTCGTCCGGGCGATCGTCGAGGTGCTCACCGGCGCGCGGCCGGTCACCCACCTCGCCGGCTGGGCGACCCCGTCGCTACTGGCCTCGCTGGAACGGTTCGGCGGCGCGTACCCGGGCCGTGGCACGGTGCGCAGCATCCGGATCGGCGAGCCTCGGCCGGGCGTCGCCGAGGTCACCGCCGTGATCGCCCGCAGCGACCGCGTCGCCGCGCTCGCCCTGCGGATGGAGGCGACCGACGGCCGGTGGCAGGTCACCACCCTGCAGATCGGCTGACCGCGTGCCCTTCTGACCGCGCCGGTCAGGGGCGGCGGGTCGGATCGCCGTGGCAGCGCTTGTACTTACGGCCCGAGCCGCATGGGCAGGGGGCGTTGCGGGCTGGCCCGCCGTTCCGCTCGACGCCGCCGCCCGGGGCCCCACCCGAACGGTCATACGACGTCGCCGGCTCCGGCCCGCCGTCAGCAGAGGGTGCCGAGTACCGCAGGCCGGCGTTCGGCCGATGCGGCTCGAGGCCCTTGACGAACACCGGGGGCGGCGTCGGTGCCACCGGGGCCGGCGGCTCGGGCCGCGGCGCGGGCCGCGCGGCGGCCGGCGCCTGGCCCCGGCGAGCTCCGCCCCGGGCGGCCGCACGGGACCCGCCCGCCCCGTTCGGCGTCGCCCGCGCCGGCTCGGCAGCTGGCGGGTTCAGCGGGGCGAGCGGAGCCGGCGCCTGCAGCGTCGGCGCGGGGGCCTGCTCCTCCTCCCGGCCGGCGACCTGCACCTCGACGTTGAACAGCAGGCGGACGGACTCCTCCTTGATCCCGTCCATCATGTTCTGGAACATCGAGTAGCCCTCGCGCTGGTACTCGACCAGCGGGTCGCGCTGGCCCATGGCGCGCAGGCCGATGCCCTCCTGCAGGTAGTCCATCTCGTAGAGGTGCTCGCGCCACTTCTTGTCAAGGACGGCGAGCACGACGCGTCGCTCCAGCTCGCGCATCACGGGCTCGCCGTCCGGCCCCTCGCCGAGTTCCGACTCCCGGCGGTCGTAGGCGTCCTGCGCGTCGGTCTGGATGTCCTCGATAAGCATGTCCGCCGTGAGGCCATCCCGGTCGTCAGTCGCGGGCGCCTCGACGCCGACGGGGTAGAGCTGGCCGAGGCCGGTCCACAGCGTGTCGAGATCCCATTCCTCGGCGAAGCCGTCGCCGGTGGCGCCCTCGACGTAGGCCTTGACGGTGTCATCGACGAAGTGGCGGACCTGCTCGTGCAGGTCGGCGCCCTCCAGGACCTTGCGGCGCTCCTCATAGATGACGGTGCGCTGCTTGTTCATGACCTCGTCGTACTTCAGGACGTTCTTGCGGATCTCGAAGTTCTGGCTCTCGACCTGGGTCTGCGCCGACCGGATCGCCCGGGTGACGATCTTGGACTCGATCGGCACGTCCTCGGGGATCTGCAGCCGGTCCATGATCCCTTCGACGGCGGACGCGTTGAACAGCCGCATCAGGTCGTCGCCGAGGGACAGGTAGAAGCGGGACTCGCCGCGGTCGCCCTGCCGGCCGGCGCGGCCGCGCAGCTGGTTGTCGATCCGGCGGGACTCGTGCCGCTCGGTGCCCAGCACGTAGAGCCCGCCGGCATCGAGAACCTCGTCGTGCTCCGCGGCGACGGAGGCCTTCGCCTTCTCCAGCGCCTCCGGCCAGGCCGCCTCGTAGTCCTCGGGCGTCTCGACTGGAGACAGCCCTCGGCCGCGCAACTCCGCCTGAGCGATGAACTCGGGGTTGCCGCCGAGCATGATGTCGGTACCGCGGCCGGCCATGTTCGTCGCGACCGTGACGGCACCCCGGCGACCAGCCTCGGCGACGATCAGCGCCTCGCGCTCGTGGTTCTTCGCGTTCAGCACCTCGTGCTTCACGCCGCGCTTGGTGAGCTGCTTGGACAGGTACTCGGACTTCTCGACGCTCGTGGTGCCGACGAGAACCGGCTGGCCCTTCTCGTGGCGCTCGACGATGTCCTCGACGACGGCGTCGAACTTCGCGACCTCGGTCTTGTAGACGACGTCCGCCTGGTCGTTACGGATCATCGGCTTGTTCGTCGGGATCGGCACGACGCCGAGCTTGTAGATCTGGTGGAACTCGGCGGCCTCGGTCATGGCCGTACCGGTCATGCCGGAGAGCTTCTCGTAGAGCCGGAAGTAGTTCTGCAGCGTGATCGTCGCGAGAGTCTGGTTCTCCTGCTTGATCTCGACGTTTTCCTTCGCCTCGATCGCCTGGTGCATGCCCTCGCTGTACCGGCGGCCATGCAGCACCCGCCCGGTGAACTCGTCGACGATCAGGACCTCACCGTCGACGACGATGTAGTCCTTGTCCCGCTTGTACAGTTCTTTCGCCTTCAGGGCGTTGTTCAGGTAGCCGACGAGCGGGGTGTTCACCGACTCGTAGAGGTTCTCGATGCCGAGCTGGTCCTCGATCTTCTCGACGCCGGTCTCGGTGATGGCGACGGTGCGCTTGCCCTCTTCGACCTCGTAGTCGGTGTCCTTGCGCAGCATCGGCGCGAGCCGGGCGAACTCGGTGTACCACCTGGTCGGCTGGTCGGCCGGGCCGGAGATGATGAGCGGCGTCCTGGCCTCGTCGATGAGGATCGAGTCGACCTCGTCGACGACGGCGAAGAAATGCCCGCGCTGGACGAGCTCGTCGCCGGCCCAGGCCATGTTGTCGCGCAGGTAGTCAAAGCCGAACTCGTTGTTCGTGCCGTACGTGATGTCGCAGGCGTACTGCTCGCGGCGCGCCGCGGGCGGCATCTGCGGGTGGATCACCCCGACCGTCAGCCCGAGGAAGCGGTGTACCCGGCCCATGTTCTCGGCGTCGCGCTGGGCCAGGTAGTCGTTCACCGTGACGATGTGGACGCCCTTGCCCCCGAGCGCGTTCAGATAGGCGGGCAACGTGGAGACCAGAGTCTTTCCCTCACCGGTCTTCATCTCGGCGATGTTGCCCAGGTGCAGCGCGGCACCGCCCATGACCTGCACGTCGTAGTGCCGCTGGCCGAGCGTTCGCCGCGCCGCCTCACGCACCGTGGCGAAGGCCTCGGGCAGCAGCGAGTCCAGCGTCTCCTCGCCGTCCGCGAGGCGCTGGCGGAACTCGTCGGTCATGGCGCGCAGCTCGCCGTCGGAGAGGCCGACGAAGTCGTCCTCGATGAGGTTCACCTGGTCGGCGATCGCCGTGAGCTTGCGCAGAATCCGTCCTTCGCCGGCGCGCAGGATCTTCTCAAGTACCACGGGCGGGGCTCCTCCGGCTGGCATGTCGGCGAACGGGCCAACACCACGATGCTAGCCCTTCGCGACCGTCAGATCGGAACCCGCGACGCGGCCGGCTGATGCCGGGATGGGGCATGCTGGACGTCCCGGGCGATCAGGTCAGGCGCCTGTCAGGTGATGTGTCTGTCAGGTGATGTGTCCACGCCGAGCCCGGTACGCAGACCAACGGCCGATCGGCCGGCGGCGTTCCAGCTCGGGCGCGGCCGGCGGCGAGGAGAGGCGGGCATGCCAGCGCTGGAGCCAGTCGAGATCACCGCCGGTCCGTTGCACCTGCGGCCCTGGCGGCGCCAGGACGCCGACGACGTGTTCGCCGCCTGCCAGGACCCGGACATCCAGCGCTGGACGATGGTCCCGTCGCCTTACACCCACTACGACGCGGTCACGTTCGTCGATGGGCTCGCGCGGGCCGGCTGGGCCACCGCGACGGCCGCCCACCTGGCCGTGGTGGACGCGACCACCGGCGGGCTCCTCGCCTCCGTCAGCCTGCAGGACATGCGCGATGCGGCGGGGATCCCCGGTGTCGGGCCCGGCGGTGACGCCGAGGTCGGCTACTGGTGCGCGCCCCAGGCCCGCGGTCGAGGAGTCACCACGGCCGCGGTCCGGTCCTTGTGCCGCTGGGGATTCGGGGCGCTGGAGCTCGCCAGCATCCGCTGGCTCGCCATCGTCGGCAACGACCCGTCCCTCGCGGTGGCGCGCGCGGCCGGGTTCACCGTTGACGCCGCGCCGCGCCCGTTGCGCCACGCTCGGGACCGCGAGATCGTCGACTTCTGGACCGGCTGCCTGCGGGCGTGACTGCGGCCGGGCGCGCGCCACCGCGCCGCCGGGTCCGGCTCAGGTGATTTCGAGCAGCTTCTCGCGGACCGCGTAGACGACCGCCTCCATCCGGGAGTGCAGCTGGAGCTTCTCCAGGATGTTGCGGATGTGGTTTTTGACCGTGTTCTCGCTGATGAAGAGCTGCTTGGCGATGTCCCGGTTGTTCAGGCCCTTCGCGACGAGCCGCAGGACCTCCATCTCCCGGTCGGTCAGCCGCGGCGTCGGGAGCTGCGGGCGGTCGTCCTTGTTCTTGATCATCGACGCGAACTCGCTGAGCAGCTTCGACGCCATCGACGGGCTGATCAGGCTCTGACCGTTGTAGACGGCGCGAATGTCCGCGGCGACCTCGTCGATCGAGATCTCCTTGAGCAGGTAGCCCATGGCGCCGGCCTTGATGGCGTCGTAGAGGTCGGCCTCCTCGTCACTGATCGTCAGCATGACGATCTTGGCGCTGGGCACCGCCTGCTTGATGGCGCTCGTCGCGTCGATCCCGCCGCGCCGCGGCATCCGGACGTCCATCAGCACGATGTCCGGCGCCATCTCGCTGGCCATCGTCACCGCCTCGGAGCCGTCCGCGGCCTCCCCGACGACCTCAATGTCCGGCTCCTGCGCGAGGACCATCTCCAGCCCGCGGCGGAACAGCGCGTGGTCGTCGACGATCAGCACCCGAATCGGGTTCTCCTCCGATGGCGCCCGCGGCGTCTCGGCCGAGTGCTGCTCGTCCACCGTCATCTGGCCTCCTCCTGCCCGGCATGGCGGGTGGTGGCACAGGCGACGAATCCGCCCCGGAATCCCCGGGCCCCCGGAATCTGTCGCAACCAACACACCCGACGCCGATGATCCCACGTCGACCGGGCGAACTGGCCGTCAGACGGCGGAATAGCCCATCAGCGACTCCTGCTGATCAGCGCGCCGGCGTCCCCGCGGGGACGCCGGCGCGAACGGTCAGGATCGGGCCGCGGCCGGCGCGCGCTCCTCGTCGGAGGCGGGCTCCGGGTCGTCGGACCCGATCAGGCGAATGACGCCGTAGTCGTAGCCACGCCGGCGGTAGACGACGCTGGCATGGCCCGATCCGGAGTCCTGGAACAGGTAGAAGTCATGGCCGACCAGCTCCATGTTGGACAAGGCGTCATCCAGCGTCATCGGAGCGGCCCGGTGGGTCTTGGTGCGCACGACCATGGGAGACCGGTCCGGCTGGTCGTAGTCGTCATGGCCGTCGAGATCGGCTCCGGCGTCGCGCGCGGGCTGGCCAGGCCGGTCGGCACTGTCGGACGGCAGCCAGGCGCGGCCGGGCCGGTGCTGCCGCGCCGCTACCTCTGCCGGTGTGGGCGCCTCCGTCCCCCGGACGCCGCGCACGGGGGCGGGCTCGGTGGCCTGGGCAGAGGAGGAGATCCGCCCGTTGAAGGCTGCCTCGACAAGATCGCCACGGGCGGCCGGCGGCCCGACGTACGCGCGGCCGTGACCGTGGCCGTTGTTGCCGTGCTTGTGGTCCGTGCGACGCTCGGCCGCGCGGCGCAGCCGTTCGGCCAGCTTGCCGGCCGCGCCGTCCAGCGCGGAGTACGGGTCCGCTGCCGCGGCCTCGGCGCGGATCACCGGCCCGCGGGAATACACGGTGAGCTCGACTCGCTCGCGGACGTCCGCCATGCGCTTGTTGTGCTCCCGGGACAGTTCGACGTCGACCCGGATGACCTTGCCGTCGTAGCGCTCAAGCTTCGCCAGCTTGGCCTCGACGTGCTTGCGGAACCGCTCCGGAACCGCTGTGTGCCGGCCCTTGACAACAATGTCCACGCGATCTACCTCCAGTTCACCGACCGGATGGCCCGGCGCGCGGCACTTCCCGCGTCGGGCCACTGCCCGGCAGCCCAAAGCCTTCGCGGGCCACAGCTGGCCCGTCCAGGCCGGGTCCTGATGTCTACCCGCTGTCCTCCGCTCCCTTTCTGCTCCTTTGGGGACTGTTTCTACCTGGGCCATCCAGCTCTGACCAGGCCAACCAGTGTCACCCCTCACGTACCCCCGGCATAGCCAATCGGACACGTGGGCGTGCCGGGATGGGTGGCGGGGCCGATCGCCGCTGCCACCGTGGCAACCGCGCGCACCGGCACCCTCACGAGACGCAGCGCCCGGATGGCCTCGGCGACCGTCGCGCCGGTTGTCAGCACGTCGTCGACCACCACGACGTCGACCACCGCGAGATCGGTCGGCGCGCCGGCCGGGCCGTCGCGGGCGAAGCGGCCGGCGAGCGGACGAGCGGCGAACGCACCGGCCACGTTCCGGGCTCGGTCGGCCGCGCCGAGACCGGCCTGGTCGGCTGTCCGCCGGGCCGGGCGCAGCAGCGGCGCGGCCCGCGCCCGCAGGCCCGCCGCGACCAAGGCCGCCGCGGCAGCCGCGGCCAGCCGCCCAACGTGGTCGAAGCCGCGGCGCCGCAGTGCCGCGGCGCTCGCCGGCACCGGGACCAGCAGCACCACCGGGGGCGCGGCCGTGGCCGCGCAGGGGATGCAGGCCGCACCGAGCGCGGCGATCACCGCCGCGGCGAGCGCGGCGCCGAGCACTCGGGTGACGTCGAGCCGGCCGCGTTCCTTGTAGGCGATTACCAGCGAGCCCGCCGGGCCCGCGTAGCGGGCCGCCGCGACGTGCGGAGGCAGGCCCCGCCGCCCCGGGGTGGCCTCGGAACCCGGGACGGCGAGGATCGGGGGACCGGTCAGCGCCGCCGCGCAGGCCGCGCACACCGCCGCGCCACGATGCCCACAGGCGGCACACCCGCGGGGCAGCACCAGGTCGCCGAGCGCGGCGAGCGCGCCGCGTGCCTGCGCCCGCACGCCTGCCTGGTCCCGCCGCGGAGCCAAGGATCCGGTCATGCGGGCACAATGTGCCCGGACCGCGCACCACGCCAGCCCGACCAGCCACTCTGTGGACAACGGTCGGCCTGTGGACGGACGCGGCGGACACCCGCGAGTCGGCCATCCGACGGCTGGCGGGCCGTTCGCCGGGCGCTCTGCGAGGATGTGGCGGATCTTCCGGACGGTCGGTTTTCGGGGTGAAGGAGCGCGCATGGCGGATGGAGGGCCGACCGCCGGCCCATACCCATCGCCACCCATTGCCGCGCCCGGCCGACGCGGGCGCCCGGACGGCGCGCGCCCGGCGAGCTGGGCGGCGCCCGGTTCCGACGGACCCCCCAGCAGCGCCGGCCTGCCGTCCGCCCCGGCCCGGGCGACGGCCGCCGCGCCGGTGGCCGTGCCGTTGCGGCCACTGAGCGTAAGCGAGATTCTCGACGGCGCCTTCGTGACCCTGCGGACCAACCCGGGCGCGACGCTCGGCCTGGCGTTCGCGACCAGCGCCGTCCTGGAGCTCGTCTTCACGGCCGTGGCACTCGCGTCGCGGGACCGGTCCTTCTGGTTCTACCTGCTGCTGCAGGCGGTGCTCGGCGGGATTCGGCTGATGCTGGTGGTGCTGCTCGCGGGCGTGCTCGCGGTGGTCGTCGCCGAGGCCAGCCTGGGCCGGCGGATCAGTGTGGCGGCGGCCACCCGGCAGGTCGCGCCCCGATTGCCGGGCCTCGTGGCGCTCACCGTCGCGCTGGCCGGCCTGCTGGTGCTCGGGCTGGCCACGCTCGGGGTGGTGTCGGCGTGGCTCGGCGTCAGATACTGCCTCTCAACCCCCGTCTACGCCCTGGAGGGCGGGACCGTCACAGGCGCGCTGCGCCGCTCGCGTTCGCTGATGCGGGGGGCCTGGTGGCGTACCACCGGCATACTCGGGCTCGCGGCGCTGGTCGCCGGGACGTTGGTGCTGGTCGTCGCGGTACCCGTCAGCCTCTTCACGTCCGTCGGATCGCTGACGGACTCGAACGGCGTGCCGACCACCGGCGGAACGGTGGCCCAGGCCTTCGCCGGGCTGGTAATCACCATGGTGGTGACGGCCGTGCTCTCCGGCGTGATCGCGATTCTCTAC
>Ga0207703_10005208_pt1 | contig 10509 bp, 10 predicted proteins | sample KBSSwiS12_FD_184304 | JGI IMG/M metagenome (GOLD analysis project Ga0207703, IMG submission 184304) | Switchgrass rhizosphere microbial communities from Kellogg Biological Station, Michigan, USA - KBS Switchgrass S1-2 (SPAdes) (version 2) | ecosystem: Host-associated > Plants > Roots >... | reverse complement strand
GAGGCTCTTCGGCGCAGGATGCGGCCAGACGAGGGCGAGTAAAGACCCTGCGCGCGCAGGCCGTTTTCAAACTTCTAAGCTGCTGCTAGGCTTAAAATCGCGCAGCGCCGCCGTGTGTACGCCGGCCACCGCCCTTCCGGAGGGATCGACGGAGTTGGCAAAAGCCGGATCCCAGGAGATCGCAATGGCCGTTGAGCAGGCTATGGAAGGCCCCCCCGGTACGGTCCGGGCGCAGGCATCGCCCGGAAATTCATGCTCGAACAGCCGCCGGTACAACAGCGCCTCTTTGGTCTGGGGAGCGTTGACCGGAAAGCGCAGGGCCGCCTGCGCGAATTCGTTGTCGGAGACGGCGCGTTCGGCAAACGATTTGAGCGAGTCGATCCAGCCATAGCCGACGCCATCGCTGAACTGCTCCTTCTGCCGCCACAGGATGCTGTCGGGAATGGCGCCGGCGAATGCCTGACGGAGTACCGACTTTTCCATGCGCGCCGGCGAGGCGCGCTTGTATTCAGCATCCATGGACATGGCAATGTCGAGGAATTGAAGATCGAGAAACGGGACGCGCGCCTCAATCCCCCATGCCGCCATGGCTTTGTTTGCGCGGTTACAGTCATAGAAATGCAGGGCGTCAATTTTCCTGACGGTTTCCTCGTGGAACGCGCGCGCCGATGGCGCCTTGTGGAAGTAGAGATAGCCGCCGAATACTTCGTCCGACCCTTCACCCGACAGCACCATCTTTATGCCCATCGCCTTGATGCGGCGGGCCATCAGGTACATTGGCGTCGAGGCGCGAATCGACGTCACGTCGTAGGTTTCAACGTGCCGGATCACGTCCGGAAGGGCGTCAAGGCCTTCCTGCACGGTGAATTCGAACGCATGGTGCGCGGTTCCCAGGGCCTTGGCGACCACCCGTGACGCGGCTAAGTCGGGCGAGTCCTTCAAGCCGATTGCGAACGAACCCAGGCGCCCGCAGTCGGCCTGGTGGAAGCGCGCCGCGCAGGCGGCGACCAGCGAGGAATCCAGGCCACCCGAAAGCAGCACGCCGAAGGGCACGTCGGCCATCAGTTGCCGCTGCACGGCAGCCTCGAAGGCCGCGCGCAGTTCTTGCGGAGGTACGGTGACATTGCGAGTCGCGTCGTGCTGCCGCCATTGCCGGGTCCAGTACCGCACCGGGGTGCCGACGCGGCTGTCCAGGTAGTGACCGGGCGGAAATACCTCAATGGTCCTGCAAATGCCAACCAAGGCCTTCATTTCGGACGCCACGTACAGCCAGTTCTGCCCATCGCGTCCCATGTAGAGGGGACACACACCGATTGGGTCGCGCGCGATCAGGTAGCGGCGCGCCTTGCGGTCCCACAGCGCGAACGCGAAAATGCCGTTCAGCCTGCCGAGACTTCGTCCGAAATCAGCCTGGCCGTCGTCATTTTCCCGACTTGAAAACGCGTCGTACAGCGCGTTGATCACCTCACAGTCGGAATCGGTCCGGAAGGCATACGTCGCCTCAAACTCACCGTGAAGCGCGGGGTGGTTGTAGATTTCCCCGTTGACCGCTAGAGCGAGGTTGCCGTCCGCGGACAGGATCGGCTGCGCGCCAGAAGACAGCCCGACCACCGCCAGTCGTTCATGGGCCAGGAGTGCGCGCTCATCGCAATACACGCCGCTCGCATCCGGCCCGCGATGGCGCTGCCTTGCGCTCTGCGCCAGTGCTTGTGTCCTCAATGCGACCAGGTCGGCGCCCGGCGAAATATCGAATATTCCCAGAATGGAGCACATGCCGTCCCTTTTGATTGCTGGAATGAAAGAAGCCGGCCCCGGATGCTTCGGTGCCAGCGCTGTGCCCGCGGCGGGATTTTGAGCGGGGACGGAGAGTCGAATTCCGCAGGACAGCCGGGTCGGCTGCAACTCGCCTCCGAGTACCCCGCATTGAAGCGCGCGCGGCCGAGCTGCGAGGCCAGCACGCGATTGATTCTCACAGCGACCATGCGATCAGCTCCTTCATCACTTCGTTTGTTCCGCCGTAGATTCGCTGCACCCTGCTGTCCAACCACATCCTGGTGATGGGGTATTCGGTCATGTAGCCATAACCGCCGTGCAATTGCACGCATTCGTCGATCACACGGCACTGACTTTCGGTCAGCCGGTACTTGGCCATCGCGCTGGAGGCGTCGTCGAGCTGCCCGTCGATGAAGCGCCCTATGCAGTGGTCGATGAAGGTTCGACTGATCGCGCATTCGGTCTTGCACTCCGCCAGTTTGAAGCGCGCATTCTGCTTGTCGAACAGCGGCTTTCCACCCACCATCCGGTCTTTTGCATAGGCCGTGGTGAGTTCAACCGCGCGCTCCGCGCTGGCCACCGCGCTGGCCGCGATGGCCAGCCGCTCGTAGGGAAGCTGTTGCATCATCTGCTGAAGGCCGCGACCCTCCGTTCCGAGCAGGTTCGCGGCGGGCACGCGCACGTCCCGGAAGAAGAGTTCATGAGTGTCCTGGGCGTGCATGCCGGCCTTGTCCAGGGCAGGCCCCACGTCGTAGCCTGCGAGGGCGGCGTCTTGCACCCGGTCCGCGGATTTCGTCTCGACCATGATCATGGAGAGCGCGCGCATCGCGGGCGCGTTCGGATTGGTCTTTACCGCGAGGCATATGAGGCCGGCATGCCAGCCATTGCTGATAAAGGTCTTCTGGCCGTTGATGACATAGCTGTCGCCGTCCTTGCGCGCAGTGGCATGAATTCCCTGCAGATCAGAACCGGCGGAGGGCTCCGTCATGGCCACCGCCGCCACCAGTTCTCCGCTGGCCAGCCGGGGAAGCCATTGGCTACGCTGCGCCTCGGTCCCGTACTGCAGAATATGGTGCGCCACGATGGCCTGGAGATTGGAGCCGAAGGGCACCCCGGCGCGCGCGAGTTCTTCGATGACGATAATCTCGTGCGCAAAGGTGCCGCCTCCGCCCCCGTATTTCTCCGGAATGTCCGCAAGAAGCAGGCCCGCCCGTCCCGCCGCGGTCCAGGCCTCCACGTCGGGGCGATGCTGCGCGCGCCAGCGCGCCTGCTGGGGAACAAATTCCCTTTCAACAAACTGGCGCACCGCCCTGCGGTACACGAGCATGTCGTCGATGGACCAGCGAGGCGTAGAGGCAGCGAGTGTGGCGTCGGCGCGGGAATTCATTCGGCACACTCGGACTCGGACGCGAGGCCGAATGGATGCCGTCGACAGGGTCGGACCAGCGGCGGGACGACTTGCCAAATCCAATGGGGCATCGATGATCTCGGAACAGTAATTCCTCGTGAGAAGACCGCTAAGCATTCGCTTAGGCGTCCGGCAAGTCTCACACGAAATATTTAAGGATTGGGTTGGCGCGGGATGAGTTTCTGCGCCAAATGGCTTTGACCTCGAATCCGTGAAGGCGCTGCCTTTAGCCGGATGGCGGGCATCGGATAAAGATGACCTTGCCGTATCGCCGTGTTTTCGCCGTGTCGTTTGCGAACGGCCCTGTCAGCCGATTCGACAATGCCCGTGTTGATGACACCGGTTGATCCTCGGCTCGAATCGAGGCATGGTTCCAAAGGATGTCTTGCAAGTGCGGTACCGCACTGAGGAACGGCTTCTGGATCGGTATGGTGAAGTGCCCTGCTGGGATGGCCGAGGCACGTGGGATAGAAAGAGTCCCAGATCCGTCGTCAACGGGTGGGATGGAACGGCCGGAATGCGATGGACAGAGGGAGCGCCCCGATGAAGAGACGATCATGAGCAGCCTCCATGGCGAAGAGACGGTCATACCCGATGCCTGTACGCACCAACTGTTCGAGGAGCAGGTCAACCGCACCCCGGATGCGGCGGCGGTGACATGCGGCGACCTGTCGCTCAGCTATCGGGAACTGAATTCGAAGGCGAACCAACTCGCCAACCATTTACGTGGGCTGGGTGTCGGTCCTGAAGCGCTGATCGGAATATGCCTTCCCCGTACCCCCGAGTTGGTGGTCTCGCTTCTGGCTGTGTGGAAGGCGGGCGGTGCTTACGTGCCGATGGACGCCGCTTATCCCCAGGAGCGGCTGGCCTTCATGGCTACAGACTCCGATGCGCTGGTGCTGATCACCAACGAACATCTCAGGCAGCGGTTCCCTTCGCTGGCCGGACGGCTGCTGCCGGTCGATTCGGCATGGCCCGAAATAGAGCAGCAGCCGGCATCCAATCCTGGGTTGCCGGCCAGACCCGGCAATCTGGCGTATGTGATGTACACCTCCGGCTCGAGCGGGAAGCCCAAGGGCGTGATGATCGTGCATCGTGGATTGGTGAACTATATTGTCTGGGCGGCGAATGCCTACGGAATGAAGTCGGGCATGAGTTCGCCCGTGCACAGCTCGATATCCTTCGATCTGACGGTGACAAGCTTGTACCCTGCTCTGATTTGCGGTGGAACGGCAGAACTGCTGCCCGAGCATGTCGGGGCGCAACAGTTGCTTGAATTGCTGCGCCGAGACCGGCTGCCGCGCCTGGTCAAAATAACCCCAGCGCATCTGGAGTTGCTGAACAGGCAGCTGGCGCCGGAAGACGTGGCCGACACCGCGAGGACATTCGTCATCGGAGGCGAGAACCTTCCGGCCGAAAGCCTGGCGCTGTGGCGTGAGCATGCACCCGGTACGCGCCTCATCAACGAATATGGGCCGACCGAGACCGCGGTCGGGTGTTGCGTCCACGAAATTGGCTCCGGCGACGCATCGGCGGGTTCCGTCCCCATCGGAGGACCAATCGCCAATACCCAACTGCATGTCCTGGACGGGAACCTGCGTCCGGTGCCCCCGGGGAAGATCGGCGAACTGTACATCGGCGGCGCGGGCGTGGCGCGCGGCTATCTGAATTTGCCGGATTTGACCGACAGGTCGTTCCTTCCAGATACGTTCAGCGGCGAGTCGGGCGCGCGCATGTACAAGACCGGCGATCTGGCGCGCTGCCGCGCGGACGGAGTTCTCGAATACATGGGAAGGATGGACAATCAGGTAAAAGTGCGCGGCTACCGTATTGAACTCGGTGAAATCGAGCAGGCGTTGGCCGCGCATCCCGATGTTCAGGCCTGCGTGGTGTTGGCGCGCGAGGACACGCCAAGCATGAAGCAACTGGTGGCCTATGTCACCGCGCGCCGTGGTCGTTCGCCGGAAGCCGCCGCGCTGCGGGACTTTCTCGGCGCGTGTCTGCCGGAATACATGGTCCCGGCCAAATTCGTGTTTGTGGATGTCTTTCCCCTGACCCCGAATGGAAAGGTGGATCGCAAGGCTTTGCCGGCGCCGGTCCACCAGTTTGTTGCTTCGCCCGGAAATGTCGCCTCGGAACCTCGCACCGATACTGAGCGGCAAGTAAGTGCCATTTGGCGCGAATTGCTCGGAATTGGCGAGATTGGCCTGGACGACGACGTGTTTGACCTGGGCGCGGACTCGCTCATGGCCGTCATGGCCATTACCGGTCTTCAGGAGGCGTTCAAGGTGGATGTGCGATTGAAGAACCTGTTCGAAGCACCAACCATTGCTGGCCAAGCGAAAGTGATCGACCAGCTGGGATGGATAGGGCAGTTGCATGCGGGAGAGGCGGGCGAGCGCGAGGAAATCGAGCTGTAAGAAGGCGCTTCTGGTCCACATCATTATTGACGGCGAAGGGTACGGCACATGTCGGAGCAACAGGGCGAGGCGGACGGCGGGGCTGTGTCGCCCGCAGTGGACGGCATGGACAGAATGGGCGTTGTGCAACTTCTGGCGGAGCTGCGGCGGCGCGACGTTCTCCTGTGGGTGGAGGGCGGTCAGCTGAAATGCAGTGCAAAGGCAGGCGCGATGAATGCGGAATTGCGCGATCTGCTTGGGTGGCGCAAGAGCGCCATTCTCGACTTCCTGCGCGCGGCGGACGCGCTGGCGAAGCAGCAGCCGGCCGTCGTCCCCCTGCAGCAGAAGGGCTCGCGGCCCCCCGTGTTCGCCGTGGGAGGGCATAACGGCGACGTGTTCACCTACCGCCGCCTAGTCCAGCACCTTGGGCCCGAGCAACCCTTCTACGGGCTTCAACCTCCGGGCCTCGATGGAAAGAGCCAGCCCCTCGACAGCGTTGAAGGCATGGCGACATACTTCGCGGGGCAAATCAGAGCCTACAACCCGGTAGGACCGCTGGTCATCGGCGGTTTTTGCGCTGGCGGAACGGTAGCCATCGAACTCGCCCGGCAGCTGCAGGCACAGGGGGCGAAGATAGGCTTTCTTGCGCTTTTCGGTTGCCCGTATGCGACTTGGTTCCGTTCCGGTAGTCAGCTCTGGTCCAAGATGAGAAGAATCCCGGCGCATGCCGCCACGCTGGCGGGGCAAAGCTGGGCCGGCCGCCGCGCGTATGTTGCCCAGAATCTCCGGGGTCGCGAGGTCCCCAACATGCTCGACGCACAGGCCGATTCGGTGCGGGGTATGCGGGAAAATCTGCAGCGCGTCACGCTGCAGGCGGTAAGACGCTACGAACCTGCGCTTTTCGACGGCCGGCTGGCGCTGTTTCTGCCGAGCCGAGCATGGGTCACCGAGCACGCCGCGCTGAAGTGGCGGAAGGTGGCTGCGGTCACCGACGAATACGCGGGACCGACCGATTCCACCGGTGACAATATGCTGATGGGGCCGAATGCCGCCGCCTTCGCAGCGCTTTTCCAACGCGCGGCGGAAATTCCGACGGTTGGGGCGGCCTAGCCCGTGATGGTCAGCCAGACTCGCGCGCTCTGAAGGCTTGGTAACCCTCAGCCGGGAATCTCCGACAACAAGCGATCGAATTCTTTCTTGACCACCGCATAGCACTCGCACACGTGTTGTTCCAGACCCGGCCGGTCCAGCACGGTGATGCGCCCCCGGCTATAGCGGATCAGCCGCGCCCGTTGCAGATTGCCCGCGGCTTCGGTGACGCCTTCGCGCCGCACTCCAAGCATATTGGCTATCAATTCCTGCGTCATCGCGAGCTCGTTCGAGGACAGGCGATCCAGGCTCAGCAGCAGCCAGCGGCACAGTTGCTGCTCGACGGAATGGTGCCGGTTGCAAACGGCTGTCTGCGCCATCTGCGTGATCAGCGCCTGGGTATAGCGCAGCAGGAGGTGCAGCACCGGTCCGGCGCGGTTGAACTCCTGCTTCAGGAGCTGGGCCTTCAGCCGGTAGCCTTGGCCCGCGCTCTGCACCACCGCGCGGCTGGGCGTGGTTTCACCGCCCATGAACAGGGAAATGCCCAGTATCCCTTCGTTGCCGACAATGGCGATCTCGGCCGAAGCACCGTCCTCCATGACGTACAGCAGCGACACGATGGAGGTGGTCGGGAAGTACACATGCTCCAGGCGCTCGCCGGATTCGTAGAGCGCGTCGCCGAGCTTCATCGGCACCAGTTCCAGATGAGGGGCCAGCCGCTCGAACTCGCTGTCCGGCAGGGCCGCCAGCAGATGGTTCTGCTTTGGGGAAGGTGCTGGCGGCAAGAGGGGCTCCGTGTTTCATTCGCAACCGCCGAATGAGGCTCAGTGAAATGGCCGTACGGCAGCCTGTCGCAAAATAGTACCACCTGCCGCGCCGGCCCTATGTGTTCGCTAGCGCACAGACCCCGCGAGTCATTTATTCCGGCTTTTCCATCCATCGGCTGCGGAAAGTGACATGAAATGACGGTATTCAAAACGGTGGAGGTCACATACCGTCAAAAGTGCCGTCACCTCGAACTGGATGTCAGCAGACCGCTTCAAACCCTGGAGTTGTAAGGCCGCGGCTCGCCTCACTCTGGCCCGATGCTTGCTTTTTAGCGCCTTCATGGGCTACCAACTGACACCGGCCGATTTCGAATGGCTGCGCCAGATCAGCGCCGCCGCGGACAAGGCGTCGGCGCTGGGCGGGGTTCCCCTGGGCGTCGCGGCCAAGCTCACCGGCCTGGGCTTCGTCAATTGGATCGGCCAGGTCGGTTTGACCATTTCCAATGAGGGGCGCAAAGCCCTATCAGCCACGCCGACGACGCCTCCCTGAGGGGCGTGCATCCCGGAGGGTGCTCCAGATCGGGGCGCCTGTCCAACCGGCATAGTCCCGGGGCGGCTACAAATCCCCAGGTGTAGAACGGCAGGCTGCCGCATCCCGGTGACGGCGTTTGCCTCGGGGCGCCGACAGACGCCTTTTCCGATCACGTTTGTCATTGGAGGTTCTCCCCACTATTTCCAAAGGATATTCCATGACCAGCCAGGGCCTGTTGGTTCGCCTGAAATCGAGAAACGGCAAGGAAGCCGAAGTGGAAGAATTCCTGCGGTCGGCCTTGCCGGCGGTGCAGGCCGAGGCCGGCACCCAGGCCTGGTTCGCCGTGCACTTCGGCCGCGGCGAGTACGGAATTTTCGATGCCTTTGCCGACGAGCAGGGCCGGGACGCGCACCTGACCGGCCAGGTGGCGAGCCAGCTCCTGCAGCGCGCTGACGAGTTGTTCGAAAGCGCGCCCATCATCCACAAGGCCGAAGTGCTGGCCGACAAGCTGCCGTCCACCAGCCCGCCGGACCGGGACACCAAGGGCCTGCTGCTCACGTTCAAGGCCAAGTTCGGGCACGAGGCCGAGGTGGAGCGGTTTCTGCGCGATGCCAAGCCGCTGGTCGACGAGGAACTCGGCACCACGGCCTGGTTCGCCATTCACACCGACGACGGCGACTACGGCATCTTCGACGTATTTCCGAACGGCGCCGGCCGCTTCGCCCATCTCGCCGGGCGCGTCCCGCGCGAGCTGGCCAGGCATGCCCTGTCCATGCTGGGGTCGATGCCGGATGTCGAAATGCTCAATGTGAAGGCCGAGAAGCTGGCCGCCTGACGGGCGTTCAATCCGCGCCGGGAAATCCAAATGCCGACCGCGCCGCAGAACGACTACGTCCCGCCCGATCCGACGCAGATCGAAACCAGCGGCGCGGCCCTGGATTTCTGGTGCCGCACGCTCGGCGTTCCGGCGGATAAAATCCGCGATTCGGTGCGGCGCGTCGGGCCGGTGCTGGAAACGGTCAAGAAAGACCTCGGCATCGGCGGCGTGGGTTGACGCCCGGCCGTCCTCCCTGTCCGGATAAAGATTTTGCGCGCCGGCGTGGCGCTCGGCCGGTGTTTCGCCAGCAACCGCCAGGCGCTGCCCCCGCGCCCTCGGGCAAGGTCATGAAAAAAGCGCTGCGTGACCGGGTGCGGCGCCAGAAGCTAGACTAGCGCCGGGACTGCCCAAGCCGCCATAACTTAAAAGAGGAACGAGGACGCCGCAATGACCTACGAAACCCTGCTTTACGAACAGTCGCCCGAGGGCGTGGCCACCATCACGCTCAACCGGCCCGAGCGCATGAATTCGTTCAACCACCAGATGTGCCTCGACTTCGCCACGATCTGGAGCGGCATGCGCGAGGACGAGTCGGTCAAGGCCATCGTGCTTCGGGCGGCCGGCGAGCGCGCCTGGTGCACGGGTGTGGACGTGACCGAAGGCTTTACCCGGCATGGCATGGGCGGCGGCTCGCCCGATCCATGGTCGCACGAAGACCCCAGCACGTATATCGGCCCAAAGTCCAACGGCGTCTGGAAACCGGTGATCTGCGCCATCCACGGCCTGTTCGCCGGCGGCGCCTTCTACTGGCTGCACGAAAGCGACATCGTCATCTGCTCCGACGACGCGGCGTTTTTCGACCCGCACGTGACCTTCGGCATGGTGGCGGCCTGCGAGCCCACCGGCATGCTCGGCCGCATTCCGTACGGAGAGATCATGCGCATCGTGCTCATGGGCAACGACGAGCGCGTCAGCCCGCAGACGGCGCTGCGCATCGGGCTGGTGAGCGAAATCACCACACGCGACCAGCTTTGGGCGCGGGCGCATGAACTCGCCACCACCATTGCCCGCAAGCCGGCCGCGGCCACCGCGGGCACGGTGCGGGCGGTGTGGGAAGGCCGTGACGCGCCACCTTCGCGGGCCGTGCTCAACGCCCTCAAGTACACCCAGATCGGCAACCCCATCGGCACCGTCGAGGTGGACCGCGCCACCGCGCCCAAGGCGAAGTGGTCGATGCGTTAAGCGGGTCTGGGTGTTAACGAGGGAATAGGTCGCTGCAGAAAAGGAGGGTGAAATGCGTCTGTCCAGCTTGAACTTCGCGCAATTCAGCACGGCCTCGGCTTTGGCCGTTCTTACTGCAGGGCAGGCGGTGGCGCCAAGCCTACCCTCGCGCATCGCTCGTTCCTCGAGAAGCGGGCTCCGAAGTGGCAGGCCAAGTAAGTGGACCTGATCGACAGCGCTGTCATCCCCGACGCCGTCCCGGATTACATCCGGGACCATGCGCAGCGCTACCTGGCCAGCAACGGCGCCGACGGGCACCTCAGCATCGGCGGAGAGGCGCATCCCAAGCTGCAGAACATTCCATCGCTGCTGCTGGTGACGCAGGGGCGGAAAAGCGGCAAGTACTACCTCATGCCGCTGTACTATGGTTCGGATGGCGCGCGTTTCGTGGTGATCGGCTCCAAGGGCGGCAATCCCGAGCACCCGGGCTGGTACAAGAACAT
>Ga0207703_10005207_pt1 | contig 10510 bp, 6 predicted proteins | sample KBSSwiS12_FD_184304 | JGI IMG/M metagenome (GOLD analysis project Ga0207703, IMG submission 184304) | Switchgrass rhizosphere microbial communities from Kellogg Biological Station, Michigan, USA - KBS Switchgrass S1-2 (SPAdes) (version 2) | ecosystem: Host-associated > Plants > Roots >... | reverse complement strand
ACACCCACAAAACCACAGGGCCCCAATACCAACACCGCCCCCAGCACCAACCTCACACCACCAAAACGACCCATCTCTCACTCCCAAGGAACAGGGCCGCAGCCACGTCCTTGTCCCTATAATCCGTATCCGAGCGCCCCGCACCTCTTTTCCGGCGCGATCGCTCCCTCATGGAAGCCGGGATTTGCGTATAGCCGTTCAAAGCAGCAACCTCTCTAGGCGGGAGCGCGGGGCGGTTTGATCACCGCCGGCACGCCGACCGCCAGCCCGCCCGGCGGGACATCGTCGAGCACCACGGCGTTGGCGCCGATCCGCGCCCCGTCACCGATCTTTATCCGGCCGAGCAGCACGGCGCCCGCGCCGATATCGACCCCGCGCCCCACATGCGGTGCACCATCGAGATCGTCGAGTCTGCGGACGCCGAACGTACAGTTCTGGCGGACAATGCAATCGTCGCCGATCTCGGTCGCGCCGTGGACGACGATTCCTGACTGATGCTCGAAAACCACTCGCCTGCCCAAACGGACCGAATAGGGAAGTTCGACCCCGTAGCGATTGCGGATACGGCGGAACAGGAAACGGTAGAGCAGGCTGAGCGGTGCCCGCAGCAATTTCGGGCGTACCGACATGCGCCACACCCCGAAACGATGGACGGCGACCGCGCGGAACCCCGGCCGGGTCCAGTCCCGACCATGTGCCCGATAATCCTCGCAGATCTGCTCGAAGAGGTTCATGGTCGGCGCCCTATTTATATTCGATGATGGCGCGCCGGCGGCGGCGCACGCGGTCGAGCCAATAGGCCGCCTGGCCGAGCAGATGCGGCACCTTGCCCAGCACGATGTGGCTGGCATAGAGCGCGCCGCGCTGACGCCATATCTTCAACCACAGGAGCGGCCAGAACGGCCAGGCGACGGGCAGCGACCAGAGCAGATTGCTGATCATGCGGCGGCGGAGATGCGGCTCTGCGTCGCCGCGCCGGGCGCTGGCCTCCGCCGCCGCATAGCCGCTTCGCTTGCTCCGCAGCCACCACTGACTCGCCCGGGTCATCGCCGCGTCGTGCAGGGTCATTTCCGCCGCCAGGCGGTGGATCGTCCAGCCGTGCGAGCGCATGCGGAAGCACAGGTCTGGCTCTTCGCCTGCGATCAGGCTTTCGTCATAGCCGTCGACCTGCCGGATGGCAGCCACCCGTATCAATGCGTCGCCGCCGCACGATGCCGCCTGGCCGACCGGCGTGTCCCATTCCATGTCGCACAGCCGATTATAGGCGCTGGCCTCGGGAAAGCGCTCGCGCCGGCGGCCGCAGGCCACGGCCGCCCGCTCATCCTTCTCGAGGAAAGCCAAGGCGGTGCTCAACCACATCGGATCGAGTTCACAATCGCCATCGACGAACTGCACCCAGGTCAACTCGGGTTTCCGATCGAGAAGATACTGCAGACCCGCGTTGCGCGCGCGCGCCGCCGTGAACGGACGGCTCAGATCGAGAGCAACGATCTCCGCCCCCATCGCACGAGCGAGTTCGGGACTGCCGTCGGTCGAGCCGGAATCGACATATACGACCATCTCGACCGGGCCGATGATCGATCCCAGACAGGTGCGCAGCCGCTCCCCCTCATTGCGCCCGATGATCACCGCGCCGACCGACGTGCCGTTCATAAGCCCCACCTCGACCAGGCCGGCGGCTCGCCGGGCGGCGTGTCGATCGCGGGGGCGGCATGGCGGCAATCGTCGCCCCGCGGAACGATCGAATGACGGATCTGGTCGCCCAGTTCGCGATCTACCCGTCCTTCCTTGCGGGCCAGACCCAGGGCGGCACGTACGCGCCAGAGCAGGTGGCCGACCACCCAGCCTATCCCTGCGGAAAGCGCGGTGACCCGTCCGCGCGTCAGCGCGAAAAAGCGGCGCCGGGAGCGATACCAATAGGCGGGGCGCCGCGGCCGTGGCGCCCCGATCGACGGACGGCTGTGCACGCCGGTCGCGGCACCGCCGACGTGCTTTACCCGGCTGGCGGGCTCGTGCCAGATCGACCAGCCGGCGCGCCGCAACCGCCACATCAGTTCCACCTCTTCATGGTAGAGAAAGAAGCCGTCGTCGAACAATCCGCTGTCCTTCAGGGCGGCAGTGCGGAACATGACGCTGGCGCCCGTCGCCCAATCGACCTCGCAAGGCCGTTCGCGCGGTTCCAGTGCGGTCTCGCGGACACCGAGGAGCCGCGAGATTGCGGCGGTACGCGCCCCCCGTGCCAATTCGCCGCTGATCGAAGGAAAGGTGAAGGCGGACCCCGTCGGCGAACCATCGGGTTCGAGCAACTGGCTGCCGACCGCGCCCACCTCAGGCCGCGCCAGCAGAAAGTCTTTGAGGCGCGTCACGGCGCCGGGCTCGATCTCGGTATCGGGATTGAGCAGGTGAATGAAGTCGGGTGGGTCGCTGCCCTGCATCAGCCTCAGTATCGCCTGGTTATTGGCCCAGCCGAAGCCGCCATTGATGTCGAGGGGCAGCAGTTCGACCCAGTCGCGAAATTCATCGCGGCCCAGCGCCTTCCGCAGATGATCGGCCGATCCGTCGGCCGAGCCGCCATCGACGACGACGACCCGCAGGCCGGGCAATGCGACACGCTCGGCCACCAGCGCGGTTACGCAGCAAACCGCCAGCCCCGGCGTGCGATAGTTCACGACCACTGTCGCGACCTTAGAACTGAAGACCAAGATGTTCTCCCGCCCCGGTACTCCTACTCGTGCACTAAGCCTGCTTCAGTTTATTGCTCGCAACCGCAGATTTGAATAACCCCTGCGGCATCTTGAAGAGCCACTGCGCGCCTACGCCTAGCGCCAACCGATGGACACCTAAAATCACACCAATTATTAGAATATTTATGATGACTGGATATATAGCCTTGATCAAATAGCTGCTCATCAGATTATTCGTTATGTCTTTCGCGAGCACAAACATAATATAATTAAGATCAAGTATTATGACGGTATGTAATAGAAAGATAGGTAAGGTTGTTCTGCCAATAAGTTGCAGAGCATCAGAAATACGTGTTGTAGTCAGCATTTTAGAACACATTAACACGAAAATTATCCCTATAAGGCCGGCCGGTAACCAAATCCCAAAAAAGTCTTTGCCAACAAAATATATTAACGCACATGCAGATATAAATAACAGTCCGAAGGTTACGGCATTCAATAGGTTTGCGCGCTTCATCACGCCCCCGACCATTGAGGGAAGGTACGCACCGATCAGATAATATAAAAGACCGCGCGCAAGATATGGCGCAGTGGGCTCTGGCAGCCATTCAGACGCAGCCGATAGAACCGCCGCACCCGTCAATGAAACGAACAGCGGCGTCGATCGAAGATATCGAGCAACAAAGAAATACAGCAAAAGAGCATAGATAAACCACATCGCGTGCGGCCACAATAAGCTCATTCCACTTGAAATAATAGATTCCCAAATATCAAAGCCGGGATACATAAGGTATCTTACGAAAATACTATGAGCGGCCAAAATTACGGTCCACAAAATATAAATATATAAGAGAGAAAATACACGGTTAAATAAAATATCTTTCCATTTCTTCTTAATTGCATCAGCAGCAAGAAGCCCGGATATCAGGAAGAAAAGAGGCATTCTAACTGGTCGAGCAAAGCTCGTTGCGGTATCCCAGAAAGTCGCTATAGCGCCATCGCCAGCAATATGGGCGTAGTGCCTGCCATCGACATGCATAAACACCACAAGGATCATGCAGATTCCTCGGGCAATATCGACTTCAGCTATTCTATTTTTGGTACTACTTTCCTGTTCTGACGATGCCATACTACCCCCCATTCAGCACTAAAATCGCAAGCTCGATGCCCATGAAGGTGCGTGTCGCTTACTGACCACCCGTTATATAACCGTTCTCTGAAAATGTCGCCCATCCCTCTGGCGGGAGGAGCGATTGTTGCCCATTACATAGAAACCGTAATTCCTTGCAGGCAACAGCTTTGCAGATTGATGTCAATTTTTTGCGCTGAGTTCCATAATAGGTTCGCTATCAAGCGCCGGACGCCATCGACGACGATTGCCCACAGGCCGGGCAAAGCGGCACGCTTCACCATCAGGGCGTTTTCACAGCGAACCGTCGGCGCCGGTGGGCGAGGGTTCACGACGACGATGGCAACCATCGACCGGGCGCTATCCGCCATAATAGAGCCTGTAAAGCCGCCGGACAGCTATTCCGAACAACAGCGCGAACGAACCGACCGATAGCGTGATCGATAGACCATAATGGGTACCGAGCGCGTGCAATATCCCGTGCAGCGACATCGCCACCTCATGCCCGACATAGGCCATGAAGCTGAGCATGCCGATCATCAGGAGTATCCGGCCCGGCACTTTCATGACGCCAGTGAAAAGTTCGGCTCGAACCGCCCATAGCATGCCGCCAAACATCATCAGGATCATGCCGGCATAGGCTATGATCGTCATGCTCGATGCCCCGCCCTCGAACCAAAGCTCCGACTGACCGAGGGAGATGCTGAGCAGGAGCGACAGCTCGACCAGCACCAATCCGGCGAGCGCCGCATGTCGGGCCAGCAACGGGTCCTCACGGCTGCGGCTGATCCACAGGCCCATCGCCATGCCTATTCCCGCATATCCGAGCATTTCCGGATAGCCATATTTGGCCACGATCATCAGGCGAGCGAGATCCAGGAAGCCTTCCGTGTCGGCGTGGCGCCAATGGCTGCGCAGAACGCCGGATATGATGAGCGCTGTCAGGGCAAGCAGCAGCGCGGCCAGGACCGGGGTACGCGACTTGTCGAGCCAGCGCAGATGGATGCCAGCGGTTGCGATCAGCAGGAAATAGGCGAAGAGGACGCCGAAGAGCACGTTGCTCGGCGTAATGGTGTTCCCTTCGATCTGATGGTCGACGGCCCTGAACACCGCCAGCGTTAGCACGCCCCCGGCGACGATGGTCATGTTGGTTCGCAGGTTGCTTTTCAACCGTTCCGGATTTTTTCGCAGGAGCGCCATGTTGAAGAAGGTCAGGCCCAGGCCGTACATCATCGCGAAGCCAGGGGTGCCGAACCGGAAGATCGGGTTGGACCATCTGACCAGTAGTTCGGCCCATTCGCCTGCCCGGACGAGGACGAATGGCAGCCAGTGCCCGCCGATCACCACCGCCACCATCAACGCCCGGGTCAGGTTGATCGCGTCGCTGGTCTCCACGCGATTGACGGCCGGAGCCCCAGCGTCACGGCCGTCCAGGCGGGCGGCAATCTCGGCGACGGTACGTCCTTCGAAAATCTGCTGGGTGATCTCCGGTGCGATGCCCGCGCGCTCCATCTTGAGCATGACGTTGATTGCCGAAAGCGAGTCGCCGCCGATGTCGAAAAGACTGTCGTCGCGCCCGATCTCCGCGATACCGAGCGCCTCGCGCCAGATGCGGAGAATCTGCTCCTCATGGTCGCTGTAACCAGTTTCGGGCGGGGCAGCGGCGGCAATGGTGGTGGCTTCTCCCTTCTCGTCGAGCAAGGACGACAGCAGACCCCGTTGGACCTTGCCGGTCTCGGTGCGGGGGATGCTGTCGAGTTCGATGATGCGCACATCCGGAAGGTGAATTCCGAATTCCGGCGCTGTCTTCTTCACGGCGGCCACCACGCTGTCGCGCAGGACATCCGGCAAATGAGCGATTCCCACGACCTGGCCTCGCATCGCATCGGCCATGCCGGCTACCGCTACCCCCGCCGAAGCCTTGCCCAACTCGATCGCCAGCCGTTCCTCGAACAGTTCCGCCGGCACCTTGATGCCGCCCACATTCAGCACATGGTCCGCCCGGCCGAGAAAATAGAGATAGCCGTCCCCGTCGATCCGACCGAGATCGCTGGTGTGAAGCCATCCCTCGGCATCGGTCAGCGGCTCGAGCCCGTGTGGCGTCAGCAGCCCGTCGGCGACATGTGGTCCGCGGATATGGATGCAGCCGTCATCGCCGATGCGGACCTCGGTGTCGCCGATCGCCTTGCCGACACTGGCAAGATGGTCCGGGCTGGACTCGTGGAGATCGAGGAAGGTCGTGCGCGAGGCCTCGGTCAGGCCATAATGCTGGATGATCCTAGCATTGGGAAAAATCTCACAGACCGTGCGCTTGTCCGCCGCGCTCATTGGCTGGCTGCCGATTTCGAGCCAACGCAATCGCTGTCCGGCATCGGCGGGGATAAGCTCGCGATTGGCTATCAGCACCCGCAGGATCGTCGGAACCGCCGAGAAGGCATTGACAAATCCGTCGCCGAGCATTCGGGCAAATTCGACCGGATCGAAGCCACGTGGCGGCACATAGAGCCTGCCACCGACCGCCGCCACGGCCCGCGCGCGGCCCAGCCCGAACGAATAGGTGGGCGGAACACCGAGATATTCGGCGATTTCGGAATCCATCCCCATCACCGCGACCAGCCTGCTAGTCACATCGGCGAGTGCGCGATGTGACAGCAGGATCGCCTTGGGCATGCCCGTCGTACCCGAGCTGAAGCTTATCTGGGCGGGTCGATCGTCGATGATCGGCGCTTGATTGGCGATGAACCAGCCGCCACCGCTGCGGACGGGTACACGCGCCGCAAATTGATGGCCTGCGGGTGCGGGGCTCGACACTTCGATAGGTACCGCGATCCTGCCGGAAGCATAGCAGCGGAATATCTCCTCGAGATAATGGACTGACGCCAGCTTTTCGATGGCGACGAGTTCATATTGCGCAGCTGACGACATTTTACTTTCCCGAACCTGGTAAGCCGTTGCGCGCCTTGACGCACGGCGGCTTCGAACATCGACTTGGTCTAACCCACAACCCTCCCGGCGAGCTTTTCTTCGGTCCTGGGCGTCGCGGCTCGCTTCGGACCGGCTAATCCGGCTTGGTTCCTTGTCCAAAGCTCCACTTGGCGCGCAAATGCTATCAATATTGCTCCAAACAGAGGAATCCGTTCGTAATAGCTTGTAAAGACGATCATGACGAGGAAAGCGCCGCTGCCGGCAAAGACTGCCGTCGCCGCCTCATATTCGCGAGGCACCCCCTTCAACTTCGGACGTAACATTAGAAGACGGTACGGCGTGTAGCATGTGTATATCACAAAAATAACTAGACCAATAAAACCCGTCGCTACGGTAAAATAAAGATAACTATTTACATAATCTACGCTAATTTCACTCGAGCGCATGATCGGCCGCATATACTCTAAAACTCTATCATAGGGCGTTCCAAACAGAGGGCTTTTCATAATAAGAGGAATACTGTTAGATAACAAATTTTCTCGGTAGTCGCCGGTACTGGCGGCATGGCCCTCCAACCCGATCACCGCGCCCAACCGCTCGGAACTGCTTGCAACGAGGCTTAGTAGCGCCAAAGCGAAGAGGCCGCCGACCGTCAGTCCAAAAAAACGTTCTGACCTTCCTCGATACAATGTGATGGAGACCAGTCCTACGATCAGTCCAAGCCACGCATTCCGTGCAAGTGTCGCACTTGTCCCAATGACACAGATCGCAGCGGCCCCCCAATAGACTGTCTTCGACCGGAACAGGGATCGGCTGGAGATCAGAAATGTCGTCCCCAGCGCCAGGAAGAGGCCGAACGTAGTGGATTCGAAGAACGGTCCAGGCGAGCGCAGGAAGCCCGCACGCACGTTCATTGATTTGGCGCGACTTGATATGTCCAAGTTCCGTTCCATGACCTGATAGAGAGGCCAATTGCGCACAGTCTCGAAGATCGCCACGAGGGCGAGGATGAAGGCTATCATGGCGATACAATGGATCAACCGTCGCGGATCCTGGCCATTGAGCGGTAATCGCGCGAGGAACCAATAGGGTAGGAAAAATGTCATCCCGATTGTCAGCGACGTCCGCAATACCGTGGTCAGGCTCGTGGTGGCGATCCGCGTATCGATGACGACGAGCAGGAGGAACATCGCGAAAGCCAGGACATCGCAGCGGGCGGAGGCCTGCCGGAACCGGGCAGGGTCGCCAGGAAATCGAAACGCCGCGAGCAATCCGATCGCGGCGGCCAAAAGGGTGCTCATCTTTATCAGCAGGACCGAACCGATCCGGATCTCGTGTTCCACCAACGGGAGCATGAGGGCACTGATCAGGAACAGGCAGCCAGCTTCGCCACGCGAGCGCGGCAGGAAAATCATCGCTGCCGTGACCGCGCCATAGTACATCCAGATATTGGGCGCGAGATAGCCGACGCCGGCGAGAGGAATAACCGCTGCAAAGCGGAGATCACTCCAGCGATGAAGTTTGGGGTCGGTCAGTGAGCGCCACGTGAAGAATCCGATGGCCAAAACCGCAGCGAGAAAGGCAAAGCCCTTTATGAAATACACAAGATTCTCGCCTCAATGTCGGGTTTGGCGGCGCATGCCGAGCCCTTAGCCCGCACTGGCCTTGCCTATTCGGTGTTCCTGGATGAAATCGACCAAGGCGCGCATCTTGGGCGCCTCATTCAGTGGCTGCCCGGTGTAAAGCATATGGCCGTATCGTTGATTGATGGAGTCGAAGGCGACATAGAGCCCCCCAACCTCGTCGTGCCAGCGCCGCAGGAATTTCATATAGATGTCATACATGCGCGGGTCGTGCTCGGCCTTGGCGAAATCATCCCTCAGCCTGCGATTAGAACTGACATAGTCCGGACCACCTTCATAGGTTATCAAGGGCAAACCGAAGCTCTTTGCCATCTCTTTGCTAACCAAAGCTTTCCGGATGGTGTGATCGATGAATTCGTCACCATGGGTCAGAACATATTCGGTTGCGTCGACACCGGCAGGCGGCATGCCCCTTTGCGGGCCGAAATAGGGTGCGATCGCCATCGCGTCGACGAACTTCACGGTGTCCTTGTAGGAAAGCGCAGCGGTCGGATTGCGGCGGCTGCCCGCCTGCGTCGCATATACACGGACGATCCGCCCGCGTTGCCCCTTGAAAACATCCTGCCATATCGCCATCACCGCGCGAATACGATCGGCATAATAAAGCGAACTCGCTTCCCAATCCCACTTTACGGTTGGATATAGCCGCTTGCCTTCGGCGATCGCCATCTTGCTCTGGGTGAACATCGTGTTCCACAACTCGTTCGACACCTCCACATAGGCCTTTTGATCGGGACGGAGATTGTCCCGCACATAGATGGCGAACTGGCGGTAATAGTCGTCGTCCGCCTCCAGCGGCAGGGTGAACCAGGGATCGACTTTGAGTTGGTTGGCGAGCGCGACCATATATTCAACCGAAGCGCCCTCCTTTGAGGTCTGGCTGAAGCTGGCGGATGTGGTCCGCTTGCTCCATTCCATTCGCTGCTTCAGGTTGGGCTTCATCCAGTCCATAAAGCGGATCACGGAAAAATATCGGTTGTCCGCCAGGAAGGCCGGGTTGAAGATATCCCTCGGACCGGCCGCTGGCGAGCGGCAGGAAAGTTCGGTGAGATCGGCCTGCTGTCCGCGCGGCGTGAGGGTCAGGGACAGGCCGCCCCGGGCCGGTGGCGGTAATACTTCCAGATCGAAACCGCCGGCTGTGGGCCGCATTTTCGCGACGCGGCTCGGCCGAACATCCCAGCCCGGCGAAATCGTGCATTTGTAGCGTCCGACCGGCAATATGTCGCCACCGCCCGATTTGATGATCACGATCAGCTTGGTGCCAGCCGGCACGTTGACCGGATAACCACCGCTGTTCATCGAGATCAGCCCTTCGGGGTCCTTCCAGCCGCCGTCCGCGGCCACCTTGATCTCGGCATTGTCGATGATATCCGCGAACGGAAATTCCTGCGACCAGTAATTCAGCGCGCCTAGGTTCATGCCGACGCTCGTCGGCGGGACAGGTCCGGGGCTGATCTTGGCCGGAACTTCGGCGATGCTGTGCGCGCAAACATACCAGCTCAGTCCGCCGCCGACACAGGCCGCCAGGAACAGCCTTGGCCAAATATGTTTCGACGTCGCCGCAAGCACGCAAATTTCTCCACCGGAGCGAGCGGACATTACAGCAAAAACCGGTGCAGTATAGTCCATCTCCGGGAGGTCGCGGCCGGTCGGGCGTCTCGAACGGCCGGACGAGCCGTCTCGTTTCGGACCGCGGCGGGCACAGTGGGAATTGCTTGAGCTTACGAAAAGCCAGCTTATCAGTCGACGGGGTTGCGGCGGTGCAGCAAAAAGGGGGCTGAAGTGAGCGTTGCGGTGCATTCGAAAGCTTATCGAGCCGATATCGACACGCTCCGTGCCGTCGCCGTCGGCAGCGTCCTTCTGTTTCATGCAGGGCTTCCGGGCGTCAGTGGCGGCTATGTCGGGGTCGACGTCTTCTTCGTGATCTCCGGCTTTCTGATCACCGGCATTTTGCGCGACGATCCCTCGATCATCCGCTTCTACATCCGCCGCGCCGCCCGCATTCTGCCGGCGCTGTTCGCGATGCTGCTGGTCTGCCTGGTCGTCGGTTATGTGATCCTGTTGCCACGCGACCTGGAGGATCTGGCCACCAGCACCCTCGCCACGCTCGGCTTCGCGTCGAATATCCT
>Ga0207703_10005206_pt1 | contig 10511 bp, 8 predicted proteins | sample KBSSwiS12_FD_184304 | JGI IMG/M metagenome (GOLD analysis project Ga0207703, IMG submission 184304) | Switchgrass rhizosphere microbial communities from Kellogg Biological Station, Michigan, USA - KBS Switchgrass S1-2 (SPAdes) (version 2) | ecosystem: Host-associated > Plants > Roots >... | reverse complement strand
TGGAACCATCGCCGTTCTCCGTTGAAGAGTGCATATGAGGTTAGCGCCACGTTGACTACTTACTGCCGGCTCCTGCATCGAGCAGGTTGACATAGAGCCGGACCGCACCCGGAACGCCCGCCGGCAATTGACGAAAGAACGCATAACCGCTGTAGATGTACAGGCCCTTCCCGTAAGGAGCCATCAGAAGGCCGCCTTTTTGGGCGGACTCTCCCGGATCATGACACGACAACAAAGGCTGATAGTGATCATCCCACTGATCCATGAAATACAAACCACGCTCCTGCACCCACCCATCGAAGTCTTTCGCTGAAATTTCATTGGGAACGTGAAAAACCCTTGATTGTGGAGCCAAAATTTCAACGGACGAGTCTTCGACAGAAACGCGTGCCCGGCTCAGTTGTGTCGGGTACGGAGTGAAGTGTCCCGCATTGAAATCACTCACGCCGGTGTTGGATTGAACGACAAGCGTGCCGCCAGCCTTTACAAACTCAAGCAGGCGACCGTTGTTCTTGGCGACTTCGGGTTGGGTGTCATAGGCGCGAATTCCTAGAACGACCGTACCAAACTTGCTCAAGTCTTCATTCGCGAGCTTTTCGGCGGGAACCGCGGTGGCGTCTATTCCAAGCTGTGTCAGCACCGTTGGTATTGCATCGCCCGCACCCATGACGTACCCCACTTTGAGTGCGGTCGGAACCTTGACATCAACGATACTCACGCGCTGAACCGCAGGCTGATAGTAATAAAATGTCTCGAGATCGGCGCGACTGACCACGGTGTAACCTTCGCTATAGCGCTTTCCCTGGTAATCAAGCGAAGCTTTGATTTGAAATCGGCCTTCTCGTTGATTCGAAGGAAGAACGCGAAACGTTACTTCTTTCGGGTCGCTGTTTCCCTTTAAGGTGAGTTTTTGCTCTGCCGGTTCTGACACCCAGCCACGAGGTAATGCCAGACGCACTACCGTGCTCACGTCGCCTGGCAAATTACTTGTTGCCGCCACCTTAATAGACGTGGCCTCTTTGTGACCGAGGCTAATGACTTGGGTCGATGGATCGAGGGCAACCGAGAATGCGGGAGCGACTGCAACAGGACGTTTCAAATCGCCGACGTCGGCATCCCGATAACGCACCATAACGGCAGAAGACATCGTGCCTTCGAGACCCTTTAGTTGAAACGTGACATGAGCGCGTACTGGAGGAGGTGGTAACGCTAGCGTCGCATATTGAGCTTGGTCGATTGTATTGAGGCTGTCTGTCTCTGGATCGTTGCGATGCCAGTAGGGCCGCGTTTCACTGGCGTCATCGGCTACGTTGACTCGAAACTGAACGGTCGCTCTCTGGCCCGGAGCTAGTGAACTAACTGCTTGCGATAGCAAGGCCGTCTTCCAGCCTTTCGGTACATCCATTCGGATATCTTTAATCACCAGAGTTTCTTTGCTGGGGTTCTCCACCGTTACAGTTGCATTAAACACTTGCCCAGGAACCGCCATAAACGCTTTTTCGGCGGTATTGACGGAACTATCAACGGTCGCGTCGAGCACTAGACCCAACGCTAGATTTGCAGCAACTTGAAACTGTAATTCCTTCGCTCGCAAATTCGTCATCAATTCGCGGCCCGCCGCTGGGCTCAGGCGAGAGCCCTGGAGCTGGGCAGTGATTTTGCGGATCAGTTGCAACCCCTTCAGCAGCGGATCAGTCGCGGTCTGGGGGTCTTTCTCTACCGCCTGACTGGCTTGTTTGATGTGCACGTCTAGTTCGACGAGCGCGGGCCGCAAGAAGGGAACTGCCGATTCTTCTGCACCGAGCCGCGTTGCGAGACCGAGTAACGTCGTATCCAAGCCGTCAAAGAAATCTGTTTCGTGCCCATCCGCATCAAGCTTCGGTGCGGAGACTGAATCGACCAGCTTGTAATACGTGTATCTGTCGCCGGGCTCAACCGTCCAATTTGCAGCCCCTTGCGAAAGTTGATGACGTAGTCCTTGCATCGCGAACTCAATCGGTGAACTGCCGATCACTGCATCGGGTTTGCCCGTGTTCAACTTAACCGTGTAATTGGCTGCGGCGCAGGTGGACGCAAAGAATCCGCAAACGTTGCCTGAGTAGAGCTTCTTTGCTTGCCATGGCAGCAGACCTTCTGCAATTTGTTCGGGAAATCTCTTTGGATCGGCGGCCGCTCGGAACGCTTCTTTCGTTAAAATGCCCGAGGCTTCGTGGTTGCCATGCCCATCACGCTCCGTGCCGCTGAAACGAGAGACAAGTACGTCGGGGCGAAATGTACGAATCACCCGCACCATGTCGCCTAAAGCCACGTCATGGCCGTTCCATTTGTCGAACGTTTCTTGCGGATTCTTCGAAAATCCAAAGTCAGCCACGCGAGTAAATCTTTGTTCTACTCCGTAATATTGGCCTGATCCCAACAGCTCGAGCGTCCGAAGTACTCCGAGCACATCAAACAAATTGCTGCCGATTTTATTTTGGCCACCCTCGCCACGATTGAGTGTGAGCAATAACACGCTTGCGCCTTTGCCGCGTGACTCAAGCGTTAGCATTCCGCCATCTTCATCATCCGGATGAGCGACCGTCTGCATTAACCGGGCAGTGGTTTGGAGTCGTCGCAACATGTCCTTCAATCCCGGAATGCCTGTATCTTGTGCGAGTGGCTGCCCGGCCCTGTTTGAAAAGGCTGGTGCTTTGGCGCTGAGGGGGAGCGCTACCAGGCAAAGAAATGTCGCGGCTAGTCGGCGCGAGGCGAATCCACCCACCGATTGCCTTACCCTTATAAATGATTGCATATCAATCAGATGGCTTTCCTGAGGACTGGGAGACAAGATTTTTATGACGCGGCTATCTTACACTTGGACTGGCTGCACTGCCGCACGTTAGCAAGGGAGAAATGCTCGGTCACCGTGCCCCCGGCGTCGACTCCTTTACTTTCTTCTGGCACCCACCAGCATTGGCTACCAGGGTCTTGAAATCCGGTTCGCTCCGCAGGCTTACAAGCAACGGATCGCTTTGAAGGCCGGAGTATGCGCAGTAGTTTTCGGCCACGGCCTTCTGCAGAAACCGCAGCGCGATCGGCTTTTTTCCGCAGTACGCCAGCAGTCCTGCCTGATGATATTTCAGCTCCGAGTCTTTTTCAGAAAGCAGGCTCGCTTCGATTTGTTCGGCCATCTTATCGGTCTCTGCCGCGGGCTTTCCGTCCATGCAAGCTTCCAGAAATGCCTTCATCCAAGTCGGATTGTCTGTCATCTGCTTCAGTGCTTCCCGCGCTTCTTGAGTCTTGCCTTCCCTCAATAGCACTGAAACTAGAATTGAGTTGGACCATTCCGAGCCCGGATCCAATGCCAAATACTCCTTGGCACGATGCGTATTCCCCGCCTCGAAGAATGCAAACGAACAGGAACGGAAGTTGTAGTTTCCGGGATCAATGGTTAGAGCCTTGTCACATTCACGTTGCGCCTCGTCGAGCATCCCCGTATATCGCAAGATATAAGAAAGGGAGAAATGCGCGACCGCGTTCTCCGGGCGACGCCTCACCAGATCGCGTACCTCGCCATACGCCTGCTGCAGCAACCCTTGCTCAACATGATTTTGCGCAAGAAACCCGGCCGCTGATACCCGATCAGGTTCAAGCGCCAAGGCACGCTCATAAGCGGCATTGGATCGCTTGTATCCCTCCTCACCACCGCCCGAATAGATTGCGTCAAAATAGTACCGTCGACCCAGTGCTTCCCATGCCGGCGCATAGCTGGGATCCATTCCTACCGCCCGTTCCAGCATGGCGATACCTTCTTTATTCGGTTTCGGATCATGATCTACGGGGACGCTTCGAAGATACAAATCGTAAGCGTCGGGGTTCGCCGGCACGCTCGTGGTATCCGTTGTGCCGCCGCCAGCGCCGATCGCAAGCGGCAATTCACGCCGGACCTTTTTCGTGAGCTGATCTTGCAGTGTGATCAATTGTGCGGCGGGCACGGTAAGCGTTGACTGCCAGATGACTTTGTTGTCCTTCACCTGAATGGCTTCCAGCGTCACGCGCATCGAACGGTCTTGCTGCAGGTAGTGGCCTGTCAACACAGTTCCCACTTTTAATTGCTGGCCGATTTTCTCCGGATCCACATCGCCGGAAGCAAACTTGCGTGTCATCGCCGATGGCCGAATTTCCAGGTTATGGACGTGGGTGAGCGCATTTGCGATTTCATCCGCCAGAGCAAAGCGCAAGTAGTCGCTGTTCGGATCGTTTCCCACATTTTGAAGCGGGAGAACCGCAATCGAACTGCTCTGCATGATCTTTTTGAGGCTTCGTTGCTTCCACCACCACGCGCCCACGCCCGCAAGTACCGCAATTAACAGCCCCGCCATTCCGAGCACGAGGTACTTTTGCTTGGTGCTCGAGCCTTGGAATACGTTCGTGACCACCTGGAGGGTCGCGCTCTTAGGCCCTGTCCTCGATAATCCAGATTCCGTCTCTTTCCTTAATTGCTGTAGATCAGCTCTCAACGCCAGTGCTGTCTGATAGCGTTTGCCTCGATCCTTTTCCATCGCCTTGCCAATCACACCTTCCAACTCAGTAGGCAATGATGGATTCAATGTCAGAGGCGAGACTGGTTTTTTGTTCATGACCGCTTCGAGCGTTGTAATGACGTTGGTCCCAGTAAATGGCTTCTTGCCAGTTGCCATCTCGTAGAGGACGACGCCAAGCGAAAAGATATCTGTGCGCGCATCAAGTTCTTCGCTTCGCGCTTGCTCCGGAGACATGTAGACGGCGGTCCCCGGTATCACCCCAACCGCAGTCAGCGAATCCTCGACCGCGCTGTCACTCGCAACGCCCACCACAGAATCGCGCGAGAGCTTGGCGAGGCCGAAATCAAGAATCTTCGCCTGTCCGTTTGTTGTCAGAAAGATGTTTGCTGGCTTGATATCGCGGTGAATGATTCCTTTCGCATGAGAGGCCGCGAGCGCATCCGTGACTTGAATCGCGATATCAAGCAATTGTTCAATTTCAATGGGGTTTCCGCGTATGCGCTGTTTCAGGCTCTCACCTTCCAACTTCTCCATCACAATAAAGGGGTGCCCGGCGTTGTCCTCGACCTCGTGAATCGTGCAAATGTTGGGGTGATTCAGCTGCGACGCGGCACGTGCTTCGCGCATAAAACGATCGAGTGATCGTGGGTCATCGTTGAGCTTGTCAGGGATGAACTTCAGGGCAACGTGGCGGCCGAGCTTTACGTCTTCAGCTTCATAGACAACGCCCATGCCCCCACCGCCGAGTTTCCCGACAATTCGATAGTGGGATACCGTTTGGCCGATCATCAGCAGCCTTGCACGAAGCGCCGCCCATGTTAGGCCGAGCAAAGAGAATGGTCAAATGCTGTGAACACCTTGTGTGTGTTAACTACGGTTACCCGCTCAACGAAACCAGTCTCCGCCCCGCACCTGAGAGCCTACACATTGGCCAACCAATGGCACTGGGTGATTGGCCGATTCGCTACTGTCTCGAAGTAGTACATGTGCGACTACACTTTCGTGCTCCACCCAGCTCGCTGCAGTGGAATAGAATTGACTAACCGCGGGTGACCGCGATGGGTGTGCCTGCATCCAAGTACCCAGAAACTTTGGAGTTTACCGATGAAAAGTCTTTGCGTAGTGCTACTGGTTATCGCGATGGGAACCGGTTTGTGGGCTATGCCGCTAGGCACCTCGGCGCGTGGCATCATCCCTTCCGAAATTCAGCAAGTGATATCGGTCGATTATCGAGCTCTGAAGAATTCCGAAACCGCGATGGTGATGAAACAGCAAGTGCTTCCAGACAGCCTGAAGCAGTTTGAAGCAGCCCTTAAGGGCGTAGGTATCGATCCTGAGAAAGATCTTGAGCAATTGACGTTTGCGTCGTATCGCAAAGGCAAAGCTGGAACACAGGTTGTAGGTCTGGCGCAGGGTACGTTTCCAACCAAAGCAGTGTTAAAGAAAATGGCACTGCGTAAGATCAAGCCAACCAAATATCGGACAACCGATATGTATCCAATGGGAAACGGAATGTTGATGACATTCCTCGATGAATTCACGTTGGCTTTTGGGAATCAGGGCGCACTCCAGGGTGCTCTGGATGCACGCGACGGAATGGTTTCAACGCTGGATGCAAACTCGCAGATGGCCGACCAGATGTCTGCTGTGGACTCAGCGCCGGTTTGGAGCATTCTGGACCAGCAAGGTACGCAAAATATGATGCGTTCCGCCCTTGGGGATGCTTCGAAACTCGGCGACTACGAGACCGTCAAGAAGCGCTTACTTTCATCCCGCTACACCATGAATTTTCAAAATGGCGTTAATTTTGACTTGAGCGTTCAAACCTCCGACACCATGACGGCCGCTACTCTTTCGACCTTGGTGAAGGCCGGGATGCTCTACAAGAAGGTAAATGCGACGCCAACGGAAAAAATCGCGATCGACAGCGTCACCGTTGATTCAGACAGCTCTAACCTCCAGCTTCACTTCAAGAGTGACGATCAGAAGTTTCAGTCGCTGCTGCATTCGGAATTGTTTGCTGCCGTCTCGCGCTGATCTTTAGTTTTTTTGTTTTGATTCAGGGGACTCGCCTTCGGCGAGTCCTTTTTTTGTTTTTACAATTGTGCTCGTATGAGCACCTAACGGTCATGTCGTTTTACGAGACTTCTCCGACCGTTCCGTAGATAATTTGCCGAGGTGATTCTATGCCGAAGGAAACGGTAAAAAAAACTGAGGGTGACGCGCCTGCGGGTGCGCAAGTTGGACGTCCACAGGTGCCTGAAACTTATGGCCTCAAAGCGTCGAAAGAATACCTGCCTTGGAGCTTTGCGGAGGAACGTCTTACGGCATCGAAGAACTATTGGATTTGTAGCGCCCGGCCGGATGGACGTCCGCATTCGATCCCCGTATGGGGATTCTGGCTGGGCGGCACCATGTACTTCGGGACCGCAGTCGATTCGAGGAAGGGAAAAAATCTGGCACACAATCCGGCGGTATCCGTTCATCTTGAATCGGGCGACGAGGTAGTGATCCTCGAGGGGCGTGCGGTTGTGGTCGATACGCAAGACAGGACCGTCACGAAGCGACTCGACGCCGAGTCGCGGAAAAAGTACAAAATGCCGTTGGTGCTTACGCCCGACACCGTGATTTACAGAGTGCGTCCGAGGGTAGTGCTGGCGTGGAGAGAGAAAGACTTTCCAAGCAGCGCGACGCGGTGGGAATTTGCTGAAGCATAGGCCACGTGCGAAAGTCCGATTAGCCGGATGCTTCCGAGGCTGTTTTCTTGTGCTGGCGGTAAAACGTGCGCGCTTTAATGCGGTTGCCGCAGACCTTCATATCGCACCATCGGCGGCTATGGTTGCGGCTCCGGTCTACGAAGAGCCAGCGACAAGCATCGTCTTCGCATTCCCGAACTAGCTGCAAGTCTGGTGAAGTGAGCAAGTCCGTGGCGGAACGCGCCACCCGCCAGAGCGGAGCCTCAAGCCCTACGGGTTTGTCACGCCATTCGAGACGAAAGCCGTTGGTGCGTGCAATGAGTTGAAGACGACCTTGTGCTGCGACGCGAAAAGTGTCGAGGGCGGCCAGATCTGTTGGGGAAGTGGGTTTCCCGCGCGCAATCTGGGTGAAAATGCGGTAGAGACATTCCCTGAGGCGGATCGCATTTTTCAACGCCGCATTCGCCGAAACGGGTTCTCTTTGCGCTTCCAAACGCAAGGCGCGTGCCGGGAATGACGGCAGCGCTCCGGCTTCAACCGACCATTGCAGCAGGTCGTCGTACGTCTCCAGTAATTCGATGACTAGTTCCAGACGCGGGCGATTGTCGAGCGTGTTAATGAAATCGAGACAGAGTTCGCCGGCGACTAGCTGATAGCTCACTGTGGAAGTCCAACTCGATTGTACTATAACCATCAATACGCCACTTGACAGGTTATAAACGTAAAATCTAGATTATAACCATCAACATTTGCTTACACCGGTTATGGACAACTCACCAACAACGACTCTCGCTGAAGCAACCAAGCCTGCGCGGCTTTGGATGCTGCTCTCTTTCCTTGCGATCTATGTTGTTTGGGGATCTACTTACCTTGCGATTCGCATTACAGTCGAGACGATTCCGCCGCTTGTGACGGCGGGGATAAGGCATACGGCGGCCGGCCTAATCCTTCTGGCGTGGGCCTGGGCGAAAGGCTACCGACCACGTGTTGAGCATTGGAAGGCTGGGCTGGTGCTAGGAGCCTTGTTCTTCCTGATTGGACATGGAACCCTGCATTGGGCGGAGCAGTACGTTCCGTCGGGTCTGGCGGCTTTGCTGATCGCGTCGGAACCGTTGTGGATCCTGGCGATCGGGTCTGCGCTCGGTGACGAACAAATTAACTGGAGAAACGGCCTGGGCCTTCTGCTTGGCTTGTTTGGCGTGGGGATACTGACGGGCACGGATCTGACGGTTCGTAGTTCGTTTGGAATCGGAATTATCGTTGTGCTAATCGGTGCGGCGTCATGGGCAGTTGGTGTGTGCGTGTCACCACGCTTAAGACTGCCACGCGAACCAGTTGCGCGAGCAGCGGTTCCGCTTCTGTGTGGCGCCATGATGCTGCTGGTTGCCGCCCTCATGTCTGGAGAATTTGTTGCCGTTCAATGGCACGCGGTTTCCGCACGATCGATTCTAGGCCTCTTGTATTTAATCTTCTTCGGTTCGGTTGTGGCGTTTACAGCGTATACGTGGTTGCTGCAGCACATCGCGCCAACCTTGGTGTCGACACATACATTCGTGAATCCGGTTGTGGCGGTGCTGCTGGGATGGTTGCTTGCGGGGGAAGCGCTTACGTTGCGGCTCGTGATGGCGACCATCGCGATTCTGGGCGCAATTGTCTTGATTCGAAAAGGTGACCAACAAAACGGGAAGCACGCCTACGCGGACCAGAGCGACTGACGGTTATAAGCGTTGAGCTTGCTTGGCTAAAGATGCGCGCTTCGCTTTCGCCCAACCCTCTTTATTCACTTGTCGAGCGCGTCCAATCGCAAGCGAATCTTGTGGAACATCATCGGTAACGCAAGTGGCGGCCGCTACGTATGATCCCTTGCCCAAACGCACGGGAGCAACCAGCGTCGCGTCACTTCCAACAAAAACCCCATCCTCGATGATCGTCCCATACTTGTTTACGCCATCGTAGTTGCACGTGATCGTACCCGCTCCGACGTTTACCCGTTCACCCACCTCGGCGTCACCAAGATATGTTAGGTGATTTGCTTTTGATCCTTTGCCCAACCGCGTTTTCTTGATCTCTACGAAATTCCCGACGTGAGCGCCTTCACCGATGTCACTTCCCGGTCGCAGGCGCGAATACGGTCCAACGATCGCCTTGTCTTCAACATGCGAATCATCCATCACGCAGCCCGGCAACACGTTCACTCCGTCGCCGATCTGTGTATTGCGGATCACACAATAAGATCGGATTCGAGTGTCCGACCCGACCCTGGTGTTTCCTAGTAGCTGGACAAAAGGCTCGATCGTTGTGTCGGGCCCTACCACGACGTCGGAATCTATCACGCACGTTCGAGGGTAGTGAATACTCACGCCGTCGTTCATAAGCTGGTGACACTTGGCGAGGCGTATCAGTTCGTCGATTTCCATCATCTCAGCACGCGTATTCGATCCAAGAATTTCGGCCGGATGAGCCGTTTTAGTAGCCACCACCCTCGCTTTCGCTTTGCCCAGCACCGCCGCCATATCTGTGAGGTAATACTCCCCGTGCGAGTTATTCGTCTTGAGTTCGCCAATATGCTTGAAGAGCGTTTTTACGTCGAATGCATAGAACCCGGAGTTGATTTCTTTAATTTTCTTTTGAGCGTCGGTCGCAGCCTTTTCTTCGACAATTGCTTGAACGTCATCACTCTTCGAGGCTCTGCGAAGAACGCGGCCGTAGCCAGTAGGATTCGGAAGTTCCGCAGCCAGCAACGTCATGGCAGCTTTCTTCCGAAGATGGAAATCGCGAAGCGCCTCAACGGTGTCGGCAGTGATGAGAGGAGCATCACCAGAGAGAACGATCACGTGATCGTAAGGGCTGAGGGCCTCCTGCGACACGATCAATGCGTGTCCAGTGCCACGCTGATGCGCTTGGAGTACAAAATTGATTCCCGTATCGGCAACAGCTGTTCGAACGTTTTCAGCTTCGTGACCTATGATGGCGAAAATATCTTGAACAGGTACAACTTTGCGCGCTGCCGCGATGACATACGCCAACAGTGGCCTTCCACCCACCTCGTGCAACACCTTTGGGTGTTTGGACTTTAAACGGGTTCCTTTGCCAGCGGCCATGATCGCAATGGCAACGCGCGGTTGATGAATTCCTGTGTTCTTCGACATTTTCATTTCACTATGTTGGACGCGTAAATTACTGCTGTGAGGTTAACGCAGACTTTGTCAATGAACTCTACGGTGAAGCCTGGGACGTCTTCGCGGTGCGCGCTGATGGTGCTCCGGTGGCCAACTGCATAAGATCGCGCGCC
>Ga0207703_10005204_pt1 | contig 10514 bp, 6 predicted proteins | sample KBSSwiS12_FD_184304 | JGI IMG/M metagenome (GOLD analysis project Ga0207703, IMG submission 184304) | Switchgrass rhizosphere microbial communities from Kellogg Biological Station, Michigan, USA - KBS Switchgrass S1-2 (SPAdes) (version 2) | ecosystem: Host-associated > Plants > Roots >... | reverse complement strand
CAAGGGTGGTCAGGCGCTCACCGCCGCCACGGTGCCAGACTGGAGCGGCGTGTACTCACGTCCGGCCGATAAAGGCTTCACGTTCGATCCGGACACGCCGGCCGGCGTGGCCACCACCGCGAAGCTGACGCCCGAGTACCAGGCCAGGCTCGAGAAGCGCATCGCCGACGTGAAGCGCGGCATCGAGTGGGATCCGATCTCCACTTGCGCGCCGCCCGGGCATCCTCGCTGGATGACGGAACCTTTCCTGCGCGAGTTCGTGCCCACGCCGAACCAGACGTGGCTGATCAACGAGATGGTCAACGACATTCGCCGCGTGTACACCGACGGGCGCGATCACGTGGCGCCCGAGGACCGCTATCCGCTCTCGAACGGCGACTCGATCGGCTTCTGGGACGGGCAGAAGCTGGTGGTGCACACCAACCAGCTGCGGGGCGGCATCTACCAGCGCCAGAACCCCGATTACTCCGATCAGGTCGAGACGGTGGAGATCTGGCACAAGGTGGACGACTCGACCATCGGCGCCGACGTGTGGGTGTACGACCCGCCGTCGCTGGCCGAGCCGTGGTACGTGCAGCAGCGGTATGCGAAGCTGGCCAACGCGGACAAGTCGCTGCGCATCCGCTACTGGGACTGCGCGGAGAACCAGAATAACGCCGTCCACCAGACCCAGGACGGCACGACCCAGTTCAACGGCTTCACCTTCGACCCGGCTCGGGAAAAAGATGGCGCGGGACACAAGTGAGCGCAGTGGAGTGTTCATGAGCAGACGGCTGGTGCAGGCGATCGCAGTGCTCGGCATTCTGGCCGCCGGGTCGGCGCGCGGGCTCGCGCACCACTCCGCGGCGATGTTCGACGAGAAGAAGACCGTCACGATGGAGGGCCAGGTGAAGGAGTTCCAGCTCACCAACCCGCATTCGTGGCTGCTGGTCGACGTGAAAGACAAGGACGGGAAGGTGACCACGTGGGGCTTCGAGGCCGAAGGGCCGAGCACGCTCTCGCGCGCCGGCATCAAGCCGAGCGACCTGCGTCCCGGCACGAAGCTGAAGATCACCGGCAACCCGATGAAGGACGGCAGCCACGCCGCCATCTGGGTGAACGCCGTGCGCGCCGACGGCAAGGAGTTCAACCCGCGCGCCGGCTTTGCGGTCAAATAGGGGACATCGCCGGTCTGAAGCCGCCGCGCTCTGACGCCGATTTCCGTACTAGACGCTCGGCATGCTCGATGCATGAGCGTGCAGTAACGGGACTTCGCGTGGAGGGCGTATGGGGCCGCTGCGGGAACTTCTGGCCGTCGACGAGCGAAGAACCCTCGAGTTCTTCGCGACCGGGTTGCAGGACGTCTGCGCCGGCGGTGTGGACCGCCAGGAGCTGCTCTACAACGCCAGCGTCCTCGCGCACTACGCCCTCGTGTCCACGCACTCCACGACCGACATTCCGGCGCCGTCCTCGCTCCTCAACGTGTTCGATCAGTTCGTGCTCGACGACACGGTGTCGGGCGACGGCCAGCTCCTCGAGACCGGGGGCGCGCAGTGCCTGCTGTTGGCCGGGTTCTTCGAGGACCAGGCGCGGCGCCGGCACAACATCGAGTGGTACGCGTCGCTGGGCGCGTCGTTCTTCAGTCGTGCCGCGGCGCGCGAGCGCTCGGCGCGCAAGGCGTCGCTGCTCGACATGCTGTCGCGGCACTTCGAGCCGTGGCGCCGCCGGCACGCGCGTCTTGGCCGCGAGCTCCGCGACACGCCGTATCTGCTGGATTTATCTTCTTCGTAGGGGCCGCCTTCAGGCGGCCCATGGTCGGGCCGGCTGAAGCCGGCCCCCCGCTTACTCAATAGCTGAAATAGACGACGAGGTCGATGCCGCCGCGCTCGACGCGGCGCGTCAGCGAGCGGTTGGCCGACGTCTGCCCCTCGGCCAGCGACCCCTGCAGGCGCAGGAAGTCGGTGAGCTGGTATTCGAGCTGGAACTCGCTGACGTCGCGGGTGCCGAACAGCTGACGGAACTTCAGGAACAGCCGCTCGCCCACCTGCTGCCCGATGGTCACCGTCGGCCCCTGTCCTTCGTCGCCCGAAGGATCGAGCTCGAAGATGTCGACGTTGAGCGCGCGGCCGAGGGTGTCGGCAATCGGCGACGCCACGAAGCCGCCGGCGATCTGCGCCGCGCGCTCGCCGAGATTCGTGGCCTGTCCCTGCCCGAGCCGGTTGGCCGGCTGATTGAACACGATGAGCGACAGGATATCGGTCTGGTCGAGCGGCGGCTGGCTCGAGAGCGTCACCGTCGGCTCGCGCATGGTGCCGCCCACCGTCACGTGGGCGACGATGCCCGAGATGACCCGCTCGGTGGTGACGTTGAGCGCCGGATCGATCGGCGTGTCGCCGCGAAAGGTGATGCTGCCGTCGCGCAGCACCTGGAAGCGACGCCCCTGGAAGTCGTAGGTGCCGCGCACGGTGGTGATGGTCCCGATGAGTACCGGCGCCTCGGTGCCCTCGCGCTTCAGTGTGAAGTCGCCGCCAGCCGTCAGGTTCACGTCGCCGAGCGCGAGGCCGCTCGCGCTGGTGCGAATATCGCGACCGCGGATGATCAGGTTGTCCGGCACCTGAATCGACAGGTTGAGACCGAGCGGTAGCGATACGTCTTCCGTGCTGGCGGGCTTGGCGGCCGCGGCGGGGCGCCCCTCCGGTTCGTACGGCGACGGGCCGAAGCGCTCGAGGAGCTGGTCGACCTCGAGCCGTGCCGAGTGCAGCCGCACAAGTCCGGCCACCTTCGGAGCGCTAATCGTCCCGAACAGATTCAGGCTGGCGTCCACCGACACGCGCCCGAGCTCGTTGTCGAGGACGGTGAAGTCGTTGCCGGTGACCACGAACTCGATGTCGCGCAGCGCGCGGTTCTCGAGCTGCAGCCGGCCGGTGCCCTGCAGCGTGTCGCCTTCCGCGTCGTGCACGAGCATCTGCGTGATCTGCAGCGCCTGCCCCTGCAGGGTCGCGTCCACCGACACGTTCGAGTAGTGCACGCCGGTCGAGGCGAGGGTGAAGTTGCCCTGCTGCACCTTCACCGACCCGCTCGCGCTGGGGTTTTCGCCCGTGCCGGTGATGTGGGCGTCGATCACCAGCAGGCCGGCGGCGTTGACGAGCCCGGTGTTTGCGGCTTCGAGCACCGCCAGGTCGATGCCGGCGCTCGTGACGTCGACGGTGATGGGCTGGTTGGTGAGGACGCCCTGCGTCAGCGAGAAGGGGATGCGTCCGGTGGCATCCAGTCGCGACGTCGGCGACTGGATGAGGATGGCATCCACCTGGGCGAGCCCGTTGCGATAGTTCACCAGCGTGTCGAGCGACTGGAAGGCGTAGCCGTCGACGATGCCGGCCAGCAGCTTGATGTTGCCGACGATGTTGCGCGTGGAGACGCCGCCGCTGATGCGCGCGTCGCCGGTGATCGTGCCGGCGAGCTGCCGTGGCGAGAGCAGCAGCGCGCCGAGCTCGGTGAGGTTCACGCCCGACACGGCGACGTCGAGCTGACCGGTCACGTCGTCGGTCGTCGCAAACGTCCCCTCGGCGGTGAGCTCCTGTCCGTTGTTCACCAGCGTGATCGTCTGCGGGAGCGTGATCAGCCCGTTCTGATAGCGCACCGTGACGGGGCCGGTGTTGGCCAGCGTCCACGTGGCCGGACCCGTGACGAGAGACGCGCGATTGATCGTCACCTCTCGCCCGCCCTCGAGCAGCACCAGATCGCCCGCTCCGGTGATCGTCCGGCCCTGCTCGTTCGCGGTGGCTTCGAACTGGAAGCGGTTCGCCCCGTAGGCCACCGTCGCTTTCAGCTCGGGAATCTCGCGGCCGCCCACCGTCGCCAACGTGGCGTCGGCCTTCACGTTCGCCTTCAGCGCCTGCACGTCGAGGTTCGGAAGGTGGGTCTCGATCGTCGTGTTGAGCGTCAGTGCGCCGAAGGCATCGTCCACCTGCAGCCCCGAGAACACCGCCGTGCCCGTCGAGATCAGATCGGCGCGGTTGCCGGTGACAGTGCCATCCACCAGCACGCGCCCCTCGAGCATGCGTCCGACGAGCGGACCGATGTCGGCCAGGCGCGTGAGCGAGGCACTGTACTTCAGGCTCGATTGGCCGCTGTCGCCAAGCGCCAGACGGCCGCTGGCCATCGCACTCAGTCGCGGCCCCATCGCCTCGAAGGTGGTGATGTCGGCCATACGGTTGGCGAGGCTGCCCTCCACCATCGCCGACGTGAGCTCGAGCGGGCCGATCGTGGACGGATCCAGTGCCACCGAGCCGCGCGCCGACAGCCGCGAGAGGTCGAACGGTTCACCGAGGTCTGTGAGCGTGGCCTGGATGTCGACCATCCCCGACGCCGTGCCGGCCAGATCGGATTGTCCGGTGGCGTGCGCCACGTCGAACCCGCCGGCGGTGCCACGGTAGGTGGAGCTCAAGGTCCGGTTGGCGATGTGGGCCGTCACGTCGGCGGGGCCGAAGGTGGCGGCAAATGCGGTGGACGGCTCGAGCTGTGCCGAGGCGTCGAGCATGAACGTGTCGAGCGAAGAGCCCGACCCGTCTGCCGTGAGCTGCCCGGTAAAGCTCGAGGCGTAGTCGTCGGCCGCGATCGCCTGCACGTTGAGCGCGCGCCCCCAGCGCTGCACGTCGGCCTTGTCCAGGTGCCCACTGAAGCCGTAGCGCATCGTGCCGTCGAGATTGGCGAAGCGCCCGGTGCTGCCGGCCCCGACACCAGTGCCTTCGACAGTGGACGCGTCGAACGTGGCCGACGCATCGAGCCTGGCGCCTTCGCCCTGCACGGTGTACACGCCGGAGATTCGGCTCTCGAGCTGCGGCAGGTTCAGTTGCCGCGGAAGCTGGCGCACGTCCACGCCGTCCATGCGTCCTGCGAGCGCATAGCGCACCGGTTTCGCCGACGGCTCGATGGTGCCCTTCGCCGTGGCGCGCGTGCCGTAACCCTGCACCGAGCCGTCGATGGCGAGCGTGCGTCCCGCGATGCGCACGTTGCCGCGCACCGAGTCCCAGCGGTAGCCCCAGATGGTCCCGGCCGAGGACTGCAGGCCGACGGTGCCGGCCAGCGCGTCCCACGACCACGCGCCGTTGAACGTGAGGTCGATGCGATCGGTGGACGTCAGCCGGCTCGCGAGCGCGCGGTCCTTCAGGATCGGCGCGAGGTCGAGCCGCGTGGTCGTGACCTGGCCGGTGATGCGTCTGGCGGCATCGTCGAGCGCCAGCGTCACGTCGGCGTTCACGCCGCCGGCCTGCGGATCGGAGACGTTCGCCTTCACCGCCAGCCGGTCGAGCGGCCCGCTGGCATCGACGGTGCCCGAGAGCACCAGTGGGCGCCCGTCGAGCCCTGGCACCAGCTCGGCGAACTCCGCGAAGTCGAACGGCGCCGGGACGGCGTGGACGACGATCGACGCGCGCCGCCCGCCGGCTGGTGGCGGCTCATACGAGACATCGGCGTCGAGCGTGCTGGCCGCCGTCCGCACGTGCAGGTTCTCGATCTTGTGGCGGCCGTCCTGCGCGGTCCAATGGCCGGTCAGCTCCGCCACGCGCAGGGACGGCTGCGCGGCATCGAACACGGCGCGACGGATCACGAGATCCGTGAGCCCGCGCGCCAGCGTCAGCCCGAAGTCGCCATCGAGGCGTTCCACGCGGGCTGGCCAGCGCGGGCCGCCGGGCGCGGCGGTGGCGTCCTCGATGAGGACTGTGCCCTGCTCGACGACGAGCGACGGCAGCTCGACGGGCTGCGCGTTCGCCGAGTCGTTGCGCCGCGGGCGCAGCAGGTTGGCGATGTGCCAGCCCCCGGCGTCGTGAACGAGCACGATCGACGGCCGCGTGAGCGTAATCTCGGGGAAGCGCCAGTGGCGCGAGAGCAGCTGACGGACGCTGTAGGTCACGCGCACGCGCTCGACGCGCACGACGTCGCGCCCGTCCTGCGTCACGCGGACGTCGCTGAGTAAGGCGCCCGACCACAGGTTGCCGTCGAGGCGGCCGATGTGCAGCTCGCCGTTGAGCAGCCGCGCGGCCTGCCGCTCGCCCAAGCCGCGCGCCCAATTGCGGAACCACGACGTCTGCGTCGCGACGATTCCGCCCGCGACGAGCAGCACCAGCGCCAGGACGAGGCCGGCGGCTGTCTTGAGGGTGCGGCGGGCGTAGCGGTGCATCAGAACGCCTGTCCCAGGCTGAAGTGGAGACGCCACCGGCGCGTCTCCGGTTGACCGTCGATCAGCAGGCCGTCAATGGGATTGAGCTGGTAGCCGAAATCCACGCGGATGGGCCCGATTGGCGTCACGTAGCGAAGGCCTGGCCCCATGTCGTAGCGCAGTTCTTTGGCCGCGACGTGCCACGGGTCGATGGCGACGCTGCCGGCATCGAAAAACAGCACGCCGGCGATCTTGCCGAACAGCGGCGCGCGCACCTCGGTGGACATCTCGAGCATGCTGTGGCCGCCAATCGGCAAGCCCGATCCGCTCAGTTGCGACACCTCGAACCGTCCCCACCCGCGCAGGCTGTTGGACCCGCCGAGGAAGTAGCGCTTGAAGAACGGGACGGGGCAATGCGGGGCCGGGGTCGGTGTTGGTGTCGGTGTCGTCGTGACGTCCGGGGTGAAGCAGTTGGCATTGTCGGACCCGGCGCCGTCGATGGTGCCGATACGTGCCCGGCTGGCCAGCACGCCGATGCGTCCGAGCGTTTGATAGTGGCGCGCCTCGAACGTGTACTCCTGATAGGTGAAGTCGCCCGGCAGCCAGCCGCCCGCGCGCTCCGCGTGGGCGTTGATGACGTAGCCGCGGCGCGCGTCGAGCACGTTGGCCGCGGTGCTGCGGCGGTAGTCGAGCGCGATCGCTCCCAGCAGCCCACTGCTCTCGCCCTTGATTGGATTGAGGCCGAGCGCGATGAGCTGCGAACGGAAACTCAGGTCGCCGAGAAACTCCGGCGTGATCGTGTAGTCCTCGCGCTCGCCGATGAACGAGGCCGAGATGGTGGACTCGCCGCCTCGCCCCGAAACCGGGTTGCGCTGCGTCAGCTCGTAGTTGATGGTGCTGCGCCCGCCGCTCGTATTCAGGTGGAAGGCGGGCTCGTTCGTGAACCACCCCTGGCCCGAGAAGGTGAGCGAGACGCGCGGGCTGAACAGGTACGGCTGTTTGAACGACGTTCGGACGCCGCGATCGAGCGACGACCACTTCCCCTCGACGGTGGCGGTGCGCGCGCCGCCGAGGAAGTTGACGTGCTTCCACGACGCCTCGCCGCGCGCCTTCTCCTCGGAGCCGTAGCCGGCGCTCAGGCGAATCTGCCGGTGCTTCGCCTCGGCCACGGTCACGTTCACCGGCACGACGTTGTCCACCACCTGCTCGGTGTCGGGCTTCACCGTGGCCAGCTGGAAGAGGCCGAGGTCGTACAGCCGGCGCTGGCTCAGTTGAATCGTGGCGAGACTGAACCGGTTGCCCGGCTTGAAGGCGAGCGTGCGCGTGATGACGTCGTCGCCCACGCTCATGTTGCCGTTGACCGTGATGGCCCCGTAGTTGGCGACGGCGCCCGGCGAGGCGCGCATCGTCAACACGACCTGCCTGTTGGCTTCGTTCGTCTCCTCGGTGGACACGAGCGCCAGCGGGTAGCCGCGATCCTGCAGCGCGCGCGTGGCCATCGTCTGGGTGGCGGTGATCTGCGCGCGGTCGGCTATGTCGCCGGCGTGGAGCGGCAAGACCCGCCGGAGATCGCGAATCTCGCGGGCGGTCAGCACGTCGAAACCGTCGAGCGTGAGGCGCTCGACGCGTCGCGGCTGCCCCTCGTCGATGGTGATCGAAATCCGGATCGCGTTCTGCTGTTGGTTCAACATCGCGTCGAAGGCGGTGACCTTGGCGTCGGGGAATCCGCGGTCCATGTAGTACGCCTCGACGCGGCCGATGTCGGCATTGAAGACGGCGCGGTCGAAGTACCGCTTGCGCCCCCACGGCAGCCAGCTACTGGCGCGCGTGCCCAGGATCGAGATCACGCGCCCGGCACCCAGTTGGGTGGCGCCGTGCACCTTCACGCTCGTGACCTTGATGCGCGGCAGCGTGGGGCGGGCCACACTCTTGGGATCGGGGCGCGGCGGCAGCGCCGGCTGTTGCGCCGCCGGCTTCGGCTGGGCGGGTTGCGGCTGCGCGGTCGGCTGCGGCGTGTCCTGTGCGAGTGTGGGCGCGACGCCGAGCGTTCCCCACACGGCCAGCGCGGCGAACAGCAGGAGGGGACCGTGGGCGGAGCGGGCGCGCATGGACGATCGGCCGTGGGGAATCAGGGCTGCGTGACCGACAGCTCGGAGCGCACGTCGTTGACGCCGGAGGTCTGGCGCGCCAACGCCACGGCGCGGTCGCGTTCAGCGGCGGTGCGCACCTGTCCGGACAGCGTGATGACGCCGTTGGCGGCGGTGACATTGATGTTGCCGGCGGCCACCTGCGGGTCGTTGAGCAGCGCGGTGCGAACCCGGGTCGAAATACCGTTGTCGTCGGTGGCTGGACGAATGGCCTTGTTGCCGCACCCCACCGTCAAGGTAGCCGCGAGGACGACGGCCGACGACATATAGCTGAGTGTTTCGCGTGTACGCATGAATGCCTCCGCGCCCTTGGTCATCGGGGCTTGAGCAACCTGTGTGCCACGGTGGGCGGGGTCCGCCAGGCGCGCCTGGCGCTGTTTGAGGGGCAATCGCCGTCCCCGCCTGGCGGCGGAATCCAACGGGTGTTTCCTATTTACAAACTCAACCGCCGTCTTTCAAACGGACGCGGTATGCTCCTGCCCGTCCTCGGGGACCGTCCTCGAGCGCGTACGGGCGAGGAGACGACGATGGATAGATGGGTCAGGGGCTGCCTGATGGCGGCGGGGATGCTGGCGATGGCCGCCGCTCCGGGAGCGGGGCAGAGCGCGATGAACGCCAAGGAGAAGGCCAACCTGCAGTTCGTGCTGGACTGGTGGCGCGAGGCCATTCAGTCGCGCCACATGGAGCTGACGTCGAAGTACCAGGCCGACAGCTACATTCAGCACAACATCAACATCCAGACCGGCCGCGAAGGGTTCGTGAAGTTCTTCGGCTCGCTCGGCGCGCCGCAGCCGATTCAGCCGACGCTGGCCAATCCACCCGCCATCGCCTTTGCCAAGGGCGACTACGTGGTGATCGTGTGGGAGCGCGAAGGGAAGGACCCGGCCGACCCGACGAAGACCTACAAATACAACACCTACGATCTGCTTCGCCTCGCGAACGGCAAGGTGCAGGAGCATTGGGACTACGCGCTGAAGCAGCCGAAGGTCCCGTACGGCGGGGCACCCGACGGGGTGGACTACGACAAGGTGACGTTCAACATGTCGGCGCAGGAGAAGAAGAATCTCGAAATCGCGACCGTCGAGTTCAAGGACATCCTGCAGTTCGGCCACGTGGAACTCGCCGAGAAGGTCATGGCGCCCACCTACATTCAGCACAACCCGAACGTGCCCACCGGCCGCGCGGCGTTCGTGGACTTCTTCAGCAAGATCCGCAAACCCGAACCGATCAAGGCCGAGTACAAGGACAAGCCGAAGATCACGATCGTCAGCGGCTCGTACGTCTTCATGATGTTCAAGCGCGAGCTGAAGGATCCCGACGACCCGACGAAGACCTATCCGGCGTACTGGTTCGACATGGTGCGCGTGGACAACGGCCTGGTGCAGGAGCACTGGGACAGCGCGGTCAAGAACGCGCCGCCCGCCAAATAACCGTCTGTCGCGGGGGCCGCCTTCAGCGGCCCCCTTCGTACGTAGAGGGCGGTCTTCAGACCGCCCTGGCGTGGCCCAGAGGACTCGCGCGCTCCGGCAGGTCAGGTATGGACCGCTCGAATCGCGACCGTCGTCCTGGTGCCGTATCTGCCTGCGGCGCCGCGACTTCGATGTACAGGCACGTCGCCTCCGGCAGATAGGCGCCAGGACATCGGTCGCTCGACTCGCCTAGCGGCCCCCTTCGTACGTAGAGGGCGGTCTTCAGACCGCCATGGCGTGGCGCAGAGGACTCGCGCTTTTTCCCCGGCGTGTGATCGGAGGCCACGACAGAACCTCTGGCTGCCCGCGGGGCGGAACGCACAGGGCGGTCTGAAGACCGCCCTCTACATGGGAACTAAAGCGAGCCGCGAAGGCCGAGTGCGTCGGCTTCGACGCGCAGGAACTGAATCACGTTGGCGACATGGACGTCGAGGGGCAGCCCCAGCTCCTCGGCGCCCTGCCGCAGGTCGTCGCGCGACACCGCGCGCGCGAATGCCTTGTCCTTCATCCTCTTGATCACCGACGGCGCTTCGAGGTCGAGCACGCTCTTCGAGGGGCGCACCAGTGCGGCGGCAGTGACGAAGCCCGCCATCTCATCGCAGGCGAAGAGCGTCTTCTCGAGTGTGCTCTCGCGCGCCACGCCCGAATAGCTGGCGTGCGACAGGATGGCGCGCGTCACCCACTCCGGATAACCGCGGCGCGTCAGCTCTTCGCAGCCTCGGAACGGGTGCTCCGCGAGCGACGGATAGCGCTCGTAGTCCA